>Ga0114972_10003451_pt1 | contig 11808 bp, 7 predicted proteins | sample M_140807_EF_Meta_FD_87354 | JGI IMG/M metagenome (GOLD analysis project Ga0114972, IMG submission 87354) | Freshwater microbial communities from Lake Montjoie, Canada to study carbon cycling - M_140807_EF_MetaG | ecosystem: Environmental > Aquatic > Freshwater > Lake | place: Lake Montjoie... | reverse complement strand
TTTATTATATAATTCCATATATCATTATTATAAAATGTTAAATCTTTTGCATAATTTATAATATTTTCATTATAATAAAATTCTATTTTTTCATTATCTAAATCATCTATTTTTTCGCTGGTATTATATTTTTTATATTTAGGATGTATTATCGCAGTATTTATATTAAATAATTTTAATAATTTATTTACAATTATTATTATTTCATTATCATGAATAGTATTAGCACCAGTAAATTTATGCAAATAATTAACACTAATAATTTCACTAATTTCTATTATTAAATTTATTTCTTGAGTTTTTTCATCTTGTAATATTAAAAAAATTAAATCTTCATTACTTGAATGTTCTTTTTTTTGTAAATAAAAATATTTATAATATGCAATTACTTTTTCTAAATTAAATACTTGAAATATATATTCTTTTTCATTTATTAACCATTTAAAATAATGCATATCATTTATGATTGGTGTAGATCTAAAAAATTCAATTAATTTATCATTTAAATCACTATCAACTAAAGAAAAATTATCAGGTAATGGATCTATTTTTATTGGATTATACGATGGTTTAGATTGTATTTCATCTAATGAATCTATATATATAAATTCATATTTCTTTTTAATCGCTTTTTGTGCTTTAATATCTGGATGAAAATATTTAAAGTTATCATCAACTGATATTAATTTTAATTTTCCTGGTGCTAATAATATTTCTTGTTCATTTGTAAATAACGAATAATTTTCTAAACATAATCCAATACCCATTTTATTTTTTGGTAATTTTATTTTAAGTAATATATTACCAAAAACATTATTTTTAGGTTCATAAAATGGATTTCTAGATGTACTTATAAAACTATTTTCAGTATATGTTTCATTTATTTTTAGATCTGATAAATAATCATCATTTGTTATAAATCTATATACAATATGATCTTTTTCAAATGCTGGTGATTTTTTAATTAATTTAAATAAATCATTTATTTTTGAATTAATATATGGATCATAGATTGAATCTGATCGTAAATATCTATTATAATACAATGATCCATAAAATGTGTAATAATATATTATATGTTGAGCACGATTTTTTTGTATATACAATTGATGTTTTAATAATGTAAGTGCATTAATATCATTTTCTTCAACAATTTTACATAATGATTGAATTTTTTCAGGGGTGTATACTGTCATATCCGATTTAATTAAATTTAAATTTAATGCCATATTTATAATTTCAGATCTAGTATAATATGGTGGTGATGATGCATATTGCAAAAAAGATGATCTGTGACAAAATGTTATATTTTTACCAATTTGATTAGAATTTTTATAAATAACATGTAAATAAGTATTAAATAATATTTCAAAATTATAGTTTTTTATAAATGTAATATTTTTTATAATTTGTTTTTTTACTTTTTCTGATATTATCTTTTCTTTTTTACTTAACATAAAATCTAATATCTCTTGATTTGGTAATCTATAATGTTTTTCCTTAACATAATAATAAACATTTTCTTCAGATATTAAATATATATTATACGAAATTATATCAAATAATGGAAGTTGTGTACTGATACTCGAAATTATTTCCATAATTTTTTCTGATTGATAATTGGTATTGTTTTTATTATTATATAATTCAATTTCAGATAGTGTTGGTATATTATATAATTTAAAATAAAGAAAATTTAAAACATTAGAAATATCTATTTCTTCAATATTATTTTTTGGATTTTTTAATATTATTTTAGACATTATCATTTATTAAGAAATAAATCGTTAATTTATTCGTTTAATACAAAGGTTAAGTAAATCAAAAGGATACACATTTTATATTTCACTATATCATCTTATTATATAATCATAAAGTAAATTATATATTTCAATCTTATTTTCATTTTCTCGACATGGATCAATAAATGATGAATTTAAATAATTAATAAATTTATTTTGTATTATTTTTGTTATATCACTTGTATTTATTATGTATTCTAACATAATTTTACTTAAATTATTATCCTTTGTGTACACATTATTTACTATATAATATAACACATTTATAATACATAAATCTATTTTTGAATCACTATATGGTTTATATGTTTTCAATTTAAAATATGAATTATCCATATAATAAACCAGTTCCTGATGATAATTTTCTTTTTTTGGTAATATATCATACCAATATTGTCTTAAATTTACATATCCACCTAGTAATATATATTTGTATATTAATTGTTGAGATCGAATGTCATTCGTATTAAGATAAATAAGATAATATATTATTTTTGACCATAATTTATCTGATTCATATGTAAATTTTTCAATACTACTTCTTGGATAATGAAGTTCAATACTATGTTCAATTTTTATATATAGAATTAAATTTACGTATCTCACTAATTTCCATAATAATTTTTTTTCATCATTTGAATATACGTGTGTAAAATCAATTAACACATCAGTAGCATTTTGATGTGTTAATACATCTGCCATTATATTAATTTAATATACTAATATTAAATTAATATTTATTTTCAATTTTTATTTTTACGGTTAGGATAAATAAAAATTGGAAATTTTTATTGATCAAGTTCACTTAACTTCCATATTTCTACTTTATTATCCGGTAATATTCTTTTTATTTTCATTGGTATCATCTTTTCTTCTAATTCTAATTTTGCAATTTCAATTGGATTTAATCCTTTTGTATTTTTTATCATAACTTTTGCTCCTAATGATATTTGTTTTGCACGAGTACCAATTAATCTTACTTTCTCATATTTAGTTAGTTTTGGTAATGTAATTCTTTGATCATTTTCAACAATAATCATTGGTTCTTCTTTTTTTTCATCATATATTTCATCATAGTTATATTCACATAAATCTTCGTCTTTTTCTTCTTCCTCGTCATTTTTTTTACTTTTCTTCTTTGATTTTGGTTTTACTCCCTCATATAAATCATCTTCTAAAACATCATCATTAATTTCTTCATCTAATTCATGTTCAACTTCATCATCTAATTCACCATCTTCGTCTTTTTCAGTTTCATTTACATCCTCTAATTCATCGTCTTTTTCTGTTTCTTCTTCCACGTCTTCATCTTCTATTTCTGTTTCTTTTTGTAATTCATCTTCATCTAAATTTAATCCTAACTTTGCTCGAATTTTTTCTTTTTTCGGTGCATTTTTTATTATATTTTCATTTTTATCATTATATGTATTTGCATCATTTTTTGCATCATTTTTTGCATCATTTTTTGCATCATTATTTGCATCATTATCTGCATCATTATTTGTATCATTATTTGCACTATTATTTACATCATTTTTATTAAATCTTACCTTCTTATCTTTTATTATTTTATCAACCTTTACGACTTTTTTATCTTTTTGGGGAGGCATTTTATCTATATATATATTTACTTATTTATCATATTATATATTATTTTCAAGTTTTTAAATTAAAAATTTATTGTGCAACCCAATCACTTAAACATGTTGTACATACATATCGTGTAATAAATGATTTATTTTCTCTAAAAATAACTGCTTCTCTGTTAATTGTATCTAATAATTCATCTTTGTTTGAATCACATTCTTTATTCACACATATAAAATCTTTTGTTCTAGGTAATGTAGGATCTAATATTTTAAATTGTAAATCATATTGTTGAATTTGTTGATTACTTACATCTAAATTTGTTGATAATATAATTGTCCCCTGTTCTATTTCAAATGATGAATTACAGTTTTGACATATGAAATATATATTTGTATCTTGAGTAGTGTCTTGTTTATTTTTTAAAGTCTCATAACTTTTTAATATTTCTTCTACTTTTTTAATATTTTTCTTGTATTTTCCCATTAATTTTGATTTTAATGTTTCTAAATCTATTTTTAATTCAATATCGTGATTAATTTCAGTAGATACATTTTTTAAATAATTTAAATATTGATCCATTGTTTCAATTGTATATACTACTTTTTCATCTGAATTTAATGGAGTTTTTGAAATATTTAAAGTGTAATTACAATATTTACAAAATTTCATTTTATTTATATTAATATTAATCTATATTTAAATAATATTATTATCAATTTTTTTCTTTAACGTGAAATATTGAATTTTTCATTGATATTTTACAATAGTATGTATATATACTAGACCCGATGATCAAAATTCATAAAAAATGAATTTATTATATCTTAAATAATTAAGATATAATAATTAAAAATGAGTGAAAATTATTGTCATTTAGTAAATGTTACAAATACAATTTTATCATATACTTCAAGAGGTTCTGTAGGGACAGATTTAATACTATCAAATATAAATAATAATTTATATTTCTCAAATTGTGATAGTATTTCTAGATTAAATTTATGTGAATTATATTATTATACATTTTTATCCATTGAAGTAATACCTATTTATAAAAAAATTGTAGAATTATTAAAAAATTCAATTGAGTTAACATTAGATTGCAATAATAAAAAAATATTAGAAAGTAGAACTTTAAGACTTAAATCATCTAGTATTAATTGTTATCAAGTAATGTATTACAGTGTATTAATACTTATCCTATATAACTTGATAGTATTTTTTAAATATAAAGTTAATAAATTGAAATAATTTTTTTATTATAATTTAATTTTAAATAAATAACATTATTGGTTATTATGAATAAATGGTTTCAACAGAATGGTCTCCTCTATAATTTAAATATTATTTCAAAATTACCTATTGCTGGATTTGATTTAGATGGTACATTAATTGTACCAAAAAGTGGTCGTAAATTTCCAATTGATGAAAATGATTGGAAAATTCTTAATAATAAAATAATAGATAAAATAAATAAGTTAGTTAATTATAATATTGTAATTTTTACAAATCAATCTGGTCTAGATAAAAAACTTGGTCTTGATAAATTCAAAATTAAAATTAATAATATAAAACAATTATTTAAACAAAATATTTCTGTTCTTGTTGCATATTCTGATAATTTTTATAGAAAACCACTAACGGGGATGTGGGATATATTAAATGAATATAATATATCAAAAAATAATAGTTTTTATGTCGGTGATGCTGCTGGTAGAAAAATAGATCATAGTGATAGTGATTTAAATTTTGCACATAATATCGGTATTAAATTTATTACACCTGAATTATATGGTTCCGATATTTTATTTGATAATTATCCTATTATTTCTTCTAAATATATTGATATTAAAAAATCAATAAAAATTGGAAAATTAAAAATTAAAAAAGAACCCATTGAATTAATACTATTAATTGGATTTCCAGGTTCGGGTAAATCATCATTTGCACAAAAATATTATTCATCATATGATTATATAAATCAAGATACAGAAAAATCTAAAGATAAAATTAAGATAAAATTAAATAATGCAATCAAAAATAAGAAATCAATTATTATAGATAATACTAATATTGATTATACTTCTAGAAAAGTATATATTGATATGGTTAAAGAGTTTGATTATAAAATAAAAATAATTGTTTTTGATATACCAATTAAAGTATGTCAACATATGATGTATTATAGAACAAATTTAAATAAAACATCATCTATTAGTATAATAGTATATCGAATGTTAAAAAAGAAATGTAAATTTAATGAGAATAATGAAATAGTAATACAAGAAGAAAATATAGAAAATATCTCTATCTTTCGTATCAATAAAATATATGTTGATAACAAAGAAGAATATAATAATATTATTAATTTTCGTGCAACGATAACTATTTAATTATATTTTGAAAAATAACCACCAATTTTATTTAAGATTACAGTAGTTTTTTTCTTAAAAAAATTAATATAAACAATTATACCAATTGTAATAACTACAATTAAAATTGCAAGATATTGTAACCATTTGATTATATTATCATTAAATACTTGTTGATTATTATTTTCTTTTAGTATTTCTGCATCTTCAACCAATTCTTGATATTTACCAAATAATTGACCATCTGGGTCTGGTGGTGTTATTTCAAATGCATTACATAAATAAAATTTTCCATCTCTATATTTATTTTTATCATTATCTGTAATTAGTTTTGAAAAACTATTTGTTAATATAACTGATAAAAAACTATATTTCTCTTTTTTAATACCCTTGGCTGTAATCTCACTATAAATTATAATTAAATCTATAATAATATTTTGTATATCATTATTAAATTCACACTCTTTTGATTTACATTTATTTCGATCTATACTGGTTGCACACTCTTTTAATGTGTTTACTATTAAATTTGAAGATTGTTCTATTGATTGAATATATGAACTTAATTTACTTATATTCGATTGTTCTTCAACAAATTTTTTCGTATATGTTTCTATTGTTGTTAAGTAATTTTTGATATTAATTACAATATCTTTATTTTTATTACTATCTGATAAAAATAATTTATATTTATTACTATCTGTTAATGGATAAGGTAATGACGCCATATATTTAGTTTATTTTTTTTTTCTCATAAAAAAGAAATAATAGACTACTCCTCCTAATATTAATAATAATATAATACCAAAGACTATATACATCCAACTATTATCTGGTGGTTGTGCTACTACCGGTTCAGGAGCAACTACAAAATTTTCAGGTAGTGCATAATATCCATTTGAATAAATTAAGTTAGTAATAAGACCAGATTGATCAACATATTTTACATTTTCTAATCCTGGTATATCTTTTACAAACATTATTCGTGTAGTTAATTGTCCAATAACTAATATATTTGTAATTTTAATTCGTGTTAAAACTGTTGAAAATGTACCATTAAAATCTAGATTAAATTTGTAATCATCTAGAACGGTTGATCCCATATTAATTGTTAGTGTACTAATATTAATTGAATAATAACCATTAAAAGTTGATACGATTGATAAATATTTATTAATATTTACACCCATACTTGAAAAATCTAATAATAATTTATCAATATGAATTTGCATACTATCTTCACCACCAATTAAAGGTGTTGGAGTATCTAAGTATTCTTTAATTATTTTATCTGAAAATATTGGTGATTCAAAATGTTCTTTATAATTTTTTCTTAATCCAAATTTAACATTAACATTTGAAAATTGTTGTGATTGTTGTGATGAATGAAGAAAATTAATATCTTTTGTTACATCTATATCTTTAAATATTACATTATATGACGATATAGATGTATTTTTTTTAATATTTTGATAATATATATAATATTTATTATCTAAAGGATCATTAATTGTTAAATTAATACTTGATATCACTGATATTTGTTGATTAGAATCATTTAATATAAATATAAATGGTGTAGTTACTTTACCATTTGCTAATCCATTTTCAATTAATATAGGTGTATTAATATTTGCGGAACTAATATTTTCAATTGTTCTTCTTTGTGATCTAATTAATGTTTCATATGATATTAATTCGACATCTGTTTTTTGTACATTTAAATTACCATTTTTGTCATATAACATAATAGGATGTGTACCATTTGTTGTACCTTTAGGCAAAGTAAATGATGAATTTATTTGATTAAATACTTTTACTTGTATATTTATATCATATGTACATGCGTTTGTAAATTTCCATTTTAGATTTAATGATGAACCTATTTGTATTTCTGTAGGAGGTGCCACAGTATCATATAATGATTTTTCTGATCCTGAATTGTCTAGATATGTGATATCTTCAATTATAAATATTTCAGGTACAGGTAATGCTTGTAAAATTACAAAATTATTTTGGGATGGCAATAATTTAGATTCAGATGATAATGGAATTAAAGATAATTCTGAATAAAACCATTGATTTAATGTATAATCATATAGAATATTTGAATATTTTTTTGCTGCAGAATATTCTAAATAATTTACTATCGATGTATTAACTATATCAGATGAATCTAATAAAATTGGGTTTTTAGAATCTAGATTAAACATTTGATTTGTAATAACTACCCAACTTCTAAATGTTGATCCTATATCTTCAGATTTTACTGTAAATACCGCACTTTGTAATAATGGTTTTCCTGATTCATCTAAAATATTATTACCTGATGCATCAACAATACAAGCATATATATTTATAATTTTTGATGTAGGAAATATAGGAAATATAAATTTGTATCTACCAACACTTGCAGATATTGGTGATGGTGTTAGTTTATATTCTACTGTATTTTCATCATTTAACTTATAATATAAATGTGCTTGTGTATACATCGTATCTGTTGTAAAGAAATTCCATGATGCAATAACTGTTACAGCAGTTTTTACTGTATCATTATTAGCAATTTGATTTAACACTTTAGCATTATCATAATCATAATAACCTAATGAAAATTGATTAAATCCAGATTTTATCTTACTAAAATCTATAATATCTTTATTATCAGGATTCATTAATTTATCATCATACAATAATTGATTACCATCTGAATATATAACTCTTCCATTTATATATGATTTATTTTCATTTACCATTATTTTATAATTATATGCAATATCTAAAAATGGTTGTGTAGAATTATTATTAGCAGTTAAAAATCCATTTCCCTTATATACATCATCAAAAAAATCTTGTCCATGCATAGTAATTGTACTTGCACCTGTAGGATTAACTGGAGTAAATATAATTCGATAGGGAATACTATTTATAAGATCTGAAGTATTTAAATCAATATTAAATTGCACATATTTTATACCATTTTCTGCAAGTATTTTAATTTGAGTTATTTTCATTGAATAATGTTTTATTGTTAAATAACATGCTACACTTGGATCAATTCTCAATGGTTTAGCATTACTAGGAGCAGGTGTTATATTTTCCATTGTAATTATATATTCAACACCACTATTATTAGATATAGGAGCATAAATAAATGGTATATTTATTGAATAAGGTCCAATACATGAATTTTTACTATCACTACTTCCACATGAATTTTTTAATGTTTGTTGTGTATTATCAATTGAATTTATTAATATAATTCTATAATTTGTTAAAAAAATATTAGGATATGTAGCATCCGGAAAATCAATTTCTAAATCTATTGATGTTCTTGTAGGTATTGGTAATGTATATGTACCATCTAATGTAATAAATTTATTTAATATTGTATTATAATATTTACCAATTATTGATTTTAATGTGTTATCAGTTGACGGTGCATTTGTTGGTGCACCTGGCATATTACATGTCAGTGAAATACCAGATGTAATTACATTTCCACCAACACCAGAAATATTTGGACTATATGACATATTACAAGTATAACTATTATATACTACAGAATCTGATCTAGCATTTTTTGCATATAAAAACCGACTATCATTCATTTCAATTGGTCCATTTTTTGCTGCAGAATATGCAGGATCAACTTGTCTACGAAAACCATATTCTTGATCACTTATATCTATTTGTGTACCATTAATATCTTTATATGAATTTAATTTTTCAGTGTTGATGTTATATAATTTTATTGGGGTAGCTATATTTGTATTTCCTCCATATAAACTACCTTCTGATCTATCAGAACTATATGCATCAGTTGAATCATTCGTACCATATAATTTACTATCATATTCACATGATAATTGACCATAATAATTAGTTGAATTATATAATCCATCTTGAACTGGTTTTGAATTTAAACATCTACAATCAGGTATATGATCTGTTATAAATCTAAGATTTTGTAAATAATTTGATATATTTTGATTTTGATTTATTTGTGTATTAAAACTATTATTAAATAATATTCCATCAATCACATCATATTTATAATAATAATCACATAAATCTTCATAAAAAGGATTACAATCTGGTGTTACACCAGTCATAACTGATTTACCTTTATCATCTTGTGAATATGGTGCACCAAATATTTTATAATTTTTACCATCTTTTGGAGCGGATGATTTAATTGCAAATCTTGAAGTATTATCAGGATCTTCTATATAATTATAGTATTTTGAATTACCATCAGAATATGGTTGCCTTACATCCTTATTATCTGGATCATTTTTATCATAAAAATTATTTAATCTAGTATATTTAGGAATATTAGTATTAATATATGAATTTGTTATTAATGCATTTAATTTTACTTGACATTCTGTTGATAATGTTGCACCATATATTGATTTTGTTGAATAATCATTTAATTTTTCAGTTGTTGTTGCTGAAAAATCAATATCTGATATCGTTGGTGTATTTGAAAAAACTTTTTTAGATTTTAAAAATATCGTATAATTTAATGTATTTGGAAATTCGCCACTATTTCTTGTCTTTAATGGATATTCATTATTTATAACTGGTCTATTATTTTCATCTGGAACAATTAATTTTTTAGGTACTGTAATAATTTCAACTGGTGAATCTCTTTTAAGTACTGTTACTATATCAGTTATAGATGTTGATATTAATTTTTTTGTATTTAAATAAAAAATTAATGCATCTATATTATTTATTGACGGTCCAGTATCACTTAATCGTGTTCTTTGACCTTTTTCGGTTAACTTCAATGGATATAATACAACATTACTATTTCTTTTTTGATCTATATTTGTTACCGATTCAAAAAGTGTATTAGCTATAGCATAATATCCAATACAATTAGAATCATTAATAGCAGGTAATGTCATGTTTGGATCAAAATATTGTATTGTAATTAAACATTGATCAACACCTGATAAAACACCAACTTGTACACCATTTACAGGTTGAACATATACTGGGTTATTTTTATCTACATATAATAATGCACTAGTTTTTCTTAAACTACCTTCTGTATCAACATATGTTTCAATATCATAAAAATATGATGGTATATTACTTATTGTATATGTACCTGGTTCCGCTGCTATACCTGCAATTTCACCATATTGTATACAATTATCTAATTCTTTCATTGTTAATATTCCTTTAGAAGCTTGTTTAGCCTTATAATATGTTTGTGAATTTGGATTTGATGGATCGATAGGTCTATTTCCTTTTTCTGTATTAAAATATTGTTTACTAACATTATCATAATATTGATCAGTTGGTAAATCTACACCAACTATATTAACAGGTACGCTAGTAGTACCACTACAAAATCCTCTTTTCATATTATAATTTTTATTTGAAGCTGGTGTTGAATCATCCTTTCCCATAAGATATTGATTATTATTATTTTGTCCTGGATTTTGTAATACATAATTTATATCTTCATCTGTAGTATATGGTAAACCATTAATATCTTTTAATCTGGTATCACTTCTACTCATCTTAGGTCTATCATTAGTTATAGCAAAAGTTGATCTATAGTCAACTTCAGGCCTAACTCCTGTGTATAAATCTAATTCTAATAGTGTATCATTAATAATTTTTGCAAATGATGTTTCTTTTATTTCAGGAAGTGCATTTTCTGTTAATAAATCTCCTCGTGCTGTAGTTATTATATTACCCATATTATAATATAATAAATAAAATTAACAAAAATAATAATTTTCTAATATTTGTAAACTTATTAACATCATTATTTCTTCTATATTATTAATCATTTTTTCATTGTTTATTATATTTTCTTTAGTTCTATTATAAATTCTGTTTTTTATCTTATCAACAAAATTAGTATTTATCCATTTTTCTACTATTTTATCCAATAATTTATTTCCTGTCTCATCTGAATTTTTATATCCATGATCTAATAATATTAATCTTATTATATTACATTTATATTCTATATATTTAGATATATTATGATTATTATTGTAATATTTTATTTT
>Ga0114972_10003450_pt1 | contig 11809 bp, 9 predicted proteins | sample M_140807_EF_Meta_FD_87354 | JGI IMG/M metagenome (GOLD analysis project Ga0114972, IMG submission 87354) | Freshwater microbial communities from Lake Montjoie, Canada to study carbon cycling - M_140807_EF_MetaG | ecosystem: Environmental > Aquatic > Freshwater > Lake | place: Lake Montjoie... | reverse complement strand
TATAAGTCGTCCGGGACTTGCGAGCATCCCGTTCAGTCATATGTAGAACGCTGGTTTTGGCGTTCGGAAAACGCTTCCACTGGTTCTCGATGGCTAGATACTGCTCCTTGGCATCCTCTCGGGTTGCCATCCAAGCCCTGAGGGCTGTGTCGGAAATTTCAGGCGATTCGATCATGGCAAGAACAGCATCGTGATCGATCGCCGGTGCCGTAGGTGTTGGCGTGTCGGTAACACTGATCCTACAGCAGCCGACCATGTCTCCCTGCCGCCAAACGATTTTCAGTTTGTGGTCTTGGAGATTCTCGAGTGGCTTTTCGAGCTGCAAGACCACCACAGAGGATTGGTTGCGCCGAGCTAGCCCGCGATCGGACTTCCATACTGTTTCATCCTTGCCGTCGATCAGATTGGCAGCGGGTCCCGAGGAATTCTTGCCATCGGCGGACTTCTCTTCGGGGTTGCTGTAGTCAGCGTTTGCGGAGGAGAATTTTTGTTTTTCCCAGTCTTTGCTCCCGGGCTTTTGGACAAACAGTTCGATCTCGCGCAGATCCCACATCCCAACCCCATTGCGTCCAGGTCCTCGGAACGGCAGTTCGCCATGCGTGAGGACTTCGAACTGAATCCCGGTAACCGTCGGCAGGCTCGAGGGTGCGATCATGAACACGTCGTTGCTGGTGTGTCCGACCATGAGGATCGAATCGTCGGACTCCTGGACCGGATGGTTTAGCCCACTGATGGTCTCAAGAAGCTCTGCGCGTAGGGGCTGCCACTTGGGCCTCGATGCGAGGACTTGGTCTTTCCAGACTTGAAAGTTGGCTTGCCAATCGGGGTGGGCATCTTTGTACTGCTGCATGGAGGTGCCGATGAGCGAGCGGATCTCGCGGACAATCGCGAGTTGCTCAGGGGCGTAGACCCAGGATCGGGATTCAAAGGTGTTGTTCAGGAACGCGAACATCCCATAGTATTCGTCATGGGTGATCGGATCGAATTTGTGGGTGTGGCACTGGGCGCACTGAATCGATATGCCCAGAACACCTTTGCCGATGCAATCCATTCTGTCGAACATTTCGATCATGCGAAATTGCTCTGGAACGATTGCCCCTTCTTCGTTGACCATGCTATTGCGCAAGAATCCCGTCGCAATGAGTTGTTCCTGAGTCGCATCGGGGAGCAGGTCGCCGGCGAGTTGTTCGATGATGAATTGATCGTAAGGCATATCGTTTCGGATCGCATCGAGGACCCAATCTCGCCAGGCCCACTGGTCGCGCTGCATGTCCTTTTCGTAACCGTTGGTATCCGAGTAACGCGCCACATCGAGCCAGGAGCGGGCCCACTTTTCGGCGAAGCGATCGTCGGCAAGCAGTTTCTCGACCGTAGCGGCCAGTCCCTCTTTTTGAAACTCTGCGACTTGTTCGGGCGACGGCGGGATACCGATCAAGTCCAGATAAACCCGACGGCACAGTTCCCAAGGTTTGGCTTCCGACGTGCTCGGCCAACCTTTTTTGTGGAGCGTATCGGCCACGAGCCAATCGATGGCATGATTGACCTTGCGACCGTGGATGGGCTTGGACAGGTCCGCTGGAAATGCTGCGGGAGGGACAAACGCCCAGTGCTTGTCGTACTGGGCACCTTGGTCGATCCAGCGCTGGAGCCATTCGATCTGCTCGGGGCTCAATGGTTTCTGCAAGCTAGGTGGAGGCATCACCTCATCGGCATCCTTGGAGAGAATTCTGCGGACCATCTCGCTCTCGGAGGCCTTACCTGGCACGATCGCTCCTTTGGAAGATTCGCCGCCAGCGATAGCCGACTCGCGAATGTCCAGCCGCAGTCCACCTTCGCGTGTCGATTCATCGACACCGTGGCACTGAGAGCAGTGCTCCGAGAGAATGGGCTGGATCTGTTTGCGGAAATCGACTCCTTGGGCCCTGAGCGAGTTCGGGTTGGCAGCAAACAACATGCCCGAAAATAACAGGGCCACGACGGACAGGGCTCGAAAGCACTTGGCAGACAGTAGCTTGAAGGAGTTCGTATGGATCATGGGGAGGGTTTGGTCCAAGGTGGGGGGCACTCGGGGGTATCGAGCAAATCTGCTTTGCGGTTGCTATTATCCATGAAAATCGCTTACCGAAAAGCGAAATGCACAGGGAATGGGCAATTGGATATTGGGTACGGGTTCGCCCAGGATGGCGTTTGCAAGCTCTGGGCCGTAGAGTTTGCGGTATCCGAGATAACTTGAGGTGAGCCTCGGATTGATTTCAAGGGGGATCCATTGGCCGGTTGGTAGGATCAAAAAATCGATCCCGACCCATCCATCTGTGGCACCGGGGATCGACATGAGGAGACCCTGGGCGAAGCGATCGAGCTTTTTCGGATCGACCGCCAGGGGGCCTTGTCCACCGATATAGCTACCGTCTTTGAAAAGCTGTTCGGTTGGTCCGATCGCAGCAACGGGTATCTTGCAAGAAGAGTCCCAGGGGCCAACGACTGCAAGGCTTGCGGGTTGTCCGATGATCCAGGGTTGGACGATCCAATCCAAAGGGTTCTTGAGCGTAGCGATTCGATCGCAGAGCGTTTCGCTCGAATCGAAGCGTTGCATATCGGTTCCGCCCGCACCGAAACGCCTTTTGAGTACCCAGCCATCGCTTGGGTAAGAAATCGATTCGGTAGAGCTAGGGTACTCAAGCCATTGGTCGGCTAACATTGTCGGCGCAGTGATTTGTTGATGTTTCGTCCAGTGTTGATAGGTATCCCATTTGTCCGAAGCCGTGCACAAAAAGAGATTGTCGGAGGACATGATCCGGCAGCCCCGTTGACGCATGGCTTGGACGATCCCTGAGAGCAGTCCATCGAGTTCTGGAGCGATGACTATTGCGCAGTCGCTTGCGCGTGCGATGCTGGCCCAGAGTTCTACGATGGGCTCGATGTCGGGCTCTGGCATGGGGTGCACATCATGGACGTCGACTCGATCCAAGACCGAGGATTTGAGGCTTTGCATTTTCCAAGCGGCTCGGATCGATGTTTCCAAGGCGACCGAGACATGATGTCCACAACGGTCAAGATCGCTGGCGAGCGACAGGAGCATCGCGGCACCTTCGTCTAGAAGCGAGGCATAGGGCCCTGCCCGACCAGAGTCGCTGTAGGAACCGCTTGAGCAGAGGAATTCAAAAACAGCGACGTGCAAAAGACAACCGCCTAGGAGAGCAAAGGATCAGTATTCGTCGCGGCGAAGATCGAGGTTTTGCACGGCATGCGTTTGGGCAAACCATTGCCTCCACTGGTCTACGTCGTAGCCAAAGTTCTGGCCTGTAAGGCTCGTAAGTGCCGAGAGTACGTCTTTGTGTTGGACCTGTCGCTGCTGGGCAGGGGTTGCTCCGCCCCCCAGGCCGATACCGCCATTGCCGACACCGGCGTTGAGGCCACCGGGGTTGCCTGCCGGCAGGACGGTTTGGGTTGAGCGCAAATGATTGATCAGGATGCTGATGTAGCGTTTGTCGACGAAGGGGGTCATGCAATAAGCGGCCCGGTCGCGAGTGGCGGTGTTGCCGAGTTTGGATGCAAAGGCGCTGAGCGAGGCCTCTTTGACCCAATCGTCGCCGGTTTGAAGATGTTCGAGCGCATCGTTGACGAGTCCCATGTTGGATTCCTCCATGGCCATAGCCACCAAGGCCGACGCGGAGGATTGGATGGGAAGTTGTTTGATGAGTTTCAAGCCCAATTGTCGCTCGGCAGGGTCACCTTCGCGGATGAGTTTCACGATACGGGCTAGGAGCAAAGGGTTTTTTGCTTCGGCAAGATAGGCTTCGGCTTCTGCTTGCAGGCGAGGCACCCCATTGAAGTAGGCTTTTAGTTTGGAGTCGAACTCTCGTTCGGCGTCGCGCTTTTGCAGTTTGACTTGGGTGTCGCGATCCAAGAGGGCTTTTTCTTGCCAAGTATACCAGTGGTTTTTCTCCCCTTTGATTTTTCCGCGACGGTACATGACCACATCGCGCCGCAGCCATTTGCCGGTCGCTTCGTCGGGGTAGTATCGCAAGGCTTCCCAGGTTCCGCGGTCGGCTGGATCGAGTTCGACGATACGCTCACGGTGAGCGTTGGCGATGTTGTTCATCTGCTCGTTGGAGCATTTTTCGACGATTGCTCGATGGTCCTCCAGAGAGTCCCCTCGATTGGTAATCTCCTGGGCATATTTTTTGTCGCGTTCAAGCGAGATTCGGATCCGAGCCAGTTTGCGATCGACTTCGATAAGCGTTCCGTCTTCGGCCTCGATCTGCACCATGAGGCCCGACTGGGGGTTGAGGACTTTGCCGTAGATGACCCCGCCGTCTTTGAGTTCGATGATATCGGCCAGGCTCTGCCCTGGAGCGATGGTTAGAAGACCAGCCAAGATCCCAGCTGGAATCCCAGTTTGGATCCATCGATTGGATTGGAAGTGAGCTTTCGAAAAATCCATCGCAAAATCCCTCGCGAGAAATCCCGGTTCGCTGATGCCTAAGTTTGACAAGTTTTCTTGACCTTGCGTCAGCTAGACCAAATTCTACGTGGATTTAACGTCTCGATCCAACAGAGAATTCAAGAGAAACTCCAAAAGCGGTTATAATCGGGCTTAAATGTCTCTTCAAAACTCCAGCCATAGACCTGTTGACCAGACCATGCGAAAGTCCTTTCTGCTTGCGAATTTGCTTCTTTCATGCTTTGCCACCGGTTTTGCGATGGCAGAGGATTGGCCCGGATGGATGGGCCCCAAACGGGACAATCAATGGAATTTGGAGACGGCTCCGACGTCGTTTCCGGCCGGTGGTTTCAAACCCCTGTGGAGCACCAAGATCGCTGGCGGTTACTCCGGACCGGCGGTCGTTGGCGATCGGGTCTATGTGACCGACATGGTCACCCAAGCCGACGCGAAGGTCGATAACTTTGGCCGCAAGGCGTTTGATGGGACCGAGCGAGTCCACTGCATCGACAACACCAATGGGAAAATCCTTTGGACCCATGAGTATCCGGTAAGGTATGCGATCTCCTATCCGGCCGGCCCGCGTTGCACGCCGATCGTCGATGGCCAGATGCTCTACACGTTGGGAGCCGAAGGGGATTTGTTTTGTTTGGAGGCTGCAAGCGGCAAGGTCGTTTGGTCCAAGAAGCTCAAGCAGGTCTACAACACCGAGTCACCGCTTTGGGGTTATGCGGCCCATCCGCTCATCGATGGCGATAACCTGATCACCTTGGCAGGAGGCGAGGGTTCTCAGACCGTAGCTTTGAACAAGAAAACCGGCGAAGAGGTTTGGCGTTTTGGGACGTCTAAGGAGACCGGATACTCACCCCCGACGATCATCGAGGCCGGTGGTGTTCGGCAATTGATTTTGATCAATCCCCAAGCCGTCAACTCGGTCAATCCGGTCGATGGCAAGCCTTATTGGACGATCCCCTACGAGGCCGACAACGGCTCGATCATCATGAGCCCGGTACGCTCTGGCAAATACTTGTTTGTCGGCGGGTACTCGAATCGCAATCTGCTGATTGAATTGGGCAGTTCTCAGCCCACGGCGACCGAGGTGTGGAGGAACCAAGCCAAGAAGGGGATGTCACCGGTGAACGTACAGCCGATGGTCATCGGCGACATCGTCTATGGATGCGACCAAAGTGGCGAGCTCATGGCGTTTAAGATCGCTTCCGGGGAGCGATTGTGGGAGACCAGCAAGCCGATCAGCGCTCGGCCACAAGGGAGCGGTACAGCGTTTATAGTCAAGAACGGCGATCGTTTCTTTCTGTTCAACGAGTCCGGTGAGCTCGTGATCGCCAAGATCACGCCGGCGGGGTATGAGGAGCTAGCAAGGACCAAGATCATCGAGCCGACGAACAACGCGTTTGGCCGGGATGTGGTTTGGTGTGCACCTGCGTTTGCCAACGGTTCGATCTACGTTCGCAACGATGACCAGGTTATCAGGGTGCCGCTGAAGTAGTCCAATTTGAACCCATAGAACGTACACAAATATTTTGTTTAGGGGGAAAGGCTGATGAGCACTATTGGGGAATTTGGGTCGGTATCGCGGAGAGATTTTGGAAAAGGCACGCTGGGACTTGGGGCTCTGGCCACAGGTCTGATCGGATCTGGACTTGCCGCTGAGTCAGCCAAGTCTGCTGAGTCAGCCAAGTCTGGGCGGCTCAATCAGTCGCTTTGCAAATGGTGTTATGACAAAAACCTATCGCTCGATGAGTTGTGTGTGCACGCCAAAGAGATGGGGCTTGTTGGAATCGATCTGCTTGGTCCAAAGGATTTCGAGACCCTCAAGAAGCACGAACTAGTTTGCACAATGGTCACTTCGCACAAGCTCACCGATGGGCTTTGCGATCCGAAGTATTGGGATGAGGCGCTCGAGACGATCAATGCATCTATTGAGGCGGCATCGAGTGCGGGTTTCCGGAACGTCATCTGCTTTTCGGGCAATGCGCGTGGGATCGATCGCAAGATCGGGATGAAGAACTGTGCCGAGGCGTTGCGCAAGATCGTGTCGGTGGCTGAGAAGAAGAAGGTCATTCTCAACATGGAGCTCCTCAACAGCCGGGTCGACCATGCCGACTATATGTGCGACCTGTCGGCTTGGGGGATCGAGCTGTGCAAGCAGGTGTCAAGCGACCATTTCAAATTGCTGTATGACATCTACCACATGCAGATCATGGAGGGGGACATCATACGTTCGATTCAGAAGAACCATCAGTACTTTGGTCATTACCATACGGGGGGTAACCCGGGTCGCCACGAGATCGACGAGACACAGGAGATCTACTATCCGCCGATCGCCAAGGCGATAGCCGAGAGTGGCTTTGATGGCTATGTGGCACATGAGTTTTTGCCTACACGCGACGCCATGGCCAGCTTGGCCCAGGCCGTCAAGCTTTGCACGGTTTAGGCTTTGCACGGCGTAGGCGTTGCCTTGGGGATTAAACCGTTTCGACCGGAATACCGCTGTTCGATGGATGCCACTTTCACTTGCGAGCAAGCTTGGCGATGAGCTTATGAGCTACTGGAATCATGATCGCTCCGGCTGTGGTGGGCCTTGTTCCAGTATCGCCTGTTATTTCCAGCAGAGTCCTTCGTGCAGGCGGTTGAGGTTTTCGCAGCCTGTGTCGGTGACGACCACCATGTCCTCGACCCGGATGCCGCCGATGGCTTTGCAGTAGAGGCCCGGCTCGATGGTCACGACATCGCCGGCGATGAGCTCCGGGCCACCTGCGGCCAGCAGGGGTGGTTCGTGGACCTCGAGCCCCAGGCCGTGGCCGGTGCCGTGGGTCATGCTCGTAAAGGAATCCGGAGCATCGGCCGAGGGCAGGCCCATCTGGTAGCCTGCACTCTCGATGGCTTGGATGGTCGCTTGATGGACTTGTTGGCCGGTTACGCCAGCCCGAACGGCCATGGTTGCCGCATGCTTGGCCGCCACGACGGCTTGGTGCATGCGAGTGAGTTCTGGGCTGATGGTTCCGTGGACCACCGTGCGAGTGCAGTCGCCATTATAGAGGTTGGATTTGACGCGCGGAAAGATATCGACGATGACCGGTTGTGCGGTGTACAAAGGTCCGTGTCCGTGGTCGTGGCAGTCGGCTCCGATGGGGCCGCAAGCGACGATGGAACCTGGGTTGGAGCAATCGCGTTCCAGGAGCCAAACGTCGATCATGGTACGCATCCGCTCGCTGGTAAGGGGTGTTCCATCGTGCAACAAGATGCCTTGGGCATTGGCCGTCGCGCGAGCGATGGTCGAGCAGGCCAGTTGCATGACCTCTTCGGTGATCCGTTGGGCATCTCGAATCATCTGGATCTCTTGAGCATCTTTGCGTCTTCTTTCCATCACGCCCCACTGGGTATCGCATTCGATGCCGATACCGGCCCTTTTTAGCATCTCGGCGTAGATCATTGGCAGCGATCGATCGACGACGACTTTTTGAAAGCCCGATCGTCTGAGCATTTCGGCGGCCGATTGAGCGGTGGCGGTTTCACGGTCACCGGAGAGCCCTTGTGCGGGGGCAAAGTCCGCAGGGCAGCCGACATCGTCGACGGCTGCATTTTGACGAGCTCGACCCATCTCGATGTCGCGGCAGATAAGCATCGATCGAACCGAGCCGTCTGACGCGGGGATTTGCAGGTAGACCACTGGGTCTCCGACTAGAAAACGGATGCTGCGATAGAGACCTGCGTTGAGAGTAGGGATACCGGCCATCATGCGAGGAGTACAGAGCGAATCGTTGCTCATGATTTAGCTTTCTATTTTTCCTTGAAGGGTCAGGACCAACGTTCGTGCTGTAGCGGCGTTGCGATGTTCGCACAGATAGATACCCTGCCAGGTCCCCAGCTCAAGCGAGCCCTTGTTGATAGGGATCATGAGGCTCGCTCCGAGCATCGAGCTTTTCACATGCGCGGGCATGTCATCGGGTCCTTCGATCGTGTGCACGAAGGTTTGATTCTCCGGGACGATACGATTGAAGGCAGTCTCCATATCGGTGCGGACATCGGGGTCGGCATTTTCGTTGATCGTTAGGCTAGCCGAGGTGTGCTGCAAAAACACATGGAGCAGTCCGATCTGAATCTGCTCGATCTGTGGGATCGCATCGAGGATCTCGCGGGTGATCAGGTGAAAGCCGCGCCGATAAGGACCGATGCGGATCGTATTTTGGGCCCAAAACATTCAAAAATTCTCGCGTGCTCTCGGTAGGCTAGCTCGTATTTACCAAGTAAAACCCGGGGGCATCGGGCCGTGCGTCAAGCCGTCAAGATACGGGTTCTTGACGGGTCGCTAAGCTTGGGGATACTTCGAACTCCGGATCAACTCCGAACGACTATCTTATACCAAATTTCATCGATCCTAAGCACTGAAATCTTGAAAAGGCAATCCAAGCATGCGACGAGCTAAAATCACAATCATCGGAGCCGGCAACGTAGGGGCAACTTGTGCCCACTGGTGCGCGGCGGCAGAACTCGGAGACGTTATTCTGCTGGATGTTCCTCAGACAGAGAACATGCCCAAGGGCAAAGCCCTCGACCTGATGCAAGCCTCGCCGATCATGGGCTACGACAGTGCTCTGAGCGGTACGAACGATTATGCCGATACCGCCAACAGCGATGTCGTGGTCATCACCGCCGGGATTGCCCGCAAGCCCGGGATGAGCCGCGATGACCTTTTGAGCACCAATGCCAAGATCGTTTCGAGTGTGGCCGAGCAAGTCAAAACATCGAGCCCCAACGCCGTGGTGATCGTCGTTAGCAATCCTCTGGATGCGATGGTCCAAAGAGCCTTTCAGGTTCTCGGTTTCCCCTCGCATCGCGTCATCGGCCAAGCCGGTGTGCTCGATACGGCACGCTTCCGAGCCTTCATCGCCATGGAACTGGGCGTGAGTGTCGAAGATGTCTCGGCCATGCTCATGGGAGGCCACGGCGATACGATGGTTCCGATCGCAAGTTGCACAAGCGTCGGAGGTATCCCTGTTTCACAGTTGATCCCGGATGCTCGCATGGCCGAGATCGTCCAGCGAACGCGCGATGGTGGGGCAGAAATCGTCTCGCTCCTGAAAACCGGTTCGGCATACTACGCCCCGGCTGCTGCCACCGCACAGATGGTCGAAGCCATCGTGCGAGACAAGAAGCGATTGATCCCAGTCGCCGCACTTTGCGACAAAGAATACTCTGTGGGTGGCTATTACGTCGGTGTGCCTGTGATCCTCGGCAGCAAGGGTGTCGAGAAGATCATCGAGCTGTCGCTCAATAGCTCCGAACAAGCCGCGTTCCAGAAGAGCGTCGATGCGGTCAAGTCGCTTGTCGCGACGATGGAAACGCTTCTCAAGGGTTAATCCCTTTTGGTTTGAAAATCGCTTCATCGGGTACGTGCAGACTTGGGCGCGGTACCCGCTGGGGCGACTGTAGATGATTGCTTTGCAAATGCTAGCAACTTGTTCTTGGGTAAACTTTGTTTGAAGTTTGCTCATTGCGGTATTGGCGGGATTGACTCAGCCCCTATCCCTATCCTAAAAAGCGCATCGCGTGGGCTCTGCATGAGTGGGCTCATGAGCTGCAATCTTTTCTGTTAAGGAACGTTGGAATGAGCCGTTTGCACAGCTACTTGCCCCCAGGTTCCACCGGCGTCCACGGCACAAGCGGCATGGTTCGCGAATCGCACGCATCGGGTTACGACAGCGAGTCGGGCGGGGTTGGCATTGGGGACAGCAGTGGCCGAGCAAGTCCATTGGCGGCTGGGCCGTCGATCGGAATTCCGCATCGCATTTTTGTACCTGAGCATTACGAAAGCTCGTACGCTTATCCGCTTTTGGTATGGCTCCACAGCGATCACAGCAGCGAGTATGAGCTCGATGAATTGATGCCGTCGCTGAGTTCGAGAAACTATGCGGCGGTCTCGCTGCGAGGGAATCGCAGTTCGAACCGCTCGTCGCAAGTCTTCCGTTGGGGAAGCAGTCTGACGGATTACGCTTTGAACGAAGAGTGCATTTTTCATGCGATCGATGAGATCTGCGGTGCGATGTCCATCGATCCATCGCGGATATTTTTGGGAGGGTTCGGCAAGGGTGCAACGCTGGCTCAATGGTTAGGTCTGCGAAACCCAGGGCAGATTGCTGGCGTGATCGCTTGCAACGGTCCGTTCCCATCCAACAGACGGGCGCTTGCCCAGTGGAAACAAGCTCGGAGTCTTCCGGTCCTAGCCATGCAGTCGGCTGATTCGAATCGCTTTGGAGTCGATCAAATCATCAGCATGATGAAAACCGCACATCGTGCCGGCCTGAATTATCGCTTGATGCGATTCGACTCCCAATCCTACCACAGAGCCAACGCTTCGGCGGAACCTGCCCCGTCCAACAACGATCCAGAGTTTGAGGGTTCCCTCGAGGTCGAGATGCTCCGGGCTGCGAATCGCTTCATGATGGGGATTGTCACCGGTACGGATATCCCGTTGCACTCGGAGCCCGAAGCTCAAGAGTGCTCGCTCTGGCCGCAATGACCAATGGCTCAGGGTCGGTAATTGAGTTAGCTGCAGATGGTGTCGCTCTTAGGTTCAGCAAGCTAGCCGATCGTTATTCCCATTGTTTTGTCGTGGAAATCGGCACGACCGAGGTCTCGATTCTCCGAGCGTATTTGCAAGACCCCAATGCACCCTGGCCGACCGACCCAGCGATTCAGCAACTGGTTGTCGAACCAATTGGACCGCCCGAGCATCCCGAAGTCGCCTTGGGGGTTGGAATGTCAGGACATGGCCATTGGTCATTGGCCGCCCAGTGGGTCGAATTGCCCGAGCCTGGTCGTTCAGCAATCCAGTTGGATTATGCTTGCAAGCAACGCCCGCCCGTAGCATTTTTGGGGAGCACCTACCAAGTTGCTAACCAGGGGGATTTGAAGAGTGTTCAGCTCGAACGGTTTGAAGTTCAAGATCGACATTGGGCCGGATGGTTCGTTTTAGCTGGATCTCCAGCACGTTACAAGCTCTGCGTCGAGGTCATCGAAGGGCAGCTCGATTGGCAAGCCGCAACGCAGAGGATTCAGGTTCGGCCTGAGGGATCTTTGGAAAAACCTTGGACGCTGCGTTGGTGCTATCGGATCGCTTGGCTATCATGCCATGAATGAATAATCTTACGCGACCGGTTTTTCAAGCGATGCAACTGACCAAGACATATCCCGAGTTACGGCCTACCACCGGACGGGTCCAGTGGTAGGCTTTCAACCGCTCCTGTGAGGATGTGGATCTATCCAGCTGGGCGCGTCTACTTGCGGAACTGTTCGAGCAGTCTGCCTGGGCTGCCCATGATGTTGTAGCCGGAGTCGACGTGG
>Ga0114972_10003448_pt1 | contig 11811 bp, 9 predicted proteins | sample M_140807_EF_Meta_FD_87354 | JGI IMG/M metagenome (GOLD analysis project Ga0114972, IMG submission 87354) | Freshwater microbial communities from Lake Montjoie, Canada to study carbon cycling - M_140807_EF_MetaG | ecosystem: Environmental > Aquatic > Freshwater > Lake | place: Lake Montjoie... | reverse complement strand
GAGCTGCATCCCGCCCCATTTTGGACATAAGTCTTTGATAACTATAGAAAACCTGGTTCTCAAGGCCCTCCTTGATTTTCATTGAGGAAATGGCATCGATCGTATCAAATTCCATCGACTGAAATTGCTCGCCGATTACAAATTCAACATATCGGTTGCGGGGAAGAACCAGTAGGTAAACACCTTCTGGAAGCTCGCTTTTTCCATCAAAAGAAAGATTACCCTTTGAGTCGAAACGGGCTGTGTCTTTTGGAATGTACTGGTTATCGCCGTAATAGTGGGCAATGACTGCAGTTGTGTCCGAATAACCCTTTATCTTGAACTGAATCCGGTGTCCTTCGGATTTCTTTTTTGCCTGTGCAATGGCTGATTGGGGTTCAATGCCAAATAAAAGCACTGTCGCCAGGAATAGCATCGGGGAAAAAATGCGAAAACTCATTTTCATTCTATTTTTGTGCACTGATTTTGATTTGCAAATATGCCAAAAAGACTCGTCAAAAGGTAAATTGATGCAAGTGAAGCTGTTAATGTTTATTAAAGACAAATGAAATTAAGTGATCGTTTACCAATCGGGCTTTGCAAATTTCAAGGGATAACTGCGCTTTTTTTCATTCTAAGCTTCCTAGGCTGTAAGCAAGAAAATTCGGGCGAGGGGGAAAAAGGGCGGCGCATCAGTGAAATGGCTTCCGGACTGCCCAAAAGTTCTGCCTGCATGATTGACAGCCTTCATTCCGAAATTAAATGGACCATCTTCAGAAACAATGGAAGCAGCCTCAGCGGGATTTTTCGTCCTTCCAGAGGTTCGCTTATTCTGGAAGGGAATTCCGTTGCCGCCGGTTTTTTTGAAGGTGACTTTTGGAATAACAACCAGCTGGTCAGCGACACTGACCGGGTAGCCCGGGAAGCTGGAATGAAGTTTTTAAAAGACAGTTGTCCCGTGGTTTTTTCCAATCAGGGAAGAATCCTTCGAATGGACTTAAAACAAATCAGCAGGGTGGTTCCACGGAGTGAATTTCGAAGCCTTGGAAGCCTGGACAGCAACACCATTTCTACGCACAACCTTCAACTGCAAACAGAAATTGCAGACTCTTCTCAAAACATCAGAATCCCGCTCAACATTCGCATTTCGGACAAACAAGTATTTCTAACGGGTAATTGTCTTTTGAATCTAAGGGATTTTGGAATTCTGTCAAGGCAAATTCCCAACCCTTCAAAATTGCAGTGGCAACCGGAAATGAGGCTTGAACTTAAACTCAGTTTTCTGAAATATCCCTAAGGTTAATACTTCACTAGTCCTTCAAGACTAAATTTCACGAATTGAATGTATCTTTGGCTTCAGGCTGATTCCCAATAAATGCCCGATTTTTGACCAATAACGGACCGATACTGAACCTTCACCCTTTGGTGCGGCTATTGAGGCTGTTCCTTTGGCTTAGCTTTCTGTTTTTTTTGGTCTTTGGAAGTCTGGCCTTGGCCCTCCGAACGGAAACGGCTCAATCCAAAATAGTACACTGGCTGGCGAAAAAAGCCTCTGAAAAACTTGGATACCAATGCAGCATCGGGGCCTTTTACCTCGATTGGGTTGATTTTGCTCGAGTTCGGGATGTGATGGTTAAGGACAAAGAAGGCCACACCATGATCTTTGTAAAGGAGATTAAAATCAACCTGAAACTCGCCGCACTCCTTGAAAAAAATATCAACCTTGATTTTGTAGAACTGCAGGAAGGTTTGGTTGAAATCAGGCGAAGCCGCAAAACCGGCAAACTCAATTTCAATGGTTTTACAGATGCCATCCTGGATTGGATTGAAGGGGGCGATACAAGCCAATCAATAAGCCCTCCAATTTTCACCATCGATAAATCGAAGCTGAATGCGATGTCATTCGCATACATTGACGAATTGGAAGCACCCCTTCCGGGACAATTCGACTATTACCATTTCAGGCTCGATGGCATCAACGGATTGGTAAACAAATTCTGGCAAAGAAGAGATTCTATTCGCCTGGAAGCAGATGGCCTTGTTTGCATCGACCGGGCCAGTCGACTGAAAGTAAAATCATTCAATACCTTATTCGGTTTTACGAAACGGGACATGTTTTTCCGTCATCTGAAAGCAGAAATCGGAAATAGCCTCTTGCGGGATAGCCTCAGTTTCCAATACAAAGACCTCGATGATTTCAGTGATTTCAACCGCAAAGTAGAAATTGGCGCCAGTCTGGATAGTTCTGTAATCCGAGCCGAGGACCTCGCCTATTTTGCACCAGCCCTGCGCGACTGGCATGAATCTTATACCATTTCAGGAAATCTATCGGGGCGGGTAAACAACTTCCGCTGGCGCAAAATGAAAATTTTCAGCGGGAAGAGCACTTTGCTTACAGGCACCCTCAACATGCGGGGACTTCCTGAAACAGACGAAACTTTTATGGATTTGCGCCTGAAACCATCGGTCGTAAATCCGTCAGATCTGGCCTTTTACACTGGAAAGGAAGCCTCAGAATACCTCGGCATGCTGGGCGTTTTTGATGTTTCAGGCTCTTTTACCGGGTTTTTTCGGGATTTCGTTACCAAAAGTACTTTTAAAACAAAATTGGGCACAATCAATGCTGACATGCAAATGGAATTGCCCGAAGGAGATTTGCAGCAAAGTAGGTACAACGGTCGCCTTAAAACTGTGGCGTTCAATTTGGGCCGGCTCTTGAAACAGGAAGATAAAATTCAAAAAATCGACTTCGATGGTAGTTTTCAAGGCAAAGGATTTGATCCAAAGCTGGCGGAGGCAAGTGTAAATGCAAAAATTTCGCGAATTGGTTTGCTTGGCTATGATTACCGAAATATTGCAACAGACGCCAGCTTCAGCCGTCGCTCTTTCAACGGCAACCTCTCTGTAAAAGACCCTCACCTGATTTTTAATGGCCATGGAAAGCTTGATCTTAGCAAAGGCCTGGAGGTTGTGGACATTGATGCTTTGGTCGGAAGGGCAAATTTTATGCCTTTAAAACTGACAAAAGAACCTTTGGATATTTCATCCGAAGTCAGCCTCCATTTTAAGGGATTTGATTTTGATGAGTTTCTTGGAAATGCAGAAGTACGGAACCTGAGGGTGTTGCTGAGGGATGAGCGAATGGATCTGGACCAGGCCAGTGTTGAATCCCACATCGTAAAAGGCAACAAGACTTTCAGCCTGAAAACCCCGCTGGTGGATGCCACCATCCAGGGAAGTTTCAAGTATCGCAAACTGATTGAAGATGCCCTGGCAATGGTAAAAGAATACCAGCGCCTACTCAAAAATGATGGTTTGGTGAACATGGAAGCCTTTGTGGCACAAAGAAAAAAATCAGCAGTTGATTATGGAGTTGAAACCCATGTTGTACTCAAAGACCTGAACCGCCTTCTGGACTTGCTGGATTTACCGGTCTCTGTTTCTGCGGGAACAGCCATCGATGCCAAAGTTCAATTCGGGAAGTCTGAGATGATTTCACTGCAGACAAAAATTGACAGTTTTACAATTGCCGGCAGAAGTTTTTATGAAACCGATCTGGACGTCAATGCAACCAAAACCCTGGAGCGCCCGGATGTAACGGCCGAACTTTATGTTTTTTCAAAAGGGCAAAAATGGACCGAGGGTTTCATCACTGAAAAATTATTGTTTGACGGCGTTTGGGACAAGGGAAAAATCGGATTCAAAATTAAGGGCAATGAAAAGGGTCAAAGCAACAGGGCTGATATTTTCGGCGATGTGGTGTTTGAACCATTCAATACCCTGGTGAGTGTACGAAACAGCTCTATCAATTTTTTAAACAGAATCTGGAATTTCAGCAGCGACAATGCGATTGTATTTTCGGATACCGGAAGCATTTCATTCCGGGACATGGAGGTTCGGAATGGCTTGCAGAGTCTTTCTGTTTCGGGTACGCTTCTTGGAAGCCGAGCCGATTCTGTCATCATCAAAGCCTCTGAAATCGATTTGGCCAGCCTCAGAACGCTGATCGGAGAAGAAATCGAAGGCCTGGTAACAGGCGAAGTAAAAATCAGCAACATTGGAGATTCGCCACTTTTTGCAGGCTTTTTATCGGCAACAGCGCTGAAATTCCGGAAATATGGGATTGGTGATTTCAAAGGCAATGCCATCTGGAATCAGGAACAGAAGAACCTGCAAATCAATGGTTCATTGCTGCGGGATGGCGCAGAACTGCTTTTCCTTTCCGGCTTTTACAGCCCTGAAATGCGCAATCCACTTGACCTGCGCGCCAAAATTTATCGGGTCGGAATCGATTTCCTTCAACCCCTCATTGGCAATAGTGTTTCCAATATGAAGGGATGGGCTTCCGGTGATCTGAACATCACAGGAAATTTCTCCAAGCCAGAACTAAATGGAACGCTCTATGTGAAAGATGGTCAGGTGAAAATCAACTACCTCAATACCACATATTTCTTCAATCCGAAGGTGGTATTTACGCCTGATGAAATTAGTGCTGATGGCGCTTTGATTACCGATGAAGCAGGCCAGAACGGCATCCTCCGTAAAGCCACACTTCGCCATAATAACTTCTCGGATTTCCTTGTGGATCTAAATGCCAACCTGACCAATTTCATGGTTTTTAATGTGCCTAAAAGTGCCGGAGATGTTTATTTCGGAACAGGCATCTGCACCGGAACCCTTGAGATTATTGGCGGGTTTGATGACATTGGAATCCGGGCAAAAGCGAAAACCAACAAAGGCACGAAACTATTTATTCCGCTGGATGTAGCTTCCAAGGAAGACATTGGCGAATCGTACATCACTTTCACAGGTAAAAAAGAGAAAAGGGTTTTCACCCGAACGGATTCTGTGCGAAACATTCGATTGAGCGGCATCCGTATGGATTTTGACCTGGATGTAACTGAAGAAGCTTACGGAGAAATCATTTTTGACCAGAAGGCCGGTGATATCATTCGTGCCAATGGAACTGGAAAAATTAAACTCACGATTGATACCAGAGGTGAGTTTTCTGTGATTGGTCAGTATGTACTTAAAAAAAGGGACTACCATTTTACAACCTACAATCTGGTGAATAAAGACTTTGACATTCGTCCAGGTAGCACCATCACTTGGAATGGACCTGTACTCGGTGGGGTAATGGATATCCTTGCAGAGTACAACCTCAATGCTTCACTGGCTCCACTTGCCTCAGCGGATGAACAAATCCAGCAAAAACCAGAAGCAAAACGGCGTTATCCGGTTCTGGTGAGCATGCGCTTAACGGATCAACTACTTAAGCCGACCATTAGTTTGGGACTTGAAATCCGCGATTATCCAAAAAACTCAGACCTGAATTATTATGTGCAGGCCTTCCTAACCCGGATTGCCACCGATGAACAGGAACTTAACCGACAAGTATTTAGCTTGATGATTTTCAGAATGTTTGCCCCGATGGGTGAATTCACGCAAACAGCCAATATTTCCTATTCAAGTTTTAGCGATCTGGTTTCCAATCAGCTGAGCTCATGGCTGAGTCAGTTTGACGAAAATCTTGAAGTATCCGTTGACCTCGCCGGACTTAGCCAAAGCGCCCTCAATAATTTCCAGTTGCGGTTTTCCTATACCATGCTGGATGGAAGGCTGCGCTTGACCCGTGACGGAGGCTTTACAAATGCACAAAACCAAACATCTGCGCTCAGTATCGCAGGCGACTGGACTCTGGAATACATGCTCAGCAAGAATGGAATTTTTCGGGTTAAAATGTTCCACAAAATGAATCAAAACCTCATTTTATCGGGACTAAGCAACAACAATACAACACAGGGTGCTTCCCTTCTTCACACCCAGAGTTTCAATAAATTGGGGGAGCTTTTCCCTAAAAAGAAGAAGCAGGAAACTAAGAAACCCGAACCTGCCCGCAAGCCAGAAGAAAGTCCTGAATCTGCCGCTACAATACCCGAACAAAAAGGTAGGCCCTGAAGAGTTGCTCAGGAAATTTCTTCAATCAGAAGCTTGTTCTGACCGGAAAATAAAAAAGTATCACCACAGGATTTACCATTTAAGGTTTGGCCTAAAGGTGTTTCCAGTGAAACACAAAGCAACTTTTCTCCATCCGGAAGTACAATTGCGCCAAGGCCTGGTCCGAGGTAAAAACGAAAACCACCTGCGCGAATAATAGAACCCGGAATTGCCCTTCCATCTGGCTTGTTTTGCGCCATGGATTCAAAAGCCTCCTGGTTCAAAAGTGCGGTTTCCAATCGGGAGGCATGAAGATCGCGCTGGTTCTGGCCCATTGCCCTGGCAGTTTCATATTTATCACCCGCAGAACTCTTTTCTTCTGAATTGGCATCCGCTTGGGCTTGCTGCATTTCTGCTTTACAGGTGTCTGCAAGCCCCTTTAACCTTGCCCGGATAAATTGAATAATGGCGGGCTTATCCATTTCCTGATTTTACTTGGAATCTTCCTCTTTGGGAAGGTCCATGGTACCACGCAACCGAACAGGCTTAATTTTTCTGCGGGCACGCTGGTTTAGAAGATCAACCAACAAGGCGAAAACCATTCCAAAATAAACCGTAGCCTTGGGCACATGCACATCAAATGCCTCCGCCACAAGTAAGGCGCCAATCATTATCAGGAAGCAAAGTGCCAGCATTTTTATACTTGGCCTCCGATTGATGTAAATGCTGATTCTTCTGGAATAAACCATCATGATGAACATTGAGATGACCACAGCAGCAATCATAACTTCCACAAAATCCGATAGGCCAACTGCCGTAAGAATTGAATCGAAAGAGAAAATAATGTCTACCAGAACAATCTGAAATATGACAGAAACAAAGCTCTTCTCCTTTTTACCATGCTCAAAATGGTCTGCTTCTCCCTCCAGTTTTTCATGGATTTCGGTCACGGTTTTACCCATGAGAAAAAGACCGCCGGATAAAAGAATCAAATCTCTTCCTGAAAAGCCAATGCCATTTATTGTGAAAAGATCGGCCTTAAGTCCAATAATAAAACTAATGCAAAGCAGAAGTAAAATCCTTACAACCATCGCAAGGGCAAGTCCGATTTTCCGGGCTTTGTTTTGCTTAGAAGCTGGGAGTTTTCCGGCTACAATGGAAATAAAAATGATGTTGTCGATACCCAAAACAATTTCCAAAAGCGTAAGCGTAAATAAGCTTATGAGATTGTCTGTTGTGAATAAGGCTTGCATTTCTATGAATGATTTTTTTGTGAATTGGGCGACACTCTGAAATGAAAAATCCCGCTTTTGCGGGATATCGAATTAAAATTGAGAATGCTTACTCAGGCTTGGCTGCGGTATCAGTCCCGGATGAAGCCGGACCAACTGCAGGAGGCTGTTGTTTTTTCTCTGGGGCAGAAGCTGAACTTTTGGCTTTCTCCACATTGATGGAGCTTGGTCCCTGTTCAGAATCTTCACCACCTTGAATAAACTTAGATCCCATCGTAAGAACCATGATTCCAATCATGAATCCCCAGGTAAGCTTCTCCAAAACATCCGTGGTTCTTTTAACTCCCATTACCTGAGAGGCACCGAAATTACTTGATAAAGCACCTGATTTAGAATCTTGTGCGAGTACGATGAGAATCATCAAAATGGCGATGATTGCGATAATGGCTGTAAGTGCGTAAATCATAACTAATTCTGGTTTTCCAGATTTTTTATAAGGGCCGCAAAGTAAGTGCTTTTTTCTGGAATCTTCAAAGTCAGTTTATGCAATGTTGCGATTGCCTTGGGATAGTTTTTCTGGCGGATGTAAATCATGGCCATATTTTCAGTCACAACCTCTTCTTTCAACTTGCCGCTTTTTCTGGATAAGTCGGGACCAGGACCTTTTTTATCGCCAAAATCAAGGCGGGGTTGAAGAAGTGGGGGCGCAGAAAGAAACTTTTCAATGATGGCATCCTGATTTCCTCTGGCAGCTTTTCTTTTTCCTGCAGAAGCAGAATCTGAGGGTTGCGCTTCGGTAGAACTTGTCTCCTTTGGCTTGGATTTACCTGCTTTCAGCCGGATGATGGCGAAGCCAAATTCATTTTTTAGTTCAACAGACTGATTATTTTCTACCGGCGTTTCAATCGAAGTTTCTGGAGATTCAGCTTCAGTTGGTTCCTCTTCTAAAATGGTTGATGGTTCATTGTCTGCTTCAACGATGGCAGTATCAAGAGGTTCAGCTTCAGTTTGTTCTTCTTCTAAAATGCTTAATGGTTCATTTTCTAATTCAACGAAGGATGAAATTTCTTCAGAAATATCCAGCCATTCAGGTTCAATTTCGAGTGGTCCATCCACCAAAATATGAAGTCTGCTTCTGGAAAGTGTCCGGGCTGCGGCATCATGCAAAATTTCTTCAAATCCATCACCCCTTGTTTCTTTTTGAGATAAAGCTCGAAGCACATAAAGGCTGGAAGCATAGGGATAATCGGAAATCAAGCGGTTCCAATCCGATTGTAAAAGCTGGGAATTGTCGATTGGCGCCGCCAGAATACTTGAAAATTCGCTTGCTTTCATGCTTACCAATTGGCCAGTGATTTGTTGAAAATATCCAGAATTATTTGATCAGAAATGGTTTCAATCAAATCTCTTTCTACGGTTGAAAATGACTTTGACTGGTCAAAATCCTGGTAAAAGGAAAAGACCTGCTCGAAGTTCTGCTCCTTGTTTCGACTGTTTGTAAACCGAACTTTTACGCCAATCGTCAGGCGGGTTTGTGCGGCTCTTTCCACACCCTGACCAGCAACCGGCGCAATTGGACTAAGGTCGTATTGGGTAATGCTGCCTTCGAGATTGAGGTCGCCATCTCGGTTTACGAGCCCAAGACTGGTATTTCGCTGAAAATACTCTCTCGCCTTTTCAGAAAATGCCTGAGCCAAAAATGTGGGTCCGGATGCGCTGCGGTCATCAAAATTCAGGATGGAAATTGTCTTCGTATCCGGAGAAACAGAAGCCCCGGTAAAGCTGTAAATTCCACAAGATGAAAGCAGTGCGGAAATGAAAACAAGCAGCAGGCTATTCTTCAATTCCAAAAAGCTTAATTTTTCGATACAATGTTCGCTCTGAAATGCCTAGTTCCCGGGCTGCATTTTTGCGCCGATTGTGGTTCTTTTTCAGGGCCTTCAAAATCATCTCGCGCTCTTGGTGTTGCAAGCAAAGGGATTCCTCTTCTGTCTCGTGGCTGATGTCGAGGATTTTGCCGTATTCCAATTCTTCCGAATCAGTCTTTTCTACGCTTGATGCTGTGAATGCCGGAGGATTTACTTCTGGCATTCCATTGATGGATTCTGCCTGTGCTGTAAAAGGCTTCAGGTTGCCGTTGGGAAACAAGTTGGGATGACTGGCCAAAGCCTCCGTAGAAATTCCACCTCTGGCCACCATTTCAATCACAAATTGTTTCAGTTCGTTTACATCCTTTCTAAGATCGAAGAAAATCTTGTAAAGCAAATCCCGCTCACTCATTCCGGGCTCGTGGTTTCCGGTGGCATCGGCAAGCAAAGCGGGCAAACTGGAGCCAGATGGTTTTGGCAAATATTTCCGCAAAACTTCTGCAGAAATTTCCCGGTCCATTTCCAGAATTGATATCTGTTCGGCAATGTTCTTGAGTTGACGGATGTTTCCTGGAAAGCGGTATGTCATCAAAGCGCCGCGGGCCTCCTCGGAAAGCCGGATTGGTTTTACGCGGTATTTCTCGGCAAAATCGGCAGAGAATTTTCTGAACAATAGGTCAATGTCGTCGCCCCTTTCCCTCAAAGCGGGAACACTGAGCGGAACTGTATTGAGCCTATAATATAGGTCTTCGCGAAACTTTCCTTTTTCTACCGCCTCCAGCAAATTCACATTGGTGGCTGCCACTACGCGCACATCTGTTTTCTGTGTCTTGGAACTTCCGACCTTGATAAATTCCCCGTTTTCGAGAATGCGGAGGAGACGCGCCTGGGTTCCCAATGGCATTTCACCAATTTCATCCAAAAAGATGGTGCCGCCATTCGTTACTTCGAAATAGCCTTTTCTGGCATCCGTGGCACCGGTGAAGGAGCCTTTCTCGTGGCCAAACAATTCCGAATCGATGGTGCCTTCGGGAATAGCACCGCAGTTGATGGCAATAAACTGCCCATGCTTGCGGGCAGAAAGGTTGTGGATGATTTTGGAAAAAGATTCCTTTCCAGATCCACTTTCGCCACTAATCAGAACCGTTAAGTCGGTGGGTGCCACCTGAATGGCTACCCGGATTGCATGATTGAGGGCTGAGGAGTGTCCGATGATGTCGAACCGTTGCTTTACGCTTTGAATTTCATCAGGATTCATATGATTGGGTTGAATTGAATATTATTTGCTGAGTGCGTTTTCGATTTCTTCCATCTTCGCCTCAGAATAGGCTCCGCTGGTAGAATACAGCACATTTCCTGTTGAATCTATGACAAAAAACCAGGGAGAATCGGTCTTGTCAATTTTTAAGTTGGATTTGATTTCATCGGCCTTTCCTTTGAAGAGAAGCACATTTTGCTGGAGACCTTTGTCCAGCCCTTCTTTCATCTTTTTTTCTGCCTTTCCAGCAGCGGCTTGCAGAACTCCGGAGAAAACCGGAACGAAATAGCAATTCACATCCCAGGAATCCATCGGGATTATGGCATTGGCATCCGGCTTTTCAATAAATGCAGAATAGGCAGGTTGAAACCAAGTGGAAAGTTCTTTCTCTGCTTTTTGAGAAAAGGCCATTCCGAGCACGGTAGATTTACCTGCATTTGCAACTGGCAGGCTGATTTTCTTACCATCGAGAGAAGTACATTCCATTGCGGGAAAAGGAATCTGGGCAAACACCACAGAATTGAACACGCAAAAGGAAATGGCTGTTAAAAATTTAATCTTATTCATGAGTTTGAAGTTTCTTGTTTAATGGCTTCCCCGAGAAGGGTTCCGCCGGTGCTTAAAGTTACCAGAACATTTACATACTGACCGGGTTGAAAATCTTCCCTGTCAAAAACCACCACGGCATTTTGGTCATTTCGGCCATACAGCTGCTTGTCAGAACGCTTGCTTACGCCTTCAATCAAAACTCTGTGAACCTTTCCAACATGTTTTTGATTGCGACTGTGCGCACTCTCACGGTGTATTGCGATTATTTCCTGCAGGCGTCGCAGCTTCACATCTTCCGGAATGTCATCGCTGAATTTTTTAGCGGCGGGGGTATTGGGTCTTTCGGAGTAAGAAAATAAATATCCGAAATCATAATCCACGAGTTTCATCAGAGAAAGGCTGTCGCCATGCTCTTCTTCTGTTTCGCTGCAGAAACCCACAATCATATCGGTGGAGAGGCCACATTCGTCGCCCAAAATCCGGCGAATTGCCGCCACTCTGTCGAGATACCATTCCCGGTCGTAGGTGCGATTCATGAGTTTGAGAATGCGGGAATTGCCGCTTTGGGCAGGGAGGTGAACATACTTACAGATGTTGTCGTGCTTTTTCATTGTGAGAAGCACTTCATCAGTGATGTCTTTTGGATGAGAAGTAGAAAAGCGAACCCGTAAATCAGGATTAATTTGCGCAACCTGATCAAGCAAGCCCGCGAAATTTACGAGCGATTCAGAACCACCATTTTCGGGAGTCCATTTGTAGCTGTCTACATTCTGGCCAAGCAGCGTTACCTCGCGGTAGCCTTGGTTAAACAGGTCTTTCGCTTCGTTCAAAATCGAGTGCACATCGCGACTTCTTTCACGGCCACGGGTGTAAGGCACCACGCAAAAGGAGCACATATTGTCGCAGCCCCGCATGATGGAAATAAAGGCCGTTACTCCGTTTGAATTGAGTCGAACCGGACTGATGTCGGCATAGGTTTCTTCACGGG
>Ga0114972_10003447_pt1 | contig 11813 bp, 13 predicted proteins | sample M_140807_EF_Meta_FD_87354 | JGI IMG/M metagenome (GOLD analysis project Ga0114972, IMG submission 87354) | Freshwater microbial communities from Lake Montjoie, Canada to study carbon cycling - M_140807_EF_MetaG | ecosystem: Environmental > Aquatic > Freshwater > Lake | place: Lake Montjoie... | reverse complement strand
CTAATTTGCTCAAATTTCAGCTTGAATTCGTTAAATAGAGCTGGCTATTCGCCTCATTCAAGTTAAAATTTGAGCAAATTATCTCAATTTTCGCTTCGAAAAACTAATTGATGACACGCCCTAACGCCAGTAAGAGAATAGAAATAAATACCTGATAAAATACCCAGAGTATGGCTGGTTACTGAAAAATCGCGCATTAACTCAGCGCTCATTTTAAACGACTTCTTTTAATTTGAACAGGACTTACGCAAAACTCCGATCTCTTCGTTGGATTTAGTTTTTAATTCGGTCATTTAGTTAACTAAACTCCCTCGTTAAAAACTAAATCCGCCTCGACCTCAGAGTTTTGCGTAAGTCCTGTTGAAGATGAATACCCCAAAAATAATCATCATACACCATCCTAAAACCGGACGATCCCCCCATTTTACCCAGGGTGTCATACCTTGAGCAGGATAAATATCTCCTTCTAGGATCCCAGCAGTGAAAGCTGGGAGAGTGTTCACAAAACTGCCTTGAGGATTGATAATGGAAGATAAGCCATCATTGTTGGCAACAATTTGGTAACGACTGGTAAGAATGGATAGGGCTTGAGCCATTTGGAGATGTTGATAAGATGCTAAAGAATGACCAAACCAACCATCATCACTGAGGGAAACAATCCATTGTGCTGTTGGGAGTTGCTCCCTGAGTAATTGGGGATAGGCCAATTCATAGCAGATCAATGCTGCAAAAGGGCGGTTATGAGCACGCACCAAGGCTTGATGTGCATTGCCGGCTTCCATATCAGATGAGATCAAATTCAATTTCGTGAGCATAGGTGCAAAGTATGCAGGAATATATTCCCCAAATGGAACCAAATGCTGTTTGCGATATACGCCGGATGCAGTGCCTAATGTCGACAGGGTATTATAATACGTGTCACTGGCTTGCTCTGAGTGGTTAATAGTCTCTGGGATACCAAATAGTATGGCGGTATGGCTCTTTTTGGCTTTTTGATGTAACTCGGTTAAAAAATTTTGAATATATCCTGCGGGCAAAGGAATCGCGGACTCAGATAGTAAGATAATCTGTTTTTTGCCGATTAATTGCTGAATAGTATCTTGATAATGCTCCATAATCTGCCAGAACACGGCTTCATCCCATTTATCACGCATGGAAATATTGGCTTGAATTACCCCAACTGTGAGCGGCTTATTCTCCAAGGTAGACCATTGGATTGTTCGCAAACTTTGAGGCGCAATGAGAAGGAGAACAAAGCACAACAGCCAAGCGGGCGATTGGGATTTGCGTACGGCATGGGTTAAAAAGCAAGCTGCCAAGACTGCTAAAAAGCTGAGGCCATAGATGCCTATAATGGGTAGAAGGTAGTGTAATGGGGTATCAATTTGGCCAAATCCGAGGGTTAACCAGGGAAAGCCAGTGAAGCAAATTGCGCGTAAATATTCGGTTAAACACCATAATCCACTAAATAACAGGGCTTTGATTAGAGAAGGCAGGGTGGTAGAACACAATACGCGAAATAACAAGGCGCAGAGCGCTGGGAATAAGGCGAGAAATAAAACAAAAACGCTGGTGATGAGGTAGGCAAAAAGCAGCGCCAAATGTCCATAATGGTGAATACTAATACTTACCCATGATACTCCCAACCCAAAAAAGCCTAAGCCAAATGTAAGTCCTTGAAAAAAAGCTTTTCGCGGTCTGCTAGGCTGAATTTGGCTATAAAACAAGGAGATGCCTAGTATCGCGGCGCCTGGTAAATGAAAGGGTGCAAAGCCAATGGGTAGCAGCATGCCAGTTGCTACCAGTAATAACCAGGCGACACCTTTGGTTCTAGATATATTTTTGAGAAACTCACTTTGAGTACTCAACGTTGCTAGCATGTTAAAACAGCCCAATGGTGTTGGGTAGCAAGGGACTTAACGCTGCTAACATAGAGGGCGGCGCGGAGTCTTTGAATAAAGTAAATCCCAGGCCCGCAAACATAGTAGCTGCAGTGCCGGCTGCCAATACTGCTGCGCTGGGAGCGCTCAAACCAAGTATTGCTCCTAAGTTGGTTGCAATAGTCTGAAACCCACACTGCATCAGCAAAATGCCCAGAGGAGTGGGGCCAGAAATCATCGTCAAAAGAATCAAACTAGCTAAACAACTAATTCCGGCTATCAGAATGAAAATACCTGCAATACATAATGTGGCTGATAAGCAGTCTTCCTCTGTTTTTGCAATAGTCTGGGAACGATTCGTTCGTAATTGGGTGGTGGTTGAATAAGACGGTTTTGGATAAAGACAGTTTGTGAAAAGACTCTCTGGAGCTGTATTCTTAAAATCAGTGGCGATAATGGTGCTCCTCAAGTCCTGAAAAAGATCGTAAGGTAGATGGGTTGGAACACAAGCTTGTAAGTTCCTAATGTTTTCCTCAAAAGATTCTCTGGTCCAATCGTCGCCGACATCTTGCGTGTTGGGGAGATAGACGGAATTGGCAATGTATAATAAGATGTCTTTTAGCGTGTTAAGCGCTGCTTCTTGACCTTGTTCCCCGAATTGGCTAGCTAGCGTAGAAATTTTTTGTAATATCGCTACTCGATTATAAGGAAGTTTTTTGGCTCGAATAATTTGGGTCAATCCGTTGACTTTGGTTTGAATAAATTTTGCTAATTGGTTGGCTGTAGCAGTCAACGGTAATGCCAACTCTTTGCGAATACTGTGGATTGTAATTTCTTCACCCAAAATAAAGGGCTGAATACTGCTATCTATGGTTAAGGGTGAGCTCGTTACAATAGGATGCTCTCCTTGCTTCTGTATCAAAGCATTTTGAATCAACACATAAGTTTCTGGATCCGCATCGGTACTAGACGCTAGGACATGCGCTCGCCTGGGAGTTAGATTCAAAACAAGAAACCTTAACCATTGCGCAAAACCATTATATCCGCAGTTCCCATCACCAATGGTGTTGTGATATCCGTTTTCATGGACGTAATAATGGGTATTATCCTCACAATAAAGGTGAACGGTTTCCGCGCCATGTTCGCGCAATGGCATGGTGGTTCTGCGTACTCTTTGAGTGATATCTGTAACCTCTACTCTGAGATCAAAGAGCTCTCCTAGTGTTTTAAGCTGAATGTCCGTCGCATATTCACCATTGTCTCGGTGCGTTTCTAGATATTCACTCCAGGCAATAGTACCCCATTGTGTGATAAATATGTTTTTGAACTGGTTAATCAAAGAAAGAGAAGCAGGCGGGATTTCTGGATACCTCCTGGCCATATCCCATGATTCAAGTTTATCTTTTCCATTCCAGTAGTCAACAAATTGCTGTTTGCGTTCTTTAAAATCTGCCAGTATTGCAGGGTCTAATCCTGATTCATCCGGTTCTGCTGAATACACATCCCAGAGTTCTGGGGACCATTTTTTAATAAAGCCATCTTTTACTGCGTCAAATGCTGCAATAAAAGGCGGAGGATTGTAGATGCGATCCCAAGCTCTTTGTCCGCATTCTGCAATAAATCTTATTTTCGATTGATGCGCGTATTCTCGAGCTGCTTCCGAAACAATGGGCAATTTTTTAGTTTTTTCCCATATAGATTCGCTGAATTTTTCAATATACTTTTGTTTTTGAGTATTGAAATCTTGCGTAGACGAAGGTGGTTCGGGAAAATCTGATTCTTCTTGCTCTTCTTCTTCAGAAATAGAGTCTAATGTCGGAGTGAATGTTGCATTTGGGTTAGAGTGCTTAGTCCACTCTGCTTGACCCCAAGTAGTGATATAAGCTTGTCTTAGGAGGTCAAATTCTTGAATCTCAAGGGGGGCAGCATGAATGCTGTCCCATAGGTCTAGGCTGTTTAGGGGGCATACAGTTGGGGAGACCTCGGTTGGAGGAAACGCAGTAGAGAATTGTGTTTTTAATTCTGAAAATAACTTCGCATCTTCGAGATTGTTTTCAGTGTTGATTTTTTGTATTATTTCCAACCAAACCTGCTCGCCACTATGTTGAATGAAGGTTTCAAAAAGATTCATAAAGTCTTGATAGATAAGTGTGTTTGCCTGCTTGCTTTGAGCCTGAAAGTTTATCTGCTCATCAAATAAAGACTCCCCGGCGCATTTGATGTGTTCTTGCTTGGTTGCTTGCGAAAACTCTGTTCTTCCTGTGCTTAAATATTGGAAAACTTCTTCTCTTAAAAAGGGTGCTAAAACAAGCTGCAATGAGTTTTCACTGGCATTGTGGAATAAAAAATGGAATTTTTCGTCAAAATTTGTACCTTGAATCTCTTCGTCATACTGAAAGGTTGCGGCAATAAATGCTGCTTGTTTGGCTTCGGTAGAGAAGAGTACCGTTTTTATCTTTTCTAAATTCATAATGTTCCACGCTGGTGGTTATTAAGGTGTGATGCCTTACTCGGATGACTTGTTTTTGTGTTCCAAATTTGCTTACAATGAAAAGTTTTCACCCAAGTATACCGCGCGGACTTGCTTATTGGCAAGAATATTTTGCGGTGAACCTTCGCATAAAATACGTCCCTGATTGACGATATAGGCACGCTGACAAATATCTAAAGTTTCTCTAACGTTGTGGTCGGTGATTAATACGCCTATATTTTTTTCACACAGATGTTGAATAATTTTTTTGATATCAATGACTGAAATCGGGTCAACACCGGCAAAAGGTTCATCTAATAAAATAAATTGAGGTTCTATCGCTAATGCGCGCGCGATTTCCACACGCCGTCGCTCACCACCGGATAAGCTCATACCTAAATTTTCCCGCAAATGCCCAATATGAAACTCTTGCAGCAATTGTTCTTGGAGTGTTTGGCGTTGAGATAAATTCAAATCTTTGCGCAATTGCAAAATGGCCATGATATTGTCAGCTACCGTCATTTTTCGAAATACAGACGCTTCTTGAGGTAGGTAGCCAATGCCGAGTCGAGCGCGGAGATGCATGGCTTTGTGCGTAATATCCTGCTCGTTTAATAGAATTTTTCCAGCGTCGCAAGTTTGTAAACCGACAATCATATAAAAGCAGGTGGTTTTCCCAGCACCATTCGGTCCTAATAAGCCAACACATTCTCCACTGTTGATGGTTAGGTTGACGTCTGAAACGACAGTCCTGGATTTGAATGATTTTTTTAAGTGCAATGCCTGCAGTTGCCTCATAGATGAGCCTCCAAGCTGTTATTGCCATTGGGTTGAATAGAAATCGTGGTTTGCTCTCCCTGAAAAGATGTCGTCACCCGCTGCGTTAGCGTATCATAACAAATAGTGGCGGCTGCAATTTTATTTTGGTCTTGAATAACAGAGGCATGGCCTACTAGCCGGATTTGGTGGTGTTTAGGATAATAAAATATTGTGTCTGCATAGGCATGAAGTTCCGGTTTGTCTTGATTTTGTAACGTCCAATAATGGGCTTGGGTCATACCATCTCCTTCAATCACCGCTTTGACTAGGTGGTTTTGTGCATCGCCTTCAGTGAGTGCTTTGGCGGCACGAATATGTGTGCTGCCCTGATCCACTGCAATATTACCAAGATAAGTGCCAAGGTGCTGTTTTTGATCTAAATCGGCTGAATCAGCGCGCACTAATAAGGGTTCTTTGTTGTCTTCAGTTAAGGCGCAGAGACTTTGAGAGAGTAACAATAGGAGAATAACCAATTGGGAGTAGGCATTGCTTCTACGCTGTGTTACGTACATGTCGTCCTCTTGCTTGCAATAAATGGATATGATTTTCAGCCAGATCAGCCACCATGCCTTGGGAATGGATATGGCTACCACCTTGCGTTACGGTAACCTCGTCAGAAGACGTGGCTTTTTTCTCTTGGGGGTAATAAGTGAGGTGCTCGGTTTTTAACTCGGTTTCTTCATTGTTTTTGTGTTGATTGATTTGGACATGTTGATCTAATGTGATGGTTTGTCCTTTTGAGGCGGCGGTACCATAATCCGCATGAATTTCCCACGGCGCTTGATTGGCTTCCGTTACGACCAGATGCGGCTGGGTAAAGATATGCACATCATTTTTGGGTATGTGGTGCATCTTGGGTGCTTTCAAGCAGTGGGTCAGGGTTCCTTTTGCATCATATTGACGGTATTGCAAATCTTGAATGGTGACATTAGGGCTTTGTTCTAAAGCATAATGATCCAAAAGATGCGTGATTCGCTGAGCACTATGCAGCCAATGCCAAATACAGACGAGGAGTAGTCCAGTGGTGGGTAATATCCAAGTCATGCGCTTGAGGCTAGGCATGCGTGATATCCTTGTCGCCGTAGAGATAACCTTGTATTGCTTCATCGGTTTTATTTTGAGCATCTAAAATAAAGTTACATGCTTCACGTAATCCACCGCGTCCACCTGCTGCTTGAGTGGTCCAGTCGGCACAGGTTTTGATTTGACTCACGGCATTTGCGACGGCTATAGAGAATCCTACTTGTTGCATGATGGGCAAATCAACCACGTCATCTCCAATGTAAGCAAATTCTTCATCCGTAATTTGCAACGTGGTTTTTAAGGTTTCATAGGCCTGTTTTTTATTAATTTGTCCTTTGAAATAATGACGAATCCCCAATTGGGCCATACGGTGATCAATAATCGTATTGTACGAGCCAGTGATGACCGCAATATCAATCTGTGCGGCCATGAGCAATTTCAAACCCACGCCATCTTGGACATTGAATGATTTTAATTCATTGCCATGGTTGTCAAGATAGTTGAGACCGTCTGTCATGACACCGTCGATATCGCAGATGAGGCATTTAATTTTACGAACTTTATTGAGGACCTGGTCCATCTGCAACTCCTAATAAACTCCTGCGCGTAGCAGATCATGTAAATGGATGACCGCCGTAGGCCGCTGTTCTGAATCAACTGCAACCAAAGAGGTAATCAAATGTTTTTGCATAATGGACAGAGCCTCAGCGGCTAATACGCCCGCCTTGATTGTCAAACAACCCCGCGACATGACTTGATGCAAGGGTGTGGTATTAATATCATATTCTTTGTTGAGCGTGCGGCGAATATCCCCATCGGTATAGACGCCAACTAACAAGCCTTGATGATCGACCACTGAAGTCATGCCGAGTTTTTTTTCAGTCACTTCAAGGAGCGCCTCACGAATGGGGACATTTTCATGAACTATGGGTAATTTATCGCCAGTATGCCATAATTCGTCAATGCGCAGTAAAAGCCGTTTGCCTAAGGCCCCGCCTGGATGAGACAAGGCAAAATCTTCCGCAGAAAATCCGCGTGCTTGGAGAAGTGCAATGGCTAACGCGTCTCCCATGACGAGTGAAACTGTTGTGCTGGTAGTGGGCGCTAATCCTAGTGGACAGGCCTCTTGTTCAATGCTGATATCCAAATTAACATCAGATGACGTCGCTAAAATGGAGTCTGGCTGACCAGTTAATGTAATGAGTGGTACGCCCAAACGTTTCAGCAGGGGGAGTAAAACGATCATTTCCTGCGTGGTGCCTGAATGAGAAATTGCCAATACCACGTCTTGGCGCGTAATCATCCCAAAATCACCGTGACTAGCTTCTCCAGGATGCATAAAGAACGCGGGTGTTCCGGTGCTGGATAAAGTGGATGCTATTTTATTGGCAATATGTCCTGATTTCCCCATGCCGGTTACGACTATTCGCCCTGTACAAGCCAACAATAATTGGCAAGCTCTTTCGAAACGTTCGTCTATCCGGTCGGTCAATGCCATGACTGCATGAGCTTCGGTTTCGATAACAGCCAAGCCAAGTTTACAAAAATTCATAAGTGGACCGAGATCATTGATTAATAAAGCTAATCGTACCATAAATTCGACTGTTTTATCTACGAAAGCTGCGATACGGTGGAAATTATCCCTAAGCAGAGTATATAATCAATAAGACGGGCACTCACGATCTAGAGTCAGTGAGTTTTTTATATGGAAGCGAGATGATATGAGTGTTCAGCCCGATCATTTGGTTGATATTAGTAATCTGTGTTTTAGGTACCGCGATCGTGATATATTCAATAATGTGAATATTACTGTGCCACGCGGTAAAATTGTAGCCATTATGGGCCCGAGCGGAAGCGGTAAAACCACTTTGTTGCGTTTGATTGGTGGATTATTGTTGCCGGATTCTGGTCAAATTAAGGTTAACGATCAGGATGTACACAGTCTTAAAAAGCCACAACTGTGCGGGTTACGCCGCAAAATGGGGCTGTTGTTTCAATCTGGCGCGTTGTTTTCTCATTTAACGGTTTTTGAGAATGTCGCATTCCCGCTGAAAGAGCATACTGATTTACCTCCTCAATTATTGCATGATTTGGTTTTAATGAAATTAGAAGCAGTTGGCTTACGCGGGGCAGCTCAAATGATGCCTGGCGAGCTATCCGGTGGAATGGCTAGACGAGTTGCATTGGCGCGCGCTATGGCATTGGACCCGGAATTGATGATGTATGATGAGCCTTTTACGGGTCAAGACCCCATTTCGATGGGGGTATTATTGCGTTTGATTAAACATTTAAATCGATTGTTAAATTTGACTTCCATTGTGGTTTCTCACGATGTGGAGGAAACGTGCTCTATTGCTGATTATGTGTATCTGATGGCGCATGGTAGCATTATTGGTGAGGGAAAGCCTCAAGATTTGTTGGCGTCTACCCAACCCCAAATCTCTCAGTTTATGCATGGAGAAGCAGATGGCGCGGTGCCATTTCATTATCCAGCGAAACCTTATCTTGAAGATTTGCTGGATGGTTAGTTAATGAGGTCGGGTGCAGCAGGATAGGGTGTGCATTCTAAAACAGGAATGAAATATGGTTAATTTTTTTGAACGTTTAGGTTCTAAAACCATTGGCTTGCTGCATGCTTCAGGACAGTCTGGCTTGTTTTTGTTGCGAATTCTTTGGCAAAAGCCGGATTTTGTGCGTATCTGGCCAGTGTTAAGTGAGCAATTATATTTTGTCGGTGTGCTGTCATTTTTGATTGTTGTTGTAGCCGGGTTGTTTATTGGTATGGTTGTCGGCTTGCAAGGCTACCACACGTTACAGAAATTTGGCGCAATCAGCCAAGTTGGGCAGTTATTAGCATTAAGTATTACCCGAGAATTAGGACCTGTACTCACTGCATTGTTATTTGCTGGGCGTGCAGGGTCGGCATTGACCGCTGAAATTGGTTTGATGAAGGCAACGGAACAATTAGCAAGTATGGATATGATGGGGGTAGATCCGATGCGCCGCATTATTTACCCACGGTTTTGGGCCGGCATGATCGCTTTACCGGTTTTAGGTCTGATATTTTCTATGGTGGCGATTTATGGTGGCTATTGGGTTACGGTGCAATGGCTCGGTGTGGATCCAGGCAGTTTTTGGTCTAATATGCAATCGGCTGTAGATTTTCGTACGGATGTGTTGTCGGGTGTGATCAAAAGCATTGTGTTTGCATTTTTAGTGATATGGGTGGCGTTGTATCAAGGATTTGAGTGCAATCCTACTGCCGAAGGAATCAGTCAAGCCACTACGCGTACGGTGGTGTATGGTTCACTTGCGGTATTGGGGTTTGACTTTTTATTGACTGCGATGATGATTGGAGGCTGGTAAATGAAAAAACAATACTATCAATATGTCCATATTTCGGTGGGTATATTGATGCTACTGGGTCTCATCTGTTTTGTATTTTTAGCCATCAAAGTAAGTGGGATGGCTGATTTTGGGCAAGCTAGTCACTATTCTGTTTCTGCCGAGTTTTCGAATATCGGAGGATTAAAAGTGCGTGCGCCGATTACGGTTGCTGGCGTAAAGGTAGGGGAAGTCACGAAAATTGAACTGATTCCCAATACCTTAAATGCGCAAGTGACGATGAGTTTGTATAATGACCAACCTATCCCATATGAAGATGCTTCAGCACGAATTTTGACAGAAGGGTTATTGGGTTCCAATTACATCAGTATTGTTCCTGGGTTTGATAGCTCTGATCCGCAGCATCAATTTTTACGTGAAGGGGATGTGATTACCAAGACGCAAGAGGCGTTGGTTTTAGAAAATTTAATTGGTCAATTGGTGTTTAATATTAAAAAATAGGGGTAACCATGATCCGCATTATAAAAATAGTTGTTCTGTCATTCTTTGCGATATTCGCTAATCAATTGGCTGCGCAATCGTCTCCCGTGCCTATGTTGAAACAAACCGCACAGCAAATTATTGGCTCATTAAAAAATCATCAGGGCGCTTTGCACCATGATCCTAAAATTGTCCACCAAGCTATCCGAACTTATTTATTGCCGCATATCGATGTAGAGGGCATGTCACGTTCCGTGTTGGGACGACAAGCTTGGATGAAAGCAACTTCAGCGGAAAGACTTGCTTTTGAACATGAGTTCACCCAATTGGTGATTCGTACCTATGCTGCTCCTTTGGCTGAGTATTCGGGTGAAACGGTCTCGTTTACTCCGATTCGTGGTAATTTAGATGGGCGCTTTGTCAGAGTTAACTCTGTGATTCAGCGACCCAATGGACAACGTATCCCATTGAGTTATAATCTGGTTTCTAAAGCGGACGGATGGAAGGTTTACGACCTAAGCGTTGAAGGAGTTAGCTTGTTGCAGAGTTTTAGAACTCAGTTTTCGAATATTTTGCAGCAAGGCACTATGCATGATTTGCTGGAACAAATGCGGGCAAACAAGAAATTGGGGTAAACACCTCGTTTTTTCGAGGGTATGCGAATCAATTCAGTGACTTACGGACCAAAGTCTAAGGTCGCTGGATTGCTTCACTGCGTTCGCAACGACGAGATATGTTTCATAAAGAGAATCACATGACGAAACAAAGTTATTTTAAGCCGTCTCAGAATCTGACATTTGCAACGGTTACCGCGCAGCGTGCGCAGTTTGCCGCGCTATTAGCAAAACAGCAATCGTCAAGCATTCATTGTGATTTAACGGATGTGCAGCTTTGTGATAGCGCGGGATTAGCATTTTTAATTGATGCTCGGCGTATGTGTCAAAGCCAAAATTCTAATTTGGTGATAGCGCATGCGTCGGTCGATGTGATTGCGCTGGCAAAATTATATGGTATAGAGAAAATTTTAGACAACGATGAGGAGCAATGATGGCCAATATGTCATCTGACCAAATCAAAGCTTTGCTGGAAGAGCAACCCGATATTGCCTTTGCCAAAGTGGATGGGGATGGAAAACATTATACAGCGACCATTGTGTCTGATGTGTTTGTTGATCAATCAAAAGTAAAACGTCAATTATGGGTTTATGCCTTGCTGAATTCATACATAACATCGGGTGCACTGCATGCGATCCAATTGAATACTTGGACGCAAGCGGAGTGGCATAAGATTTGTGCAGAAGGCGGGCGTCAGGAGTAAAATGTGGATAAATTAATTATTAATGGTGGAAAACCTTTGCATGGAGATATCATTATTTCTGGTGCAAAAAATTCAGCTTTGCCAATCATGGCCGCATCGGTTCTATTAACCGAAAATGTAACCATTGCCAATGTTCCTCATCTGAAAGATGTGACCACTATGATGGAGTTGTTAGGTCATTTGGGCGCTAAATTGATGGTTGATGAGAAAATGAATGTACAAATCAATGCCAGCGATGTCAATGATTTAATTGCACCCTATCATTTGGTAAAAACCATGCGAGCTTCTATTTTGGTGTTGGGGCCTTTGCTAGGTCGCTTTGGAGAAGCCGATGTATCGCTACCTGGTGGTTGTGCGATTGGTACGCGCCCAGTTGATTTTCACTTGAAAGCATTACGGACCATGGGGGCCGAGATTACGGTCGAAAATGGTTATATCAAGGCGCGTTGCCCCAAAGGACGGTTGGAAGGCAAAACCTT
>Ga0114972_10003445_pt1 | contig 11818 bp, 9 predicted proteins | sample M_140807_EF_Meta_FD_87354 | JGI IMG/M metagenome (GOLD analysis project Ga0114972, IMG submission 87354) | Freshwater microbial communities from Lake Montjoie, Canada to study carbon cycling - M_140807_EF_MetaG | ecosystem: Environmental > Aquatic > Freshwater > Lake | place: Lake Montjoie... | reverse complement strand
GGTGAGGATGGCGCGGACCTCGCCGCGCGCGGGGTGGGCGGCACGCGCATCGTCCCCCCGGACGTCGGCCTCGTGGTGCGCGCCAACGGCGGTACGCTGTTGCTCGACGGTGTCGATGCGCTCGACCTCGCGACGCAAGAGCGGCTTGCGGCCTTCGTCCGGGACGGCACGTTTGCCTTGCCGTCGGGAGACCTCGTCCGGCTCGACGTTCAGCTGATCGCGGCAGCGGAGGTCGATCTCGAGCCGCTCGTCGAAGATGGCAGCTTCTCTCCGTCGCTCTTCGAGCAGTTGCAGGTCAACACGCTCGAGCTCCCTCCGTTGCGCGCGCGTCGCGGTGACATCCCCGTCTTGCTGAAGCGCGTTTGGTCGGACATCGCGCGCGGGGCGTCCCTCGAGGTGTCGGCGACCGCACTCGAGAAGCTCTTGATTCACGACTGGCCGATGAACGTTCGCGAGGTGGCCACGGTGCTGTCGCGCGTGTTTGCGAGCGTGGGTGCCGTCGATGTCCTTCGGAGCGCCCATCTGCCGACGGAAATTCGCGAGCGGGTGCACTTCCACAGTGCGGACCAGCTCCGCGCCTCCGCGGTCAACATTCAGGTCGTGCCGTCCCGCGAAGAGCTCACCAAGCTGCTAAAAAAATTCAACGGCGACGTGGCCTCGATGGCGTCGTTCTTCGCGCGCGACAAGCGCCAGGTGTATCGGTGGCTCAAGCGCCACGATCTCAAGCTGAGCGCGTTTCGGGCCCCGGCGAGCTGAGGGATGCCGCGCGTGAAGGTCGTCGTCGTCGGCGCAGGCGCGTTTGGAGTCACGACGGCGCTCGAGCTTTCCGCGCGCGGCTTTGAGGTCGTGGTCGTCTGTCCTGGACCCGTGCCTCATCCCGATGCGGCGACGACCGATCTCTCCAAGCTCGTTCGGGCCGATTACGGATGCGACACCTTCTACACCGAGCTGATGGAGCGCGGCTTTGCGCGCTGGAGAGCGTGGAACGAGCAGTGGGTGTCGGAGGGCGGGCGTGCCCTTTTTCACGAGACGGGATTTCTGCTGCTCGCCTCCGAACCCATGCGGGAGGGGGCCTTCGAGCATGACAGCTTCTCTCTCTTGAGCGCACGAGGCTACCCGCTCGAGCGTCTCGATGCGCGGTCGCTCTCTCGGCGGTTTCCGGTTCTTCGTCCAGGGAAGTTCGTCGATGGCTACTACAATCCTGTGGGCGGCTGGGCGGAGAGCGGCGCGGTACTGGAAGCCGTGTTTCGCCGCGCACGCAGGGAAAACGTGCGCGTCGAGGAGGGCTTTCGAATGCACTCCCTCGTGGAGGCCTCGGGTCGCGTGACGGGGGTTCGCGCGCTCGATGGCCGCGTCGAGGAAGGTGACGTCGTGGTCGTGGCCGCTGGGACCTGGACGCCGAAGCTCGTTCCCGAACTGGCCGACCGCATTCTTTCGCGAGGCCAACCCGTCTTCGTCTTTCGACCGCGCGACGCTTCGCCTTTCGAACCGCCTCGTTTCGTTCCGTGGGCAGCCGACATTGGTCGTACCGGATGGTACGGCTTCGGCGCCAACGCCGAGGGACTCGTCAAGGTCGCCAACCACGGAGCGGGTCGGCTGCAAGATCCCGATGCGCCGCGTGCGGTCGCGAGCACCGATGAGGCGCGCTTTCGAGCGTTTCTCCGCGACGCGCTGCCTTCGCTCGAGGCGGCACCGCTCGCGTCCACGAGGCTTTGCTTCTACAGCGACACGTTCGACGGCGACTTTTTGATCGACCGCCACCCCGAGCGACCGGGTCTCGTCGTTGCGTCGGGTGGCAGCGGGCACGCCTTCAAGTTCATGCCCATGCTCGGCGAGCTGGTCGCCGACTGCGTGGAGGGAAAGTCCAATCCGTTCGCATCTCGCTTCCGTTGGCGCGAGCTCGCGCCAGCACGCACCGAGCAAGCGCGTTGCCGGGAGTGAGGTGCCGCGCGATCCATGCCATAATCCTCGAAGCATGCGGTCTGTCGTTTGTTGCGTTGCGCTCGCTTTCGTCTTCGCTTGCAAGAGCAAGGACGTCGAGCACCCCAGCCCTTCGGCCAATCCGAGCGGCAGCGCCGAGGCGGACGTGGCCGCGGCGAGTGCCAGCGGCGCCCCGGCCTCCGCGCCGAGCGGCGGCAGCGCACCGGCCGCTGCGCCCTCGGGTTCCGCGTCGAGCGCCCCGAGCCTCGAGCCGGCGGTCTGGACGTATGGCGGCTCGACGGGGCCTTCGTTCTGGGGCGACATCAAGCCCGAATTCGCGGCATGCAAGGGTGGCCAAAAGCAATCGCCGGTGGACGTTCCGGGCAAGGTCGAGGCGGGTGGGAAGGACGCGCCGCGCCTCTCGGTCGATTACCTTCCCGTGCCGCTCGCGATCCAGAACGACGGTCGCGGTGTGCGCATTGCCAACAGCGCGAACAATTACGTCACGGTCGCCGGGAAGCGCTTCGAGTTGCTCGAAATCAACTTTCATAGCCCGAGCGAACACACGCTCGCCGGCAAGCGCTTCGAGGTCGAGATGCAGCTCGTTCACAAGTCGAGTGAAGGAAAGCTCGCCGTGGTGGCGGTTCTTTTCGCTGCCGGGGAGACCGCGCCGGGGCTCGCAGAGGTTTGGAAAAAACTTCCCAAGCAAGCGACGCGCGAGCCCGTCCTCGGCAAGGGGAAGCCGTTCGACGTCGCGCCCTTGGTCGCGCTTTCCGATGGCTATTACACGTACGAAGGGTCCCAAACGATGCCGCCGTGCACCGAGGGTGTGACGTGGTTCGTCATGAAGAAGACCCCGACCATCGCGGCGAAGGATGTCGAGCGCTACCGCGCCCTCTTCGGCGGTCGCACCAACCGCATGGTGATGCCGCTTGGGGATCGCCGCGTGATCGAAGTGAAACCCTAACTGCGCGGCCTCATCCAACGGCGCGGGTGGTCTCCGCTTTGCACCTCGTTTCCACACGGAGACGAACATGCGACGAGCAACCGCGTTGTGGATGGGGCTAGGGGCAGGTGCGGGGATCATGTACTGGCTCGACCCGGATCGGGGACGGCGCCGGCGGTCTGTGGCGCTGGATCGAGCCACGCATGTGGCGCGGATCGAGCGGGAGTTGCTGGGCAAGGCCCTGCGCGATCTAGAGCACCGTAGGCAGGGCATCGCGTACCGTGCGCGCGCGCTCTTTCGAACCGACGAGGCGTCGGACATCGTTCTGGGCGAGCGTGTGCGGGCCGTCTTGGGGCGCTATTCGTCGCATCCCCGCTCGATCGAGGTGAGCGTGACGGAGGGCGTTGCGAGACTCGCCGGTCCGACGTTGGCTCGCGAGACGGCGCGGCTGCTCGCAGCCGTTGCCAAGGTGCCCGGTATCCAGGGCGTCGAGGACAAGTTGGTGCGGCACGAGCAGCCCGGGAATGTGCCGGGACTGCAAGGGGAGGGGCTCCACGTACCCCGTCGACGGAGGGTGCTTCGCGGCGACTCGTGGATGCCCGGCGTTCGATTGGTGGCCGGGGCGCTCGGGCTTGCTGCCGGAACGGCGGGGCTCGTGCGTCGCGGCGGCGTGGGGAGCGCACTCCTCATGGGCGGCGCCCTTTTGAGTCTCCGTGCGTTGACCAATGGGCCCGTACGGACACTCTTCGGACAAACCCACGACGAACGCGGAGACATCGCGCTCGGAAAGACCATCGTCATCGAGTCGCCGATCGAGACCGTCTACGCCTACTTCCGCAACTTCGAGAACTTCGCGCGGTTCATGGACCACGTCGAAGAGGTCCGCGTTCAGAACTCGCATTCGAACTGGAAGGTTCGAGGGCCGGCTGGGCGTACGGTGGACTTCGAGGTCGAGATCACACGGGACCAGCCCAACCGGCTGATCGCGTGGCGCACAAGGCCGCACGACGGCTTCGAGCACTCGGGAACGGTCCGTTTTTCTCCGACCGCAACGGGTGCGACGCGGCTTCAGATCGAGGTCGCTTACAGCGTCCCGGGGGGAAAGCTCGGCAACCTCGTGGCGAAGTGGTTCCGCGTCGATCCAAAGACGGCGTTGGACGAGGACCTGTTGCGCTTCAAGTCGATCCTCGAGCGCGGAAAGACCTCGGCGCACAAACGGCAGGTCAATCGCGAAGAGTTGCGTCCCGTGTGACGAGACAAAATAAAAAAAGCGGCGCCTCCCGGTTGGCGGGACCCGGGGCGCCGCTCCGGCAGGGTGTTTCTCAGGCACCCCACCACTCCCTCGAGCAAATCTTATTGGGTCGCTACCGACCTCCAAGGAGCGACAACGCCATCTGAGCCTGTTGGTTCGCTTGCGACAAAATCGAGGCTCCGGCTTGCATGAGGACTTGTCCTCGGGCGAGCTGCGCCGTCTCTTCGGCGACGTCGACGTCTCGAATTTTGCTGTTTGCGGCGGTCAGGTTCGTTCGCACCGACACCGAGTTGGTGCGCGACACGTCGAGCCGATTCTGCGCTGCGCCGAAGGCTGCGCGTCGCGCGTTCACGAGGGCGAAGGCCACATCGACCTGGTCCATCGCGGTGACGGCTGGACTCTGGCTCGAGCCTGCGACACTCGTCGCCGAGAGGCCGAAGCTCGAGAGCGAGATGCCACCGAACACGACCGAGATGGTGTCGGAGGTCGCGCTGCCGATGCCGACCTGGAAGTCGTACGTCGTCTCGGTCCCCGATAGCATTTCTTTGCCGTTGAACTTCGTCGTTTGAGACAGGCGCTCAATCTCCGCCTTCAACAGCTGAAACTCGGTATCGAGGTGCAGGCGCGTCTCTTCACCGATGCCGCCGTTCGCGGCTTCGACGCTGATCTCGCGCATCCGAATCAGGATGTCGCCGATCTGACCAAGGCCGGTCTCGGCCGTCTGGGTCATGCTGACCGCGGTCGTGGTGTTGCGTTCCGAAACGGCGAACGCGCGAATTTGCGCGCTCAGGTTCTCGCTGACGGCCAGCCCCGCCGCATCGTCCGCGGCGCTGTTCAGGCGGTAGCCGCTCGACAAGCGCTCGAAGCTTCGATTGACGATCCCGACAGCGGTCGAGAAGTGCCGCTGGGCGTCGATCGAGGCGATGTTGGTGTGGACAGCGAGGGGCATGGGGCTCCGCGTGCCGGAGCCAAACCTCCGACACAGCCTCGTTAAACACGAAACGTGCCAGGCCCTAGTTCAATGATAATAAGTACTTGCCGTGTCGCTTTCCGGGGCCTCGTCGATCCGTTGGCAGCGCGCTCGTCAACCGTTTGACGGCCGCGGCAACGATGGTGAACGGACGTCACGTCCGTGGAGCCACGGGGCTAGAAACGTGTTACCTTCCTCAAATCTCAGGGGCAAAGCGATCAGCCCCCCGATCGCACCCCAGCAACTCATCGGAATCGTTCAGGACAAAATGGGTCGACCGACCCCCAACGGCGCGAGCGACCCTCCCAGGTCCGAAACACCCGAGCCACGCCGCTACCAAGTCGTGGTCGAGCACTCCTTCGTCGATCCCGACGTTCGGAAAGTGCTGAAGAGGCTCGTGCGCAATGGCTACGAGGCCTACCTCGTCGGCGGCTGCGTGCGCGATCTCCTGCTTGGTCGCAAGCCGAAAGATTTCGACGTCGCGACGAGCGCTCACCCCGAAGAGGTGCGCGACTTGTTCCGCAACTCGCGCATCATCGGTCGTCGTTTCCGTCTCGTTCACGTGCTCTTTCAGGGCCGCAAGGTCATCGAGGTTGCGACCTTCCGTCGCACGCCCGACTCGGAAGGCGCGCTGATTCGCTCCGACAACGAGTTCGGCGATGCTCACGAGGACGCCTACCGTCGCGACTTCACGATCAACGCGCTCTTTTACGACCTCGAGACCAACCACATCATCGACTGGGTTGGCGGTATGAAGGACATTCAGCGCCGCATCGTCCGAACCGTCGGCCAGCCGGACGTTCGTTTTTACGAAGATCCGGTGCGCATTCTCCGCGCGATAAAGTTCGCGGGGCGCCTCGATCTTGGAATCGATCCCGACGTGCACGAGGCGATCGTGTTTTGCCGCGAGACCTTGCGACAAGCGGCCCGGCCGCGCGTCGCGGAGGAGATCTTGCGACTGCTCCGAGGTGGACAAGCCCGCCGCACGATTTACATCGCCTGGGAGACGGGCATCCTCGACGTTCTGCTCCCCGAGCTGGCCGCGCTCTTTTACGAGAACGACAGCGACGACTCGCCCGGTGCGCGCGCGTGGCGGCAGCTCGCTTACATCGATGCGCAGCACGAGGCGGGCGAGGTGCTCGACGACACCGTGCTGTGGACCCTGTTGCTCCTCGAGATCCTGAAAGAAGCTTGTGAGGGCCACCGCGACAGGTCCGCAGCCGCCGGAGATTTCATCGAAGGTCTCGCCGAGCGGCTCGCCATCACGCGGCGCTCGGCCGATGGCATGCGCCGCATCGTCGCCACGTTGCCCAGGTTGCGCAGTGGCAAGTCCGGCAAGCTTGCCCGCTCGGAGTCCTACGGGTTCGCGCTGCACGTCGCCGAAGCCGACAGGCTCTCCGAGGGCGGAGCTGCAAAGCCGCGTGCGCGGTCCACGCGCGACGTCGCGCGCGAGAGTGGCACCCCGGATTCGTTGGGAGAGCAGGCGGTCGAGTGAGAGCACGGGCGCTGTCCGTCGTCTGCGCCGCGGCGCTGGCTGCGGTGGCGGTGATGGCCCGAGCCGATGGCGTTGGCGTCGTTCTCCACGAGTACGTTCCCCCCGATCCGAACGAGAGCTTGTCGCTCGCGGCGCCTGGTTATTCCGGTGCGAGCCCGACGGCCATCGACACTCCGAGCGGCGCCATTGCGCCACCCGACCTTGAGCGAACGCCTCCGCCCGAAAGCGTCTACGATCGAGCCACCGACGGCGCTTCGTCGAGTTTTCGTCCAGACCGCGACACCCGGCGACCGGATCACGAAAGCTACGACGATCCCTTCTCGCCGCAACTGACCCCGTACAAGCGCATGACGGCGTTTGATGCGGTGCGCGACGACTACAGCCTTTACGTTCGTGACCCGTCGCTCCAGCCGCTCGCCATCAACGACGGCGTGGCGGAAGGCGACGACCGCTTTTTCGGCGATTTGTCGGTCGAGCTCCGAGCGGGAGAGGCGGTGCGCATTCCCACCGTCGCCGCGAGTGCGCGGGCGCTTCGGCTGACAACGTCGCCGCTCGCCTTCGTCGAACTCTTGCGCGACGGTGCCGACAACTGGTTTTTGCGTGGCCGTTCGAACGAGCGTGTGCGCGTGGTGCTCGACCTCGTCGCACCCCGGGAAGGCTTCGAGGCCGACTACCCCGACATCCCCTGGCGCTTGCTGCCGGTCGTGCCAAGCCAGCCTCGCGCACACCATGCCGCCTTCGAACGGGTCGCGCGAGCGGTCGGCCTGTCGCGCCAACTGCGCCCGCGCGAGGTCGTCACCAAGCTGACCGAGTACTTCCGTTCCTTCGCACCGTCGGACGACCCGCCGCCTGCGGGGGCTGACGTTTACCTCGATCTCGCGCTCTCGAAGAAGGGCGTCTGCCGACACCGTGCGTTCGCGTTTCTCGTGACGGCGTTGAATGCGGGCATTCCCGCGCGCCTCGTCTCGAACGAAGCGCACGCGTGGGTCGAAGTGCGAGACGACCGGCTCTGGCGTCGCATCGATCTCGGTGGCGCAGCCCTCGATTTGCAGCAGAACGCGAGGCTCGACAGGCCGCAGCACGTCCCTCCTCCGGATGCGTTCGCCTGGCCGACGGGCCGCGATAGCGGTGCCGATCTGGGTGCGCGCGAGCGCCGCGACGCCGAGGGCCGTCGTGCGGCACGTCAACCGACCGCGACCGACCCGACGGGCAACGCCGCGCCGTCTCCTACCGCCGCAAACGCTGGGGCAGAGAGCGAGCCGAACGCGACCCGTGCGGACCTGCCCCCCGACGGAAGCGAGCCCTCGAGCACGCCTCTCGATGGCAAGCTCGATGCGCGAACGCCAGCGCTCGTCCGCGTGGACGACGTCGATAGGGATCTCTTCCGTGGCCGTCCGATGCGACTGCGGGGGCACATTTCAGCCAGCGGCGAGCCCTGCGCTCGCGTCCGCGTCGATGTGTTCATCGCGAGTTCCGCCGCTGGCGAACGACGCGTCGGGTCGCTCGCTACCGACGAGCGGGGCAACTACGACGGCGAGGTCGGGCTCCCGCGCGATTTGACCGTGGGAGATTACGATCTCTACGTCGCTACGCCTGGCAACGCTCGGTGCGGCGCGGCGCGTTCGAAGTAGCCGGCGCCGTCACTTCCGCTTCCCGCGCGCGAGCCGTTGCACCGCCTCACCCAATCCTTCGAGGGTGAGCGGGTACATGGGGAACGCCCGTCGCAGTTCATCGACCGTGCCCGTCCAGAACTGCGGACGGTCGGGATTGAGCCATGCGTGCCGGGGAAAGTGACGCGCGAGAAGATGGAACCATTCGAGTGCCGAGACGCGCTCGCTCGTCGCGCCGTGACCGCGGTACCAAGGACCATCGCTGAAAAGTTCGCCGGGGTGCATCGACGCGTCGCCCACCATCACGAGGTGGTACCGCTCGCCGTCGCAGTCGCGAAAAAGCTGCGAGAGCGGCATGGGCTCGCGAAAGTGTTCGCTCTCGAACACCTGGCCGTAGATCGCGTTGTGAAAGTAATAGGTTCGCAGCTCGCGGAAGTGAGTGGCCCGTCGCGCGGCGCTAAACAGCTCGGAGACGATCTTCACGTGCGGATCCATCGAGCCGCCGACGTCCATCATCAGGATCACGCGAACGTTCGAGCGCCGTGGCGCCCGGGTCACGATCTCGAGTTCGCCTGCGTTTCGTGAGGTTTCCGCGATCGTTGCTCGATGTCGAGCTCCATGTCGTTGCCCTCGCGCGTGAAGGAGCGCAGCTTGCGGAGGGCGACCTCGATCTGGCGCACGTCGAGGACCACGTCGCTGCGGTACCCTCGGTAGCGTCGCGCGTCGGCGGTGCCGAGTGCGCTGCGACTCCCGCCCATCGCGCCGACCCTCAGCCCCGTCGGGTGGTGGCCTCCGGCGCCGAACGGGCTCGTTCCGCCGGTTCCGATCCAGCGGTTGCCGCCTTGGTGCCGCTCCTTCTGTTCGCGCAGCCGCTCTTCGAAGAGCCGTCGTAGCTCCTCGATGTCGAGCGCCGCGAGGAGCGCCCGCTGCTCTTCGGAGAGGAACGCGAGCTTCGCCGGATCGCGAAGCCATTCGTCGAGCTCTGAGAGCACGCGCAGCGTCGCTGCGGCGACGCCCCGAAAATGCGCGGAGAACGCTTCATCGAAGGCGTCGAGTTCCGTCTCGCTGTGCACAAAGAGCGCCCGCGACACGTTGTAGAAGCCGTCGAGAGAGTCGTCGTGGAGGTTGGCGAGCAGCGCCCGTGCCAGCGCCTCGAGCTCGGTCGGACCGACCCGCAGTTTGCGACGGCGCAGCTCGAAGACGAACGGGACGAGGAGCTCGCTCACCGCCGCAGCGTAGCACCGTGCACGCGGCGGCGCGGCAAGCTGACGCCATGGTTCGCGTACTCCTTGGGGCGGGGTAGCTCGGTGCTGCGAGCCTCTCGGCGTGTGGCGGGAGCGCTTCGGTAGAGCCGCAGTGACGGTCCTGCGCTGCCTCGGGCCGGGGCTTGCCGCGGACCTAGAGCTGCTCGTGGATGCCGAGCGCGATGCGGTCGGCGAGGGCCATGCAGAGGAGCATCGGGTTCACCCCCGAGCTCGCCGCAAAAATGCCGGTGTCCGCGACGTAGAGGTTGTCCAAGTCGTGGCAGCGTCCCCGTTCGTCGACGACGCCGAGTCCGGCGCTCGGAGACATGCGCGTCGTGCAGAAGGCATGATTGGCGGCGGCGATCGTGTCGCTTGCCTGAAGACGGCGCGTGCGGATGATCTCGGCGTCTTCCCGGCACGTGAGGACTTCAGGGATTCCATGAAGTCCGGGGAGGATCGCTTGCGCGCCCGATGCCCAACAGATGTCCGAGAGAATGCCGAGGCCCTTCTGCATCAGATCCACGTCGGCTTGGTCGAAGTGGTACTGGATGTCGGGGTGCATGCTCCCGGGCCGCGCAGTGACCTGGCCGCTCGAGCGATCGGCGGCGCAGATGACGTCGAAAGGCGCGAGGTGGTCGTAGCGAAGCAGGTGTGCCTGGTAGTCGTGACCGACGCCGGGCATGCGTGTCGCGAGCACCGCGGGCGGCGACCAGAGGACCTCGAACTTGAGGCCTTCTTCGAGGAGTTCCAGCGAGTGGTATCCCTGCGTCGCGCCTTTCCAGGGATCGATGGGTTCGTCGTACATCGCCATGATCGCGAGCCCGGGATGAAAGCGTAGGTCTTTTCCGACCCAGCGATTTTCCCTGCAGAGTTCACTCTTTTGGAGGATGACCGGCGTCGCCATGCAGCCCGCCGCGAGCACGACGAGGTCGGCGTCGATGTGGACTCGCCCCGCTTCGCGGTTCGTAAACGGCTCGACCACCCGTCCACGGATCCCCGAGACGCGGCGCCCGTCGGCGAGGACCCTCTCGACGCGCACGCTCGTGAGCACCCGAGCTCCTGCGCGAAGGGCGGCCGGCACGTACGAAACATCGGTCGACTTCTTTGCGCCATTCGGGCAGCCGGTGAAGCACTCGCCGCTCCCTTTGCAGCCTTGCACGTTGCGCCAGATTGGCTCGACCGACATGCCGAGCGCTTCGCAGCCTCGCCGAAACCGTTCGTTCCGCTCGCCTTGAACCTCACGAGGTGTCGGGGCAACGCCGAGGAAGGTTTCGACCCGTTCGAAGTGAGGATCGAGGTCGGCGCGGGTAAGGGACGTCCCTGTACGGTCGCCCCATTTGTCGAAGATCCACGTTGGGGGGCGCGCGCAGATCGCCGAGTTGATCACCGAGCCGCCGCCCAGGATCGAGGCCTGCATCGTCGGCATGACGACGTTTCCTCGGGACGCGCGCGAGCCGCCCTCGCGCAGGAGCCGCTGCATCGCCGTCCCTGCTTCTTGGGTGAACTCGCGCCGCCCCATCGCGGGGCCCTCTTCGACCAGCACGACGTCGTGCCCGCGTTCGGCGAGCTCCTTCGCCACGACCGCGCCGCCAGGTCCCGAGCCGACGACCAGCACTTCGCAGCGCTCGCGGACGTCGCCGCCGTAGTCCGCGAAGGCCCTCACGCCCTGATGAGGATCGGTTGCGTTTGGAAGCATCGAGAGGGTTCGGGTCATGGGTGAAGCTCCGAGCGATTCGTGGGCGTGAGTTCAAGGACGCGGTCGCCCAGACCGAAGGGATCGGGGCTCTGCTTCATGCGCATCGCGCGGGCGACGTCGTCGCTCGCGAGGTAGGCCATCGTCATCAGCGCGCGCAGCGAGATGAACGAGACGCGGCGAAAGTAGATGGAGCTTGTGGACGTGCTCTCGAGCGCCAAGACGCGCTCGGCTTGGGTCAGCCTCGAGAAGCGCGATGGGCGCGGGCCGAAGAGCAAGGGCTCGAGTTCGATGTAGAGGATCAGGAGGCGAATCAATAACCTCTGCGTCGGCGCGCTGCGCTTGAGGTAATCATCGAAATAGCGCGGTACGCCGGCCTCTTGCCCGCTCACGGGGATGGGGCCGTTCGGCGGGAAGAAGGCATCCGCGAAGGTCGCGACGATCGCTTGTTCGCGTCGTGACAGGAGGGCGCCTTCCAAGGGGCTCGGCGCGTAGCCCATGAACAAGCGAGCCACGCCCGCGAGCGCTGCAAAACCGAGGAGAGTCCAGATGGCGTACGTCATGGGCGTCCTTTGCGTGGCGCGCGTTTCGAGGCGTTGAGAGCGCGCGATTTGGGTGTGGCTCCGGTCTTCTCGCTCGGTCCGACGACGCGCTCGAGCGCTCGCAGCAACTCGGCATCCACCCGGGC
>Ga0114972_10003443_pt1 | contig 11819 bp, 10 predicted proteins | sample M_140807_EF_Meta_FD_87354 | JGI IMG/M metagenome (GOLD analysis project Ga0114972, IMG submission 87354) | Freshwater microbial communities from Lake Montjoie, Canada to study carbon cycling - M_140807_EF_MetaG | ecosystem: Environmental > Aquatic > Freshwater > Lake | place: Lake Montjoie... | reverse complement strand
CGCTCGCCGTGGCCGCGGCCGACCGGACAGATGAGTGAATGGCGATGGCCGCAGACGTTGCTGAAAGCCTTGAGCGCGCCGGCGTCGTTCACGACGACGACCGGCAGGCCGGCGATCGTCCCGGCGAAACGGTCGCCGGGACTGGCGACTTGGTCGGCGAGGCAGAGCAGGTTCCAGCCCCTTCGGAAAATAGCCATCCGCTCACGCTCGAACCACCCGGCGTCGTAATACGCACGAGGCTCGAGCAGGTGATCAAGTTTTCCGGAGAAATGGAACATGACGACCGTTGAGCCCTATCCGCTGAGCGTACCGAGCAAATGGTCGTGAAACGCTTTGATACGCGATTCCATGGCCCCGAGCACGGCGGGCCGCCGATGAATATCTCGCATCCAGCGCTTTCCTAGTCGCAGTGCAAAGCGAGCGGCCTCCGCGGAACCCGCCGGCGCACACTCCGTTCTCTTCGGTGGCTTCTGCCACCGTACACTCCGGCTCGCGACGCGTCGGATGTTGCTCGAGCAACACCTCACAGCATCCGAATCCACTGACAGACAATCACCACTCATTTTAGGAACTTTCTGTTCAGAATTGATGAGCCACGGCCGACTTTCCCCTCACACAGCACCACTTCCAGATAGATGAAGATCGGGAGTGGAGCGAACCAAGGCAGGCGACCAATGCCGCACGACACTAAGGAGCAGACCCGGCAGATCATTCCCGGGCTTCGGCCGGGTGCGGTTGAGCTGAGAACAGGCAACACTGTCGCGGAGGCGGCCAGAAACATCGACCAAGGGAACCGGCAAGGGAACCGGTTGATGGAGCGAGAGAAGGAGAAAGCCCCGCTTACGGACTCGACTCGGAGACCGCATAGGGCTGGTCTCATGCATCGCCACACCCTCACTGAAAACTAGCCCTAATCGGGGGCACAGGCCAAGTTGAATTTCGACTATGCTTCACCTATAGCCCGATGTCCAACTCACAAACGAAGCAGTACCGGCACCTTTCATGAATCCTACGATCACCGATGCGATGGTCCACGTCACGTCATTAGATGACGTTCCAGTCGAGCACCTGCATCATCTTTTGGAGACGCACACGTTCGCCTGTGTACGGGGGCTTTTCACGGAAGATGAGATTCTGGCGGCACGTGAACGGGTGAGACAGCGTTTCGATTCAAAGAATGACCGCAAACACGATCCCAAGGATGCGGATGCGATCCGTGCAAATTTTCAGAAGCTTATTGTGGGGGGAACGAAAGCCATTACGGGCACGCCGCGTTTCCTGCGCATGTTCTATAACCCCACATTCGACGAAGATATCTACCAAATGCATGACATATTTCGGCGGCTGACTCGCTTTCGCAATCTGCTCTATTCGCTACCGCGAGATTACACAGTCAATGGTGTTGAAAACGGCCATTGGACGGCGTCGCGGATTAATCACTATCCGCGCGGCGGGGGCTTCATGGCAGCCCATACCGATTTTGGTACTGCCACGATTGCCGCCGACCTCGGACTGGATCGCTACGTGCAACTGCTCCTGCTTATGACGAAACGAGGCGTCGACTTCCATGACGGAGGGGCCTACATAGACGTCGAGGGAAAACGGTACTTTTTCGAGTCAGAATGCGAGATCGGTGATGTCGTTATCTATGACGGCCGCGTCAATCACGGCGTCGAAGAGATCGATTCGATGGAACCGCTGGATTTAACGTCCTTTGCCGGACGGCATGTTGCGATGGTCACCCTTTTCAAATTGTTCTCCAAGGATGCGAGCATGGACGAGTACAACGCGCTCGTGAAAAATGCGCCCAAGAAATAACTAGCGTGGTCTGAATGTGATGGAGTGAATCGCGGCAGGCGTAGCGTACATACTCACGCTTCCGTGTTCCCATCCACGGCACTCGGAGCGAACGACCCCTGATATTTCCGCGCACTATCCTGGCCACAGTTCAGCCGATCCTTCACGATATACAGTGGTCGATCTTTGGATTGATCGAACACCTTGCCCAGATAGAGCCCCAAGACTCCGATATTGGCAAACAACAGGCCACTCAGAAAAAACATCGAAACCATAACGCTGGTCCAGCCCGCCACCTCGACACCAAACAGGTAATATCCGATGGCCAGCCAAATGGCGTAGGACACTGCCATGAACGAGAGCAGGAAGCCGAACTGGATGGAAAGCTGCAACGGCCGGTTGGATTGAGAGCACAAGCTCTCTATCGCATGGTTGACGGATCGCCAAAAGCCGTAGGAGCTTTTGCCGGCAAAGCGTCGCGCGTGCTCGCCCTCAATTGTTGCCACGTCATATCCGACCCATTGCAGCAAAAAGCCATAATTCCGATTCCCCTCCTTCAAAGACCGTATCGATTCCGCGACGCGTGCCGAAATGATGGAAAACGTGCTGACATTCTCCCGTAATTTTATTTCGCTCAGCACGTTGTAAACGATGCCGAAAAGGCGAGACGCGAGCCTCTTCAGGAAGGGATCATGCCGCTTGGTTCGTTTGACGAAAACGATATCAAAGCCCTCCAAGGCCTTGCGATAGAGTCGGCCGATGTCCTCTGGAGGATGCTGCAAATCGCAATCCATGACGACGACCCAATTCCCCCGCGCATGGTCAAGCCCGGCCGTGATCGCATAATGCTGTCCAAAATTTCGGGAGAGATTGATGCCGACGACTCGCGGGTCGCGCTGCGCCATCGCTTCGATGAGCCTCCATGAGTCGTCGGGGCTACAATCGTTCACCATGATGATTTCGAAGCTGGTGACCGTCTTCTCAAGTACCTTGACCAGTCGGAGGTACAGTTCTTCGACGCACTCCTGAGCTTTATAGACCGGCGTCACGACAGAGATTTCGAGCGGAGATTTCATTCTGACCTGGCTCCACGAGTTCTCAGTTCTTAGCCTTAGAAATGATGTTCTGGGCTTGCCCGATCGGTGGAAAGTCGCAAGCGGAGAGTGGGTCAATGAGTGGCAGGCACGCCACGGCTCCAGGCAAATGCACCTCTTGTCACGACTTGCCAATGCACACTTGCGGTTGTCTGTGAATCGGCACCGACTCGCACACTCGTAGGAAGATTGGTCAAGCTGGTCGCCAGTCGCCGTGGTTGTGCGTCAGTCCATTCGTAAACAATCGACGTTTAAGGATAGGACGCCCAACGTCTCTTCCGCAAGCATACTCCGCTTCGCGAGGCCGGATGTGCCCGCCTGTGGCGTTCCAGGCCAGAGGAATCAATCCGAATGGATCCGTACGGGCCACGTCATCCGTCAGCTGAGAGCGCGTTTGGCAAGCTCTGCGCAGACCGTCCCCTCATCCGGGATCAGCCTGTTGATCGCGCCGGCATCACGGGCTATTCCACCAATCTTGTGTTTACAGTCGATAAGCCGCACCCGTTCTACTCGGCACGACTCGCGTCCTGACCGTCGCTGGCACCTTCATTCGCTCAGCGCAGCTGGCTAGCGATCTTGAAAGTCCGCGATGCGCTGCAGTCGGGATCGACGAGCTGGATCCATGCCTGTATCCGAGTCTTGAATGGCTCTTCGTGCCGCCGCCGCCGCCTCTTTGTGCAAGCCGGCCGCATCACAGGCCTCCGCCAACACGATGAACACTCCGGGATGCTCGGGCGCAACTTCTGAGGCCTTGATCAAGAGCGGCACGGCATCCTGGCATTACCAGTGTAAAGCAGAAGCTGACCGAGCCTTGAGAGAGGCTCTGGGTCGTCGGGTTTCAAATCCACGAACCGCCTGGCAGCCTGGATCGCGGCCTCCGAGTGGCCCGCCGTCGCGTTCGCCAGAATCACCAGCCGAAGCAAGTCAACATCGTTCGGATCGTCCTTTAAACCGTCCTCCGCCATGGTGATCGCACCGGCTGTATCACCCTTTTCCAGTAATGAATTCGCATATTCCAAACGTGCATCGATATTCGTTGGGTAATCTTTCAGCAAGGTGCAGAACTCCTTGTGTGCCTGCTCAATCATCCCCGCATCGAGAAGCGCATACGCCAGATGATATCGAATGCGTTCTGGCGGCTTACCCTTTACGAAAAGACCACATGCCTTGTCCAGTTTGGCCACGGCTGCTTCGTAATCCCCGCGGGCTCTCAAATGGAGACCGTAATTATAGAGCGCAAGAACGTTGTTCGGGTTCACTCGTAAACACTGAGTCCAAAGGGTATCCGAGTTATTCCAGACATTGATCTGTCGCACGCTTACAAGGGCAGCCGCCGCGACAATGACAATGCCAAGAATCCGTCTGGTAAGGCAGCCGACCCTGAGCATCGACGCAGCGTCGTTCGCGCCTAGCACGAAAACTGTGAGAATCCCGATGTGCGGTAGATAACTGTACCGTTCCGCCACCGCATTCATGCCCACCGAAACGATCCCAAGCACCGGCGCCAACGCCAAGCCGTACCATGCGAGACCCGCCGCAATATACGGCCTTCGCCGAAACTGCACGAGGGCCACAGGAGCCGCCACGGCGAAGACAAGGACGCTCGCGAGCGTCATTCCCATGGGAGGAGGCTCCCCTGTATGAAGGTGGCTCACACAGAGTCTCATCGGCACGATCGTCTTCCACGCATACCACATCAATCCGCACAAGGCCGTCGGCAGCCGGACGCTCACAACGGGAAGACTCTGCTCGTCAGTCATCGCATCCTGTTGGGTGATGAGTGTGATCGTTGAAAAGATGACGGAGAGCACCAACATCGGTAGCTTCTCCACGAGGCACTGTCGGATCCCGACGTGGGAATAGCGCGACGCATGCTCACAACCCACGGGTGGTTGACCATCCGCCAGATCCATCCTCCCGAGCGGCCAGACATCCAAGACCAGGAGCAAGAACGGCACCGACACGAGCATTGGTTTGGCAAGCAGGCCGGCGAGGAGCGCTAGGCACACGAGCCCATACGCCCGACGGCTTCCGCTTCGCCCGTACCTCTCATAGGCGAGCAGGATGACGGACAAAAAGAAGATGCTGAGCACATCCTTACGTTCGCTCACCCACGCCACGGACTCGACCCGCAAGGGATGAACCGCGAATAGCCCGCCGATCATCAGACCGGCCGCCGAAGAATCGGTCATCCTCGCCAAGGCGACCGCGATCATGCCTGACGCCGCAGCGTGCAGGATTACATTCGTGAGGTGGAATCCCCATGGCTCGATGCCGAAAAGGCTGGCGTCCAATTGGTACGACATCATCGTGAGCGGAGACCAGTTCGCGACGAAGGTCTTTGTCCATGCGTTGCGAATGTTTGGCAGTGTCAGCCCTTCAAGGACAGTGGGGTTATCGACGACATAAATATCGTCGTCATAATTCACGAATCCGCAGCGTATCGATGGCCAGAACACTGCTATCGCCAACAAGAAGACCAGCAGGAAAACGCCGAGGTGTGACGACTTGATGTCGTTTCCAGAAATTCCTTGCGAGCTTGGAGGAAGTTGCATCTGCACAACTCTTGGATGATTCGGTCGTTTCAGCCGATGGGCGTAAGGGAACTTTGACCCTTCGTGGACTCTGAATTACCATACCGAATGCATTGTCGAGAGCGAATCCACTCATCATCCACTCGTTATCCACTCATCATCACGGGTCACCACCATGGCTGCAAAGGCCCCTTCGCTGCTCGAATATAAGCGTAGGCCACGGACGGATCGTGGTGCGATCGCTGTCGTCGCCGTACGGCTTTTTGACCCACCGCACCGACCTCGGTCGCGTTGCATATCGGTGGTGATCTCCGCGATCATGCTGTCCGCGACTCTTGGGTGCGGCTCGTCTCGAAAGCTCTCGATCGAGGGAATATGGACCGATAAGGACCGACCCACCGCGAGGTATCTGTTTCGCAGCGACGGCACGGGCCGGCTGACAGACGACTGCTCACCGCCGAACCTCGACATCGGGTCTGGAACCGACTTTCGCTGGAAAATCGTCGACGGCCGCGTGCAGGCTTCGTTCAAAGCAGCAGGACGCGAATGCGTCGGCAAACTCCAGGACAAATTGCTCTTCCTCGAACCTGCCGACTCGCTTCGGTACGGGGATGGGCATTTTCTTTCGATGCCGCGAACTCTCATGTGGTTCGCACCTCAGCGATGACGCTATTCTGACTCGTTCGATCAACGTCCCTCTCGCTGTCCTCCGGCAGGGCTGGTGAGTTCGAAACGCGCACGAGCGAGATTAACCTGGGCGTCGCGGTCGGCCGGATCGAGCTCGCAGACCCTCTCGAAATGCGGCAGTGCCTCGGCCAGGCGGCCCAACCGTGCCAACGCGATCCCCAGGTTCGTGTGGGCTTCCACAGACTCCGGATCAATAGCGAGGCCGGCGCGGTAGTGCACGATCGCCCGATCCAGCCGACCCTGTTTGGCCAGCGACAGCCCCAGCCAGCTGTGGGCCCGCTCCGACTCGCGGATTTCGAGCGACCGCTCGAAATAAGGGATCGCCTCCGTGACACGACCTTTCTCGAAGAAGGAGACTCCGAGATTTGTCTGGGCCAGATGGTCGTTGGGATTCAATGACAGCACGTGGCTCCAGAGCGTCGCAGAGTCTTTCCATATGGCAATCTGCGCCCGGTCCCTCATCACCGCAAGCGTGAGTACGGTCACGAGAACGAAGAAGGGCAGACGACGGTCCAGCCGCAACCGCTCGGTCACCGCCAAGGTTCCCCAGACAACGGCCAGCATCAGGCCGATGTGCGGGACGTATGTGTAGCGGTCGTTGCGGACCTGCAAACCCGGCAACTGTACCAATCCGAGCGTCGGCGTGAGGGCGATGATGAACCAGAGCATGCCGACCGGGACAGCCGCGGCCCGCCGGCCTACGACAGCCGTCAGGACGGCAACCGCGCAGAGGCCGATCATGCTCCCCACCAGTGTCGAGACCGGCAATCCGGCCGGCCCGGGATGAGGATGGGTGGGCAGCAGATGCCACGGCACGGCCGAGTCCTGGAGGTAGCCGGCGACCGCGTGGATCGCAGTCGGCACCCGGACGCTCACGAACGGCAGGGGGACCGGAACCGCCGAGGTTGTCGTCTGTGTCCGGATGGTAATCAACACGAACACCGTCGCCACCATAAGCATCGGCACCTTCTCGGGAAGCACGCGCCAAAGATCCGCCCGTATCGCGGCCGGATCCAGATGCCTGCGCGGCCCATGGACACCCATTCGCAAACGGCCTAGCGGCCAGACATCCAAGAGCAGCAGCAGTGCAGGGAGCGTCACGAGCGTCGCCTTCGCCAAAAGGCCCACCAGCATGCACGTGCAGACGGCGAACAATCGCCCACCACCGGGACGCCGACAGTACCATTCGTACGCGAGCAGCGTGCACGCGAGCATGAGGACGCAGAGCACGTCCTTTCGCTCGGAAATCCATGCGATGCTTTCGACCCGCAGCGGATGGAGGGCGAACAGCAGCACGGCGGCTGCACTACGACCAGGTGCGTCGGTCATCCTCGTGAGGGCGACCAACAGGATCGCGGCCGCAAGGGCATGAACGAGAACGTTGGTGAGATGGAAGCCGGCAGGCTGTGGCCCATAGAGGCTGGCATCCAAGGCATATGAAAGCATCGTGAGCGGCGCCCAGTTGCCAACGCACGGCCGCGTGAACGCCCCGACGATCGACTCTCTCGTAATGCCCCGGAGCACCAGCGGGTTCTGATAGACGTAGGCGTTGTCGTCCCAGTTGACGAAGTCGCAGGCCACGGCCGGCAGGAAGACGAAGAACGTCAGCAGCCCCACGCACCCCGCGGCCAGCCACGGCCGGCGTGCCAAGTTCCTTCCGGCTTCGACGACAGCATCCATGGCCAACACCTTGACAAGACCTACGGCGCAGTCTCTTCAACTACCCGCAGGTGCTTGTCGAGAAACGCCCGCATTGCAGCCGAACGGGTCTCGTCGAACCGTTTCAAGCTGCGGTGACCGGCGCCCGCCGCGACGATCACCTCCACGACCTCGCCCGATCGCTGGTAGGCCGTCTGCATCTCCCGTACTTGGGCCAACGGCACCTGTTCGTCCGCATCCCCGTGAAACATCAGCAGCGGCGGGCACTCGCGATGCACGTGCTCGACGGGACTGGCCAACCTCGCAAGGTTTCCACGGCTCTCCGGGGATCCGCCGAGCAGCAGTTCAACGGAGGGCCTGTGCCGTCCCATGCCACCTGGCGTCGGCTGGACGAGCAACGTCGTCAGGTTCGTAGGCCCGTGGAAACTCACGATCGCCTGGGGGACGCTCGACACGGCGTCATGGTCGCCCACGTCCCCTTCCAGGTCTGCTCCTGCGAGCCCCGCGAGCATCGCCAGATGCCCGCCGGCCGCGAAGCCGACCAGCGCGATCCGATCGGGGTCGCCCCGAAACCTAAGGGCATTGGCCCGAAGAAACCGCATCGCGGCCTTGACGTCGTGCACACACGCCGGAAATTTTGCATATCGCGCCTTGCGATAATCGATCGATGCCACGATGAAGCCCCGCGTGGCGAACCCGATCATCTCCTCGGGGATGTCGTGCCTTGTGCCCGCCATCCAGCCGCCACCATGCACGAAGACGATCATTGGCAACGTCGCTTCTGCATCGACATCGGCGGTCGAGTAGATGTCGAAGGCCAGCGGTGTGCCATCGACGAAGGCGTAGAACACCTGCGCATCCCGCCGGAGCTCGGCACCGTGGCCTGAAGACTGGCTGATCAGCAAGCCCAGAAAAATAAGGGCCGTCGCGGTTATCACGCAGAGTTTTTGCATACTTTCCCTGTTTTGCCCGCGGATTCTCGTCAAACAATCGCAGCCTTCCACCCGTGCAGAGACGACGGTCGCTCACGACGACGGGGTGCGCACGGAAACTTTCTTGACGTACCACCGCTCCCACCAGCCTCCATTCTCAGGCAGCAATGCCGATTCCACCTCGACGTCGAAGTCGAGCGACTCCAGCGGTCCGCAGGGACCGATCGTGACCTTCACGAGCCATACTTCCTCGCGTTCCTTCGATTCGCTCACGTACTCAACAAGTTTGGCGGCCGTTCGCTTGGCACCGCTACAGGCGAGCATCGCAGCCACCTCCAGACGCCGCCGATAGGCGGCCTCGATCGCGGCAGAATCGAAGAGTTCATTGGATGCCGCTGATTCCTCGTCAGCCGGCGCATTGACTCGCGAAAAGGGCATCAGCATCGCATTGGCCTCGAGAATTCGTCCTTCGAGGATGGCGTCCGCCCAGCGAGCAGCGACCAGTTCGGCCCGCCTGTTCATGTTCCAGGTCTTCGTCAGTGAACTGCTGATGCCCATGCAACCGCAGAACATCGACAACGCCAGACCGGCGACCGCCGTGGACCGACCAACCTGGATCGCGTCGGGCTGCGACAACTGGCGCAGTGCCACGACGGCGAGGGCCACGCCAAGCACTGGCACGATGACGAATGTCGGCTGCATCGCCGCCGCCAGCGACAGAACTCCAAACACCGCTGCGGCGACGGCCGTGCCGGAAAGAGGACGGTATTCGTCGGTCGCAATCGCATTGCCTTCCGATGGATCATCAGCGGTACAGTCGTTCATGTGATCGGCGAATCGATTCACGATAGTGTCCGCGTGGCATCCAGACTTTGACCGGTTATCTCCAAAGAAGTATACCAATCGATCGCTGTTGTACCACGTGCTCATTGAGCTGCTCGCGCTGCATCCCACGCCATGCTCCAAGGCAAAAAGATCACCGTCGTCATGCCGGCCTACAACGCCGCCGCGACGCTCGAACGGACGCATGCCGAGGTCTTGGCACAAGGGATCGTCGACGAGGTGATCGTGGTGGACGATGCCGGCCACGATGACACCTTTACGATCGCCCAGCGACTGCCGCAGACGTTCGCGCTCAAGCATCCACGCAATCGCGGCTATGGCGGCAACCAGAAGACCTGCTACACGACCGCCCTCGAACGCGGCGCCGACATCGTGATCATGGTCCATCCCGACTACCAATACACGCCGCTGTTGATCCCGGCGATGGCGTCGCTGATCGCCTCGGGGCTCTATCCCTGCGTGCTCGGCTCCCGGATTCTCGGCGGCGGCGCACTCCGCGGCGGCATGCCACCCTGGAAGTATCTTGCCAACCGCGGGCTAACCGCCGTGCAGAACATGCTGCTCGGCGCCAAACTCTCCGAGTATCACACCGGCTACCGGGCATTCTCGCGGGAGCTTTTGCTGCAGGTGCCCTTCGACCGCAACTCCGACGACTTCGTCTTCGACGCCGAGATGATCGCCCAGATCGTCTGGCTGGGCAATGAAATCGCGGAGATCACCTGCCCGACGAAGTATTTTCCAGAGGCGTCGTCGATCAATTTTCGCCGCAGCGTGGTCTACGGCCTGGGCTGCCTGCGGGTCGCGGCCAGCTACCGCTTGGCCCGCCTGGGAGTCGCCCCGCGGACGCTCTTCGAAGCCGAGGCCAAAAAATCCGGCAGCCACTTCTAGGATCGGTTTTATCCCGTGCAAAACAGCCGTCGTGATGAATCCCATCCGACCGGTTAGACTTTCCCACGAGTCTTCCCGCCAACCCTCCCCGCTCTGCCCAAAACCCCATCGGCCTCACTACGCTGTGGCGTGGCTCTTGCGGGTTGACCGCAGGGCAGATCACTTCTGGGAATCAGGACTGTGTATTTCGTCAGGCGCAAAGGCCGAGTCAAAGGGCCACTGACCCTGGAGAAACTCCGCGCCCTGCGGGACGAGGACCGGCTGCGGATGCGGGACGAGATCGCCGAGTCGGCGGACGGCCCCTGGAAGCGGCTGACGGAGGTCTATGTCGAACTGCTCGACGAGGAGGAGAATCCCGGCGATGCCGACAGCGGGGTCGATGACGAGTTCTGGGAGGAGAAATCGGCATCGCGGCAGACCAGCGGCACCAAGAGGACTTCCGCAGCGGGGGCGGCGACGACGCCGCGGCAGCAGGCCGGACTGTTCGGCGGGCAGGTGAAGCCCTGGCAGCTGGCCGCCGGTGGGATCACGGCGGCCGGATTGGCCGCGGTCGCGCTCGTGGCTGGTCTGTTGCTGTCGCCGGCCGGTAATCAGCCGACCGACCCCGATGAGATTGCCGCCAATACAAACGACGCTGCCCCTGCTCGACGTCCCGCGCCGAAAAAACGTCCAGCCCAAGGCGTGGCAACCACCAAGCCGCCCGAGGCCGACACCGCGACAGCCGATCGGGCCGGGGCAGCCGGCCCGGAGGCGACCGCACCAGCAACAGATGAACGGCCCACTCCCGCGTCGCCGGAGCGACCGACGGCCAAACTGCCCGAGGACGACCCCAGCGAGACCGATCCGCTCACGGTCAGACCGAAGCGGCCGAAGGTTCCAGCCGACCTCGACCATGTGGCCGCGATCACGGCGACGCTGACAAAGTATTACACAGCCAGCAGCTGGCAGGACCGCTATCTCACGGTACTTTCGGGACCGGAAGTCATCCGCCTGTTGCAGCCAATGTATGACGACGTCGACTGGGTCTCAGTCGACTGGAGCATCGCCAAGACACCCACCGCCGGCGAACTCGCCACGGCCGCCCAGAACGGCGAGCCGGTGCGGATCGACACACTGACCAACGGCAACCCGCACTCGATCTACCTGGTCTTTTACGACGGCCGCTGGCGGGTGGACTGGCTGCGCAGCTTGAACACGCTCTGGCTGACAAAATAGCTGCGGCTCCCGAAAGGCCTCCCGAGTGGAAGCCTCGGGGCAGGTCAGCTCACCGCGTGTAATCCTCGGCGCTGAGGATGTAGGGCACGTAGTCACTGCCCTTGGGAATCTTCACCCATTCCTGTGCCCGCCTCGACGTGGCCTCGAAACTCCCCGCCGTCATCAACTGG
>Ga0114972_10003442_pt1 | contig 11820 bp, 12 predicted proteins | sample M_140807_EF_Meta_FD_87354 | JGI IMG/M metagenome (GOLD analysis project Ga0114972, IMG submission 87354) | Freshwater microbial communities from Lake Montjoie, Canada to study carbon cycling - M_140807_EF_MetaG | ecosystem: Environmental > Aquatic > Freshwater > Lake | place: Lake Montjoie... | reverse complement strand
GCCACCGCTGCGCCGAAAGCCACCACCGCCGCCGCCGCCCTGCTGTTCGCGGGCCTCGTTGACGACCAGTGCCCGGCCTTCAAGGGAACTGCCATTGAGCGCGCGGATCGCGTTTTGCGCTGCGTCGGCAGCGGTCATCGTCACGAAGCCGAAGCCCCGTGAGCGACCGGTTTCACGGTCGTTGATGATGCGCGCTTCAATCACATCGCCGTGAACGGCAAACATTTCAGTCAGCTGGGCATCGGTTGCCCGCCAGGGGAGATTGCCGACGTATATCTTGGTACTCATTCATTGACCTCGAAATCAAGGGACTGATTACATTCCGAGGCGAGAGACGAAGACGGGGCCCAAACTTAACCACGAACTGTCGACAGCGATCCGGAACGTGCAATGTCTAGCGCAGCAACGGTGAAAGCAAGGTGACAGAGAGATTCATGCCGGCTGCGACTCGGCCCGCGTATTGAAGCGAACGGATCCGGTGCATGGCAGCGCGATGTTCATAGCGCGGCCTTACTGTGCCACAAAGCCCTGAAACAGGCACTTGTCCGTTGGTATGAACCGGCGCTGCGCAGCAGCACACTTGCCAAGACCCAATAACTGTATAAAAATACAGTCATCGCGGTTTTCCGCCCTCGCTTCGCCAGCCCATCATGCGCGACCTCACCGCCCGGCAGCAGGAAATTCTCGGCCTGATCCGCCAGCACATCACCGACACCGGCTTTCCGCCGACGCGTGCAGAAATCGCTGCAAAGCTCGGGTTTCGTTCACCAAACGCAGCCGAGGAGCATCTCAAGGCCCTGGCCCGCAAAGGCGTGCTCGAGCTCACCTCGGGCGCTTCGCGTGGCATCCGTCTGAAGCCGGTCAGCGGCCTGCTCGCCGAGATCGACCACACCGTCTCGGCTGCAGCATCCTGGGCCGCACTCAGCCTGCCGCTGGTAGGTCGTGTGGCGGCGGGCAGCCCAATTCTGTCGCAGGAACACATCGAGCAGCGCTACACGCTCGATGCAGGCCTGTTCCCGGACAAACCCGACTACCTCCTCAAGGTGCGCGGCATGAGCATGCGTGATGCCGGCATCCTCGAAGGGGACCTGCTCGCCGTGCGCCAGTCGGCCGAGGCCCGAAGCGGCCAGATCGTGGTTGCCCGTGTCGACGGCGGTGTCACAGTCAAGCGCTTGAGACAACGCGGCCACACCATCGAGCTGCTGCCCGAGAACGCCGATTTCCAGCCAATCATCGTCGATGCACGCACCAGCGATTTCGCCATTGAAGGCATCGGTGTGGGCCTGGTGCGTACCGGCACCTCCTTGTGAGCCGCCGTCTGCTCTCGCCCGCCTGTCACTGTACCCATGGCTTCGCTTCCCCTGCGCTCATCCTCAACGCTGGCTTCGGCCCGCATGACGGCGGCCTCCCCGACACCACAGGTCGCGGGCGTCTGGCGTGCCGATCAACTCGGACACAACACGCTGGCCGGGCTGGCCAGCGGTTTTGCCCAGCTCGATGCCCAGTTGCCAGGCGGCGGCTGGCCGATCGGACTGCCCACTGAGCTGATCGCCCGCGAGCCCGGCATTGGCGAGTTGCGGCTGCTGGTGCCGGTGCTGCGTCGACTCACACGCGAACGCAAGGTCGTGATCCTGCTGGGGCCACCGCATGTGCCCTACGCACCCGCTTTAGCCGCATTCGGCATCGATCTCGACTACCTGATCGTTGTGCAGGCCGTGCAAGCCGCCGATCGCCTGTGGGCGGTCGAACAGGTTCTGCGCAGTGCCAGCTTCGGCGCCCTGCTCGCCTGGCTGCCCCAGGGCCGGACACGTCCGGAGCATCTTCGGCGCATGCAACTGGCTGCACAAGGCGCACGCGGGCCCATCTTTCTGTTCAGAGACCTGCCGGCCCAGTTTGAGGCTTCGCCGGCCCCACTGCGCCTGCTGCTGCTGCCCAGACCGCAACAACAGATTTCCGTCCAGATCCTGAAGCGGCGCGGCCCGCTGCTGGCCCGTGCCCTCATCCTCGATCTGCCACAGTCACCCAACACCCTGCGGCCAAGCCGCACAACCCGCTCAGGCTTGTCTGCGGTCGCCGCGCCAACGGATCTCTCGTCCCAGTTGCACACAGCCGAAGCGCTCATCGCTGAATCCGCCACAGAGCGCGGCCCACTTCGAACAGCCCATGCCATGCCGTCTCCAACGCGCATCGACCCGTCGCCCGGGCATCCGGTGACACCCGTCGCGCGCCCTCACTGAGCACGGTGAACCAACATGCTGTGGGCGGCGGTGCATTGTCACCAGCTCGAACTCGACGTCGCGCTGCGCGCCCAGGATGATCAGTCTCCCGTGGCAGTCTGCTCAGCACGCCTGGTCCATCAGGCAAATGAAGCCGCGCAGGCGCTGGGCGTTCATTCGGGCCTGCGTCGAGCCACCGCTTTGTCGATCGCGCCGCAGTTGCGGCTCGTCGAACATCGCCCCCTCATCCAGCAAGAGGCGCTCGAGCAGGTCGCAGGCTGGCTGCTTCAATTCACGCCCGCTGTCAGCCTGCAGCCGCCTGACAGCATCGTCCTCGACATCCACGCCAGCCTGCGGCTGTTCGGTGGACAAGCCCGTCTGATCGAGCGCGTCCGCGCGGGGCTGGGTGAACTGGGATTCAGCATCCATCTGGGGGTCGCACCCACCGCAACAGCAGCCTGGCTGCTGGCACGCTGGCGCGATGGCCTGTGTATCGAACACGAATCCATGCTGCCAAGTGGCCTGGCAGACCTTCCGATGCACCTGCTGCCTGCAGCCAGCTCGCATCGGGAGGCCCTGGCCGCAATCGGCGTGCATCGCTTCGCCGACCTGGCTCGCCTGCCGCGCGCCGGACTGGCCCGCCGCCATGGCCCGGCATTGCTCGTCGAGATCGACGCCGCATTGGGCCGGCAGGCTGAACCAAGGCGGTGGTTCCAAGCGCCGGAGCGCTTTGCAGTGCGGCTGGAATTGCTGGCGCAGGTTGAGCGCTCAGAGGCACTGCTCTTTGCTAGCCAACGGCTGTTGCTGCAACTGTGCGGCTGGCTGGCTGCACGTCGCGCCGCCACACGCACCGTCTTACTCACCGCCGAACACGAAAGCGGCCGACATGCCTGCGCACCGACATGCATCGAATTGCGGCTGTCGCAACCGAGCCGCGAGCCGCAGCGTCTGACCATTCTGCTGCGCGAGCAGCTTGCCCGCCTCGTCCTGCCTGCACCGGCTCATACCCTGCGCCTGGAATGCGATCAGGTAGTCACCCTGCCCGGGCAGCACGGCGAGCTCTTCCCAACCCAAGCCAGCGAGGCCGAGGGCCTGGCCCGACTGATCGAGCGCCTTCAGTCCAGGCTCGGCCATGATCAGGTGCAGCGCTTGCTGCTGGTCGCTGATCACCGCCCGGAGGCAGCCTACTGCGTCAGCCCAATCGACCAGCCAGACAAAGCGCGCCCCAGAGCTGGGGGCGACATGCACCAGACGTCCATCCCCCTGCCCGGCATGCCGCGCCCCCTGTGGTTGCTGCATGAGCCACTGCAATTGGCCGAGCGCCAGCATCGTCCCTGGTGGCGTGGGCCCCTGACGCTGTTGAGCGGCCCTGAACGCATCGAAACCGGATGGTGGGATGCCCATCTGGTGCAGCGCGATTACTTCATTGCCGAGGGCGAGTCGGGTTGGGTCTGGATTTATCGCGCACGCACCGTGCAAGGCACCGAAACCGGCTGGTTCCTGCAAGGCGTCTTCGGATGAGTCTGCAGCCCTCCGAATGCACACCGGTCACGCAGGCTAAACTGCCTCCATGGCACTCAGTTCATCCCTCAAGACCGACTCGCTGCTGCTCGCCCTTGACCAAGGCACGACCTCATCGCGCGCCATTCTCTTTGACCGCCACGGCAAGCCAGTCGCCACCGCCCAACGCGAATTCACGCAGCACTTCCCGCAACCCGGCTGGGTTGAGCACGATGCCAATGAAATCTGGGCCACTCAACGGGCGACGATTTCCGAAGTGCTGGTGCGCGGGCGTACATCCATTGATCGCATCCATGCGATCGGGATCACCAATCAGCGCGAAACCACGGTTCTGTGGGACCGAGCCAGCGGTGAGCCGATCGCGCCTGCCATCGTCTGGCAAGACAGGCGCACGGCAGCCCGATGCGCCCAGTTGCGGGAAGCAGGTCATGAGCCAGCGATTCGGCAGCGCACCGGCCTCGTGCTCGACCCGTATTTTTCGGGCACCAAGCTGGCCTGGCTGCTCGACCAGATCCCCGGTGCGAGGGCCCGTGCAGCCCGTGGCGAACTGGCATTCGGGACGGTCGACACCTGGCTTGCATACAAGCTCTCAAGCGGCGCACTGCACATCACGGATCCTTCCAATGCCAGTCGCACGATGCTCTACGACCTCAACACCGGAGACTGGAGCGACGAACTGCTCGAACTGCTTCACATCCCCAGAGAGGTCCTGCCCCAAATCGTACCTTCCAGCGGGGTGATGGGAGCCATCAGGCTCGAAGGCCACCAGGTGCCCCTGGCAGGCATCGCAGGAGACCAGCAATCCGCCCTGTTCGGTCAAGCCTGCTTCACGCCCGGCATGGCAAAAAACACCTACGGCACGGGTTGCTTCATGCTCATGAACACCGGCGATCAAGTCCAGATCTCCCGCAGCGGCCTTCTCAGCACCGCTGCCTGGACGCTCAAGGGCCCGAATGGTTTGCAGCGCCAGTTCGCACTGGAGGGCAGCGTTTTCGTGGCCGGGGCGCTGGTCCAGTGGCTACGAGACGGGCTGCACCTGATCCGCACCGCACAGGAAGTCGAGGCCCTGGCGCTGTCCGTGCCCGATACCGCTGGGGTTCATGTCGTTCCGGCATTCACCGGGCTGGGTGCGCCCTGGTGGGATGCAGACGCACGCGGTGCCATGCTCGGCCTGACACGCGGCACGCGCACCGGGCACATTGCACGCGCGGCCATTGAAGCCATCGCCTTTCAGAGCGCAGACCTGCTTGAGGCCATGCAAGCCGATTCAGACGCGGCCCTGAGCGAGTTGCGGGTGGATGGCGGGGCCTCTTCAAACGATCTCCTGATGCAGTTTCAGGCTGATTTGCTTGGCGTGCCCGTCGTGCGCCCGAAGGTCCTCGAGACCACCGCTCTGGGCGCAGCCAGCCTCGCTGGGCTTGCCACCGGCTACTGGGATGACGCGGCCGAGATCGCCCGCCACTGGGAGGTCGACCGACGATTTGACCCCGTCATGTCACGCGATGAAGCCGCCGCACGAATGTCCGAATGGCATGCGGCGGTTGCGCGTGTGCGCACAGGGGCCCATTGAACCTTCCGACAGCCGGACCCAAGCCGCTCGGAGCGGGTGCGGTCGCGATCATGCTGAGTCTGTGCATGATCTGGGGCATGGGACAGATCGCCATCAAGCTGGGCAATCAGGGGATCTCTCCCATCTGGCAGGCCGGACTGCGCTCGGTTGGCGCCAGTTGTCTGATTCTGCTGTGGATGCGCCTTCGCGGCGTGCCCTTCAAGGGCCTGCCGGGACTGACAGGGTGGCGTGTGGCGCTGGGACTGACCTTCGCAGCCGAATTCGTCTTCATGTACATCGGGCTCGGGCTGACCACCGCAGCCCATGCGACGCTGCTCATCTACAGCGCGCCCTTCGTGGTCGCACTGGGCAGCCACTGGCTTCTCGGCGAACGACTCAGTCCGGGGCGATGGGGGGGGCTTCTGCTCGCCTTCCTGGGATTGGCGCTCGCTATGGGCGGACAACCGCCAAAGGGTGCACCCCAGGCGACTTTACTGGGCGATCTGCTGTGCCTCATCGCAGGCATCGGATGGGCCATCACCACTTTGATCGTCCGGGGCACAGGACTGAAGGCCGAGCGCCCCGAACGCACCCTGCTGGATCAGTTGCTCATCTCGGCGCCGGTCCTGATGGGGCTGTCCGTTCTGATCGGCGAGCCTGGCCTGTTCGCGCCAACACCGATCGTCTGGGCTGCATTCGCCTACCAGACGGTATTGGTCGCGACCTTCAGCTACATGATGTGGTTCGTGATGGTGCAGCGTTACTCAGCGGCCAGTATTTCGGCGTTTTCGTTCATGACGCCGATCTTCGGTGTCGCTTTCGCCATGCTGCTGCTCGGCGAAAGCGCCACCTGGACCTTGCTGATTGCGCTCGCAATGGTTGCCCTGGGCTTGCGGCTGGTCAACCGCGCCTGACTCGGATGAGGATGCTGGGCCGGTTGCAGTGGCCTGTGCAATGCCCCATCGGCATCACACATCGATAAAGTTGGGCGCCCTCTTTTGCAGACCTGCACTCACCGCCTCCACCTGATTGGGTCGCCCCATCAGCGCAATCTGTTCGTTTGATTCCGCCATCAGGAGGGACGCCACGTCAGCGGTGGTCGACATCGAAAACAGACGTTTCGCTGCCCGGATTGCATCAGGACTCTTACCCGCTACATCACGGGCATAGGCGCGCGCCTCGGACAGAGGATCGGCGCAAACCCGTGTCGCAAAACCCAGCGTGAGTGCCTCAGCCCCATCGAACATCCGACCACTGTAGGTCAGGTCCCGGATCACATCGCCGCGTGCCAGCTCGCGCATCAATGCGATTCCGCCCATGTCCGGCACCAGCCCCCATTTGATCTCGAGCACCGATAAACGGGTGTCCGGTGCAATGAACCGCAGGTCAGCGCCTAACATCAGCTGAAACCCACCGCCGAGTGCAACACCGTGAACCGCAGCGATCACCGGGACAGGGAGTTCACGCCAGACCATCACCGCATATTGCGCGGCGTTCGAGATTCCATGAGTGCGCGACCCCAGTCGCAACTCGTGAGACAGGCCACCGACATGTTCAGACGGTGCATCAGCCATTTTCTCGAAGCGCCCCATGTCCAGCCCAGCACAGAACGCACGCCCCTCTCCGGACAACACCACTGCACGAAGACCAGGCTCCTTGTGAAGACGCTGGCCGGTTGCAACCAGCGCCTCGAACATGGCCGCATCCAAGGCATTCATCTTGTCAGACCGCACCAGGCGAACATCGGCCACTCCGGCTTCAATCGTGACTTCGACCCGCTTTTCCATCTCCAACCCTCCCGTGTAATCAGCCGATCTTAGCCGAGCGGCCCTGTGAATTCCGGACCATCGCGACAAGCCGCAATATCCAGCGCCGACAAGACTTCCAGCGCAATCGCCATGCTCGAGGTCAGCCCAGGCGATTCAATGCCGAACAGATTCACCAGGGCCGAGATGCCGTGGTCGGCAGGACCTTGAATCATGAAATCGGCTGCCTTCTCATTCGGGCCGCTGAGCTTGGGACGCACACCGGTATAGCCCGGTTGAAGTGCACCCGCTGGCAGATCGGGCCAGTAGCGGCGCACTGCATCCTCGAACCGCTGCTCAAGACCCTGTTCAAATGCGTACTCGGGTGCGTCCGGCCATCGGGTGACATCAGGGCCAAACTTGCACTGACCTGCTAGATCGAGCGTGACGTGTATTCCCAATCCGGCCTCACTGGGCATCGGGTAGACCAGATGCTTGAACGGTGAACGTCCAGCCAAGGAGAAGTAGTGCCCCTTGGCAAAATACGCGGGTGGTACGTTCAGTGGCTTCGGCGACTCGATTCGCTGTGCAAGCGCCTGCGCAGCCAGACCCGCCGCATTGACCAGGGTGCGACAGCGCAGCGTCATCGGGTCAGCGCCGCCCGTTCGAAGCTCAAAACCGGAGTCCAGCACCCGAACCGACTCGACCGGCGTGTGTGTCACCAAAATCGCACCAGCTGCCTCGGCGTCGCCCAGAAACGCAGTCATCAGACCGTGGCTATCGACAATGCCAGTGCTCTCGGACCACAGTCCTGCGACCGCGCGAACAGCAGGCTCAAGGCGACTGATGTCGGCCGCAGTCATCGACTGCAGGCTGACTCCATTGATTGAAGCCTGATGAGCGTACCGAGCCAGCGCATCGAGCTCGGCCGTCTCAACCGCCACCAGCAGCTTGCCGATGCGATCGTGGGCCACCCCGCGAACAGCGCAATAGCGGTACAGGAAGCCCTTTCCAGACACACACAGCCGCGCCTTCAGCGAATCGGTGGGATAGTAGATTCCGGCGTGAATCACCTCGGAATTACGCGATGACGTCTGGGTCCCGAATGCCTCCGTGGCTTCGAGCACGATGACTTCATGACCCGCCATCGCAAGCGCTCGCGCCGTGGCCAACCCCACCACACCGGCGCCCACCACGATGCTTTGAACTGTCTCCATCCTCGCTTCTATCGAAAAAACGGACCCGCTCGATCAGGGCTTTTGGAGCACTTGCGCCGAGTCAGAGGAGGATGCGTCAGGACCGGACTCGGCAGCCACGCCGGCGGGAACTGAATCAGCCACGGCCTGCCCATCAGGTTCATCGTCTGCACTTGACTCGCCATTTGACTTGCGCGCTGCCTTCTCAGCCTTCTTGGCTTTCTTGGCAAGTTCGCGCTGACGCTTCTCGAATTGATAGTTAGGTTTAGCCAAGTTGTCGTTTCCTTTCAAACCGGCACATTAACCGATTACGGCCTGCGAATTCGCATGCAGGGCTGCCAGAGCAGACTGCAAGCAGCATGTCAGTGCCAGCCGTCGCGAAGCCGGCCGAGCCGGTGACATCCGAGCCTCGCACTCATCCGGCAATGACCAACTGGGTCTGAGTGACCACTGCACAGAGTTTGCCCGCCTCATTTCTGATCAGTGTCTGCCAAACCATTGTGGTCCGACCCCGATGGAATGCAGTGCATTCCGCTGTGACCGTGCTGCCGACTGGAGCACTGGCCAGGAACTTGGTCGATGACTCGATCGTGGTGGTCCGCGCGCCCGCAGGCAGGTTCATGACCGTCCCGACTGCACCCAGCGTGTCTGCGAAGGCCATGACGGATCCGCCATGCAGGATACCGCCAGCGGTGCACAGCTCAGGTCGAACGATCAGTGTGGCAAGCACCCGCTCCGGCGTGACCTCGGTTAGCCGGATACCCAGCAGGCCTGGCAACAGTGGATCAATCAGCGCTTGAATCGATTGGATATCCATCATTTGACTCCTCATTGCATCTGCAGCAGTTTCGACCACGCGTCTTCAGAGAGCAAGTCAACGAACGGCTTAGGCCAGAAGGCACATCAAGACTGCGATCGGCTTGCGATGCGATACAGTCGCTCAACAGATTCGAATGCGTCACAGGAACGGGATCGGCATGTCCTTCGTATGGCCCAAGATGCTTTGGCTGATGCTGCTGCTGCCGGCAATGGTGGCAGCCTACTTCTGGCTGCTCCGTCGCAGGCGTGTGGCCATCAGCTATTCAAGCATCGATCTGCTCAGACAAGCGGCTGGCCAACGCGCTCGGTGGAAAAGGCATCTTCCAGCAGCACTCCTGCTGACGGCACTCGCATCCGGATTGCTGGCACTTTCAAGGCCGAGCGCAATGGTGACACTCCCATCGCAGTTTCAAACGATCGTTCTGGCGATTGATGTTTCGCTCAGCATGCGGGCAAGTGATGTGCAACCCGACCGCATCACCGCAGCCCAGGCGGCCGCCAAGGCCTTCGTGAGCAATCATCCGCCCAGGTCTCGTATCGGTATCGTCTCATTCGGCGGGTCGGCACAACTCGTACAAGCTCCCACCGACAGCACCGAGCAACTGCAGGCTGCAATCGATCGCTTCCAGTTGCAGCGCGGTACTGCCACTGGCAGCGCCCTGCTCGTAGCGCTGGGCACCCTGTTTCCCGACGACGGCATCGATGTCGAATCGATCATTTTCGGGCGAAACTCGACGGGTGCCACGGGTCGGTCCGCGCCGATCGACAGGCCCGAATCACGGCGCGCGCCGTCCGCCCCGGTCAAGCCCGGGTCCTACACATCCGGGGTCATTGTGCTGCTGTCAGACGGCCGCCGCACGACCGGCCCCGACCCGATCGAAGTGGCGAAGATGGTGGCTGATCGGGGCGTACGGGTTTTCACTGTCGGGTTTGGAACAGTCGAAGGCGCCACGATCGGCGGTGAAGGTTGGTCGGCATATGTCCGTCTTGACGAAGAGAGTCTGAAGGCGGTCGCGCAGATCACCCGTGGCGAATACTTTCACGCGGCGACCGGGGCAGACTTGACACGCGTTTATGAGGAACTGAATTCGCGCTTCGTCATGGAGCGGCGCGAGACCGAGTTGACTGCACTGTTCTCACTTGCGTCCGCATTGTTGACGCTGCTCGCAGCCGCCCTTTCGGTCTGGTGGTTTGGACGCTTCAGTCCCGAACCTCAGAGTTCAGCCCGATAGCGCGCCAGCATCGCCTCCTGACTCTCGATCGCGGCTTCGCCGCCAATCTGATCGTGAAGCATCTGCCCCATCGTCGGCAAGCAGGATCTCGGCATTTGAGCTGCGTCAGACCACAAGCTCGATCTCATGAGGGCCTTTGCGCAGTGCAGATATGCCTCGATCACCTGCAACTCGATCACCAGTCGAGGCGGTTGATCGAGCCCCGCAAATGGCTGCATCCGGTCGGCGTCGGTGGTCAGGCTTGCCGTGCCATTGACCCGCAGCGTCTCATCAACGCCGGGGACCAGAAACAACAGGCCCAAGCTGCCCGTTTGCACAATGTTCTGAAGGCTGTCGAGGCGATTGTTGCCAGAGGCATCCGGTATCAGCAGGCATCCGTCAGCTCGAACCTTCACGAAACCCGGAGCGCCCCCGCGCGGCGACGCATCGGCCAGTCCATCGGCGCCGACGGTCGACATGACGACGAATGGGGACAACTCAATGAAGCGGCGGCAATGCGTATCCAGCGAAGACAACTGCTTGCGCACGGCGCGCTCCTTCGCCGAAGGATAAAGAGCACGCAATTGCTCGAGGGATTCAATGCGATTCAACATAAACATCCTGATGAAAAACTCGGCTAAGTGCTTATTGAGCGAGCATCCAGGCACGCAGGTCCCGGGTTCGGCGCTCGGTATGTTCGATCTGACAGCTCAAGACCACCGCCACACGAATCGTCCCCAACTCGTAAAGCACAAACCGCCCCTGGCAATCGTTATCGCGAAAGGTGATCCAGGCCCGCTGTGAATCAATCAAATGACGCCTGGCGCGCGGGTAATCGGTCTTATCATCGAACGTGTCTGATGGCTTCAGCCGCCGCAACAGCGACTGGTACTCGGCATTCAAGGTTTTATCCCGATCCTTGAGTCGCTGAGTCAGGCACTCGTTGATCTCGATTGTATTGGCCTGCGTCGCTCATGGATCGGGCGACTGCGCCAGGACTGGCGACATGACGAACCAAGCCAGCACGCAAACCGCAGTCCATCTCATCTGATTTCGATCTCGATGAATCGAAATTCGTAGTCATTGGCATTGATCACGTTGTGCGCCACGCCGGCCATTCGCGAGTAAGACACGCCCGCCTGCAGCTGCACATCCCGGGTGCCCTCGGGCTCAACCAGACGCAAAGTGCCGCTGGTGAGCGGCACGACAACGTAGTCATGACCGTGAACATGGTGACCGGTCTGGGCACCGGGTGCGAAACGCCATTCAGTCACGATCACCCGTTCGTTGTCGACCTGCAGGTGTGCGGTGGCTTGCATCGGGAAGTCCTCGTTATTGATTGAACACGCTTGTATATCACGCACTGGCTACCCGAAGACCACGCAACAAGGCCCGCTTCTTGGCCTGATGCCCAGCCATCCTGCTGAGGATGTCGGCGAGCATCCTCACGGTCTCCACCATGTGCGGGCCCTTGTTCAGCATCACGCACTCTGCACGATTGCCCATCGCTGCGTCGGTGATTTCAGCACGTGAAGGCAGCCCGGTTTCAGCCAAGGACTCAAG
>Ga0114972_10003441_pt1 | contig 11820 bp, 5 predicted proteins | sample M_140807_EF_Meta_FD_87354 | JGI IMG/M metagenome (GOLD analysis project Ga0114972, IMG submission 87354) | Freshwater microbial communities from Lake Montjoie, Canada to study carbon cycling - M_140807_EF_MetaG | ecosystem: Environmental > Aquatic > Freshwater > Lake | place: Lake Montjoie... | reverse complement strand
CACCGGATTGTTCACCATGCGGACAAAACGGGCGCCGAGGTGGAGCGGGCGGTGGTAAAAGCCGTTCGCGATAACCCAAGAATCACAGTTTATGAGCGCACCTTTGCCACCGAGCTTCTGTCGGACGGTACTCGATGCGTGGGAGTGGTGGCCGAGATTGAAGAGTTAGGGCCAGTTGTTTTTCGTGCGCGGGCCACGTTGCTTGCCACCGGCGGCTGCGGAAAGCTGTATCAACACACGACAAATCCCAGCGTCGCCACTGCCGACGGCATTGCCCTAGCGGGACGGGCGGGAGCGATGATCGAGAATATGGAATTTATGCAATTCCATCCCACCACACTTTTTCACCCCCAATTGCGATCGTTCCTCATCACGGAAGCGGTCCGCGGCGCGGGAGGGACTTTGCGAAACCACCTAGGTCGGCGGTTTATGTATGACTATGACGAGCGGCTAGAACTGGCTCCGCGCGACGTGGTGGCCCGAGCAATTGAAGGGGAAATGGCCAAGCATGAGACATGGTGCGTTTATCTTGATACCACCCATTTGGAGCCAAAACTGCTCCATCACGAATTTCCCACCGTCTATGAGCGACTTACAAGCATCGGCATCGAGATGGAAAAGGACTGGATTCCGGTGGTCCCGGCGCAGCACTATTCGTGCGGCGGAGTGAAGACGGACTTAGATGGTCGCACGACGATTCCGGGGCTGTATGCAAGCGGTGAAGTTGCCAGCACCGGCGTACACGGCGCAAATCGCCTGGCTAGCAATAGCCTTCTTGAGGCCATGGTTTTCAGCATGGCGGCGGCGAAAGCCTGCATCGACGAGCCCGAAGGCGGGGCGACCGAGATCTCGCCGCTGCGTTGCATCCCCGAATCGGAAGCGGTACGCATCCGTCGTGCCATGCAGAAGGCGATGACCACGTATGTCGCGATCAATCGCACGAACGAGGGGCTTCAGAAGGCGGCCCAGATTCAGCGTCAGCTTATCGCGGAGTATGAACGAAAGCCATCGGCCCCGTTTGCGCGTTACCCTCGAGAGTCTCGGCACATCTTAGAAGCGGCCAAGTACGTGATTGATGGTGCCATCGCGCGGCGACAGAATGTGGGGCTGCATTTCAACCTCGATTTAGCTTAACCGGGGTGGAATCATATCGCGGAAGGGCTGTCACCGGTGGGAAATCTACAGTTCCGTCGACATCGATCCACGCCTCGCACTTCCCGGCAGCCTCCGCCGCGAAGCTTAGATCGAAAAACTTCCAGCGCGGCATGGACCCCACGCTGGTGAGATTGAGTCGCGACGTCCAGGTGGAGGGAATGGATGTGGCGAACCCTGCCAGGCGCGAATCGGCCGCGGTCCATGAACCAAACAATCGGCCATCGGACAGATTGGCTTCTAGCGTCAGTTCCCCGAACAGCCGTGCCGGGCTGGAGAGGTACCGAACAAACGGAGTATCGGCCATTTTTCGGTCGAACGCACCAAAAAGCTGCTGGCGCAGTCCACGATACGGCTCGGGTCGCAACGGTTCGGGAGTCTGTTGAGAACGTCGATACTGCCATCGATCGAATCCGCGCTGCCCATCCAGCCCGGCATTCCACATGGCTCCGACGAGCCGACCTTCGGGACTGTCGGAGAACGCTCCCGCCAAGGCCGCAAAAACTGCCGCCTGACGCGCGGCGGCCGGTTCTCCATCAACAATCCGCCAGTGCCCCCAATCCATGCGCCACGAAAGCGAGGTGAGCAGCGAATTCATCGGATCTGGGACCTCCTTATTGGCCGACAGCGCCTGCGCCAACAATCCCTGGGCTCCAACGAGATCAAGATCGGTTCCCCTCTGATCAAATGGCATTGGTTGCCCAGTATTTGGCTCGGGGCTGAGAACTAACTGCCCGAGGAAGGCGCGAGAGGCTTGATCCGCTAGCCGCACGGTATCTATCGGAGCACTTGCCAAGCGGATACGAAGGGCGAGATCGGCTACCGAGCCAGGTTCGGTGAAGGCAATGGTCGCCGACGAATCGTCCGCCACAGACCCCAAGCCGATGGCACGTCCATTGGGAATTTTTACGATGGGAAACCGCACGGTGAGCCGGGTGGTGGAGGACACATCGACCGGGCCTTCTTCGGTCGTGATTCCAGTGGGGAGAATTTCGGACTGACATTTGACCGCGTTGCCGACGATGGCAGCCATGCGGATGGCGGATGGCACGATGGCCCTGGGGCGATCGAATTCCCAGGTTCCGGTGACACTTTGAGCATCCTCGGAGACGGTGACCCGCTGCAATTCAGGAGCTTTTTGCTCGAAGAGGGCGGCAATCTTTACTGCCCGGTCGGTGAGGTCACCGAGGGACGCGGCCGAGTTGGCTTGAACGCGTTCCAATCCGAACGGGAGGCCGAAACGAACCCAGCCTTTAAAGTCGGGCGGACTTTCCAGCGCCCAGTTTCCGGGCTTGCCGGTGATTTTGAGGTCGGCGGGGCCATCGGGAAACCCGATCATCCACGCTGGCTGCTGATCTAGGAACGACATCAGGATCCATGGCGAAGGCGGAGTGGGAACCCCGGCGGTGGCAGAGCCTCCCTGCCAGGTGAGATACGGGGAACCAATGGTAGATAACCGTAACTTCCAGGCCCCGGGGAAATAGAGGGCAAATCCCGGGGCGGTGGTGGTGAATCGCCCCTTCGATGGCCCGTTAAGGTTAATTCCAAATCCTACGGTTTGCCCGTAAGGCGAGGTGGCGACGGCGCGATGCGCGGCGAGCGGCTTATCGAAACGCATCACTTGAGCGCCAGAGACATTTGCGCGAAACCCGAGTTCGTTGAAGTGGATACCGGCCGTGGTGGGCCAGGCTTGATAGCCGTATCGGCCAAATGGCTCGGCAGCGGCTCCGCCGCGAAACAGCAGCAGAGAGAGCGAAAAGAAAACAATCCTTCGCAAAGGCTTAGTAAACCGTTGTCCCAAGAATCTGTAATCCGAATCGCCCGGTGCGACGCGAGAAGGTGAGGCCAACTTCTCGCCAACCGACCCGGTAGCCAAGCACGTAGTTGGTATCGAGGTAAATGTTCTGCAAAAACTGATCGTAGGTGTAGGCGTATCCCACCCGCCAGGAAGGGCTGAGTCGATAGGAGAAATCTCCGAACACGTTAAAGCGATCGGCATCCAGACTCTTTCCAACCTGCACACTCAGGGCGGTTCTGCCGGCGAAGTAGTTTGAATCGAGGCTGAGATAGTGGTGACCCAGCACGGCGTCATCCAAGAGCCCCTGCCGGTAGTCGTATGTCATTGTGAACTGGGCGGCTGACGACAAGCGACGAAACATGCTGGCGCTGCCGACAATGCCCAATCCTTTTCTAGTGCTGTCACCCAGGTTCTGGGTAAGTGTGCTGCTTAGCAATAGCGTTGACTTGCTATCCAGCTTAAGCGGATTTGACGAGATGCGCGTGTAGAGACCGGTGGTATGGGCGGAGTCACTTGTGAGGGAGCGACGGGAGTAGTTGGAAGTCACGCCGTAGGTCAGCCGTGCCGGCAAAGTTCCCACTTTGATCGGCTCCTTCTCGATGGATAGACCGAGGTCCATGGTGTCGTAGGGCAATCCCCGGAGGTTTCGGTTTGCGCTGCCGTTGAACGAAATTTGGTAGCCCGGTTGCTGGTTAAAGACATTCATTGACCCGAAGATGGATCGTCCCTGCGGGCTTTGCAATTGGAAACTGGACCGGGTGTTTTGGTTCAATTGGATGAATTGCCGGAAGTTTGCGTTCCAGTCGTCGCGTCCGATTCCAGAAATCGAAGCCCCCCCTTCCATGGCGTCGCCTTTGTTCCAGTTGATTTCGTAATCTAGAAATACACCCTGGGTGGCGGTGGTGGATCGGCCGTAGGATTCACCCGTGCTGAGGCGAAACAGCGATGTTTGCCCCGGGCTAATGTTGGTGTAGTACGGGTAGTTTACATTCAGCTTATTGTCTCGTACTTGCACGAGGGCATCGGTCACTACCGGGCTATCGGAATAGATATTCGTCAGCTCGTACAACGGCATGGAAAGCACGCGAGTCTCTCCCACGTACATCGCCGCCTTTTGGAATTGAATACCGCGCCGGCGCGACACGACGGCTCTTTTGGCGCGAATGGTAGAAGGCGAGTAGCTGAGATCCTGAAACAGGAAGCTTTCGGAGTTGATCGGCGTGGTGCTGGGGCGGAAGTCAATTCCAGAGATCTCGACCACGCCGAATCGTTCTCGCGGTTGCATCGGCTCTAACCCAAGCGGTCCTAAGTCGAAATAACGGATGGTGCGCCCGTCGGTTGAGAATGCTTGCGGGCGGTACACCAAAAACGAGGTAGTTCCGATGCCAGAGCGGCGATCAAGTTGGAGGAACAGTTCCTCAAAATCCTTATCGATCTTGCCCATCTTGAGGTGGGCACGACGGGCTTTTAGCGTAAACGAGGCCGCGTCTACCTGAATGTCCTCAGCGCGCACTTCAACATCGCGAAACCGAACGATGACCGGCCCGGTGGTGGCGGAGGCAGCGATGATCTTTGAATCAGCCGTGTACTGAAGCACCGTCGGCGCGACAATTTCGATGTATTCGTTTGCTACGCTCAGCAGAGCGCGGTCGCCAACGAACTCAAAATCGAGGACGGAAGGCGCGGCGCTTGCCTTTAGCAGCGAAACCTTAATCCTGCTAAACCCGGGCACGCCGCCCGCGATCAAGGTGGCGTTGGCGATACCACCCCGAGTAAGCACGACTGACTCCCGGAACGATCCCAATGTAGCCTGAAAGAGAACCTGCGTTCCATCGGGTACAGAGGCGCCGTTGGAATCTTTCACGATCGCGGTGATGGTGGCGGTGCTTCGACCATCCGCTACGCTACGAACCGGAAACGAGGACAGCTGAATTGATTGCTGGGCAGCGGCAAGTTGGCAGAGACCCACAGACAAAAACGCTCCGATCAATAGCTTTCTGGATCGGAGCGTTTGCATGGTTTGCACTATGTGGGACGCGGTACCGCGTCCCACGTTCGGAATTACCGGATGACCGTTACCGGATAGAGCTTGCGAACTCGCTCACCCGACTCGGATTCAGCCGTGATCTCGATCAAGTACGGTCCTGGGGCCACCGATCGATTGGCGTTGTCGCGGAGATTCCACACGAGGGTGTTCTCTCCGGCCTTCGACTGTCGGTCTCGGCTGAGTCCGTAGACTTCACGGCCGCCGCTGAGGATGCGCACCGTGGTACTTGCATCGCCAGACAGGGAGTAGTTGATCGTCATCGGAGCGTTTGCCGACTTACCGCTTCGGGTGGCGACAATGCTTCCGATCACCGGTCGGGCCGGGGCACCCGGCTCGGCTTCCAGAAGGAATGTTCGCGTTGTTTGCTCGGCGGCATCGAACGTGAATCCACCGGTTCGCCGCAAGTTGCGCGTCGTCTTGGTTGCTTCATCCACCAGTCGGAACTGGAGGTTCTTCGGCAGCTGCGACAGGTTCGGCCACGTAACTGTTACGGGGCCAGCCGATCGCGACGTTACGGAGATAACCCACGACTGCTTGCCTGGTCGATCCGCAAGGGCGGTCGACAGTTTCGCCGACTTACCTTTGACTTCGCTAATGATTCCGAGGCTGATGGAGCCCTTGATCGGAGCGGTTGGCGGTTCGTAGGCGGTTCCCTTGTCGGCAGCCTTGGCGTCTTTCGCCACGCCGACATAGTTTTCGCTATCGACCTGAGTCTCGTTTCGAGCAACTAGGTTCAGTCGCCAATCCTTAAGTGTTTGCGCCGGCTGGACCTTCGCAACCTGGGGAGCAACGAATGGCTCATTTACGTAGGGGAACGCCAAGGTGATGGCGGTGTTGGTTACCGAGTCGTTAGCAGCCGACACGTACAGCCAGTATCCCTTGTTGGGGAGGAGAAGGTCCGTAGTGGCCGAGATGATGCGGTAATCCGGCGTAGCCGAATCAGCATCCCAGTAGAAAAGTGCTCCGTTAATGTAGCCGCCATTTACCAAGTCACTGTACTTTCGCACCGTGCCGGGGTCCTGGGCGACAACGCCGCTAAGCTGGCCGAGCGGAATCGGATACGGGAACGGATTGGCGATCAAGTTCCATCCCTGCGGAAGGGCGGTTAGGAGCGACGTACCCGAATCGACATCCGGCGGGGTGATCGGCGAAGGAGTGGTCGGGTCGCCGCTCAGGGTTACGATGCCCTTCGGACTATCCAGCACCAGCCAGCTTCCAATTCCTCGGCGAGGTCCCGTCTGAATGACGTACTCGGCTTGACGCGGATCCCACTCGAATGCTTGGAAGTTTTCGTCGACCTTCAGGCCGAGGATGGCTTCCCAGCTTGTATTGCTGAACTTCCAAGGCGATCCAATAAGATTGGCAGTGGAAGGCAGCGACAATCGGGGCGTTGTCGCCACATTGATAGTTCCCGGCAAAGTCTTCCGTGCGCCAGTCGGTGAGTTCACCTGCACGGTGTACGGCTGGATACCGTTAATATCCGGGGAGACTCTCACTTGGAAGTCGACGAAGGAAATACTCCGGGCCTTTATCTCATTGATCGTCTTTGTGATCTGAGTCTGGGTCGGGTCTGTCGCGTCGGCCATTCCGGGCGGTAGGTTTAGAACCACCGAAACATTCTGAAGCGTGAGTTCTTCGTTGGCACCCGAGTAACCGACGGTGTTATCGACATAAACACGAAGCGTGAATGGATTCGGGGTCAGTGAGTTAACGTCTGTGGTGCTGGTACCGATTACTTTCGGAGCGTCAACAACAACTGAGAAGGGAGCCGTAAAGTTCGAATTCGACCAAGTTGACTTGTAGTAGGCAACAATTTCGCGCGATGCGCCAGCCGCAACCGCGGTGGGTTGCCATTTCTGAATGTAACCCCAGTTACCTGCGGATACTGGTAAATCGCTGGAAACCAAGACATCTGGCATGTTCGGCGCTGTGGCAGCGAGGTCACCCAGCAAGAGGACTCGATTACCGATCGTCATTTCGTCGACTGGAGTCTGTTCGCTGGTTGCGACGCCGTTCACAAAGGTTGGGCTATTGACGACCTGCAGACCGTAGGCGTTTTCCTGGGTGACGCCAAAATTTAGATAGTCCGTAAGTTGGATCGGCACGGTGTCGGTGATGGTCGACGGATCTACTAGGCGTTGGAATCGCTGAGGAGTGATGAACGGCTTAAATCCGGGTGCGTAAACGTGCTGGAATGCGACGCTGTTGCCATCTTTGTCCAAGCCGCGCATCCACTGACCGAACCAGAAGCCAACGTTCGTGGATGCAGCCGTCGTGTTCGTCATGGTCCAGCGAAACTTACCGGCATCTCCAATAAGATCACCACGAAGGCGAACTCGGAAATTTCCAACCGTAGTTTCAAGAATCGTGTACCGGTCGGATCGTCCCTGGAATGTGAGACTAATGCCATTCGCGCCAAAAAGGGTCTTGGTTGTCGCTCCGGCGGGAGTCCGCTCGATCACCATTCCGTAACCGATCGCACCACCAACCATGAATGGCATACCAAATTGGAGCCGCAAATAATCGTCCTGATCGGACTGAACCGAGCCCAGGGCGCCGATGGAGAATCCGACGCGACCTTGAGCCGTAAATGTGGCACCGTTGGGACCGACGCACTGCTTGCCGTACGTATCGGTGCCGGAGACACCAATCGTCATAGCGAACAGGTCATTTTCAAGGTACTGCGCGCCGTAGTCGGTGCTGGGACCAGTGGTGCTCATCGGCGGCCAGCAGAACGGGTCATACCCAGACTGCGCGGCGGCGAACCCATACACGCCGGTCAACGCAAGGACGGCAAAACTTTTCGAGAAAATTCGATTCATCGGATTCCTATCATTCGGACGACTTGACCCCCGCCGAGGGTTCGGCGGGGATAGTTACTTTTGACGATTTGATTGACCTATTTCGTCAGAGTGGAGGAGGCGGAGGACCAACCGGCGGCTTGTAAGATCGCGGAGCCGAGAACACATAGCGATCCCAGTCACTGCGCTCAGGGCGCGGTCCCGGATTATCCTGCGTGTTTCGGATGCCAACTCGCCAGTACACGGTGGTCGCATTCTGGATGTAGCTGGGCAGCCCGCTCGAACTTACGTCGATGGTCGGGAAGCTAGAGGTTCCAAATGGCACCTGCTTCTTCTGAACCGTGAAGGTGCGGTTCTTGGGGAAGTTGAGGTCGCTAGAGAACTCCAACTTTGCTTCCAGGGAGATGGCGTAAGCGCCGCTGCCGGTCACGATGAAGGAGAACACTTGGTTCCCTTGTATCTGAGCACCTTCGTCGGGCTTGGAGAGAGTCGGTCGCGTGAGAGCGGTAGCAAGTCCCTTTGCCGATTGGCGATCACTTACGGTGTAGCAGGCCGGAGCCATTTCTGCCGCCATGAGTCCGCCCGTGACTCCCGTCGCCGAGGTCCCCGTCCGAGTGGTACCGGTCGCGGTGGCACCAGTTGCCGTGCCACCGGTTGCCGTGCCACCGGTGGCGGTGGTATTCGTGGAGGTGGTGGCGGTGCCGTTAGCACCCGGAATGTCATTTTCATCGACCGCTTGTACCACGTTCACAGAGAACTGGTACGGAGCACCGATTACGAGAGGCCGCTTGCCAGCCGTAGAGCCACCAAAAGTGCTCGTACAACCGGGAACTGGCTTGACGATTCCGGCACTCGACGTCCATTGGAACGTTTCCGTGGTCTGATCGGTGGATCGAGTGACATAGCTCCGTGCGCCATTGCTTTCTACAACGCCGATCGGAACATCCTGGAAGTCATTTCGCCAGATCTGCCAGGCCACGGTGTTTCCTGCGTTCGAGAACGCATCACCCGACCAGGAGATCAGAATGGCAGCGCTTCCCAGCGGCAAGGTTGCATCAACGTAAGACTCGGCTTTGACGCTAGAGACGCCTTCCGATCCCTTATTCGAGACCAAGAATCCGATAAGTCCGAGAACAAGCAGAGTGGTGATCAGTCCGCTACTGTTGCCTTGCTTCCGCGCACCAACCGTCTTCGGTTGGCCGTTCGAGGCAAATCCCGGCAACACTTCTGGAACATCAAAGACCACTTCAACGCGGTCTCCAGGCCGGATGCCCTTCTGGACGCGCTCCGGCTTTACGACCGAGCTATCAAACTCAACGTCGGTTACCTTGGCGGTGGCGACTTGGATGCCATTTCGCTTGACAATCACCATTTGTCCAGATTTGAATCCGGATCGGCTGCCTTGGTTTACCAGGGCGGCACCAGTAGTGGTGTTAAGAACTGTTCCGTACGGCAACACTCGACCTCTAATCTCGCTGACCGCAAGAGAACCCGCCTGCAAGATCGCGTCATTGATGAGCGCCTTGTCGTCCGTGCTATCGGGGCGAACAGTGGAGGTGCCCATTGCAACTGCTCCGTTGACAGGCAGTTGGCTGGCGACATCGTAGACCACGACGCGAATCGAGACGTTGGCACTCTTTCCGGCCGAGGTCTTGTTGATTCGATAGTCAACCACTTCGCCAGTGATGAGCTTTGTCGCCCGTGCTTCCTGACCAACCCGCATCAAGTTCGCAAACTGTTGGGGTGGGCTGGCAACGCCAAGGGTGGCGATGGCCCGATCAATGGTTTCCTTAGGGATAAGCTCCACATTCGGGTTGGCTATCTTAGATAGCTCACCGATGATGGCGCTGCTGGTACGCGAGCCGTACTCCGTTCCCGTTTCCTTCCGGTTAACGAACTCAACGACGGCTATAAAGTCAGTCGGAGTTGCAACCTGCGCCGTAGCACGGCTAAGAAGGGCCAGGGTCAGGGTCGGCATCAAGAGTGCCAAGACGACGAAATGGCTGAAAATCCTTCCGACTAGCGAAGTGTTGAACCGCCTCACTTTGACGCTTCCTCCTTATACATCCTGTTTTTAGTTGGGCCTCTGCCCGTGAGTTGTGGGCTTCTGCCCGATCGATGATGCAACGGCGCGTTTACGCTTTCCGCATCGAAGGTGGCGAAGGTTAGATCCGCTGATATAGCTCCGCTTTCTGGACCGCTGAAATTTCCCTCTCGGGTTGAAAGTTTCGTCATTATAAGTTTGATCTAACTTCGTTTGATTACCTGTCCGCAAGCAAATTCATGCCATGAACTAGGCACCGGCAGTATAGCACGAACCTTTTAGGTTCGCAATAAAGCCAATCCCCAGCCCAATGCTGAAGGCAATCAATTAATTTTCCGGCCATTGGAGCATCTCCAGAACGGCTCGGGTTTGATCTTGGACGCTTTGGAGAGAATCATTGGTTCTAACCACGGCATCCGCGAACTGCATTTTTACCCGGGTCGGCAGTTGCGCCGCCAGCATACGCTCGGTTAAATCTGCGTCTTGTACCCGTTCCAGTAATCGACGACGCTGTTCGACCTCCCCGCAGGTCACCACCACAACCGCATCCACCTCCGAAAACCGGGCGGTTTCGATGAGAAGGGGAATTTCAATTGCCCCGTGAAAATCACGCGCTTGGGCGGCTACCCAAGGGTGCAGAATTTGGTTAAGCCCGCGCCGAGCCGTATCGTCGGCCAGAATCCGGCTTCGGATTGCCACCCGATCCTCCAGCGGTAGCTGCAGAAGATTTTCGACCGCTATCTTAATTTCCGGGTCGGCAAATGCTTGGCGGGCCAGATCGTCGGCTGACAAAATGGGAACGCCCAATTCCGCGCAGAACTTGAGCACGGTGGACTTGCCCTCGGCGATTCCTCCGGTAATGGCAATTTGCATAGAAAAATAGCCCGGAGCAAATGCTCCGGGCTATCGAGTTTACGCCTCTTCCGCGGGAGACTCGGCCGGGGTGGCTTCTGCCTCGTCGTCCGAGCTGTCTTCACGATTGAGAAGGCCACGCAAGGCACCCAGTCGCTCGCCAATGGTGGCACCGCCGGTTGCAAATCCGCGTCGGCTGCTGCCGCCGATATCCTCGCCCTCAGAACCGCCTTCGTCGCGTCGTCCGCCACGAGGTCCGCCCTTGCCAGGGCCGCTTCGCTTCGGTCCATCACCGCGTCGGAGATCGACTTCAAATCCGCTGGCTGCTTCCGTGGCCCCCGGTCGAAGTTCGGCTCCGCCGCCGATCGAGCGCATGGACAGAACCATTCTTCGCTCGTCGGGTCGCAGATCAATGATCTGAGCCTCAACTTCCTGGCCTTCTTCCACTACGTCTTGCGGCTTTCGAATGCGACGAATGCTCATCTCGCTGACGGGCATAAACGCTTCGGCACCTTCGGGAAGCTTGATGAAAGCTCCACTCTGGACGATGCGCGAAATGTTGACCGTAAGCTTCTGCTGGTTCTTGTAGTTCTCTCGAATGAGATTCCACGGATCCGGCAGTACCTGGCGGTGACCAAGCGAAATTTTGCCGTTACCCGGATCGAGCCGCAAGACCATGACCTTGATCTTTTGGCCTTCCTTGAACATCTCCTTGGGGTGGGTGATGCGCGCCCAACTCATTTCGGAGATGTGCAGCAGACCATCCACGCCACCGAGGTCTACGAATGCGCCGTAATCGGCCAATCGTCGAACGGTGCCTTCCAGAGTGTCTCCCGGCTTTACGTTGGTGAAGATATCGTCCTTCGCCGCCGCTCGTCGCTCTTCTTCCGCCTGGCGGTTGGAGAGGACGACCTTCTTGCGGTCGCGATCAATCTCAATTACCTTAAGGTCCAGCGGTTGACCGACGTATTTCTCAATATTGCGAAGCTTGCCGCTGCCAACGTGGGTGGCGGGAACAAAGCCGCGTACGCCAACATCGACCACCAAGCCGCCCTTTACGCGGTCGATGACCTGCGCCTTGAGGGTTTCCTGGGACTTGTAAGCATTTTCAACGCGATCCCAGACT
>Ga0114972_10003440_pt1 | contig 11821 bp, 8 predicted proteins | sample M_140807_EF_Meta_FD_87354 | JGI IMG/M metagenome (GOLD analysis project Ga0114972, IMG submission 87354) | Freshwater microbial communities from Lake Montjoie, Canada to study carbon cycling - M_140807_EF_MetaG | ecosystem: Environmental > Aquatic > Freshwater > Lake | place: Lake Montjoie... | reverse complement strand
GAGAATGGGTGACGTGGTGGCGATGGCGGCGATGGCGGCGCGCTCGGTCGCGGTGGCGCGACGGTTCCTTCGCACCAAAGCCCGTTGCAATCCGTGCACTGTGATCGACCGCCGGACTGGCAATAGCTGCTCGGCATGAAGTATCCGGCATCAAAAAGAGGGTCACCGTCATTTCTATTCCCGCACCAATGCGGCCCATTTGTGTATGGTGGACAGCCGCACTCGCCCAAGTAGCAACCAGTGTAGAATGGCATGCACTCGGAATCGTGGAGGGTCCACGAGGCTGGTCCACAACGCCTGACTAGTCCACGCCGAGCGAGCTCGTGTAGGCCGTTTACAAGATAAACTGGCCACACAATTCCGCAAAGCACTCCCAAAGTTATCCGGAATTCCTTCGAGAGATGGGTTTGTGCACGGACAGGCACGCCGCGCAATTCCAGTTTCGTCAACCAGTTTCGTCAACTGTGTAGCATGTTTCTGCGAGATGCTGCTCGTTGCCATCGCCACCACGCTCCCAGCCTTCAACCTGGCAGGCTCTCATGCTGGCCATGTGTGCGCGCCGAGGCTCGCATGCAGCAGCACTAAAGCTCGCGCGTGCTGCGTCGCCGCACTCGATCAGATATCAATGGACGTGGCCAGCACTGCCTGCACTTTCGAGGCCCCTTGTGATCTAGACTGGTTGGGCTTCGTATCGTCCCTGGCTCTGCCGGTGGGATCGCTCGCTGTCGCAACGGCAGCATATCTGGCCGGAAGCAGCGCTCGTGGATCGGATGACGACGATGTTGCTGCGCTGATAGGCTCCAGCGATAACGCAGACGAGCCTGTCCTAACCGGGCTGGAGGCACAGGCGAAGCGCAGCCGAGCACGTCGCGATGAGCAGTTGAAGGGCTTCGCTGCACGATTGCTGCCCCTACAGCAGTTGCTCGGCTGGGAATTCGTCGACTCAGCTGGGATGCCTACGGCAAACGCATGGCTCTTCTTCGTGATCGCGTTGGCGGTACAAGCCTCTCTGCTATGGGCCGCGTGGCCACGACTGTAGACGCTTGGGCCGTCCACCGATTTAGATGAGGTCAAGTCAACTCAAGTTGTCTGTTGTTTATCAATTGAATTGACTCGATTTAGTTGACTTGATCCAAAGGCCCGGGAGAGTGGTCTACTAATGGTTTCTAATGGTCGATTGCTAATGGTGTACCGGTATGGTCTACTTAAAGGCCGTCTCCTATTTCGCTATTTCATGTTTGAATAAGGGCCGCATCCCTACGGTCCTGTTTGGGAATGCAAAGGGGGGTGGACACTATTTTCCATGTTCATAAGGGCCCATCCCTACACCTGTTTGGGAATTGAATGTGAGGGGTTGTGACGACCGTTGGTGAGCACTCGACTTTACACCGCGCCTGATGATTTCAATTTGAGAACTTAAGTTTCGTCACAATGGTTCACACACAAGTAACAGTGCCCTGTGTGTCCTGTGAACGTTCACACAAGACGCAGAGAAGATCGCGCATCGCGATCGTGGCCAGTTGATCGGCCCGGGAGTCGAGGGAGTCGACCTTTCGTCCAGCTGTGGGGAGGCGCCGTAGCAGTCCTAAGGGAGGCCAGTAGGTCAAACCGTCTAATCTATTCACACCGGAGTCGAGACGTTGGACGCGCACGGCAAATGAGTTGGTCCTCATTTGAGATGGCGCTTGCATCCGCCAGCTTGGAGAGCCTCGTGGTGGTTTTCCTGCTCTGCCGTGGCCGCGACCTCGACCGCCCAAATACGTGCATCCTCTTTCCTTTCGTCGCCAATGAATGGGCCCAAGTGGTCCTGTGGGCGCACATGGGCAGCGCACCCCACAAGTGCGACCACGTGAATCGGCATGTGAGCACGCTCGTCACCTTCATCGTGTGCGCGGTGCCCGCGTGGTTCACTATCACGGCCTTTATCTTCAACAGAATTCAGACTAGGGAATCGACGCAGAATGCCACCGTTGCGCTATCCTTTTTCTGCGCCTGCGTCGCCGTTGGCATGTTGGTTGAGCAGTACTTCGTCACGACGGGTCGGTGCACGTACATGGGCCCGTGGGGCCAACAAGTCTGGCCGGTGCTCAACTTTTATTTCTCGATCTGGCCCACTTTCCAGCCGTGGGTGGGCTTCTGCGCGGCCGCCTCAAGCTTCGTGGTGTACTTAATGGGCATACCGTTCGCACTCGCTTCATTGCACGACGCTGGAGCCGAGAATATTACGAGCCTGATCGCGCTGCTGATCATCTTCATCGGCCCTCAGGGTGGGGTGCTCATCCTCGTGCTCGGCAAGGAGTGGGGCAGCTTCTGGCTCTGGGCCGCTTCAGGGCAGCTCGCGATCGTCGCCCTCTTCGAAAGAGAGATTTACCAGCTCGGGATCCGGCAAGGGTTCTTCCCAGATAGGCAGGCACTCAGGGAGCTCGCGCGGAGCCTCGAGGAGCTCGAGGCGCGAGCTCAGCGCGAGTCGATCCCCGGGGAGCCCATTGAAGGCGAGTACGAGCCGGTGGCTCAGTTTGAGGGCGCTCGTCTCGGTTGGGTCTACAAGTCAGGAGCGCAAGGCCTCGGCTACTATAACGACCGTCCTGTGATGACTGCCTGCGGCAGCGGCGATGGCGGGCAGCCTCCGATGTTGCAGGAGGACGGCGGCTCCGACTCAGGCGGCGACTCAGGAGGTGACTCAGGCGGCGACGACAACAGCTGCTCATCGCGCTGGTCCATCTCGCGAATCGGGCTATCCGGAGCTCCCAACCCAGAGAAGCAGGGTCTCATCCCGAAGCACGAGCAGGGCCACATCCCGCCCCTCGTGCTCCAGCAGGGGCCCCATCTCATCCCGAAGTGGACAAGTGAAGGGATGGCTGCAAGGATGGCCATGGCTGAAGAACGTATGGCGAGGGAACATGGCATCGACCTCGAACGCGCTCGGAAACTCCAGGCAGAGTACGACGCGATTCGAGTTCGATAGATGAAAAGGTGTTGACACTTCACGCGACGTTACTTGTGCTGGGTCACCGTCAATGCCTCACACGCGCTCATGTCTTCCCGCCCAAACCCGGTGGGGTGTGGAGGGCTCGTAGATAGGACGAAGCGGAAGCGTGAATACAAGTATCCGGATATTTTCAGCAAATTCACACCAAAAATGAAGGTCGCTGCGCTGCTGCTCTTGGCCGTCGGGTTCACGGACGCACTCATGACGACTCTGGTGCACTTCGCTCCTCCACACGCCAGCCAGCGCCGTGCCGCCGTCCTGCAGCTCGCCTCCTCCTCACGGGCCGAGGACAAGCTCTTGGACAGCATCTCCGGAGACGTGGAGGCTTTTGCCAAGCGCCAGCAAGCCCGGATCGAGGCCAAGGTGCGCGCAGAGCAGGCGGCGCAGGCGCAAGGCTCCAACACGCTTGCGCTCGTCGGCCTTGCCGCGGCGGCGCTCGCTGGCGGCCGCGCTTGGCTCATTGGCAATCGGCTGCAGGCCGAGCTCGAGGCTCAGCAATCGCAGCCGCGCTCTCTGACAGATGGCAGCGCCGACGCCAGTGCGCTTGATCGGCGCAGCCTGGTGCTGTCGGCGCTTGCAGCCACCGGCGGCATAGTGCTGGGCATGCGCACTCCAACGCTGCTCGGCAGCAGCGGCAGCGGCGGCAGCAGCAGCAGCAGCAGCAGCGGCAGCAGCGCTAGCAGCGGCAGCAGCGGCAGCAGCGGCAGCAGCGGCAGCAGCAGCAGCCGTGGCGGGCGTGAAAACGCACCTCCATCGGCCATGAACGAGCCCGCCTCGCGCTCGCAGCTGCAAGAAGCGCTCGTCCACGCGGACCAAGCAGCGGACGAGACACGCAGCCTTGAGGAGCGCGCCGTCCGCGCCGAGGCTCGAGCGACGGCGGCGGAATCGGAGCGTGCGGCGGCGGTGCAGGAGGCGGCGGCCGCGCGCGAGGGTGCTGCGACGGCGGAGGCGCAGCTGGCCGAGCTGAGCAGCGCCGCGGCGGCCGCCGGCAAACCCGACGGAGCGATGAGCGGTGCGGGAGGAGCGACTCTTCACACCTCGGGAGGAGGAGAGCCTCTCGCGGCCGTCTGTGGCGTTGGGCTGCTCGCTGGCGGCGGCGGCTTCGTCTTTGGCGGCGCGCGCGCCGCAGGTGGGCCCGCCGCCGCCGCAGCGCTCGTTTCCGAAGTGACGGCGCTCAGAACGTCGCTTCGAGGCCAGAGCGAGAAAGCCGAGGCAGAGCTCGCGCGGGAATTGCGAGCCTTTGAGCAGAAGGTGGGCGCGGCGGTGGCGGCCGCGGAAGCGTTGGCCGAGGCACGCATGCAAGCGGCGCGCGACGCATTCGGCTCCCTCGAAGCCGATCTCCTCGAGCGTGAGCGGGGCGCCATCGCCGCGGCCGCGCTTGAGGTGGAGGCGCGGAGAGCGGCGGAGCAGCTCCGGGAGGCGGCGGAGACGCAGCTGGCGGCAGCACGTCGGGAGGCGGCGCTGGCGGCGGCGGAGGCTGCCAAGGCCGCCGAAGCTCTGCGAACTGAGCGGAGCACGCGTGCCAAGGCACAGGAGTCGATAACGGAGATGCAGCGCATGACACGCGACGCGACGCGGGCGGCCGAGCGCGCCGTGCTGGCAGAGTCGGGGCTGCGAGAGGAGGCTGCGGGCCTGCGACGGCGGCTGGCGGAGGCGATGGCAGCACTTGCGGCGGCAAAACGGGCGCAACCGCCGCCATCCTAGACGTTTGGTGCTTTTATTTCGCTTGGACCTTGGTTTTCAGTTCGCTTAAAAACGAGGACGAGTCCGAATCGCCCGTGGGTATCCGGATAACGCGGGATTATTATGACCGGGGTACCGCGTAACAGTACGGACAAGGATAGAAAGAATTAAGCAAAGATGAATCGTCAGAAGAACGGGAACGCGAACGGCTGTCGGCTCCTACAGCCCGTGACAGGTGGAGACAGCCCGCCCGCGAGCTCGACGTGGACGCGGAGAAAAGCGGAGAACAGTGAAACATCGAGTTGCGTTTACGTATTTTGTACTTTGTCTTCACTAAGTCTTCACATGGGCGATTACGGCACACCTCGATCCTCGTCAATGCGCCTTGAGATCATTTGTATATCGCCTTGAGATCATGAGATAATGAAGTATTAGTATAAGCGGCCCGGCCGCTCCAAGAGCTCGAGCAGCTCGTCGCTGGCTGCATGCCGCCTCGCATACTCGACAATCGAGACGCCGTCCTCGACGGCGAGCGGGCTGGCGCCCGCCTCGAGCAGCGCGCGCACCGCGCCGCAGTCCCCGTGCAACGCCGCGAGTGTGAGCGGGTGTGTCCCGAGCTCATCCACGCTATTTGGGTCCGCACCCGCCGAGAGGAGCGCCGTAATGAGGGCGACCGAGCGCCGCGCCTTGACTGCGTCGAGGAGCATCGCGGGGGTGACGAGCGCGCCGTACCCATGCTCGACCAGTCCGAGAACATGTCGCGTCTCCTCCGTCACGAGCGCTGTGGCGAGCGCGTGGCGCGCGTGCTGCTCGGCCTCGTCGCCGAAGCCATGCGTGGCCGCGAGGCTGGCGAGTTGCAGCGCAGCAGGCAGCCGGCGCGGCGGTGGGTGGCGCGACGACGTACGGCGCGACGAGGGGCCCCGGCCCACCCGAAAGGGCACCGCGCCGTCACGCAGCAGCCGTTGCGCGAGCGGGGAACGACGAAGGAGCGCCGCGTGATGGAGCATGCTTGCACCGTGACGCGAGCAGTTGGCTCGTGCGCCGCGGCGCAGCAGCGCGTGCAGCACCTCGAGGGCAGCGCGCCCCGACGGGATGTGGAGCGCGAGCCAGAGCGGGCAGTTGCCGTCGGCATCGCGCGCATTCGCGTCCGCCCCTTCGGCGAGGAGCTCGCGCACAGCTGCCGGCAGCGCTTTTGCATCGGTCGCAGCGAGGCGCTGAGGCTCCGTCAGCTCGCTCAGGCGGTAAGTGGTGAGGCGCCGAGTCCGGGCGGCAGTGCCGCGCGATGCGATCTCGGTGCGCAGGGCGGTGATGCAGCTGCTTGATGCCTGAGGCGGCGTGCAGCTGCACGACTCCTCATCAGCCTCAGCAGCGTCGTCCTGATCGGACGGTGCCGCCGGCTCGTCAACGCTGATCACCTCCGGGCGGCTGTTCACGCTCGCCACGAGTAAGGCCAGCAGCTGCGACGTGGCTGATGGGCCGAGTTGGCTTGCCTCGCCAGTTGTGGCAGCGCTAGCGCCAGCCTCGCCGGTTGCAGCGGCGGCCTCTGCGCGTATTCCAATCGCCGAGTCGATCATGGTCGTCAAGAGGTCTCCATCGTCGTCATCGAGTCGCAGACGCTTTCGCGCATGTCCAAGCGCAAACTGCAACAGCGTGTCGCTTGACATTGGCGCCTCGCCTCGCGCGGTCAATCCCGCTGCGAAGCCTGGGAGCCACTGGCCCGCCGTCGATCGTTTCAGAATTCGTCAAGAACGGAAATTGTCTCCTACACGCTGACTCTGCTTAGTCTCGTCCGTAGTCAAAGTTCATCAGGAGCGTGCTCGTTACGAGGCGCGCTCCCGCCGCTCCCGCCGTGGGCGGTGGGTACTCGTCCGGCGTCTCAAATTTGTCTGGGAACGCGTGGCGCAGCTGGCGAATGGCGCGCCGGGTCGCGGGGACGGGGACTGCGCACGCGATGCGGTACTCGACGGTTTTCTCGATCTCAGCCTTGAAGGTTGATGGCGAGAGCTCCATCTGGCGATCACCAAAAGGATTCTCGGGTTTGAGGTCGCCGGTGCTCGCAAGCACGCCGCGAGCACCACTGGTGGGGCTGCCGCGTTTGCCCCGGGGGTCTGAGCCCTTGGCTGTGGAAAGCCGCGTGGGCGACGACGCCGAGTGCCGCAGCCGGAGCGGCAGCGTCGAGTCCTCCTCGACAGGCGACTCCATCCCCAGATGGCCACGCGCCCAAAAGGCGGGTGAGAGCTTGTGCGGAAGTGGGACCGAGGCTGCGAGCGCCCACGCCGCCTTGTCGAGCGCGCACTGGTAGTAGCCGGGACCGACAAGGCCTAGCCCACCCTTGGGTGTGAAGCACGAGGGCTGCGATGAAGCGATGAAGGCTGGGGAGGGGCGCATACGTGCGAGTTGCTTTTTGAGCGGCTCGAGCGCTTCAGGAGTCGTGGATGCCTGCGACCGGATAGGACTCGTATCCAGCACCGGTGATAATGTCCAAGACCGAGGCGGTGACGATGATGTCCACGACCGAGGCGGTGAGGGCAGAGGAGCCAGCGCCTCAAGTTCATTTTTTGTGCGCTTGGCCAAGCGGAAGCGGCTTGGGCTGCCGGACAGGGAAGGCGAAAACGTGATCCCAGTGATGCCACCGTCAGCATCGGCCGTTGTCGCGCGACCCGGCTTCCAGCTGTTAAGAATCATCCTTTTGCGGGTTGGACCACTTGGAGATGATGCACCTCGTCGGCAAAAGTCCAGTCGCGAAAATGGAGCGTGCGCGTGAGGAATTCTAGTTAGACGAAACTTCATGAAACGTTAAGACGCCAGTCAGACGGTCACGCAAAAGGGCCTAAATGCGCAGTTGTTCCTCCCATGAAGGCAAGCACACAGCTCTGCTCCAGGGGTACCCCCAGCAGGCCACCTTCTCTTTCCCGCTCCGCCTCAGAAAATTTCGGTATCCGTCCATCTGCGTCTTCTCTCTCGACGTGCGCGTGCGTCGGGGTCTGGATGCGCCTCGTCTCTCTTAATCTCGAGCTCGAGCTCGAGCCGTTGGGCGCGCCGCCTCGGCCGACGCCGCCCTGACAAGCCCACGCCGCGCCCACACTCAGGGCAGGTGCGACTTGGTCAGCTTATTGTACCGATTGTACCCAACGCCGGTGAGAAGCACGATGAGGAACAGCAAGAAGTAGAAAGGGAAGCCCCAGCCGCCGCCGCCGGACCCCATGGCGGCGACCTTGCCCCTCATCTCGGCGAGGCTCTGCTTCGTGTCCTTGATGGAGCTGTGAAGCTCCTCAGCCTGCTTCATCTTCTCCGTCACGGCATTCATGGAGTCGCTCTTCGCGTCCAGGTTCTTCTTGGTCGTCGAGACACCTGTTTTGAGCGCGTTCACTGCGGGCGGGAGGGCGCGCGCGTCGAGTGAGCGAGAACGCGCGGTCAGCGCAGGCCCACAGGCGAGCGGCGGCGGCTGCGGCAACAGCGGCAGCAGCAGGAGCAGCAGGAGCAGCAGCAGCAGCAACGGCAGCAGCAACGGCAGCAGCAACGTCGGCAGCGGTGTCAGCAGCGTCGGCGTCGGCGTCGGCGTCGGTGACAGTGGCGCGCTCGCAGTGGGGAGATATGGTGCCAGGAGAGGCGGCGGCGGAGGCGCGCGCTCCTCGCGAGATTTGATCTCCTCGCGAGATTTGATCGGCGCCCGCATACATTGGAATTCGAGCTGCTGCTTGAGCGTCTCCACGTCGGCGCTGAGCGTCTTGATGGCCTCGGCCTGAGCACGCAGCACTCGCTGGTAGTCGCGCTGCAGCGCTTCAGGCGGGCGCAAATCGAACTCGGCCAGCGCCGACGCCTTCGCGTCGCGCTCCGCCATCTCCCATCGGTCGTAGTCGTCGTTAGGCTCGACATCTCCCACAAGCGGCCGCACGATCAACTGGATGATGTCATGGTTGTCGACGAGGTCGCCTGTGGCGGAGGAGATGCCGAAGAAGGCGGGGTTGGGCAGCTCGACGTCCTTCATCTCGAAGCAGTTGTACCTGATGATGGAGGCAATCAAGAGGTCATCAGTGGCCATCATCAGTGGCCATCGCGTGCTTCAATCTCGAAGCAGTTGTACCACTCTTTGTTCAGGTTCGGACTGGTCTGCTGGAGCCGCAGCTTGAGCTTCTTGTTCTTGTAGCTCAGGTGGACGCGCGTGTGGTTGCGTACGGAGACGTCCTCACGACCCTCGTTGTACCGGAACTCGTACGAGCAGCCCGAGTTGTCCGCCGCGCCCGGCATCGCCTGCTTCTCCTTGGTCTTCGAGTCCGGGATATACTCCTGGGTGCCATCGTTTATCACAGCGTAGATGTATGGATGCTTGTGGTGGTGCGAGTGGTCAACGTTCTGGAAGGTGTCGAAGAAGAGGCCAAGACCGTTCCACTTATCCTCGCGGGCGAAGACAGGGCCCTCGATGTGGTCGTGGGCCTTCACAAGCCAGAAGGCGAGCCCGTCGCCATAGAGGTGCGGCGAGTTGCCCGAGGCACGCAGCTCAAGCATCACGCTCCAATCGGACATGGTAAACGGCTGCTGCGATGCGATCCAGCCCTTGGAGCCCTGTACCTCTGCTGTGAGGCGCAAAAAATTCTTGTGCGCAACCGCTGTGCCGCCGAGGTCCCACTTGTTGATCTGCCGCTGACCCGTGTAGGGGTTGATGTCCTCGTACGGCGCAACGAAGGAGAACTCCTTGGCAAAGTTAGCCTCCCTCTGAGCCTGCGCGCAGCCGCACGCTAGGCACGACGCGAGCACAAACGCCCGTCCAAGCCGCCACGGCTCCGACCTGCCCATGGTCGTCCGAAAGCGACGCGCCGGCGAACGGAGACGCGAATCGTGGATGCTGACGTGCACTCCCAAGGAAAAAAATCAAGTCAAGTCAAGTCCGGGTTTGGAACGAGGGAGAACCCTTGTAGGGACAATCCTGAATATCAAGTATCCGGATATTAGGCCTGCTGACATCGTGACATGTTAACTCTACTGCTGCTTTTCCTTGCTTTGCGTGTTTTTCGGCAGCTGGGAGCTGTCCGGCTCCGGGCGACCAGGGTACAAATTGACTGACGGACCTCCGTTTTTTCACGCGTTTAGAAGTAGAAGTGTAGCGAGCACTCCTCTCTGGAAGAAATCACGCGATCACACTCGCGACCGCCTGCGCCTCGCCGCCTACGAGCGCCTCGCACACGAGCTCGACGCGCTTCTCGGCATCGATGCGCAGCTTCACCACAAGCGCCTCTGTCTTCTCAGGCAGCGCCCGCAGCGCGAGGGAGGCAACGACGCGGCACGCCGAGGCCGCCACCGGCTGCGCCGCCGCTGCCGCCTCGGAAGCGCCGCCGTCGGCCGCCGCCGCACCGTCGGCCGCCGGCACGGGCGGGAGCGCCATCTCGACCAGCGTGAGGAGCACGGGCAGTGACGTGGCGTCGGGCGGCGCGAGGCGGACTGAGCGCTCGAGAGGCACGGCCGCTCGCACCTCCACGAGCGGCACCACTGTCCCACCCTCCGCTACGAGGCCAAGCGCGCGTGGCAGCCGCCGGCGTGCGCAGAGCGACACGACGCGCTCCTCCCCGGGAGAGTCCGGTGCGACCATTGGCTTGAGCATCGCGCCGGCATGGGCGGCGCCGCGCACGACGCTCTCCTCGGCCGTGCCGCCAAAGTGCATCGGCGACGCCGGGCAGAGGGCCGCTAGGGCTGCTTGGACACGCGGCATGCGCGCACCGCCGCCCGCAAGAAGCACTGCGTCCACACGGGAGGCGTCGAGGCCCGCGCCCGCGAGAGCGCGTGCACCGAGCGCGGCGGCGCCCATGGCGGTGGAGCCCGTGAGGTCCTCCATCGTCGCTCGAGAGACCGTCGCGACATAGTCGGCGCCGTCCGCCTCGACCGTGATGGTCGCCTGGGGCATGGTCGAGTGCTTGGCGACCTGGCATGCACTCAGCAGCCGGCTCATCGCGCGCGCGTTGTCGCTCAGGTCGATGCGCTGTCGACGACGGATCTCCTTGACAACGTGCGCGCGCAGAAGGACGTCCACGTTGTTGCCCCCAAGCCCTCGCTCCACTACGCACGAGCGGATAGCATACACATCCGTCGCAGTGCGCACGCCGTCGCCCGCGCCCTCGGCGCCCGGCACGGCGCCAGGAGCCGCCACGCTCGGCGAAGGAAGGATGCGCTCCACCACCGCAGCGTAGCTCGAGCTGCCGCCGACGTCCACGACGAGGAGCTGCTGCGGACGTGGCGCCGCAGTCGGTGCTGCTGTCGGTGCTGGAGCGACACTCGGTGAAGGGTGACCCTCGGCGGCAGCGGCGGCGGCGGCGGGCGTCTCGGCGGCGGCGGCGCTGGCGGTCGCGGCGGCCGCGCCCGCACCCGCGCCGACCGTCCGCCCATAGAGCAGCGCCACGCACAGCGGCGCCGGCAGCATCAGCTTCACGCGGATCGCGCCGATCTGCGCCGCCTCCTTGAGCGCCTCGCGCTGCCGCTCGGAAAAATCGGCTGGGACGGCGACGACGGCCTCCTTCATCGGCTCGTTCGCCCACGCGTCCGCGTCCGCGCGCAGCCGGCCGAAGAGCAGCGACAGCAGCCGCGGCGCCGCGAAGCTCTTCGCCTCGCCCTTGAGCTGCACGTTGACCTGCGGCGCGCCGTCCTTGCCCTTGGTGACGTTGAAACGCCAGCTCGCCATCTCGGACTGGAAGTCCTCGTCGTCGTACTCGCGCCCGAGCAGCCGCAGCCCGTCCACGATCGTGTTCTCCTTGTTGCGCACGAGCTGGCTGCGCGCACTCTCACCCAGCAGCGTCTCGACCTCGGTGAACGCGATGCACGACGGAGTGGTGCGGCTGCCCTGCTCATTGGCGATCACGTCGACGGCGCCCTGCCGGTAGACGGCGACCGAGCACGACGTGTTGCCGAGGTCGAGGCCCATCACCAGGGAGGATGCCATTATTACTCGTCGGCGGGCGACGCGTCGGCCGGAGGTCCGCGGGGCACGCGTGTCTCCCCGCCGTGTGAAGACGGTTCAAATGAGAATAGACTTGACTTGGCGACGTTCAGTTTCAGGGACTCTCAGGGACAAGATCAGATCGATGCATGCATTTACAATAATACGCAGCAGTTTCCCCTGAAGGTGGCCAATCCGCCCCCACAAAAGCCGGCATGATATCCATG
>Ga0114972_10003439_pt1 | contig 11823 bp, 9 predicted proteins | sample M_140807_EF_Meta_FD_87354 | JGI IMG/M metagenome (GOLD analysis project Ga0114972, IMG submission 87354) | Freshwater microbial communities from Lake Montjoie, Canada to study carbon cycling - M_140807_EF_MetaG | ecosystem: Environmental > Aquatic > Freshwater > Lake | place: Lake Montjoie... | reverse complement strand
TAAATATATATTAGAACCATTAGATGATGACTGGATAATATTCTATTTTATGTTTTACTCTGGATTGGAAGATATCGGAGAATTAATTTACAGATGGTCAAAATATATTAAATGGGATCTAATAATTGGATCAAATTATCCTCTTAAATTTTTCTTACTTGCACATTATTCTAAAATGGATTCAAAAGCTTATTCTCTTTTAACTGATATACTTGAACATATTAATATGGAAAAAATATTTAAAGCTAATTTATCACCAATAATTGATAGTTGTGTAAATGGATTTGATTCTAATGTTATAGATATGTTAGTAACCAAATCTTCTCATACAATTGATGCAATTAATTCAAAAATGTTATCACCACTAATTGTTTCAATTCAAAAATCTAATTTAAAACTTGCAAATTATTTACTAGATTTAGGAGCAAAATATAATTATACAACATGGACATCACCTTTAATTACAGCAATTAGTTTAAATTCAACCGAGATAGTATCAAGACTACTTGAATATAAATCTATTGATGTAAACACTTTTGATTCAAATAAATGGCTTCCTGCACATCATATTTTTGTACCAAAATGTAATCTTCCACTCGAGCACAAACTTTTGATTCTTCAAAAAACATTTAATTTAAATGCACAAAATATAAATGGTAATACACCAATACATATGATGTTTTTAAATGATGATTGGACAAAGTATAAACAGATTATTAAAACAAAACCAATTGATATATATATCAAAAATAAAGTTGGTGAAATACCATTAGAATACTTTATTAAATCAAATTCAAATAAATCTGATCTAGATGAATTAATGAATATTTTAACAAAGTCTGTATTAGCAAACACATCTAAACTTGTATCTAAAGGGAAAACTTTACCAAAACTATCAAGTTCTAATCAGACAAAGTTATATAAAAGTACATTAAAATGTTTAAATTCCCAAACATCTAGATGTCTAGGACAAATTAAAGATAAAATTTCTAAACTTAAAGTATCAATACTTGTTCAAACATCTTCTGATCCTTCAATTAAATTAATAAAAGGTGATTCAATAGATTATAATTTATTTATATCAAGAGATGTTGATTCTTATATTTATTTATTATATTTTTTAGAAAAGTATAAAATTGGTGTATTACCAAAAACAGACTTGGATATTAAAATAACTAACAAATCAATTGGAAAAATAATAAATTTTTATACTGGAATAACATCTAAATATCCAAACTTATCTGGTTTATCTATATTTTGGCATGATAAAGATAATTATGCAATTCCAAATAACCTTGCTAAATTAATTGCAGATTCTTCAGAACCAATTATATTTTTATTTATTACTATTATAAATCAACAAGTTGACCATGCAAATTGTTTAATAATTAATAAAACAAAAGGTCAAATTATTCATTTTGAACCATATGGTCGAACTGAAAAGATAGCATTAAAAGAATTAGATACAAAATGTAAAAAAATGTTCAAATCACTTGGATATAAATACTGGTCACCATCAGATTACTTGGTAACAAATTCGTTTCAAATGTTATCAAATGAAACAAACCCAATGGAAACAAAAACAGGGGATATTGGAGGTTTTTGCTTGGCTTGGACTTTATGGTTTTTTGAACTTTATTTAAGAAATCAAAAGTCTGGACTAGCTGAACTTGTAGAAAAATCTATAAATAAAATAATTAATCTAAAATACTCTGTTATGGAATATATAAGAACATATGCAAATCAATTAAGAAAATTTCATATTAAATATCTTAAAAAAATTAAATATCCTGCTGAAAAAATTTTTAATGTAAATACTACTGAGCAAGAAAAAGATTATATTTATCAAACTGTTAATGATTATATTAGTAAATATATTTAAGCTGAACACATTGTACATACTTCCTCAGTACAAGTAACTGTTTTTTTAGATTCATCTGTCTTTGTAACTGTATTTGTATCTGTCTGAACAACTTTTACTGCTTCTGATGATACTTCTGATTTCATATAATAGCATCCTGTTTTAATTCCACGTTTCCATCCATAGAATAGTGCATTTTTAACTTTTGATATATCGATTTTTTCAAAATATAAATTCATACTTTGAGATTGATCGACAAATGGTTGACGTGCTAATGCATGATCTATAATTGCTCTTTGTTTAATTTCCCATACAGTTTTATATAAAGATTTGATGTTTTCAGGAATAGATTGTATTGATTGAATTGAACCACCTGCCAAAATAATCTGATTTTTCATTGATTCATTCCAAAGTCCTAATTTAGTTAGATCATCAATTAAATATTTATTAACAATTTTAAATACACCTACTGATGTTTTTCGTGAATAAAGATTTGATGTAATAGGTTCAAAACATTCCATATTTCCAAGTATCTGAGAAGTAGATGCAGTTGGCATCAAAGATGTTAACAAAGAATTACGTGTACCATGAATTTTAATTCGATCTTTTAGTTCATCCCAAGGATACATTAGATCACGTGTTAGTTCATATCCCATATCAAATTGTAGAATTCCTTGAGAAAATGGTGAACCTTCAAATCTTTCATAAGGTCCAAATTTTTCAGCTAGATCTGCAGATGCATTTACTGCACCCCAGTATATTGTTTCCATTATCTTTGACTCTAGTTCACATGCCTCTGGGGTATCATATGGTAATCTTAAACTTAATAATAAATCACCCATTCCTTGGATTCCTATTCCAATTGGTCTTGTTGAAAGATTTGATTTTGAAGTTTCTACTGTTGGATAAAAATTCAAATCAATAATATTATTCAAATTGCATGTTAGTTCATAAGCAATCTCTGACAATTTTTCATAATCATATATTCCATCTGTTTTAATAAATTTGTTTACTGCAATTGATGCTAGGTTACAAACAGCATAAGATGATTCATTAGAAACCTGTGTAATTTCACTGCATAAATTAGATGATTTTATTGTACCAATATTTTTTTGATTAGATTTCAAATTAATATGATCTTTAAATAGAATATAAGGAACACCAGATTCTGCTAATGATTTAGTAATTTTTGCTAATAGATCTGCAGGATTTACTTTCTCTCTATACTTTCCAGCATTCACATAAGACCAATATAGTGTTTCAAATTCTTCTCCATATACATCAGCCAATCCTGGTGACTCTGCAGGACACATTAGATACCAAGGATTACCTGCTTCGAGTTCTCGCATAAAAAGATCAGGAATCCACAAAGCTAAAAATAAATCTCTAGCTCTTAGTTTATCATCACCTGCATTTAGTTTAAGTTCTAAAAACTCTTGAATATCAGCATGCCATGGTTCAATATAAACAGCAACAGCTCCTGGTCTTTTTTTACCTCTACCACCTTGATTAATATAACATGCTATATCATTATAACATTTTAACATAGGAATAATACCGGATGATTCTCCATTAGTTTTATTAATACGAGAACCACTTGCTCTAATGTTTGAAATATGAACTCCAATTCCACCAGACCATTTAGAAATTTTACCAACATCTGTAAATGTTTTAAAAATTCCTTCTAATGAATCTTCTGTACCAAGTAAAAAACATGATGACATTTGTTCATGAGCAGTTCCTGCATTATATAATGTTGGTGTTGCATGTGTATACAATCCAGTATATATAGAATTAAAAGTTGATTTAATCAATTTAAATGTTGTTTCAATATCTATATCTGAAGTTCTACAATGAATTGAAATTGCAACACGTGCAATCATATCAGCAGGTGATTCAATTACATTGTCATTAACTTTTAATAAATAAGATCCACTTAATGTTTTAAATCCAAACAAATCTAAATACTCTGGTAAAGGATTAACAGATCTAACCATTTCATCAATTTCCAAAGAATTTGATTCAATAAACTTAACTACTTGATTATTTAAAAATCCAGGTAAATTTGAATCAATATACTTGATTTTTTGACTAAATGTAGCCATAGAATTAAATTCATTAGTTATTTTATAGTACACAAAAGTAGCAAACTTTGAATACATTGGATTTAAACTGGACAGATCATCACAAACATTTGTAACTAAGTTATAAAAATCTTTTAGTGTCATTGTTGGAGTTGCACCTTGAGACACTTTTGTATAGATTTGATCCATATTAAAATTTAACTCTGATTTATTGTTTTTACTATGGGATAACCAATCCTCATATAAATTTGAAATTAAATTTGTCGAATAATCTATATCTGTGAACATTTTATTTTAGACTAGTTTAACTGAACAAAATAAACTAATACATAAAAAAATCAATTTTTTTTAAAAAGAGCTAAAGGGAGACCCAGATTTAGTATCATAAGCTTGAATTTGATCATCTTCAGTAATAATCTGTTTGACAAGTGTTTCTCCTGTTTTTGGGTTTATATTATTTCTTCCATAAGCATCAAAATCTCCTTGAGCAAAACGAACTGTTTTGACTGATAATTCTGAACTAGGTTGTATTCTCCCCATTGAAGTTGTATGTGCATGAGTTGTATCAAATATATTTTTCATATGATTTAAGTATCCATTATTCCCAGAAATGACTTTATCAAGTTTTTTACCAGGAATAAAATATGCTTGACCTTGAACAGGTTGCTGAACTTGAACCTGGTTTTGTGTCTTAACAGGTAGTTGTCTATTTTTTTGTATAGTTTGATTTTGAGGTTTTCCATCCATAATATCATCAAAATATTTTTTTATTTGCTCATCCTGTTTTTCTTGTTTTTCTTGTTGTACTGTTTGAATTTTTTTAATCTCTTGATACCAAACATATCTTTTGTATAAATAATATCCAATTGTTAGAAAAATACCTATTATAAAAAAATAGTGATAAATGAAATTAATTATATTATAAAAAATTTTTGTAGATAATTTTTGTAGCTCTGACTGTGTTTGACCCCCAGATATCTTCATTTGAGTTATCATTTTTTCTTTCATATATTCCCCAATTATATTTTGATCTATTAGAGTTGGTTTTAATTTCTTATTGTATATCATTATTATATTAATATAATCAAGAAAATAATTTATTTAAAAATCTTCAGAAATTTCAGTGGTTGTATTTGTTAAATCTGGTTTTTGATATGATGTAATTCTATGTTCAAAAAAATTACCCTTAACTGAAATATTAATATTCTCCATAAAATCAAATGGATTTGTTTTTGAAAAAATTTTATTATAACCTAAACCTATTGCTAAACCATCTGCAACAAATTTTATATATTGAGCCATTAAATCAGAATTCATACCAATTAGTTTACATGGTAGTGATTCTATAATAAATTCTTCTTCTATTCTTACAGCATCTATTATCATTGAATGAACTATTGACTCTGGTAGCTTGTCAACAATTTTTGAGTAAAGTAAACAAGCAAATTTTGTATGTGAACCCTCATCCCTAGCAATAAATTCATTTGATTGTGTTAAACCAGGCATAATATTTTTTTGTTTAAGCCAATGAATTGCACAAAAACTGCCTGAAAAGAATATTCCTTCAACAATTGCAAATGCTATAAGTCTTTGAGAAAATTTTGTTTTTGATCCTGCCCAAATTTGTGCCCATTCTGCTTTTCTTTTTATACATGGGATTGTATTTATTGCATCAAATAATGCTAACTTTTCTTTTTCATCTTTAATTAAACATTCAATCATCTCTGAATACATCTCTGAATGAATTGCTTCAATCATCCCCTGGAATTGATAACAAATTTGTGCTTCTAAAATTTTAACTTCCTTGCTAAAATTATCCATCAAATTTAAAAAGACCGATCCATCTGATGTCGCAAAAAATGCTAATATATATTTTATAAAATATTGCGTAGATTGATCCAACTTTTTAAAATCTGCATAGTCTCTTGATAAATCTACTTCCTCTCTTGTCCAAAAAGATCCTTCCTGCTCTTTGTATAGTTTCCAAATATCTTGATGTCTAATAGGATATAAACAAAGTCTTTGCTCTTCCATTAATAATGGTTCTGATACATCAAGATCTGTAATATAACATTTTTTTATTTTTCTGATGTGATCACGATCATCTCGTAAAATTTGGTTAAATTTTTGGATATCTAGCATTTATAATAAAACTAATAGATATTTTTTCAAATAAAAAAATTTTTCAATTATTTTATAGTGAGTTTCACGAGCTATAAAATAATTGCTTTGTTTTAAGTCAATTATTTTATAGTGAGTTTCACGAGCTATAAAATAATTGTCTAATTACCAGTCTTTAATATATATTGGTTTTCAAACTGTTCTTTTGAAAGTACTTTGATACCAAGTTCATATGCTTTAACAACTTTTGAATTTGTTTTTGCATCAATATCTTCCTGAGTAGTAACTAGTAACTTGGTATTTTTTGAAACTGATGTTGTTACTTCTCCACCTTGTTCCACAATTATCTTTTCCCAAGATTTATCTCTAAATCCTGAAAATACTATTTTGATTCCTTGAAGAGCAGTACCTTTAGGTTCATCCATCTCCACATCTAATAGCAAACGATTTTGTACTTCTTCAGGTATTTGATTTAATAGTTCTAAAAAATTACCCATTCCTTTGATAAATTGTGTTGATGTGATCTGCTCAAATCCATCAATCAGAGCTAATTGATTAATTAATACCTGTTCTTTCTTTTCAATATATTGATATATAATATCAGGGTGTGCATCTAAAACTTTTTTTATCTTCCGTTCACCCATTCCATGACCAAAACAATTTGATCCAACCATAAATTGAAGTAATGACATTGTTTCTTTTTTAGTTTGAATCTCTTTATAAATTTTTTCAACCATTTTTTCTTTAAATCCTTCAACTTGTCCTAATTCACCCTTTGTGACTGAAATAATTTTTGGAATTGTATCTATTCCAGCATCTATCATTTTGGTAATATTACCTTCTGATAAATTTGCTATATCAATTTTTGCACAGAAAAATGTTAACTCTTTTACTCTATGTTGTGTTGAACTATCTAATGCAATAATATCAACCTCTGTTTCATTCCATTCATATATATCATCTGGAGGAAATTGAGGAGTTTTTGATGTTGCTGGTTTAGTTACTTCTAGAATATGAGGAATTACATCCCCTGATCTAACTAATTTAATTTCTGCTCCGGGTCCAATACAATTATCCCATACATATTTGGCATTAAATGCAGTAACATTCTGAATTGTTACTCCAGATAACTTTGTTTGTTCAATAATTAACTTTGGTTTAAAATACTTATCCTTTGATACATTCCATTGAACTTCTTTTACTTTAACTATTGCGGTTTCTAACTCTGCTAAATTTTTAAATGCAAATGCATATGATGGATTTCCTAATTCAACTCGTTTTTCAGGAGAATTAAATGATACTATAATACCATCACATTCATAGTTAGATGATTTTTTACGATCTGTTAAAATTGAAGATAAATTTCCAATACTAATATCAGATGTTAGAAAATAATTTACTACATTAAATTTTAATTTTGTTAATTTTGTAAACTGTTCTTGGTAAGTTCCCCAAGGTTCAATCATTTCATATGCAACAAAATCTATATCTTTTGCCTTTGATTTGTCAATAGTTTTAGCATTAACTATTCCTGCTACCATATTTCTTGCATTTGCCATATCATTGGAATATTTTACAAATGATTTTTTACTCATAATAAGTTCGCCTCTAATTACTGTACGTGTTGTAACTTTTGGCTTGGCAATTGTTATCAAAGATAATAGATTTGTTATTATTGTGCCAATAGTCCCATTTCCTCTGGTATAAAGTTGTGGTGGTGAATCTGGATCTAATATATATAATGCAGAAACTCCATCTAATTTATCTGATATAACCCAAGGTCCTGGATAAGATAATTTAAAGGATTCAATTTGATTGAAATCCTCTGTTTTAAATTTATTCATTGATCCCATTTTATAAGGTAAAGCTTGTTTTTCTTTATTTGTAACTGTTTGTGTTGCTGTCTGTTCTGATGATTGATGAGCTGGTTTTGCTAAATAAGAATTAGATGGGTCTAGTTCTTTAATTCTATCTCTAATTAAATCATATTCATCATCAGACATAATTGGTTCATCATTATTATAATATGCAATATCAGATAACTTGGCAATTTGAACTAAATCTTTAACTGAAGCTGTTTCAATAAAATCATATGGATTAGACAAAAATTTTTCTAAATTAGATTCCATTAGTTTTGATTAATAAATATATATTTGGTAATTCTCTAAATAAAATAAAAACAATTTTTTTTAAACTATTTTTCTTCTATTATTATAATGAAAAAAATCTATTATACTTACATATTTGTTGGATTAATATTTCTACTAAGTTGGTTATACTTAGCAAATCCTACATTAGAAAAAATGTTTTGTTTTTTTTTATCATTAGTAACAATTCAAATTGTTATTCTTAAAAAAAATTTGGAAAATAAAAAGAAATTAAAATATACCAATAAATTATATAAATGAATTATAATTATATTAGTTTATTAGGAGCTAGACCAAAAAATGAAGATGAAATTGAGGTAATCTTAAATTCGGATAGTTCTAATCAATCTTTAAAACCTATTAATTTTTTTTCTATATTTGATGGACATGGAGGAGATAAAATTTCAAAATATCTAAAAGAAAAACTACCTGGATATTTTATGTCTAGTTCAATTGAATCCAATCCATCTAAACATAAATCATATAATAAATATATTAATAAAATTTATGAACATGTTCAATCCAAACTTGTATCTACAGTTTTACCATCAAAGATATGTGGTTCAACTGCTCTAGTTGTAATTGCATATCCAAAGTCAGATTCTTTATCACAACTTAAAGTAATTAATTTAGGTGATTGTAGAGCTGTATTATGTAATAAAGATAATATTGGGATTCCTTTAACTAAAGATCATAAACCAACATCATGGGAAGAAAATAAACGTATTTTAAATTCTGGAGGTTTAATTATAACTGATCCTGGTGATGATCCAAGAATTAATGGATTATCAGTATCAAGAGCTTTTGGTGACTTGGATGCTAAACCACATGTTTCACACTTACCAGATATTTATGATTATGAGCTTGCATTAAATAAAGATAAATTTATTATAATGGGTTGTGATGGTGTCTGGGATGTATTATCAAATCAAGAAGCTGTTGATTTTGTTCTATTTACAATGGATAAATTAAAAGTAATTCCAGGTTTAACAACTAGATCTAATAAAAATATAGCAAATTTATTGGGTGAATATGCAATTGCAAAAGGTTCACTAGATAATATAAGTGTATTAATTATTTGGTTCTAGAAAATAGCATCAGAATAATTTATATAATCATCACATAATGGAATCCATTTGTTAAATTTTTCTGATTTAATACAACTAACTTTAACCATATTTTTATCTCTAAACACATTTCTAAAATAATGAGATGTACTCATATTTGGTATATGTGCAATACCCTCTTTAACTAAACTATGTGTATCATCATGTTCAGCTTCATAAAGTTCGTATACATCTGGAATTGTTGTTTTTTTCATATAAAATTCAACTTCAGATGCAGTTGATGATTTTTTTGTAATTGTAATTTGAGTAGAACCTGAGAATTTTATTTCATCAAATTCTGTTTCATTAGTATAAATATAGTATTTACCAGTAATATCTGGTAAAAACATTATTCCATTAATTTTTAAATCTGTTTGCTTGATTTTATTGAAAACTAAATCTGGAAGATCTAAAAATCTATATAGTCTACAAACTTTACAATCAAAGTTATGTAAATCTCCTGGTCTAAATTTACTTAGTAGACTATCTACTTTTTTAAGTTTGGTTTCTAAATTTAAATGTTGTGTTGATTTACCTTCACACATATACATATCATGAATAATATAACTTGATTTGTTAGGACTAACTTGTATTAATTTACCATCAAACCATGTTCCTAGACTTGTATATATAAAATCAGAAAATGAACCAGTAATACCAAATTTATATATCTTAATATCTTGGGAAGAATTTTGATCTTTTTTATATTTTAAATTTTTAAAAACAAGTAGATTATAATTTAATCCATTAATTTTTATGAATCCCATTAAAAAATTATATCCTTGAAAATGTGGAGTAATAAAATGTGGTGATTGTTTAATATCATCCAAATAAACACGATTATTAATTAATTGATATCTAATTTTTTGGAAATCAATTGAATTGTAAATTTTTTCAAGCACTTGTTGGTATAAATTTGAGTCTAAAAACTCGAGATTTGCATTAGAAACTTTAGTTCTTGACATTTAGATTAAATTTATATATCAAATATCTATTTATATATAAATTTATCAATTTTTTCTTTATTTTTCTTTCTTATAATTATATAATTTACCCATGGATCAATTTCTTAAATTAATGATTCTTATTTTAATCCTAGCAAGTATATTTGTCTATAACAAATTTTAATATGTTGCAAATTCAGTATAACCATTTGAATCTGGTGTAACATCAAGAGAATAATAAGTTGTTGGATTATATGCATCTAATCCTTCAAATTGACCCCATTTAACTCTAAAATTATCAACCATATTATCATATACTTCACCTACTGTTTCACCATTTGAAATACTTGGGTCTTTACGATAAGCTTGTACACGAGTATTTGAATCTTCTGAACCAATAATTTCATGTGCTGTAAAATTATTTCTATCATCTAACACATCAGGATCTTCACTGATCCATGCTTTAGCTGGATTAACAGAATATAATTTTGATGAATAAGATTCACCTTGTTTATTTAAATATTTTACTATATCTGAATTAATTGTATTACCCTCTAATACCAAACCATTACGATTAATAGAGTCATCAAAAAAATCAATTAAAGGATTTTGATGAGATGATTCTGTAACTGCTTTAGCTAAATCCCATCTAACTTTTTTTGATTCTGTACCAACTATATTTTTATCTTTGCGACTATAAGTTTTTCTTATAAGCTTTTTATAATTCATATATATAAGTATAATAAAAAGTAATATTAGTATTATTAATGTCCAATCCATATAATATTTATAAACATATTTTTTATTTTTAATTGAAATCACATGATTTTTTTTTAGTGCTTGATTTAGGAATAACTAAGATTTTTGAAGCATTAGTTATTAAATACCAAACACCTATTCCTAAAAAAATTGCCAAAATAATTACTACAATTTTTTCTTTAATTGATGAAACTGTTGTTAGTCTATTAATTTCAGATAATTTTATTTCCATATGATATAATATTAACTAACATAATTTATTTATTTTAAATATAATTTGGTGAGATTTCGTTGCAAATAGTAGTAATAATAATACTGTTAGTGAAAATGTGATTGCAAATAAACTTTTTGTATTCATTATATAATCAATACAAAGATTAAAATTTTTAAGAAAAAAGAAAAAAATTGAATTTATTATTTATTTAAAGATAGTAATATATATTTGTATAATAATGGACTCAGAGTGGCAAACAGTACCTAGCTATAAAAAGAAATCAAAAACACCAGTAGCATCTTCTCAGGTTGTTTTTGATTTTACAAGTGGACAGCAAAAATCCACAGGAACAAAGCCAATTTCCCAAACCATTAAATATACAGATGAACAAATATATAATTATAAGAAACTAAATAAAGATCAAATGGTTTCTTATGAACTATCTATTGTATTTGATAAGATAAATGAAATGTTTAGAACTTCAACTCAATACTTAGAATCTAAGAAAAAAATTAATTACAACCAGTATAATCATAATAGATGGGAACTTAAAAAAGAAGAGGATAATAGTGTGATTAATATCATTT
>Ga0114972_10003435_pt1 | contig 11825 bp, 7 predicted proteins | sample M_140807_EF_Meta_FD_87354 | JGI IMG/M metagenome (GOLD analysis project Ga0114972, IMG submission 87354) | Freshwater microbial communities from Lake Montjoie, Canada to study carbon cycling - M_140807_EF_MetaG | ecosystem: Environmental > Aquatic > Freshwater > Lake | place: Lake Montjoie... | reverse complement strand
GGGCCGACCGGTCCGGCGCCCGGGGTCGCAGTACAGGCCAGGAAAGCTTGCGACCCGGGGGCATTCTCCTGGGACCACCCAGAGACATTCGACTCGGACTGCTTGTCCAGCCGGCGGGCGATGACTGCGGTGGATGGCTCCTACAGCCTGCAGGTCTCCGCAGGTTCATGGCTGTTGAGCTTCGATCCGGCAGGGGGTCAGTCGGCTGATCTGGTCGGTCAGATCTGGAATGGCCGAGCACTCGACATGACCGCTAGATACCAAGATCTCAGCATTTCCAGCGCAGACATCATCACGGTCTCCGATGGGCAACAGATCACGAACATCAACCCGGTGCTCGAGCGGGGTGGGTCACCTGGCAAACCGCTCTCTGTGGTTGCTGCCGCCTCAAGCACCAAGGCGACGGTCTCGTGGAAGGCACCGACCTCAAACGGTGGCTCACCGGTAACTGGTTACACGGCAACCGCAGCACCGGGGGGCCGAAGCTGTTCCACCACCGGATCGCTCAGTTGCGTCATCACAGGACTGAGCAACGGCACGGCGTACACCTTCGCAGTGACCGCAACGAACTTGGTCGGCACCGGGCAGTCGTCAACCTCAGCTGCGGTCACGCCGAGAGCTGTGCCCGATGCACCAGTCGGTGCAGTCGCTGTCGCGGGATCAACGTCGGCGACCGTTCGATGGTCGGCTCCGCCGAGCAACGGTGGATCGGCGATCACCTCATACACGGTGGTCTCGTCGCCGGGATCGAAGACCTGCACCACCTCCACCCTGACCTGCACCTTCACTGGCCTTACCAACGGCACCACGTACATGTTCAAGGTGACAGCGAAGAACTCGGCGGGCACGGGGCCGGCAGCGGTGTCCACGCCGTCCACCCCACAGCCAGCCTTCGATGCCCCCACAGCTGTCACGGCGGTCGCCGGGAATTGGGTCGTATCGGTGGCGTGGGTGGCTCCCGCAGCAACGGGCGGCTCGACGATCACCGGCTATGTGGTCACTGTGACCGCATCGGGACTCTCGGGACAGGTGATCAGAACCTGGTCGACGACCGATCTTCACCTCGACATCACCGGGCTCTGGAACGGCGTCACCTACCGGTTCTCGGTCCAAGCGATGACAGCTTCGCGAAACGGCCCAAGTTCGATCGACGTGACCTCGATACCGAGGCCCGACCCACCAGGCGCACCAACAGATGTGAGCGCAATGGCGGCTACCGGCTCAGCCACGGTCACCTGGACCGCACCGAGTTCCGATGGGGATTCGAGGATCACCGGGTACACGGTGACCTCCTCACCTGACGGCAGAACCTGTTCCTGGAGTGTCGGAGCGCTCTCCTGCACGGTGACCGGTCTCACGAACGGGACGTCCTACACATTCACGGTGAAAGCGACCAACGCCACTGGCGATAGTGCGGCATCGTCACCGTCCACGCCGATCACCCCGAAGGGTGCACCCGGATCACCGACTTCGGTTACGGGAACTGCAGCGAAGAGCTCGGTGATGGTGTCGTGGATCGAACCGTTGTCGAACGGTGGTGCTGTGATCACCGCGTATGTGGTGACGGCGTCCCCGGGTGGGAGGACCTGTTCTTGGTCGAGTGGTCCGCTGATCTGCACCATCACCGCTCTCACCAACGGAACCTCCTATACGTTCGCCGTTGTCGCAACGAACTCCATCGGCACAGGGTCGTCCTCTACTCCGAGCCTCGGGGTGACTCCACGGACGGTCCCCGGCGCCCCGCGGTCGGTCACCAGAGTTGCAGGCAACGGATCGGTCACGGTGTCGTGGTTGGCACCGTTGTCGAACGGTGGTGCTGTGATCAACTCGTATGTGGTGACGGCGTCCCCGGGTGGGAGGACCTGCACCTGGAGTGTCGGAGCGCTCTCCTGCAAGGTGTCTGGTCTCACGAACGGGACGAGTTATACCTTCACGGTGAAAGCGACCAACATCGCCGGCACTGGTGCAGCTTCCACAGCATCTACATCCGTAACGCCTCGGCCGTGACCAAACGAATCTGGTCGGGTACATCGTGATGACGTCAAATCAAGGTCGGTCCACCAAAATCGTTCTGGTTACTGCCCTTCTCGCGATGGCAGTGGCAGTGCCGACCGTCTCCCACGCGCCTGCAGCCTCGGCTGTGGCCGCCCCACTGAGCTCCAAGCCGGTGTTGGTCAGCATGGGCGACTCGTTCGCTTCCGGCGAGGCGAATCCGCCGTTCGACCGGGGCACGAATGATGTGCCGATACTCCTCTCCATCCGCAAGAACCTCTGTCATCGCTCCTCAGCCTCTGCTGCCCGACTCCTCGGAGCGACGGCGACGACGCAGATCGCGTGCTCGGGAGCGAAGATCGATGATGTCGTCACGCGTGGGAAGTGGCCGGACGGTGCTCCCGACAATCGCAGCCAGATCGATCAGCTGAAGGATCTGGTGGGGAACAAGTTTAGACCGTCGATCGATGCGGTCACGATCTCGATCGGTGGGAATGACCTCGACTTCGGTGGGATCGTCGCCGAGTGCTACAGCAAGATCATTGGCGACTGTCTGAGCGACCTGGGCGTGAGACTCCGCAACATCGATGCAGTGACCACACGGCTTCGGGACGTCGTCTATCCGGCGATCCGCCAGGCTCTCGGGTCGCAAGTTCCGATCCTCGTCGTCGGGTATCCGCGCCTCTTTCCCGCCGATAATCGTCCCGCGGTGAAATGTAGCTGGCTGTCCACTGAGGAACGTCGACGAGCCAATCAGCTCCAGGATCGGTTCGACGCATCGACGGCAGCCGCCGTGCTCGACACCACTGCCCAGAACATCAAGTACATCTCGATGCTTGACACCTCAGCTGGCCACGACTCAGCTGGCCACGAACTCTGCACACAGGACTCCTGGCTCCATCCAGTAGGGCCCGAATGCAAGTTTGGATTCGATTTCGCATCGAAGGCCTATTGCGCGCATCCGCTCGCCAAACTCCAGTATGCGATGGCTGTCCGTCTGCTGGGCTGGACACCTCGACATTTCGACGCCTCGAAATTGGGTTGTGGCAGTGACTGCAAGGTGACCGGTCAGATCATGTTCAAACACCCGGCATGGGGATTCGTCAATCTATTGACGACAGTTCGCGTCGGCAACCTCGCGTACCCCGATGAGTCCCCCGATAAGTCCATGATCGTCGTCGTGGATCGAAATGACCAGATCAGATATCGAAGTCGGACCTTCACTGGCCTCGCGTGGGTCGAATTTGTCCCGGTTCAGTCATTTCCGGATACGGCCCGATCAACGAATGACGGCAATCTCTTCATCCAATACAACCAGGGTCTAGGAGGCATCATCGTGTTACGACCGACTTCCAGTGGTTTCGACGACTTTGGATCTTTCGGTGGCCTTACCACCGGCGAGTTCTTCTTGTCGGTGGTCATCAATGCGAAACGAACCGGCGTCATCGTGCACTACCAGCATCAGGACCAATTCGGTGTCAACCACGTATATCCACAGCTCGCCCAGTGGAACGGCTCTGGGTACCAGAAGGTCCCGAGGATGAACTTCAGGACCACCAACACCAGCTTCTGTGTTTCCTCGTTTCCCAGACCACCTGGGGTTTGGGAATTCACGGAGGTGTACTCGTCAACGATTGCCTGCGCTGAGGTCGTCAATCTCGTACGTGCTATCAGAAATGTCGGCAGACCGGGTAGCACCAGCACCTGGTACGAGGACTCATCGTTCGTTAATGGCTTCGTGTGCATCAGGTTGCACATTGGTGAAGAAAGCAACGACTATCAGTGCGTCTCCGGTTCGCGAGCCGTGGGTTTCATCCGGGGCCTCGTCCAGCCCCCGGGGTAGCCAGTTTGCGATCAATGCGTCTCCGGTTCGCGAGTCGTGAGTTTCTTCGCAGTCTGAAACTTCCCACTTGTCATCAGAGACGTGCCTACCGTGGGCTCACTCGCTGTTCCGAGCCGCCGGGCATAACCAAAAGGTAGTTCCGAGCTTCGTGTGGATGATCGGAATGTGTGTCCGATTGATTTCGTTCCGCTCACCGTGCATACGGCGAGGACGGTACTGTCCGTTGATGACCTCTTCACCGATATCAGTTGGTGAACGTGGGCCGGGAGATTTTCCCTCGGACGTTGAGGAGGGACAGAGGACCGAGCGCGTGCTCCTCGGGACCTTCGTAGCGGTGCGATCACTGCACATCGGTTTGGGAGCGGTGCATCTGGCGTTGGAGCCGAGGGGGTTCAGCAGTCGCTGGCGAGGGTGGGCGAGCCTTGCGCTCTCGGCGGCTTCGACAGCGGTCGTCGCGCGTCGGGTGCACCGCCGAGCCGGAAGTTCCGATCCGTGGGCCGCTGTGACCGATACCTGCGCGCACTTAGTGGCGGTCCGACTGGGCGATTCTGCGGTGGCGGCCGACCGTGGCACGGGATCGGGGAATGTCGCTTTCCTTCCTTCGACGTGGTCGCCAGCTGTCGCAGCGGCATGGTCTGGGATGCCGGTCGGAGGTGCTGTGCTGGCGGCTGTCACCGCGAACTGGGTGGCTATCGGATCGAGGGCAAGGTCGAGAGAATCCGGTGGGGGTGTCGCCTCGAATGTCACGGTGTATCTCGGAATCTTCACCGTGGCCGGAATCTTCGCACGCACGCTTCGCGCCGCAACCGCGGCAGCCTTGCAAGCGAGAGTCAACGCGGTGCGTGAAGCGGAGGTGCTTTCCGTGCAGGAGAGCCGCCTTCTCCTGCACGCAGCGCTTCACCGACGGACGGTTGCGTCTCTCAGCGAGATACGGGGGGCTTGGTCGCAGGACCGTGGAGAGGCTCGTCGGCGGGCGCGCGTAGAGGCGGCACGACTGCGCAGATTCATCAACGGTGATGGAACTGTGGATATCGACAGTCTGGGCGAACGACTAGGCGACGTGGTCGAGGGAGCCGCAGCCCGCGGACTTAACGTTGATCTCCATCTCGAGGAGACGATTCCGTGTCATCCGGACATTCAAGATGCGCTGTGCGCAGCCGTCGCCGCCGCTCTCGCAAATATCTCCGATCACGCCGGATCAGTATCTGCCGTGGTGAGAGTCGTCTCCGGAGAGTCAGGCGCTCGCGCGGTAATCCGTGACCACGGCGTTGGGTTCGAGTTGCCCACTGAGAACTGGGTTCCACCGTCGCTGCATCAAGCGGCGGCTGGTCTGCTAACTATCGAGTGCAGGTCGGCGCCCGGTGAGGGAACACGGATCGTGATCTCAGGAGGTGCCCGTTGATGGGGGACCATCAAACCGAGAGCGCGACGGAACACTTCGAGCGCCTTCTCAGCCGTGGTTTCGTGATTGCGAAGATCGTTGCCTATGGATCACTGCTGATCAGCTACCTGACCAGTTGGAGACGTATCCCGCGACCCGCAGTCGCTGGTGTGGCAGTGGGTTTCGCTGGAATCGAGACTGCGGTATCGGTGGCACGCGTGGTTCGTCGTCGACAGGTGATCGATCCCGTCAACGGTCATGCTGAAGTTATGGTTGCCACCTCCATGATCCTCGGAGAAGCACTCAGCTGGGGTTCGAGGGCTTTTCCACCGGATCCGCGCCTCGGTCTCCCCCACGCAGTGTCGGTTGGGGCGCTTCTTCCTGCGATGATCCCCGACAGGGGGCGGGCACTTTGGGCGGTGGCAGTCCCGACTGTGGCGTTCATTGCTTCATCGAGTTCCCGTACTGTGGCCGACCCGAATAGAACCCGACCCTCGCTACGCGTGGCAGAGACCTGTGTGCTCCCGCTGACGATGATCCTCAGTCATCGACTCATGTCGGAACTTCGTCTCCGGGCCAGTCAACAGGATGAAGCGCGGGCGCAGGCGATCGACGTCGCAGAGCGGGTCTCTTCTGAGCGCGAGCGCCAGCGTCAGTACCGTCATCTCCACGACTCTGCGCTCCAGGTCCTCGAGACAATTGCCGGAGGGTGGGATGTGGATGACTTGACGACGGTCGCTCGGATCGATCAGGAGATCTCGCTTCTTGAGAGCGAACTTGCCGGATCGGACCGCGTACTCGGTCGCTTCGACCAAGAGGTGATGTCGCTCGCCGAAACATTCACCGACTCTGGTCTCACCGTGGATGTGGAGGTCGAGAGGGTCGGTGAGGAGGAGTGGATGGGAGTGCAGGACCAGGACGCGTTCGTGGGTGGGATACGTGAGGCGCTGAACAACGTGATCAAGCATTCGGGTGTGCGGGAGGCCAACGTGCGTATCATCGAGCACGGTGATCGGGTCAGCGTCACGGTCAGCGATCGGGGAGAAGGATTCGATCCCGGCCAGGTCTCATCGGGGTTCGGACTCTCGGGTTCGATTATCGCTCGTATGAATGAGGTCGGTGGCGGGGCAAGGGTCCGCTCCGAGTTCGGAAAGGGAACAGAGGTGGAGTTGTGGCTGACGAGATCATGAAGGTCGTGGTCATCGATGATCACCCGGTATTTCGACAGGGGTTGGTCTCGACGGTGGAGTCCGTTGACGACATGACGGTGGAAGGGGCGTTCGATGCTGTTGAGGCAGCGGTTCGAGCGGATCTTGAGTCCATCGACGTCGTCCTGCTCGACCTCATGCTTCCCGGGCTATCAGGAGCAGATGCGGTTCGTCGCATCGTCGCTACGGGAGCACGGGTGCTCGTTGTTTCTGCGCTTGGTGAACGTCCTGCGGTCGTTGCGGCCATGGGGGCGGGGGCGTCGGGGTATCTGACGAAGAGTTCCGATCCCAATGAGATTCTGACCGCCCTGCGGGTCATTGCCGCCGGCGGTTCGTACATCTCGCCGACCCTGGCGTCGTTTTTCCTCTCCTCCGAGGTCCGCCTCACCGAACGGGAGCGAGATGTGCTCACTCTGCTCGCTGAGGGTGATCGTGACGCCGACATCGCGCGCGAGTTGAAGATCTCGGTGAAGACGGTGCAGGGTCACCTGGATCGGATCCGCGACAAGACCGGTATGCGTCGCCGGGCGGACCTCACGCGTCTGGCCGCTGAGGAGGGGCTCCTCCCCAAGCGGACTCTCTGATCGGGAGATTATGCGGTCCGAAGAAGGGCGAGACCCAGCCGGACCGCATCGAGGAGGGTCTGCGAACTCGCGTCCAACGGCGCCTCGAGGTGTATCCCGTTCTCGTCCACGATGAGTTGTGTGGTCGTGTGATTCGTCGGTCCTGGCTCGGCTCGCACCACGAGGTTTGCACGCTCTGCCTCGGGGACGACGGTGAGCTCGCAGGCCCTGGCCGCTTGTTCGAACCCTGATCGGATCAGCGCGTTCGCGGCTTCCACATGGACGCGCGTCCTCTCCGGGTCTGTTGTGAGGCCGGTTTCGGTGGTTGAGGTGGAGCTCATAGTTGGACCTCAGAGTTTGGTGATGACTATGAGGACCATCGTGGACGATTGATCCGATTCGGCCAAGAGTGGGTCGACCCATCTCGCGAGAGGGTGATTCCACCCCGTCGCGAGAGGGTGCATCGGTGCCGATTTCGGGGGGAAATGCCGATCGAATTGGTCGGTGGAACGCCTCTACCGGAACTGCTTCTCGATCCGCAGGATGTGCTCATCAGATTTCCCCTCGACTGAGGGGTCATGAACAAGGAGCAGCGAAGATGAAGAAGTACTCAAGGATCACGAAGATGATCGTCGGCCTCGCAGTGGGCGCCTCGTCGGTGCTCGCGATGGGTACGGCGACGCCAGCCAGTGCAGCATCGAGTGTCGCAGTGGGCGGTACTGCAAGGTGCGGCGTTGGGTTCGCTGCAGCAAGCGTGACCATTCGACTCGACAGCGGAGGTCAGGTCACCGTGGGCACGAGCAATCTCCCATGGCAACGAGGCAGGTTCGACATGAGGTTCGGATGGATGCCGCAGCAGGGAACCGGCTACACCGCATGGGTGAACTGCACTATTTGGACGAGCCGGTCAGGGAGCGGTTCGTGGCGGGGTTACCTCAAGCCCGACTGGAGGAACACCACGGGAACGCTCAACTTCGCAGTGAGTTGAGCAACTCAACTCCGGTCCGGCTCACGCTGATCCGTTCAATGGAGGAGGTGTCGCAGCGAGCGGCACCTCCTCTGTCGCGTCATGGCTTCAGGTCACAACTTTGCAGCACGACCATGATCAATTCGAACTGTCGAACACCGCCGATTCCGAGCCGCTGTCGACCGACTGCTCAATGCGCGGCAGGTTCGGGCACTTCGGATTGGTGCCGGCGCCGATCGACTGGAGTGTCTCGGTCGCTCCCGGTTCGAGATACGCCACGGGTGTGTCGCCGTCAATCGTCTGCGCCTGGAGCATCGTGAGATCGGTGTTCCCCACCCTGCCTAACGCATCGCGCAGCTCCAGCATCTGGCTCATCCCGATCCCCGAGTCGATCGTGAGGTTGTCAGAGACACCAGCGACGATTGACCGAAGTGCGAACGGCGAGCGCTCCTCCGATACCTTCGCAGCAATGGACCGGAAGACCAGTTCGCCGCTCTGAGTTCTGGTCCGCGCTCCTTGATCGAGTGGGATCCATCCGCCGAGACCCAGCTGTTCGCCGCTTCGCAGGCGAACCAGCGCGAGTGCGTCGTGCGCATCGAGGTGGTTCGGCCCGGCATGCAACTCAAGACCGAGAGCCGATGATCGCAAACCAATCGGGAGCACGACATCGACGCCACCGACCGCGTCGACGATGCTTCGGAACCCATCGAACCCGATGATGGCCACATGGTCGACGCCGAGCCCGAGGGACGCGCACAGTGAATCGGCGAAGACTTGCGGTCCATCATCGAGCGTGAGCGTGATTCGTTGCTCACCCTTGCCGGGCACATCGATGAGGAGGTCGCGCGCAATGGCGACCAGTCGCACAGCACCATTCGTTGCGATGTTCAACACCAGAATCTGATCGGCGTGCGTTCCGGGTGATTGGAACGGTGACCCGAAGGTCTGGAGATCCTCGAGGGTGCGGATTTGGGTGCGGGTGTCGCTCCCGATCAGCAGGTAATTGGTGGAGCCGTCACCAGCGCCGGCGAGATGGAGTTCGACGCGATGGATCGACGTGTACATCCGTAGCGCATCGATACTCACGACGCCCAGCAGCAGCACTGCGACTGCGGACAATCCGACAATCACTTTCCATTGGGTCGAGTGACCCCTGAACGACGTGATCCATCGACGCCAGAACGGCTGGGAGGAAGCGGCGGACCCACCACGACGACGGTCGGCCCAGCGCTGCTGCCGGCTTCGTCGGGTTCGGTTCGTGGTGGAGGGCATATGACGTGACTCCGGTTCACCGTGGTTTCAAAGACGATCCGCCGGTCATCGGATGCGATCGTACGGGTCGCGGATTCGCCACGTCGCTTGTATGCGCCGTATTCCAGAAATCGGATCGGACTCGCTGTCCGAAACGCCGGTGAAGATCGTTCACAAGCACTCGTCACGTGACGGGTCAACCATGCGAACTTGTATCAACAGCCCAATTGAATTTTGGAGGTCCAATGATTCGGAAGCCCATCGCTGCGGGCATATCGTCACTGCTCGTCACTGGCCTGATGATGATGTTCTTGATGCCATCCGCGAGTGCGGCCGCCTCGACTGGTTCGATCCGAGGAACTGTCACGACGACCACCGGCACACCTTTGGTAGGAGTGATGGTCAATGCCTACGGCACCGGTGGTGCTTCTGCCAAGACCAATGTGTCGGGTGTCTACGAGATCACCGGACTCACTCCGGGCATAAACTATGTGGTGTCCTTCGCGCCTGCCGACGGGAGTCGGGTCCTCGGAGCGTACTTCGGCGGTGGAACCACCTGGGAGTCGGCCACCCGAGTGTCGGTCGCCTCAGGCACCACGACGACGGGTATTGATCAGAAGCTCGTAGCTGGTGCGACGATCTCTGGTCGCGTACTCGACGAGAGCGGTCACGGGCTGGCAGGCGTGTTCGTCAACGCCACCAACTACACCTACTACTACCAGTATCAGCCCTACCTCGGTGTCGAAGGATTCGTCACCGATGCGAATGGGTACTACTCGGTCTACGGACTGCCCACCGGTTCGTATCGGGTGCAGTTCGTCGCTCCTGCTGCTTCGAATCTCATGTCGGTTTACTACGGCGGCGGTCGCGACTACCGCGACTCGGCGATTGTGAAGGCGACAGCGGGAAAAGATTCCCCGCTGAATGTCCTCACGTTGCACCCGGGAGCGACGATCTCGGGTGTGGTGTCAGGTCCCGACGGCCCTGTGGCAGGTGCTCAGGTTGTGGTCGGACCGGACACCTCGAGCAATCTGCGACGCTCTGCGCTCACTGGAGCTGACGGTTCCTATTCCATCGGCGGGGTGCTCACCGACACCGATGTAGTGGTGGGCTTCTACGCTCCGGCCACCGGGGCCAATAGTTCGCTGCGCACCGAGTTCTGGAACGACGCCTCATTCGCGGATTTGGCTACGAAGCTGCGACTGAGCAGTGGCCAGAGTCTCACTGGCATCTCGCCGAATCTTGCCCGAGCCTCGGTCATATCCGGCGTGGTGAGTGGGCCGACCGGTCCGGCGCCCGGGGTCGCAGTACGGGCCAGGAAAGTTTGCGACCCGGGGGCATTCTCCTGGTTGGACGAGGACTGCTCCGACGGCCGGCGGGCGATGACTGCGGTGGATGGCTCCTACAGCCTGCAGGTCTCCGCAGGTTCATGGCTGTTGGGCTTCGATCCGGCAGAGGGTCAGTCGGCTGATCTGGTCGGTCAGATCTGGAATGGCCGAGCACTCCCCATGGCCCCTACATACGGATCTCTCAGCATTTCCAACGCAGACATCATCACGGTCTCCGATGGGCAACAGATCACGAACATCAACCCGGTGCTCGAGCGGGGTGGGGCGATCGCCGGAAATGTCACCAGTGGTGGTGCGCCGGCGGTTGGTGTCAAGGTCGTCGCGGTGAACGACGTTCTTCCGGACAGTTCCTCGGAATACGCACAATCGGAATACGCACAATTAGTAACAGCGCCGCGTGCGGTGACGGGCGCCGATGGTTCGTACCGCATCATTGGGTTGAGATCGGGGACTTATCGCCTGGGATTCCTCAACGAGGCAGAGGCGGGTTGGTCGTTTGGAGCGTTTGTCTTCGCAAGTGAGTGGTACCCGAACAAGCCAGTGCGTTCCGCTGCAGATCCGATCGTTGTCACTGCGGGTTCGACGCTGGTTGCTGACGCGGTGCTTGATCTGTCAGGTTCGATCAGCGGAACGATCTGGATGGCCGGTTTTTGTATCCCAACAGTTGTGGCAACAGAGACCACGTCGCCGTTCAGATCTCGTTCGTTCACGCCCGATTCAAACCCGTTCACGCTTCGTGGGCTCTGGCCCGGTACGTATCTCGTTCGGGCCGAGGGGTGTGGAACCGTTCATTGGTATCCCGGTGCGGCAGCGACGTCTTCGGCAGCGACTCCGATCATCGTCTCGGCTGGTGCTGCGATCACCGGAATCCCTTTGGCTGTGGGTGGCCCTGAGCTAGGACAGACCGCACCCCCAAGGGTGCCTTCGCCGGTCGTCAACGTAGCCAGCGCTTCAGCAACGATCGCACTCGGTTCCGGGGCTTACTACGGAGACGGTGGTTCCCAGATCACGGGATACAAGGCAACTTCCATCCCGGAAGGCAAGTCGTGCTTGTTTGGGCCACCTGAAACGAGTTGCACCATCACGGGACTAACGAATGGCAAGGCATACCAGTTCGTCGTCCAGGCAACGAACGCGATCGGGACGGGTCCTATGTCTGACCTATCTGGGATCTCAGTCGTGGGGCGGGTGATTACTCCTACCTCACCTGGCAAACCGCTCTCTGTGGTTGCTGCCGCCTCAAGCACCAAGGCGACGGTCTCGTGGAAGGC
>Ga0114972_10003434_pt1 | contig 11828 bp, 14 predicted proteins | sample M_140807_EF_Meta_FD_87354 | JGI IMG/M metagenome (GOLD analysis project Ga0114972, IMG submission 87354) | Freshwater microbial communities from Lake Montjoie, Canada to study carbon cycling - M_140807_EF_MetaG | ecosystem: Environmental > Aquatic > Freshwater > Lake | place: Lake Montjoie... | reverse complement strand
TTTAAGAATTTATTAATTTTTAATTATAATTACAAGACAGGCTAAATAGACGATATTCTTGAGCTAGATTAACTTTTTCGTATATAACTCGTTTGTTGAATTCGCTATAGCAAGTTTCTATAAATCCAGTTACAGGAAAATCTTTACGTAGAGGATGCCCCTTAAACCCATAATCAGTAAGTATACGACGAAGATCTGGATGATTATAGAAGTGCACTCCAAATATATCTCAAGTTTCACGTTCATATCATCCAGCAGATGGGTAAAGAGATGTAACAGATTCCAGTGAACTTCCCTCAGGAACAGAAGTAGAAATGCAAATTCGATTATTATATTTAATTGATATATATTGATAGACTACTTCGAAACGATTTTTACGTTGAGGAAAATCAATTGCCGTAATGTCAAGTAGTTGATCTACTTTAATAGTTGTATGTTTTTTTATAAAAAAAACAACTTTGAGCATATCTGAAGAGTTTACATAAATCGTAATCTCATTATTATTAACATTAAAAATAATCGAAGGGGTTATTTGTTTTAGATATTTAGCAAAATTAATTGATTTGTTAGAATCCATATTTAAAATTATTCTTCAGAAAAAAGTACATTACCGTATACACGAAAGTATACTGTAATTAGAGCAAGAGCAAGTGCTGATTCAGCAGCGGCAAGTGTAAGAACAAAAAGAGCAAATAGTTCGCCCCTAATATCATCTAGGTATACTGAAATAGCTACAAGAAAAAAGTTAACTCCGTAAAACATTATTTCAATACAAATAACTGATAGTAGAATATGACGTTTATTAGTAAAAATACCAAAAGCTCCTATAAAAGCAATAAAAAGACCAAGATCTATAAATGAATGAAAATATGATAGCATTAATGACTTGAAATAAAATAAGTTCTGCATATGCGTTGAATGCGCAAAGAAAACCAGCATAAATAACAATAAACCCAAGAGTTAGTGGTAGAAACACTTTTCAACCAAGGCGCATCAGTTGATCATAACGATAACGTGGAAGTGTAGCTCGAGCGAGAACAAAAAGTGTAATAAAAAACCTAATTTTAAGTGCAAATCAAAAAGCTCCAGGAAGAAAGTTTATTCCAAATGGATCGAGTCAACCACCTAGAAAAAATAGCGCACTAAGTCCTGACCTAAGAATAATGTTGCTATATTCAGCAAGAAAAAATAGTGCAAACCCTATTGCAGAGTATTCAACATTATAAACAGATACGAGTTCCGCTTCAGCTTCTGGTAGATCAAAAGGGTGTCGATTTGTTTCCGCTAGTGATGTCACAAAAAAAATAAGAAAGATAGGAAATAGAGGAAATACAAGTCATTGGTTAATTTGATTTGTTACAATATCTGAAAAATTAAGAGATCCAGAGAATAGTAGAATACAAACAATAGATGATCCCAGTGCAACTTCATATGAAATTATTTGAGCAGCTGAACGAAGACCTCCAAGAAAAGCATATTTTGAATTACTAGATCAACCCGCCATAATTACAGAGTGTACACTTAGAGATGAAACAGCAAATACATACAGTACACCTAGACGAAAATCTGAAAGTCTAGAACCTTCGGACCTAGGAAACACAGCTCATCCAGCAAGAGCAAGTGCAAAAGTAAATACGGGAGATAGTAGATAAATATAGGCATTAGCACTTTTTGGCCTAATTGATTCTTTGATAAAAAGTTTTAGACCATCAGCAAGCGCTTGGAACATTCCATAAAATCCAACAATATTAGGACCTTGACGACGTTGAGTCGCCGCTAGAATATGACGTTCATAAACAGTAAAAAATGCAACAGCTAGTAGTAGAGGAAGAACTATAGCTAGATATGACAGTAGAATTTCTAGAAAAAAAAACATTTAAGATTAAATAGAATTTAAATTAAATAATATAACAGTAACTTTTTTACTTTTTTAGTACCATATTTAGAACGACCTTGTTTTCGATCTGGATGCCCTGAAAAATCGTTAATTCCACGAATTATTTTATATTTTACTCCTGGTAGATCTTTTACTCGACCTGCTCGAACTAGAACAACAGAATGTTCTTGTAGAGAATGTTTACCTTCTCCTATAAGATAAGCATAAATACGATTATTATTACTAAGTCGAATATAAGCAAGTTTACGTTGTGCTGAATTAGGTTTTTTAGGTGTACGACGAACAAGTTTAATACAAACTCCTTTTTTTTGAGGACAATTATCGAGAGCAAGTAGCTTTTCTGCACGTTTTTTTGTTGGACGTTTAGTATTGTTATATTTAGAAAGTTGAGAAAATGTAGGCATTAAATTGAAAAAATGTTCGTGCTCGGCAAGAGTTGAACTCACAACCTTCGGATCCGTAGTCCGACGCTCTATCCATTAAGCTACGGGCACTGAAAATTATAATTATTTTATTAATTAATTATAATTTTGTTATAACGTATTATAAACAGTTGCTCTTCTTTTGAAAAAGTAGAAAATACGAAAGCAACTCGTATTGACTTCAGACTTGGATGGTTTCCAAGTGTCAGTTCTATTGATGAAAAATACATAAGTTCTTTTAGATTTAGATTAAAGCTTATTTTTTTTTCTACTTTAGAATATTCTTGTATAAAAGTAATGTAGGGTTTATACTTCTCTATGTTTGAAACAGCAACAGCCCTATTATTTATAAAATTATATAGCTTATTATTACGTAGAGTAGCTTTACATCCAACAAGCATACCTTTACGAATTTTTCATGCCTGCACGTTGCGACTTGAAAGACTAGCGACACCTTTTTGTTTTGTAAGCAGTTTTATTGCTAGAAAAAAAGGAAGTATTTTTTTCTTATTGAACGAAATCGATTTAAAATTAAACGATACAATAACACAATTAATTATGCTTTTAGTACATTTATTAAGCGTAGGAATTGCTGTTATATAATGAAGCTTTTTGTTATAATTTGCATGTTCTTTTATAGAACATAGTTTATGAACGTAATTTTCCATTTGAGTAGGTGCCATGGTTTTTAATAAATTTGTCGACCACAAAGAAGGAGAAGACGTAGAAATTTTTTACGGCGTAGATTTCGAGATATTCAACCAAAAAAACGTGTGCCTAGAACACGTTTTTTTCGGTTTATTAGAAGTACAATATTGTTTTCACAAGAACTAGAGGTTCCATCTTGAAATGTTGTCGATTTACGAGATCGCGTAATAAGTGCCAGATGAATCTCTCCTGCGCTAACTTTACGTTTACGACGTAGGACTTTAATTGAAACAAGAATATAATCACCAGGATATGCATATTTACGATTAAATCCACCAAGTGTTTTAATACATTTTACAAAACGGGCTCCTGAATTATCTATTGTTTTTAGATAGGATTGAACTTGAATCATTTAAAAATATAAATTGATCTTAAAAATTTTCAATAAAGAAATTATTTTTATTGATTTCGGGTTTTAGAAATAGTGCACATTCGGCTATTGTTGATGAATTCGCCGCAATTTGTTCTTGCCTGTAAAAATCATTAATAGGCTGTACAAAAAGAATAAGTTTACCGGAGTTTACAAAAAATGGTTTAAGAAAAAAAGGATTGAAACTGAATGAGGTTGAATTTGGATTTAGATCATTAGTACATACTTCTTTATAAAAAAAGCTAAGATTAACCCCTCATTTATAATACTTAAGTGCTCATTTTGATAGAATACAACTCCTTATGGTATCTACTGTAACAATATTAGCATTGTTATTGTTGGATGCAATTGGTGTAACAACTTTGTTATGAGTACGTACAGAGCTATCAATTGAGATAACATGCCCATTTGATTCATAGAAACTAGGGATCAGTTGACTAAAGGTAGCTTTATCATCATAGTGGGTCGAAAATGTAAGTACTTTAGAAGTGTTATAATAATAATTATTATTACTAGAACTTGATTTGTTGATATAACAAAATTCTTCAGGTTTACTCTCATTTTTATTATTGGTTGCATACCTATTTATGTGTGCGAATGCAAGCGAACCTACAGAATCATGAATGTAACCTAGTCGAGTATTATAGCTATTTTTAATGAAATAATATTTACCTAGGCATACTAGCAGTTTTTGAATAAAACGAGAATTTTTATTACGAAATGCATTAATACTTCTATAAATTCCAGAGGTATTTGATGTTTTCATAAATTCTTTAATTCAAAAACTTCGATTTTCTACTAGACTAAAAATAGCACGAATACTTGTACCTACGTGTATTTGTGAAAAAGCAAGAGGACTAAAAGCACCAATAGTTAGATACTGGGCCCCGTGTAGTTTTGATTGACGACGTATTATAGTATTTAGTAGCGAAACTTCGTAACGAGTATTTGTTCCCACTAGAATTGTATTTGTTAGCGAAGTTGTATAGAATTTATCAAATGGCTGATTTAGTGAATAAAAAAAAGGATGGTCTAGTATTAGATCAGCTGAATAAGTATCTTGTGAATTAATCGTATTTTTTTTAAATAGTTTATTAAATACATTTACACTAAAAATGGTTTCAAGGTTTGTTTGAGAACCAAAATTGATCATTATTATATTTTTTTTTATTGCAAAAAAGCTGTAAATATCATTAACTACATTAGATTTAATTGAATCTAGATATCCTTTATTAACTGTTGATTTTCGATTTATTGAATATAGACCATCGAATGCAAAACGAGTTCGATCTGAAATTCAATTTTCTACGTATTTTCCATTTTTTATAGGAAGAACTGTTATAATTTTTTCGGAAGATACGCCATTATTAGTTTGATTTCGAGTATAAACTACAATATCCGATGCAACAGAATCAAATAGGTCTACAGTGGCTATGCGAGTAACTTCTCAACTACGTGCTTTGTATGCGTATGGTTTTGAGGTAAGAGCTCCTACAGGACACAGGTCTACTAGATTTCCTGACAGTTCTGTTTTAATAAAAGATTGGATATATGTACCGATTTCAGTTTCTTCTCCACGTCCAAATGACCCCCTAACTTCGTTTCCGGCAATTTCGCTAGAAAAACGAACACATCGAGTACAATGAATACAACGTGTCCTTACAGTTTTTACAATAGGGCCACATTCTTTGTCTTCTACTGATCGTTTAAAATCAAAAAAATAACGACTACGATCCGAACCATAAGTAAGCGATTCATCTTGTAGATCACATTCACCTCCTTGATCACAAATAGGACAGTCGAGCGGGTGATTTACAAGTAGAAATTCTAGAACAGATTCACGTGCTTTACGAACAAGAGGAGTGTCTGTAAAGATTACTCTTCCTTTAGCTACAGGCCTGGCACACGAAACCACTGGTTTTGGTGATTTAAGTACCTCTACAAGACATCTACGACAATTACCTGCAACTGAAAGTTTTTCATGATAACAAAAACGGGGAACATCGACATTAGCTGCTTCACAAGCTTGAAGAACTGTTGCATGCGGTTGAACAAAGATTGATTTATTATTAATAGTTAGTTGAATTAGTTCCATAGATTAAAACAAATAAATTAAGTTTAATTATTGAATATTTAGAGCTCCTTTCACCACCTCATAAATAAAGCCAATTGTAAGAAGAATAAGAAAAAAAATTATTACATTATAACTAGTGTAACCGGTGATTCATAGGGAAGTTGCTCAAGGGAATAGGTAAACAACTTCAAGATCAAAAATTAGAAATAGAATAGCTACAATATAAAAACGAACATCAAAACGATTACGTGCATCTTCAAATGGTTCAAAACCACATTCATAAGCTGATGTCTTTTCTGAATCTGGTATTTGAAGAGCAAGATTATATGATGCAAAAAGAATAATTCCAGAAAGAAGAAAACTACAAATAAGACAAATAAAAAGAGTAAAATAAGTATTATTTTCTAGAAGGTTAATAATTGACATTAAAAAATAAAAATAAAGATAATTCATGGGAAAAAAGGAATCGAACCTTTGCATTGCGGAATCAAAATCCGCCGCCTTACCACTTGGCTATATCCCAATTCCGAGAAAGACGGGATTCGAACCCGCGACCTTTAGCGCGACAGGCTAACACTCTAACCAACTAAGCTACTTTCCCTCAAAAAGGGTTGTTATAAATTTATGAAATTACCGGGCGAAAGGTGAGACTTGAACTTACAACTTCTAGAACCACAATCTAGCACTCTACCAATTGAGTTACATCCGCCAAAATACAATTTATTAGGCCCACGTCGAGTTGAACGACGGACCTTACGCGTATCAAGCGTATGCTCTAACCAACTGAGCTATAGGCCTTAAAATCAGATGAAATGGGATTCGAACCCATGGTGTCGTAAACGACACTCCGGTTTTCAAGACCGGTGCCTTAAACCACTCGGCCATCCATCTTATAATTTATTGTTTTCGAAAATATAGATGCTTACGGGCTGTTTTTCCATTTGAGTGAGTTCGCTGTCCATTTACAGGTAGTCCATTACGAAGTCGATATCCTCGACGACTTCCATTAGATTTGTACTTTTGGATAATTAGTTTATTTTCTTCTTCAAGACCACCTTCCACGAGAAACTCTTTTTTAATTTTATTTTTGATACGTCTTTTTTGTACTTTAGTCAGTTCGTAAATTTTTACCGTTGGTAGAATTCCGAGGTCACGAAGAATTTCTTTCGAACAAAAAAGACCAAGCCCATATAGGGTTTTTAGAGCATAAGCCGTTTGTTTATTTTCTTGTATAACATGTCCAAAAAGAATAAAAGTCATATATTTAAGTAATTCAATTTTAAAAAAAGTAGAAACGCAAGCACAGCTAGTATAAATGTAGGATCAACAACATAAGAAATGCTAATTCAACCTCCAGCAAATAGAAGGATACAAAACAGGCAAGTTAGTATGATAAATAGATGGCGAAATACAAAGCCAATTGAAATACTATTCATATTGTATGAAGTTGAATAAATGTATGTAGCAAAACCATAAGGCCCAAACCTTTCGACTAGTCCACGATCTATTGTTTGGTATGTATGTGCGTATGCACTTCGAAGTAGTGGATTAGCTACTCATTCATTATAAACTTTATCAAAAAATCATTTTCGATTTAGAAAAGTGTAAAGTACGCGTCCTACATAAAATTCTTTGATATTAAAAAGAATTGAAAACCCTTGTGTATAAAGAATACTGGCTAGAATAGCTCCACCGAAAGAAAAAAAAAGTGGAATCATTTTTACATCAGTATTTAGTCATTCAGCTTCTACAAAATATTGGTTTTTCGGAAGAGTAAATAGTGAATTCGATCAAAAATCCGTACCTAGTCCAATCATTATATCACGACTAATATAACCAACAAATAGGCTTGCAAAAGAAAGTAGAATAAGCGGTAGTGTTATAGGAAGAGGTGATTCGTGTGCATGTTCATAATTTGCGCGAAAACCATTAGCTGGACGCAGAAATGTTATTGCAAGAAGACGTGTTGAATAATATGCAGTAAAAAAAGCTGCAAATGATCCTAGAGTATGCACAAAACGACCTTCTACGATAAAGCTACCATAGGCAAGTTCTAGAATAACATCTTTAGAATAAAATCCAGTTAGAAAAGGAAATCCTATTAGAGCAAGAGATCCTACCATAATAATAGTGTAGGTTAGTGGTAGAATTTTAATAAGTCCACCTCTTTTGCGCCTATCTTGTTCATCGGCCCTTGCATGAATAACTGACCCGGCTCCTAGAAAAAGAAGAGCTTTAAAAAAAGCGTGATTTGATAGGTGGAACATAGATACAGCATAACCTGATAGTCCTGCAGCAAATACCATGTAACCTAGTTGACTACAAGTTGAATAAGCAATAACTCGTTTTAGATCATTTTGTAGTAGGCCAGTGGTTGCAGCAAGAAATGCTGTTATACCTCCAAGAATAGTAATGATAAAAGATATATTATGTGAATACTCTAGAAGAGGTGAGCAACGACAAATCAGAAAAACTCCAGCAGTAACCATTGTAGCTGCATGAATTAGAGCTGATACGGGTGTAGGTCCTTCCATAGCATCTGGAAGTCATGTATGAAGACCAACTTGGGCTGATTTACCGACTGCCCCTACAAAAAGGAAGAAACAAATAAAATCTAGAAGATACCTTTTGTATTCAAAGAAAGGTACATAGTAATCCGTCATTAGTGGGGCTAGAGAAAAAATAACAGAATAATCAACAGAACCAAAAGTTGAATAAATTGCAAAAATCGCAATTGAAAGACCAAAGTCTCCAATACGATTTAGAATTATAGCTTTAACTGCTGATTTGTTTGCTTGGATTCGAGCAAACCAAAAATTAATAAGCAGATAAGAACAAAGACCTACACCTTCTCAACCTACAAACATTTGTACAAGATTTTCAGCTGTTACAAGAATAAGCATAAAAAAAGTAAAAAATGATAGATATGACATAAATCGAGGTAGATGAGGATCTTCCCCCATATATTCGGTAGAATACAGATGAACAAGACTGGAAATAGAAGAAACTACTACAAGCCTTACACAAGTTAGACTATCAAAAAGAAATCCTCAATAGATCGAACTGATTTCGGTTGTTATTCAAAAAGATACTCGGATCAGAACTGGTGATTGACATAGAGCTACTTCGTAAAAAGCATAGCATGAACAAAAAAAAGTAAGTGCAACACACGATGTTGAAATAAGCTTAGAACCAAAGTTACCAATTCAACGACCACCAAATGCGCACGTAATAGTACTTAGTAGAGGCAGAAAAATAAGAGTTAGATACATTTTTTATAGAATTTTAAATTATTAAACGTGTAATTATTTGAACTTTTATTGGCAGTTTTGTCACCGCATGTTTAAATATAGGATGAATTAGTTGATTGAATTTAGGGTTTACAGCAATTTCAAAAAGAATTCGGCCACTTTTTACATTACAAAATCAAAAATCAACATTACCTTTTCCACGACCCATACGAACTTCCTTTGGTTTTGATGTATGTGTCGAATCTGGATAAGCGCGAATCCATACTTTTCCTTTACGTTTAAGCTGGCTAGAAAGTGTACGACGTACAGCTTCAATTTGTTGTGCTGTTAGAACACCATGTTCAATAGCTTGAAGTCCATGCGTACCAAAACAAAGAGATGAGCTTTTATTTTCATATGTAGTGCGAAAACGATGCCGATTTATTTTTCGAAAATGACTAAGTTTAGGTTGAAACATTTAAATAAGTATAAATTATTTTTGTTTTATTGAGTTTAGTATTCTATAATTAAAAATAGCTTTTTTTAGAATTACACTAAATTTTTGATTATAACAAATTCAAATACGAATTCCTTGAGTACCTTTACGTGTAATCGCTTGAGCCCTCCCAAATTCAATTCGACTATTATATGAATAAAGATCAAGGTAACCTTTTTGACCAGTAATGTTTTTAGTTCGACGTCAACGATTTAGACGTCCTTGTACACGGAAGCGCACTCCTAGAATTTCAGGACGTTGAGTTGAAAACCTTTTTAGAACTGTTATAATGAAGTAAATTAGTTTAGTTTCTTTTCGTTTTCGTGGAAGTTTATTAAGCCTAAATGCATAAAAATTTGCAAGAAATTTTGCTTTTTTCAGAAATAGACAACAAAATGTGATACGTACAAGATCTTTAATATATTTAGCTACATATCGATAGCGTATTTCAAGTTTTATTTGAAGTTGTTTTAGAAAATTTGAAGATTTTTTTTTATTTACAATTAGTGGGTTTGCTTTTATTTCTGCTCGTCGTTCGAGCTCAAAGTTAAATCGCGTTAGAGATAGTGCGTTTACTTTATAAATTATAAAAGTTGAATTTGACAGAAGGGAAATCCTATTCTTAATCTGATTTGTGTTAGACCCATAAATGAAACTTTCATTATATTGTGTTGAACACAGTTTATATGAAAAGGATTTTTTATATGTTATAGTTGGTTTTGTTATATATTTTTTTTTACTAAAACGAGTAATCGGTAGGTTCGTTTTAAATTTGTTTTTTTTGTATTTATTCTTTTTATACTTATTTTTTTTTATATGTTTTTTCTGTATACCTGTAAACTTAACTGTTTTTATCTTAAAAACAGTTGAAGGTATTGGATACAGAAAACGGTTATCTTTGTTTATGTTTTGTTTGATAGCTTTAACTTTTACTCGATTTAGAGTAACAAGAAGATGAAAATTTGGATTAATGTGTGAAAAGTGTGTCTTTTTAATTAGTTTTGAAAATACTTGAGATACTAGTTTTACTCGTTTGTATTTATTTTTTTTGTTATTTGCCTTTTTATACGTTTTTTTTAGAGTTGAGAACAGTGAATTAGGTATAAGATCCGTTTGATTAATTTGATCGATAATATTTAGATAAGCAAAACGCCCTCGAATCGAAACGATGTTAGTTTTATTAAAATAATTTGGTTGTTTCGCTATAAAATACACATAATTAGCCCTTGTTGTATAATTATGTCATAGATGATTATTTCCTACCTTTTGGAGTTGAATTATAAGCGCAAAAAGATTTATAAAATAGTAAAGAATAGGATCTATCTTTATTTTATCAATTTGAACTTTAACATTATTTACACATATAAGCGTAGATCAAGTAGTTCATATAATAAAAAAGTTTTTATGTTTATTATTTGATAGACTATTTGAATAAATTAGTTTTTCTATGTTTATATAAGAAACTACAAGATATTGAGGATTATTAATTTGAGATTTACACTTAATGCGTGTGTTTGTGGGTTTTTTTATTAGAGTAATATAAGGTTGATAAGAAGCGCGCATTTATATTATTTTCGAGAAATCATTTTTATATAAATAAAAAAACCATATGTAGTTCCAGCAATTCCTTTATACCTACAAAAATCTATTGGTATAAATTTTGAATTTTTTTTAAAGTTTGTTGAAATTTTACGTTTTATAATTTTTTCAATAAATTCTTCTATAGCATGAGTATAATTACCACCACAGGAATGAATAAATCCTTTCGAAATAAAAGATTCTTTTTTATTAATAAAATAACTATTTTCTTTATTATATCAACATGAAGCTCATTTACGATGAGTTCCGAGACGAAGCCCTACTGGATTTGTTTTTTGTCCCATTTATATTTTATTTTTTTGTTTTAATGTTAGGTCGTTTACGAGAAAGACGTATACGTGTTGGCGCAAACTGACCAAATGATTGAGCTTTTATTTCGTCTGTTACTTGTACTGAATACCAAATAATACCATTATAAATATTAAAAGTTTTTCCAACTATTTTTTTAGTAATTGTTGTTGCTCGATTTTGAAGTGTAATTGAAGAAGACATTAGGTTTTCGTGAATAAGTGGATGAATAAAAAGAGGTTTCCAAGCAGAACGTGACATATGTTATAATTATTTTATATTAAGAATGAAATTATTTTTACGTTTTTTATTTCGAGTTGGTTGCCCTTTAGTAGGTCATGATTTAAAAGTAACTGATGGTCGTCCTCCCGAAGTTTTACCTTGTCCTCCTCCATGTGGATGATCTACTGGATTTATAGCTACTCCACGAACAGATGGACGATGACCTAGTCATCGTATACGTCCTGCTTTTTGTATATTCTCTTTAAATTTATTTATAAGTGAAACTATACCTAGTGTAGCTTTTACTTTTATATTAATATAGCGTTGAGCTCCAGATGGAAGGCGAACAATAGCATAACTATTTTTTTTGCTTATTTGAATATAATCATTTTTTATTTGATTTGTTGATATAATTTGGCAAAAAGTACCTGATGAACGTCCAAAAATAGAACCCTGCCCAGGAAATGCTTCGACTGCATGAATAAAATCGCCAACTTCAAAGAATGAAATAGGGGCAGAATC
>Ga0114972_10003433_pt1 | contig 11828 bp, 19 predicted proteins | sample M_140807_EF_Meta_FD_87354 | JGI IMG/M metagenome (GOLD analysis project Ga0114972, IMG submission 87354) | Freshwater microbial communities from Lake Montjoie, Canada to study carbon cycling - M_140807_EF_MetaG | ecosystem: Environmental > Aquatic > Freshwater > Lake | place: Lake Montjoie... | reverse complement strand
TCCAGCTTCTTGCAGACAGGCTTCAAAGTAGAGAGCCATATCCTCTTCTGTTTTGAGGTGCTCAGCGCTATCCCACTTGCGAAGTTTGAGGTTGTTCATTTGTCACTCCTTTGTTTGTTGTGCAAGCCCAAGGGCTATCTTGATGTCTTTGTCTTGTGTGCCTTTGTCACCGCCGGCGAGCAAGATCACAATCTCCAAGCCGCGCTGTGCGAAATACACGCGATATCCTGGCCCGAAGTGAATCCGCATTTCAGAAACCCCTTCGCCAACAGGCTTACAGTCGCCGAAGTTGCCTTCCTCGGCACGGTCAATACGGGCCTGAATTCTTCGCGCAGCTTGCTTGTCACGCAAGGATTCAAACCATGCATCAAACACCTCGGTGGTGTAAATCGATTTCATTGGCAATGCTGTACTAAATGGGATACATAACTGTATCAAATAGGATACTCGGTGTCAATTCCCCAGATCGGAATTAAATTGACGTGTTTACAGGTTAAAACTGGATAAAAATTCAATCATTGACTGGGCCAAACCCCATGCTTAGGCAAACAAAAATAGCCTTATTTTCAGCTGTAATCCCCATGATTCCACAGACGTTGTCAGCCTTCCTAACCTCTTGAACTATCAACCTTTTTTACTCGGTACCCACCCCTCCACCATACCGCACAAGACCATCCTTTCGAGGGTGGTCTTTTTTTGGCTTTACGGTTTTAGTTTATGTTGGCACATCGCCTTAGCTTTAATACTTAGTCTTTGGGATCTAGTGCTGCACACGCGCGATCAAAAATACTCAACAATCGACAGGGTGCGAGTGGCAGTGCTTTAACTTACACTGACCGTTTACCTTCCAATTACATCGTAATCATTGACGGGGCACCTAGCGCAGCGACCTTCGGTAAATTGTCCGTTACAAACGTGACCAATGCAACGAGCACTTTAGGTATTACGTTCAATATTTACGGCAATACCGGTACAACACTTGTGTCGGGCATAGCGGCGTCGACTATTGCAGCAGGTAATTACAGCGCAGTCCTAACCGGCTTGGGCGCTGGCAACATCGTGAGCAGCAGCTTCAGTGATGTTGATTTGCACCGAAAACTGACACACGAGCTTTAGTTGTGAATTTCCATCTATGGTCCGTTATCTCGGCAAGGCTAGATGAACCTTGATTGCATCCTCAACTCCCAACATGTCTATTTTGGATAGCTCGTCGAGTTTAATATCCAGTCGCGACTTGTCGGCCGCCATGATTTGGTCGGCCATTGCCTTGCTGGTCTGCCCGCCTACTGTCACCACCGCTTCACCGGGATACTGACGGCCCGTGTTGCTGGTTAGGGGCACCACGACTACTCTTGCCAGATTGCGATTGGCCGCGTCGTTACTGACGATTACGGCAGGGCGTTTCTTGCGAATCTCGCTTCCGATCGAAGGGTCAAACTCGACCCACCAAACCTCACCGCGCTTCATTTACCATATCCCTTGCAAGTGCGTTACACCAGTTTTGCGCCTCTGTTTCACGCGCTTCGTCGGCTGCCATCGCCCGATATCCATCATCGAGTGCAGAATCCAGAACGTGGGGACGTAGTAAATCCTCAATGAATTGGCTCATGCGTCGCTTGCCAATCAACCTATTCAACCCATCGTAGACTGCTTCATCAAGTGTGATTGTCATTCGCTTATGCATAATAGCTCCTATGCGTTGTGTGCATAATGCATATTATATGCCGTTTCGCAGTAAATACGCACGTTAGCGTAGTACCTTCACAGGGAGCTTGAACCCAGCGCCTCGGATCCGTTTCATCTGCCCCTTTTGACGAAAGACAGCTAGGTCATAGTGGGAAAGTGACCTAGGTTGGTCAAAATTCGTATGACGAAGGTAGTGGCGCTGCAGCACTGAACATCGCTCGCTTTAGCGGCAGTGCGCTGCGTGGCGTGATTGGTGTTGCCGCTGGGTCACTCAATAAGGACCCGCTTAAAGATGACTACACCTATCGTACCAACGTTGCGGTGGGTGCGGATACTTCTGGCTTGTTGAACCCAACGCTGAATACCACGCTTGGTGGTTTTTCAAGCAGCGTTACCACTGCAACGGCAGGATCTGCCTTTGTGCAAGTGGGGTTTTATGGCACGGTCAAGATTTCTGACAATGCTTATGCCTATGCGGGTGTTTCGGGTGAAGCCAGATCGGGGCAGACGCTGTACGGTGGCAGTGTGGGGCTGCGTATCGCGTTTTAATTCAAATACCTCCGACTCCACCGCTTTCAAACATGCCAACCTTTCGGGGTTGGTATTTTTTTGTTCACCAATTGGGGTTCATGCAGCCGATGAGGAACGGACTATTTCCCGGGCGAAACGTGTCAATGTTCCTAATAGTCAGACCGGCGTTAACTCAAGTTTGATCCGTCGGCCTAGAGCAGCGGCTGCACCCGCCAACGTAGTCAAAGTCAGACTGGTATCGTTTTCATCTAGCAAACGATTAAGTGAGGCGCGACTCGTTCGCATCTTCTTTGCCATGGCGGTCTTGGTCATCTTTTGAGCCAACATCTCCTGCTCGATTTGCCAAGCGATCACCCGCTTGACAGCTACAGCAGTCACTTCCTCAAGCATGCCCTCATGCGCAAGAAAATCATCGAAATCACTACCGATATTTTTATTTTTCATTTATGCCTCTTCAACAGCTTTAGCCGTTCTTTTGCCAAATCCAATTCTGGCTTTGGGGTCTTCTGCTCTTTCTTGATGAAACCATGCAACAAAACCATCACGTCACCATCAAGCACAAATAACACTCGCGCAATCCGTGTACTTAATCTCGTGCGTACTTCCCAGATTCCACTTTCGAGATGTGCAACCAATCGCATGCCCAAGGGCCAACCGAACTGAACGGTCTTTATGTCTTCACCAATGATCTTACGTTCAGCGACAGCCAAAGCCTTTAACCAATCGCGCACTGGTTCACCACCGACATCCGACCTGTAAAAACGAGCTGCTAAGGTTGGCGTTGCTTTTTTCTCCATGAGCCATTGTACCAAAATTGGTACGCTTTGAAAATCTAATATTTAATCAACTTTAGAGTGCTACTCGACTTCGAACGCCATCCAACCAGCAGGCGCAACAGTTGTATGCGTCTTCACATAAACGTTATCAGCCACACTAACCCTCTCAGAGACTAAGTTTATAGGTTGGTCACCAACCCACCACCAAACCGCACAAGACCATCCTTTCGAGGGCGTTCTTTTTTTTTGCTGTAGGTTTGACGTATCCTTACCCCTAAACGCAGTATTGCCAAGTTCAACCGAGACGCATAGCATGGGAGTGCGTTGATAGATCCTTACTCATTCAAGAAAATGGTCACTGCATGCTTGTTGTAATTTTTAGAGCAAAAATTGCGAAACTCGACAAGGAGTACAGCACAGTCGCCCAAAGGTTGCGCGATTTAGCCTTGACTGACTTTGGCTGCTTAGAATTCCACGCCGTGACAGAAGGCGAAAATGAAATCGCTTTGTCGTATTGGCCTGATCAAGACAAAATTAGCGCCTGGAAACAGCACTCAGATCATTTAATCGCTCAAGAACTTGGAAAAAAAAACCAGTACGAGTCTTACTCTGTTCAAATTTGTGAGTTGAAACGCCAGTACGACTCAGCTATCTGAGTGATCCACTTGCTACCCTTTTGAAAGAGCAAAACCACAAACAATCACGGCTTAACTTGTTATTTTTGAGTTTCGAATAGGAGCGACAAATGAATTTCGGTGCGCTGACTTTTGCTAGCCCTGCGGTGATCATTCACTTAATATTTGCCTTGACGGCATTCGTTATTGGTGGATTCCAACTAGTCACCAAAAAGGGCACGCGCACGCATAGGATGCTGGGGTACACCTGGGTCGTGGCAATGGTCGTTGTTTGCCTCACGTCATTCGGGATTAAAGAGGTCATGCCACACGGCATGTTTGGCGGATATTCGCCGATTCATCTTTTGAGCTTGTTTGTGTTGGTTCAATTAGCCAGAGGCATCTATTTTGCTAAAAATAAAAATATCAAGATGCATCGTCGCTGTATGTTGTACACCTACATCGGCGGGTTGATAATTGCCGGTATCTTTACTTTTATGCCAGGTCGCTTGCTATTCAAAGTGTTTGTAGCGCCTTGGATATAAGGCTTCAGGGAGCGACTCGGTTAAACACTCAAACAATGCTCATCTCACAGGTGTGAAGAACCGCCCTCAAGTCACATACAAGTCTATACATGAAGGTTTGCGACATGTCTTTAACCAATTTAAAAACCACCTCAATTCATGCACCAGAGGCATTCGTTTCTGCCCTTGACGAGCTGTTACGTGTCAGAGATCTTTCTGATCCAAGCGAGCAGATCGAAATCGCGGGTGCTGATCCGTTTTACAAGACGCCTTTTAAAGCAGGTGAGTCAGTTGCTGCAGCGCTAACCATGGTCGGAATCGCGGCCAATGACCTGTGGGAATTACGACACGGTAACAGGCAAGGGTTGTCGCTAGACGTGAGGCATGCCGCCGCTGCTTTACGGACTGTGGATTACACGCGTAAGCAAAATGACGAGGGGCAATATGTTGGCGTTCCTCCTTCAGACATGATGAAGAAAATGCTCACCACAACTCAGCCATGGCCGACTCAGGATGGAAAATGGCTTCTCCCTCACCTGAATCTGCCCAGTTTGACGCCTAAAGTACTCGGCGTTTTAAAGTGTGAGCATTCGGCTGAGGGTGTGTCCTCATCCGTCAGGCAATGGGAGGGCGAAGCGCTTGAGCAAGCGATTGCTGACGCCCAAGCCTGCGGTGGTTTGATTCGAACACCTGCCGAGTGGCTCGCGCATCCTCAAGGACGATACTTGAGCGCGCTTCCTGTGATTGAGATTCGCAAGGTAAGGGACAGCGCGCCCAGGCCTGTCGCGAGCACAACACGACCGCTAGAGGGCGTGCGTACGCTAGACCTCACGCGGTTCTTGCGGGTCCGATTGCTGGGCGCACTCTGGCTGAGCATGGCGCTGATGTCTTAATGGTGACGGCGCCTCACCTACCGCAAGTCGCTGAGCATGTGCGCGATACCAGTCATGGCAAACGCAGCTGTTTTCTAGATTTTGAAATTGCAAAGCAGGCTGAGATCTTTCGTGATTTAGTGGCTTCGGCTGATGTGATAATCGACGGCTATCGCCCTGGAGCACTCACAAAAAGAGGTTTTGGACGCGAGCAACTCTTTGAGCTATGTCCCGGACTCATTCATTTGTCTGTCAGTTGTTTTGGCAGCGGCGGGCCATTTCAAGACCGAGCCGGCTGGGAGCAGATTGCGCAAGCCGTCACCGGCGTTTGCCATACCCACGGAGAAGCGATTGGTGCGGGTCAGCCTCGGCTAGTATCTGCTCCGATGTGCGATTATTTGACAGGCTATATGGGGGCAATCGGTGTCATGCTTGCTCTTGCGAGACGGGCAAAAGAAGGTGGCAGCTACGAGGTGAATGTTTCACTTTGTCAATCAGCGATGTTTATTCAGCGTCAAGGTCTGCTTAAAGAATTCGAGTCTGCGCCAGGAGTTCTCACAAACGCCGAACTCGAAACGCTATATGTAAAAACCAATACAACAAATCATGGCCAAATGCTGACCCTGGGCCCAGTTTTAAAAATGTCAGAGACAACGCCGAAGTGGGCAAGACCTGCACCCAATTTTGGGTTGGATGAGCCCGTTTGGCTATCTACCGTCACTAGTTAGCGAACCGGATCACTTAGCAATGACGCGACAAGCATTCATTGAACTGCATGACATCAAAATAGATACAAGGATTGGAACCTATGCACCGAGCGCGGCGGCGCCCAATGAGCACCGACTATGCCTCGCACTCTGTATCGATTCAACACTTGTTCTGATCGACGAAGACTCAATGCAAAAGGTATTTGACTACGATCCTCTCTTACTTGAAATTCAACGACTTGCTGCTGATAAACATTACGAAACGCAAGAGCGGCTCATCACACGTATCGTCAAAGCCTGTGCTGCATATGCCGAAATCCAATCGCTAGAAATCAGCCTGAGAAAACAACCGGCTCTCAACGGCTCTGGGGCCCTTGGGGTGAGGCTATGCCTGGACAGAACTGAACTCAATCGCGTTTAGCAGGCTAACCAAGACAACCCTCGTCTAGGATAAACGCCGTGAACAAGTAACTAAAAGACCTAGACCAGCCAAGACATGTTTGCGTTGGTATGTTCCATAGAATTGCGCCTTTTGGCATCGAGGCCGTCGCTGTTTCGAGGTGATCCGACAAATAGTTGACATCATGAGTCACGTTCCCATCAACATTAACAAGCTGCTAGCGGTCGGCGCCACAACCCTAGCGATCGCTATCTTTATCATCCGCTATACACGAGCACAAAGTTTTCTAGCAATCATCAGAACGACATTAGCTGACTATTTTTTGGCTCGCAAATTTCGCGAATCATTTCGCTGGCCCGCTTGCTGTGATTCACGTCTTAGACTAGCCGGCAACCGAATTTGTTGACATCCTTTAACTGGCAGCGTTAACCTGCATTGATTATCTGTTTCATATCGTTGCGGTTTATCACTCGCTTGCCTTGTCGCACCTAGCTTAGGAGTTTGCCATGGGTACTTTAGGAATGATGTTTTTAGTTATCGTAGTATCTGCTTTTATCAATGCACTTGTTTTTAAGAAGGTTATAGGTAAGTAGTCAACTCGTCGAACTAATGTACGTATTCGGCAGACGCCTGTTAAGGGCGTCTGCCGTAATCGCTTAGTTTCTGTACACTGCCGAAAAGTGTAGGCAGTACGCTCGTCAACCACCCTGCTAATCGCCAAGGCCCTAAAAGTAAACTTTGATCGAGAACGGTCTTTTTTTGCTTATCGGTTTGGGATTATGTGGGTTTGTAGGGAGCGTTGTGGACTGAGCAAACGGTTTTTTATCTGGCATTGCGAAGTCAAATAAGTTGCAATGCTGTTGTGTAACGTCTGGTTAGTCGCCGCTTATGCAAAACTTAAGGCGCCAGTAGTCTGTTGTTCTGTTTTTGGTGTTTAGCGTTCGGTCTTTATATAGGCAAGGCACTCTCTATCCCATACAACATGCTCGGGCATGTAGCTGTGATCAGCATGGTATTCATCACGTGGGCTGTGTTCAAACAATCTAATCGCGTGTATGGCCCTAGAACCGGAACTCAAGATTGGCTTCGCAGTCCGGATCGAAGCAGTCGTTGCGATGAAATGACTGATGAACAAAGAGACACGAGGGCTAAAGAGTTGAAAAAGTAAGAGGGATTGCTAAGCGTTCGCCTGATGCTCGATGAAATAGCAACCGATGCACCCCGACATGATCGTCGCGTTGACTGCACGAGTCACTTAGCTGTTGGCGCCGATTCAAAACTGACCTGGTCAATTTTCGATCGGCGTCAACATCGTACAGCACCACCTTGTCTTCAAGCACTACCAACGCGAAGTCTGTGGCTAGTGTTTTAGACCAGTTACTGGGCGTGAATAAAGCAGGCACAGCTTCATCGGCGCAAGACTCGCTGCTGTACTCCGTTGCGGGGCAAACTGCAGCAAGACTGCCCACCTTTGCGCAGGCGCTCGCGGGTGAGATTCACGCTGCTTCTGTCGCCACCCTACCCCAAACGACACAACGCGTGCAGCAATCGGTGTTGGCTCGCCTCGGAGACTATCCAATGGCGCCTAGTCAGCTTAATCCTGCGCTTAACAACGCATTGTTGACGGGCGGAATCAGTGCGACTAACCCTTCACAGACTCTACGTTCAGATGCTCGCCCTCAATCTCACTAGTCTTTACAACATCTTCGGTCAAAGCTGAAAGACTTGCCTGATCACGTAAGGCCATGCCAACATCAGCCAACCTCCCCAGAAGCAAGCCTTGTGCGCGACTGACCTCAGCCAAAGGCTGCGCCAAAGCCGCTAGGTCGTAGCGCCAGTTCGGCCAGTCTGGGGCCTGCCAGATGTAGGTGCAATCTCCGCATTTCATGCGGAGATTATGAGGTGTATTGGCCGCAAGTGCAAGTGGATTGATGTGTCGTTTCGGCGAAACATCCATACTATGCGTCGCCAGCACCCTGCCAAGGATTGAGTGTCGGCACACCGGTTGGATCAAAGTCGGCCACGTTACGCGTCACGACGGTCATGCCATGTACGAGCGCCGTTGCAGCGATCAAGCCATCACGCACAGGGCGAGGATCAGGTACATGGAGTTTTGCACTCCGTTGAGCAACTGCGGTATCCACGTTCAGGATACGACCATTGAAAGCCGGGATGACGTGACCATTCAGCCACAACCTGAATACTGCGCCTTGCGATGGATCGCGGCGTTCTGCCAACAAAACACCGATTTCTAGTTCTTGAATCGTAATGACTGATATGTACAAATCCATCACTTCGATGCTGTCGGCCCAGGCGGCGACTTGCGAGTCCGCTTTGCCAAGACGTATTTTTCGCAGCTCGGATACAACATTGGTATCAAGTACATACATCAGGAAAAATCCGCTGGTCGGGCGAGGTCGCGCAATTGCGGAGCATCAAATTCAAAGTCTTCACCGCCCGGCATCGCCAGCAGATCGGCAATTTTTGCATGGCTTGCGGTGATTTTTTTGTATGCGGCAAAGGTCAGCAGTACATGCGCCGGCCGACCACGATCCGTGATGAATACCGGGCCCGCTATCGCGGCTTTCTTGGCCCTACTTGCATCTTGGTTGAATTGGCGGCTTGAGAGAGTTGTGATGGTCATGGCTCACCTGGGCAATCATGAATAATGTAGAAACGTTACCACATAAATACTTTTTTCACAATAAAATGTAGATACGTAGCAACATTTCAGAGTGCAAATATTACAGAGTGCAAACAGTACATGCACATTAAGTACATCAAGCGTTTGGCTTTCACCAAAGAGCAGACGCAAGCCGCCATTCAAAAAACCGGCTACCGCATGTCACCGGTCGGTCAAAAGGGCGATCCTAGTCAGCCTGCGGTTTGGACCATGGATGCTAAATCGTGGGTGACATCACCCTCGCCTGACAACGGTCCGATCAAAGCCGGCGCAGTACAAATCACTGGCGTGGCCATGGGTGCCCTAGAAGACATCGCCAAGGTCGATGTCTCGCTTGATGGCGGTAAAACATGGCAAGTCGCGCGCTTGGTGGGCCCAGATTTGGGCAAATACGCTTGGCGTCAGTTTGTCTTGGCCACAACCCTGAAAGCCGGCCAGTACGATGTCTCAACCCGTGTCACGACAAAATCAGGCATTGAGCAAGTGGCGCAGTCGACTGAAAATGCGGCGGGCTACTTGAATAGTGGTTGGATGTCACACACGGTAAAAATTACCGTGGCTTAATGATCTTCGCAAAGCACCTCTCCCCGCGCGGGAGGGGTGCACGCATCCAGTTAAACCAAGTTAAACAACACAGCAACATCCTCTTCACCAGAGCCTTTTTTAGTCCAATGCCAAGAAAACTATTTACGTCTATTGCTAGAACCATCGGTGCGGCGGCGCTGGTGTCTGCTGCAGCCTTTACCCCAATTGCCTCGGCAAATGATGAAGAAGGTAAGCTTTTATTCTTAAAGGGTGCAGCACCAGCCTGTGCAATATGCCATACCCTAGAGGCCGCTGGAGCCGCAGGCGCAGTGGGGCCGTCTATGAACGAGCTCCAACCTGATGCTGCGCGTGTTTTAAATGCCCTAAAAAACGGGATTGGCCAAATGCCTGCTTATACAAGCTTAACGCCCGAACAAATGAAAATATTATCCGAATACGTTGCGAAGGCGAGTCGAGAGTAAAAATCTGTTGGGAGCGGAGGCCTGCCTGGCGCGGGATCGAAACTCGGGTTCTAAGACATATTTTCGAGATTGATTCGTCACAATCGTGTTTAAATCAGGAAAATAACAAGAATTAGGAGACTGACATGCGACTCACTAAAACAATCAAACACATCGTCTTTGTTTCGGCCTTTTTAATCTCACCTGCCTCGGCTCTCGCACAAGCCTATCCGACGCAAACCATAAAATTTATTGTCCCCGCGCCACCAGGGGGCGCAATTGATCTGATCGCACGCGTTCTTTCAGAAAAACTCACTGCTTCGCTCGGTCAGAGCGTGATCGTCGAAAATAAACCAGGCGCTTCAAACAATATCGGTTCTGACCTGGTGGCAAAAGCAGCGCCAGATGGCTACACCATCGGGATCGTAGCGGGCAGCCATAACATTAATAAGTTTATCTACAAGGATCTGCCGTGGGATCCCGAAAAAAGCTTCGAACCAATTATCTATACGCACGTAGTGCCCTTGGTGTTTGCGATCAGTCCACAAATTCCAGCTAAAACATTGCCTGAATTCATTAGCTGGATGAGGGCGAATCCAGATAAGGCCAAAGTCGCAACCTCAGGCCGCGGTAGCGCGCAAGACATGGCAGCCCTTATGTTTCGCACAGCAACCGGCTTAGACATGATGCTGGTTCCATACAAAGGCTCGTCGGTCGCGCATCCGGATCTACTAGCCGGGCGCACGGCGCTCTTTATCGACACTATCAGCGCTATTCAAACGCAAATCAAAGCGGGCACTGTCGGTGCGGTCGCCGTCTCAACGCTTAAACGTACGGCTGCTCTACCTGACCTACCTACTGCAGATGAACAGGGTTTAAAAGGCTATGACGCGAATACGAACGGTGGGTTACTAGCGCCGGCGGGGACCCCTAAGGCAATCATTAACAGACTGAACGCTGAAGTCAATGCCGCATTCAAGTTGCCTGATGTAAAGGCCAAGTTAAACGCGGCTGGCATCGAAATTCAAGGTGGCACCCCACAAGAGTACGCCGACTTAATCAAGGCCGATCTTGCTAAGTGGCGCAAGGTAATTGAGGCGGCGGGGATTAAGCCGGAGTAAGCACCGATGCGCTTGCGCAATGGGCTCACTCAAAAGTGCATTCAATGGGCGGCAAAAACGCACTACATAACCATGACTTCGAAGATCACTATCTGAGATCAAACTTTTACTTAGCGATTGAGCTATTGTCACGCTTCAAAGACTGAAGGTATTTTGTTGCCTGTCAGCGGATGAATGCGCTATCTTGTGTCAGGCAAATATCCGCTAGGGTGTAGGTGGCTATTTGGCCATTCAGTCATAAAAACAATCTGGAGAGAAAATGAGATTCAACGGCCGATCGATTTTGGCAATCACTGCGCTCTGCTGCGCGCCCTTGCCCGCCTCGGCGCAAGCGGACTATCCCAGTAAACCCATCACGCTTGTTGTGCCGTTTCCACCGGGTGGGGTAACGGATATTGCGGGCCGCGAGGTCGCTAGAAATCTGACAAAATATTTGAATCAGGCCGTGGTCGTAGAAAATAAAGCCGGGGCTGGCGGAAACATCGGTACGCAGTACTTAGCAGCCAGCAAACCTGACGGCTATACCCTGGGGTTATTGACGGTAAGCGCCATGTCCATTGCGCCGCATGTCACTAAAAATTTAGGCTTCAACCCCAGTAAAGACTTCACCCCAATTACGAATGTCATCATCACAGAGGGCGCAATCGTGGCCAACGCCGCGACGCCGTTCAGTTCAGTCAAAGAGTTCGTGGCTTATGCAAAAGCGAACCCCGGCAAAGTGAGTTATGCGAGCGTAGGAAACGGCTCAATCCCGCATTTGACGGCTGAAATGTTTGCGCAGCGGGCAGGTATAAGTTTGCTGCATGTACCTTACAAAGGTACAGGTCCGGCACTGCAAGACCTGCTCGCCAATCAAATTAATTTATCCTTCGAGAGCTCGGTCGGGACCTCATTCAATAACGTCACAGCCGGACGCTTAAAAGTCTTG
>Ga0114972_10003432_pt1 | contig 11833 bp, 12 predicted proteins | sample M_140807_EF_Meta_FD_87354 | JGI IMG/M metagenome (GOLD analysis project Ga0114972, IMG submission 87354) | Freshwater microbial communities from Lake Montjoie, Canada to study carbon cycling - M_140807_EF_MetaG | ecosystem: Environmental > Aquatic > Freshwater > Lake | place: Lake Montjoie... | reverse complement strand
GATCCGGGTGGCCGTGACGGACTGGCCCAGGGTGCCGGCCCCGCCGATCTCGACCACCACATCGACGCCCCGTCCGCCGGTCAGGGCGGCGGCGGCAGCGCCCCATTCCGGGGTCTGGCGATAATTGACCAGGTGGTCCGCCCCCAGGGCCTTCAACTTCTCAAGCTTTTCGTCCGAGGAGGAGGTCGAGATGACTGTAGCGCCCGCCGCCTTGGCCATCTGAAGGGCGAAGATGGAGACCCCGCCCGTACCCTGGGTCAGGACCACGTCGCCGGGCTTGATCCGCGCCTCGACCATCAGGGCCCGCCAGGCGGTAAGGGCGGCGCAGGGCAGGGTCGCCGCCTCGGCGAAGGACCAACCGGCTGGCATTCGGGTGAAGGCCCGGGCCGGCATGGCGACGTATTCCGCCGCAAAACCATCGGCATGGTCCCCGGGCACGCCCAGCAGGCGCTCCAGGACCGGACCGCCGGTCTCCCAGTTGGGGAAGAAGGCCGACAGGACCCGGTCGCCTGGGGCATAGCCCGTCACCCCTTCGCCCACGGCGACCACCTCGCCGGCACCGTCCGACATGGGGATGCGACCGTCGGCGGACGGGATCATGCCCGCCACCACGGCGAAGTCATGGAAGTTGAGCGAGCTGGCGCGAACCCGGACCAGGAGCTCGCCAGGGCCGGCGACGGGCTGGGCCCTCTCCTCGATGACCAGCTTGTCCAGCCCGCCCGGGGCGCGGATGGCGGCGACTTTCATGGGACTCTCCCTGTCAGGCCCGCTGGGGGCCGGTGTGCGTGCGGAGAGCACATTGTCCAGTATTGCAGACGCCGCAAGGTCACGCGGCGTCAGTCCTTGCCCCCAGAGGGCAGGAATCCCAGTGTGCAGGACTCAAGGGCGGCGGGGGATGAAGACCTCGACCCCGGCGCCCACCCGTCGGGCCGCGGCGTAGTTCCCCAGGTTCAGGGCCAGGCTCATGCGGCCCCGGGAGTCGGGATAGATGAGGACCGCCCCCTCGGGCACGTCGCTGAAGGTGCGCATGTAGGGCGCGGGCTCAGGCCGGCCGGCCACGGTCAGGGGGACGACGTCCCCGATCCTCCAGCCCAGTCCGGCGAAGGCCTCGGCGGAGAGGTCAAGGATCAGGTTTCCATAGGGCCCGTCGGTCCCGATGGCGTGGGCGCGCACCCCCTCCGGGCCAACCCTGGGCGGCGCAAGGTCCAGCCTCACGAGGGACTTCGGATCGATCCCAGGCCCCACCCCGGCCCAGTCGTCACCCCGGGCCAGATGGCCGGCGACTGGCGAGAAGATGTCCCGGCCATGGAAGGTCGAGGACCGCCGCGCGCCGATCATCCAGGACTCGGCGGTGATCTCGCGGGCCGCGACGACCGGGTCCGTGGCGTCCAGAAGGGTGATCAGGCCGTTGTCTGGCAGGACCAGGCTCTGTCCGCGCCGGGTGCGGGCCACGATGGCCCGGCGCCGGGACCCGACCCCAGGGTCGACCACCACCACGATGACCGCGTCCGGCACCAGCCAGGGGGCGGAACCGGCCAGCAGCCGGGCGCCAGCAGCGACGTCGTAGGGCGGGACCCGGTGGCTGATGTCGAGGAGGCGGGCGTCCGGCGCAAGGGACAGGATGACGGCCCGGCAGATGGCGACGGCGTCGTCGATCTCGTCGAAGTCGGAGAGAAAGCCCACCATCCGACCGGGGGCAGCGCGGGTGACACCCGGGACCAGGGTCAGGGCAAGGCCAGCGGCCAGCAGGCCGCGTCGGGGCAGGGCGGCGGTGGTCATCCGGCTCAGGTTCCGAGGGCGGCGTAGAGGCGCCGAGGCGTGATCTCGCGGACATTGGGCGTACCGGCGCCCGGGACGCTTCCGTTGACGTTCTGGATCATGCCCACGAAGACGATGTCGTTGGTGGGATCGATCCAGAACCAGGTGCCGAAGGCCCCGCCCCAGTAGAAGGTCTCGCGCCCCTGCGGGGTCCGGGCGGCGACGGGATCCTGGATAACCGCGAAGTCGAGGCCGAACCCGACGCCTGGCTGGGCCGGTCCGTAGAGGTCCACCATTACGCCCGGGGCCAGCAGGTTGCGGCGCATGAGGCGGACCGTTTCCGGCTTCAGGACCCGGGCGCCGTCCAGCAAGCCGCCGTCCAGCAGGGCCTGGGCAAAGCGGAAATAATCTGAGGCGGTGGAGAGCAGGCCGCCGCCGCCGGACAGGAAGACAGGCGGGGCCACAGGGACCACCTGGGCCGGGCCCGCGACGATGCGGCCGTCCCGGTAGGTGTGGATCCTGGCCACCCGGGGCGCCTTCTCCGGCGAGACATGGAAGCCCGTGTCCGGCATCTTCAGGGGGCCGAAGACGTGCTGGGCCAGGTAGGCGTCGAGGCGCTGGCCCGACAGCCGCTCGACCACATGGCCCTGGATGTCGACGCTGGGCCCGTACCGCCAATCCGTCCCCGGCTGGAAGGCCAGGGGCAGGGCGGCGAGCCGGCGGATCATTTCCTTCAGGTCGCCGGACCTGAGCCCCGCCTGGGCGTAGCCGGCGCTGACGTCGAAGCCGGCGGTGTGGCTCATCAGCTGGGCCATGGTCATGGGCGAGGCCTGGGGGACGAGGCTCCCGTCCGGGGCCTTCACCTGCAGCCCCGCGAACTCGGGAATATGCCGGGCGACGGGATCGTCCAACTTCCAGAGCCCCTTCTCCCAGAGCTGCATCATGGCGACCCCGACCACCGGCTTGGTCATGGAGGCGATGCGCCAGATGGTGTCGGGCCGGGCCGGGGCGCCGGTCTCGACGTCGGCGAGGCCCCGGGTCTCGAAGTGGATCACCTTGCCCTTCCGCGCGGCCAGGGTAGTGACCCCCGCCAACTGTCCCCCGTCCACCAGGGCCTGCAGGTCGTCGGACAGGGCCTTCAGCCGGGCCGGATCGAAGCCGGCGGCCCGGGAATCCGCGAGCGGCAGGGCCGGGGCGGCAGCGAAGGACCCTCCCGGGAGACCGGCGGCGAGGACAGGTGAGGCGGCGGCGGCGGCGAGAAGCTTGCGGCGGGTCAGGCGCATGGGCATGGTTCCATATATGAGGACTGGCGCATCATCTGTGATCCTGCACGCTGCAGACCGACCGGCGCAACCTCCGGTTCGCCGGGGGCTGGGCGCCCTGCTCGCCGCTGGCCTGCTGTACGGGGCGACCCCGGCCGCCGCCGCCGGGGCCTGCGTCGGGATCGCACCGGGCGAGGACCGTCCCGTCCGGGACCTGGCCTATGCCATGCCGGAGGCCGGCGTCCCCGCCGACGCCCTGAGCCTGGACCTCTGGCCGGGGGCGAGCCCCCTTCCCGCGCCCCTGGTGGTCTTCGTACACGGCGGGACCTGGATGAACGGCGGCAAGTATGCGGGGACAGCGGGACAGGCCCGGGCCTTCCGGTCCGCGGGTTTCGCCTACGCCACGGTGAACTACCGTCTGCGACGGTATGCCGCACCGGACGGCGCCGCCCGGGACATCGCCCAGGCGATCGCCTTCCTGCGAGCCGAGGCCGGGGGCTGCGGCGTCGATCCCAGCCGCATCGTTCTGATGGGCCATTCTGCAGGCGGCCACCTCGCCGCCCTGGTTGCCCTCGACCCAGGCTACCTGGCGGGGGCGGACGTGCCTCCCGGCGTCGTCCGGGCGGTGGTCCTGCTGGACGCCTACGGCCTCGACATCCCCCGCCATGTCCGCGAGAGCGGGGACCCGGTTTACGCCCGGGTCTTCGGCCCCGATCCCGTGGGCTGGACAGCCATGTCGCCGGTCACCTACGCCGGTCCCGGGCGGCCACCAGCCGTCATCCTGCATGTGGACGCCCGCAATCCCGAGACGCCGGGACAGGCCCGGGTCCTGGCCGAAGCCCTCCGCGCCGCCGGGGGTGAAGCGGTGGTCCACGAAGCGGAAGGGGAGAACCACATCAGCATCAACTTTGGCTTTGGTGCCCCGGGGGACGAGACCACGCGTCGGACCCTGGACTTCCTCGCCAAGCACGTAACGCAAGGGACGGGCTTGTCAGGACTGCGCGCTACAGCCTTAATCCCACAGACCTCGGCGGACAGCGCCGGCACTCACGAAGGATACACCCGATGAACGCCCCGATCCCTCCCTCCACGGGCCCCCTGACCTTCGGCTTCAGCCCGCATGACGACATGAATGACCTGCGGATGAGCGACAAGGCCACGCCGCTCTACGAGCACGTCAAGCGCTTCATCGCCGAGACCGTCGTGCCCATGCAGACGGAGTTCCGGGCCCTGGGCGAGGGCCATACGGACCGCTGGACCTTCGCGCCGGGCCAGCTCGACGTGCTGGAGAAGGCCAAGGACCAGGCCAAGAAGGAAGGCCTCTGGAACTTCTTCCTGCCCGATGCTGATACCGGCGAGGGCCTGTCCAACCTCGATTACGCCTACATCGCCGTAGAGCTGGGCAAGGCACCCATGGCCTCGGAGGTGATGAACTGCTCAGCGCCGGACACCGGCAACATGGAAGTGCTCGAGCGCGTCGGCACCCCCGAGCAGAAGGAGCGCTGGCTGAAGCCCCTGCTGAACGGCGAGATCCGCTCGGCCTACGCCATGACCGAGCCGGCGGTGGCCTCGTCCGACGCCAAGAACATCGCCACCCGGGCGGTCCTGGACGGTGACGAGTGGGTGATCAACGGCGAGAAGTACTACATCTCTGGAGCCGGCGACCCGCGCTGCAAGATCATGATCACCATGGTCCGCACCGACCCCGACGCCCCGCCGCACAAGCAGCAGTCGCAAATCCTGGTGCCCATCGACGCCCCCGGGGTGGAGATCCTCGGCCCGATGCACGTCTTCGGGGAAGACCACGCCCCTCGCGGCCACATGCACATCCGCTTCACCAATGTGCGGGTGCCTAAGTCCAACGTCCTCCTGGGCGAGGGCCGCGGCTTCGAGATCAGCCAGGTCCGCCTTGGGCCGGGCCGGATCCATCACTGCATGCGGACCATCGGCAAGGCCGAGCGGGCCCTGGACCTCATGGTCCGCCGGGGCCTGTCCCGGGAGGCCTTCGGCCGCAAGATCGCCTGGCTGGGCGGCAATGTGGAAATCATCTCCCGGGCCCGGATCGACATCGAGGCCATGCGCCTGATGGTCCTCAAGGCGGCCAAGGCCATGGACGTCCTGGGCAACCGCGAAGCCCGGGTCTGGGTCTCCATGGTCAAGGCCATGGTGCCGGAGCGGGCCTGCAAGATCATCGACCAGGCCATCCAGATGCATGGTGCGACGGGCATTTCCCAGTGGACGCCCCTGGCCTCCATGTACACCGACGTGCGCCACCTGCGCTTTGCCGACGGCCCGGATGAGGTCCACCACATGGTGGTCGGCCGCAATGAGATCCGGGCCTACGAGGGCGGCGCCGAGGACGTCCCGGCCGCCGTTGCCCTGAGGAACTGAGGGGGCGGAGCTGAACGGGCGGAACTGAGCGGGCAGAACTTACCGGGCAGACTGGGGACGGGGCGATTTGGCCCCGGTCTCAGCCGGGGAAGTTGGCCGGGACCACCTCGGACAGGGTGGGTCCGATCTCGTCGTGGATGACCAGGTCGGCGTATGCGTCCAGGTCCGTGGCGTCCCGGTTCACGATCACCAGGCGTGCGCCAGACCGGCGTGCCTGCAGGGGAAAGCCCGCAGCCGGCCAGACGGTGAGGCTGGAGCCCAGCACCAGGAAGAGGTCGCAGGACAGGGTCTCGTCCTCCGCCCGCCGCATGGGTTCCTCGGGCATGGACTGGCCGAAGGAGATGGTCGCCGTCTTCACCAGGCCGGTGCACTCCCGGCAGGCGGGAAGTTCTCCCCGGACCTCGAAGGCCGGGCGCAGGTCATCGATCTCGTGGCGCAGGCCGCAGGACAGGCAGGTGGCATAGCTGGCATTGCCGTGCAGCTCGATCACCCGGTCGGCGGGAATGCCCGAGTGCTGGTGCAGGTTGTCGACGTTCTGGGTGATGATGGCGGACAGGCGCCCGCTCTCCCACAGGCGGGCCAGGGCGAAGTGGCCCGCGTTGGGCTCCCGGCCCGTCCAGCCGGCGCGGCCCTGGAAGGCCCGGGTCCAGGATTCCCGGCGCTTTTCCTCGCTGTTCACGAAATCCTGAAACTGAATGGGCTTCATCCGGCTCCAGACCCCGCCCGGCGAGCGGAAGTCCGGAATTCCCGATTCCGTGGAGATTCCGGCCCCGGTGAAGGCCACAATCCGCTCTGCAGACCGAAGGACCTGGGCCAGATCGCCCCGTTTTGCCAATTTTCCGGTCACTTTCCGACTCCGCCTGTCTGCGCCGCTTCGGGCCTGCCTCAGGGGAAGGCGCCCTGGGCCTGTTCTTTGGGCCTTTTCAGCGCCGCCTGATCCTGTAGCCAAGGACTTCAGGACAACCGCCGGATTGGCGCAAGTGGGGATGCGAGGCATGAAGCCCAGAAGAGTCATGAAGCGCGGCACAGTCTGGGGTGCGGCCCTCGCCACCCTGAGCCTGGGCCTGCTGGCCTCGGGACCCGCCCTGGCCCAGGCCCCTTCGCAGGTCGACTCCGGGGACACCGCCTGGCTGCTCAGCGCCACCGCCCTGGTCCTGCTCATGAGCCTGCCGGGCCTGGCCCTCTTCTATGGCGGCCTGGTGCGGACCAAGAATGTCCTGTCCGTCCTGATGCAGTGCACGGCGGTAGCCTGCCTGGCCTCAGTGGTCTGGCTGGTGCTCGGCTATTCCCTGGCCTTCTCCGGGACCGCGCCCTTCATCGGCGACCTTGGCAAGGTCGGCCTGATGGGCCTGTCCCGCGGCGACGTCGTGGGTACGGCGCCCGAGATTGTCTTCTTCGGCTTCCAGATGGCCTTCGCAGTCATCACCCCGGCCCTGATGATCGGCGCCGTGGTCGAGCGGGTTAAGTTCTCCGGCCTCCTGGCCTTCTGCGCCGGCTGGCTGGTCCTGGTCTATGCCCCCGTCTGCCACTGGGTCTGGGGGGGTGGCTGGATGGCGACCCTCGGGGTCAAGGACTATGCCGGAGGCCTGGTGGTGCATGCCACGGCCGGCGTCAGCGCCCTTCTTCTGGCCCGGGCCGTAGGCCCCCGGGACGGCTTTCCCCGCGCGCTTTCGCCGCCGCACAATCCGGGCATGACCATGACCGGGGCGGGCCTGCTCTGGGTCGGCTGGTACGGCTTCAACGGCGGCAGCGCCCTGGCGGCCAATGCCGACGCCGGCGCGGCCCTGACCGCCACCCACATGGCGGCGGCCTCGGCGGGCCTGGTCTGGGCCCTGATCGAGCACCTGCGCTTCGGCCGGTCCAGCCTGGTCGGTCTGGTCACCGGCGTCGTCGCCGGCCTGGCCACCGTGACCCCGGCCTCGGGCTTCATCAGCCCCCTGGCGGGCCTGGCCCTGGGGGCGCTCGGCAGCCTGGTCTGCTTCGAGGCCGTGACCCTGGTGAAGGCCAAGCTGGGCATTGACGACAGCCTCGACGTCTTCGCCGTGCATGGGGTCGGCGGCATCCTTGGAACCCTGATGGTCGCCGTACTGGCCCACCCCCTCCTGGGCGGGACCGGCTATGCCGAGGGCGTGACCCTGGCGGGCCAGGCCTGGCGGCAGGGTCTGGGCGTCCTGGTGGTCTGCGCCTGGTCGGCGGGCGCCAGCCTGGTACTGATCGCCATCGTCCGGCGACTGACGGGACTGAGGGCCAGCGACGAGGTCGTCGACGATGGCCTGGACCTCGGCGCCCACGGCGAGCGGGCCTACCACATCTGAAGGTGAAGGCGGGCAGCGGCGCCGCCGTTGACCCCCTCACCCGGCTTCGCCGGGAGCTCCCCCTGGGGGGAGCAATAGCTCTGTAATTCCTCCCCCAAGGGGGAGGTGGACCGGGGCGGCGCCCCGGGACGGAGGGGGTCAACGGCGCTTCAGCTGACCCCCTCACCGACCTTCGGCCGGAGTTCCCCCTGGGGAGAGCAATGGGCACCGGGCCTGAGGTGGCGCGCGGCCCCTAGTCCCTGAACACCACCGTCTTGCGGCCATTCAGCAGGACCCGGTCCTCCAGCACCCAGCGCACCGCCCGGGCCAGGACCCGGCGCTCGATGTCACGGCCCTTGCGCACCAGGTCCTTGGGTTGGTCGCGGTGGCTGATCCGCTCCACGTCCTGCTCGATGATCGGGCCCTCGTCGAGGTCGGGGGTGACGAAGTGGGCCGTGGCACCGATCACCTTCACCCCCCGGGCGTGGGCCTGGTGATAGGGCCGTGCGCCCTTGAAGCCCGGCAGGAAGGAGTGGTGGATGTTGATGCATTGCCCGGCCAGGTGGCGGGCCATGTCCTCCGACAGGATCTGCATGTAGCGCGCCAGGATGACGAGGTCGGTCCCGGTGGCCGCGATCAGGTCGCGTAGGCGCGCCTCCTGGTCGGCCTTGGTCTCGGGGCTCACCGGCAGGTGGTGGAAGGCGATCCCCTTCAGGTCGGTGTGCGGGAAGCTGGCCTCCGGGTGGTTGGAGACCACCGCCGAGATGTCCATGGGCAGCTCGCCCTGGCGCCAGCGCCAGATCAGGTCGGCCAGGCAGTGGTCAGTCTGCGAGGCCAGTATCATCACCCGCCGCCTGTCCCTGGGATCCCGCAGGGTCCAGTCCATGGACAGGTCCGCCGCCAGGGCCTCCAGCCCAGGGTGCACCGCCTCCGCCCCGCCGGGGCCAGGGGTGAAGACCACCCGCATGAAGAAGCGGCCGGTCTCTGCGTCGTCGAACTGCTGGGCGTCGAGGATATTGGCGCCGTGCTCGAACAGCAGGGTCGAGACCCGGGCGACAATGCCAGGCCGGTCGGGACAGGACAGGGTAAGGATCACAGACAGGCTCCCAGGACGGGGCGGCGGATACCGCGTATGCCGCAGGCCGGGAAGGCGCGCCGCCTCAGGCTCGCCGGGGCGGCGGCTCAGAGGCCGCCAAGCAGGGCCGGCAGGATGTAGCGCTGGACGCCCTGCAGGATCAGCACGGCGAGGACCGGGGTGATGTCCAGGCCGCCGATGGGCGGGGTGATGGGCTGCAGGGGCGTCAGGACCGGGGCGGTCAAGGTTTCGAGAATCCTTTGGATACCGGCCACGGCGCTGTTGCGCAGGTTGATGACGTTGAACGCCGTCAGCCAGGACATGATGGCGCTGATGATAATCGCCAAGACCATGAGCTGGATCAGGCCATTAAGGATGAAGTGCAGGAAGCTTCCAATCATTTCCGCCTCATAAAGCCCCCGCAGGCCGGCGGCAAGACGGGACCGCCAAGCCGTCTTGACAGCCCCGCCCCAAAACCGCTTATTCCGCCCCTTCCTTGGGGCCGTAGCTCAGTTGGTAGAGCGCATCGTTCGCAATGATGAGGTCAGGGGTTCGATTCCCCTCGGCTCCACCAGGAAGTCCTCTTCATAGCCTTGAAGCTCCCCGGCGTCTGCGTTTTCGGGCCGCGGCGCACGTGCTACCAAGCTTTGGCTTCAGCCCCTGCGAGGACCTCAGCCATGGTGGCCATCAGCCGCGCCGACTTCCTGCTCCTTCTGGTCGGCCTCCGGGATTCCGATCCCGGCCAGGACGTGCAGATCGCCTTCCTGCAGTTCTGCATGGACAATGCCGCCTGGAGCCACGGCCAGTTCCTCCAGGACCTCTGGGTCGCCTACGAGACGAAGATGCGCAAGGGCGGCTTCTTCGTGGAGTTCGGGGCGACAGACGGGATCAAGTTCTCCAACACCCGGGCGCTGGAGACACGGCTGGGCTGGAACGGCATCCTCGCCGAGCCAGCGCACGTCTGGTACCCGGCCCTTCGGCGCAACCGGGCCTGCTTCATCGACGACCGCTGCGTCTGGACCACGACGGGCGAGACCCTGACCTTCAACCAGCCCGCCATCGCCGCTCACTCCACCATCGATGCCTTCTCCGAGGGCGACAACCTGGCCGGCACCCGGGCGGAGGGGCAACGCTACGAGGTGACCACGGTCTCCCTCAACGACCTCCTGGCGCACTGGAACGCCCCGCGGCGCATCGACTACCTGTCCATCGACACCGAGGGCTCGGAACTGGACATCCTCCAGGCCCTGGACTTCGGCACCTGGGAGATCCGGCTGCTGACCGTAGAGCACAACCACACGCCGAAGCGGCAGGAGATCCACGACTTCCTGGCCTCGAAGGGCTATCGCCGGAAGTTCGAGACCCTGTCCAACGTCGATGACTGGTACGTACGGACGTACTGAGCCCCGCCGTGACACCCCATACTTGACACTCTCGGCGGCCCGCGCTGAGGGTGTCCAATGATCGACCCCTCCTGGTCCCACCGGCTCCAGCCGATGATTGATCCCCTGTTCCGGCTAGGGCTGGCGCCCGCCGTGGCCCTCTGGGCCCTGAGCCTGGGGACCCCCGTCGGCGCCCATGGGCCCGGGTGCCTTTTCCGGCTCTTCACGGATCACGAATGCTGGGGCTGCGGGACCCTGAGGGCCATGGCCGCCCTCCTGCGCCTCGACCTTTCCGGCGCCCTGGCGCTCAATCCGTTCAGCCCGCTGGTGGCGACGACCCTGGTCGTCCTGTCCGCCTCCGGGCTCCTCAACCTTCACGCCGCCCTCGGGAGACCCGCACATGGCTGAATTCACCTTCATGGAGCAGCAGATGCTGACCCAGGACCTGAGCGATCCGCAGAAGGTCCTGTTCAACGGCCAGTTCGCCTCCGAGAAGAAGGACCGGACCCTGATCTTCGTGGTCTCCCTGCTCCTGGGCTATCTCGGCGTCGACCGTTTCCTGGTGGGCGACATCGGCTGGGGCGTCCTGAAACTGCTCACCTTTGGCGGCTGCGGCATCCTGTGGCTGGTGGACCTGTTCCTGATCTGAGGCCGGGTGGACGATTTCAACCGCCGCAAGGCGCACGAGATCCTCGACACGATCCGGATGACCACGCGGGCGGCCCCGCCGCCTGCGGCGCCCGCAGCTCCGGCCGCCTAGGTCGGCTCGGCGGCACCGCCCGGCGCCCCGAGATCAACTCCCGGAGATGTAGGCCTTCAGACCGTGCGCCTCGGCCTCGACCTCGGAAATCTTCCACTTCACCAGGTCGCCGATGGAGACGATGCCGACCAGCCGCCCGGCCTGGACGACCGGCAGGTGGCGGATCCGCCGGTCGGTCATGCGCGAGAGCAGGGAATCGAGGGATTCGCCCGGCTCTGCGAACACCACATTCGCCGTCATGTAGGCGGAGACCGGGCGTGACGTGACCGTAACGTCGCCGCCGGCCACCGCCCGGACGATGTCGCGCTCTGAGACAATGCCCACCACGCGATCACCCTGCGTCACCACCAGGGCACCGATGCGTTTGGAGTGCAGGAGCTCGGCAACCCGGCCGACCGTGTCTGTGGGCGCGACGGTAAACACCGCATCGCCCTTGGCCCGAAGAATCTGTGAGACCAGCATGGTGTCCCCCGTTCCCGTCCGTGATGGCGAAGTCTGCCTACGGGTCCGGCGACAAGGCAAATCAATCAATCGTTAAGCACTGAACCCGGGCGTTGGACGCGCCGGAGCGCGTCCTCCCCGCAGGCTCACTCCAGCCCCCGCAGGTACCCCAGGCTCGCCTCCACGCTCGGCCAGTAGGGCTCCGGTGGGAAGTCGTGCTCGACGAAGCGGTGCTCGACGCCCACCTCGGCGCCGGCGGCCAGGAGGGCGGGGAAGTCGAGGGTTCCAGCGCCCACGTCGTCCATGCCGCCGTCTTCCCGGTAGTCCTTCAGGTGCAGGAGGCGGACCCGGCCGGCCATCTGGCGGATCATGGCCAGGGGGTCCTCGCCGCCGCGCTTCAGCCAGAAGACGTCAAGCTCGAAGCTGACGAGGGCGGGGTCGAGGCCGGCGACCAGGCGGTCGAAGGGGCG
>Ga0114972_10003431_pt1 | contig 11835 bp, 7 predicted proteins | sample M_140807_EF_Meta_FD_87354 | JGI IMG/M metagenome (GOLD analysis project Ga0114972, IMG submission 87354) | Freshwater microbial communities from Lake Montjoie, Canada to study carbon cycling - M_140807_EF_MetaG | ecosystem: Environmental > Aquatic > Freshwater > Lake | place: Lake Montjoie... | reverse complement strand
GAGCGACACGTTCCAGGCGGAGGCGAGCGCGGGCGGGCCTGGGAAGACGGTGCCCCCCCACGCGCCAGAGTGAAGCCCCTCCATGCAGAAGGACACCGGAATGCCCAGCCGCGACTGCTTCATAAAGGCTGCCTGCAGAGCGTTGCGTGCGCGCAGAGCTTCCAGGGGGGTGCTCCACTGCGAAACGTTTGCGTGCCCCCAAGCACTCTTGTTCATAACCTCGTCTATAAACAGAGTACCAATTCCTGTCTCACCAAACTCCTCCAGGATGCCGGGCAGGTCAGCCCACCCGCCCTCGTTCTTATTCACCAGCTGATTAGCAAGCTCTCTTGGGCTCATTCGGCTGAGGAGGTCAGCCACACGCTCACTCACGGGAAGGTCGGGAGACTGATATGCCGCTGCATCCCTCTCCACCACGGGAAAAGCAGAGCAATAGAAAAAAGGCAGGGCAAATCGTAGCATCATTTTTTTTCCCGCAAAAGCGATCACCGAATTTTTTGAAAACCGCAAGGGGAGGCCAGAGGGGAGGGCCTATCCCTAGCACCTATCCCCAAAACATCCTAGGTCAGGGTGTTGGCATAGTGCTGCTCAGGGGCTCCCCAAAACATCCTAGGTGTTGGCATAGTTGGCATAGTGCTGCAACGTGCAGTGCAATCTCAAGAGCTACATGCCGTGGATTTGAGATTGTGTGGTATAGTGCTACAACGAGAGGCAATCTAAAGAGTCACATGCGTCCCTACAGCTGTCAGGTGGTTGGGTGTGGGGTATAGGGCTACACAGAGCAGCAATCTCAAGAAGCATGCGTACCCAGCACCCTGCATGGTCCCGTGGTGAAGTGGGTGCAGGGGAGGTGGCTGATATATAACGCAAACGCTTTGGTTTAAAAAAAAAACAATAGGTTATTCACCTGGGTTTTCAAACATTAAATTAGCTAATAATCAATACCGCATCTGGTATGCTCAGGTAAAAGGCATGAGCATATGTGTATAAACGGGTTGAGTAGCTGGAAAAAAAAGCTAGGCGAGGAATTTTAATTATAAATATCTCAGAGGGGGAAAACGGTGATATGCCTCGAGGCGGGAAAAACCAAAAAGTCGAATGCGGCATGGAATCCCTGCCAGCTGACGTTAAATACCACATTAGTACCTATCTCTCCGACACTGAGCTCCTCCATTTGCACGCGACCTCTAGCGAGCACCGTGAGCTTCTGGCCCTTCCCGAGTTTTGGCTTCCGCGGGTACGCTTCTGGTGTGACTTTTGGACTCTTTCCCTTCCCCGTGTTCTTTCTGTTTTTAGCAGCCCCTTTTTGCTGCAGCGAGCCTATCGCACCTTTGGGACACTTTTACTTGAAGTGTGTCACAGGGTGGTTATTCCGCTGGCGGAGGCAAGCCCCCGTGGCGGGGTGTGCAGCTCGGTTATGGTGGAGGGCGCCCCCCAGCCCCGCATACTCCTGCGTGGTTTGGGTGCACCCGAGCAGGGTGTCACTTGGACCCTGTGCTGCAGTTTTAATGAAACTGCCACTGGGATGCTGTGCAGCCTCGTTGGTGGGTGCGAGCAGGATATCTGGGAGCACTCCCGTTCAGGCGCTGCACACTTCTTCACCAGGAAAAAATCCTCCCCCATGGAGCAGGAGGAGGTGGTGCAGCAGCACTCCCCCCACACCCCGACCCAAACCCTTTTTTCGCCGCCCCACGTTTTTTCACTCCTTCCTATCCCCCCGGCTTCGCTCCACTATCAACCCTGCTGCTGGGCCGCACCCACAGGGACCGGTAGCCCCCCCCCTCCCCCACCTCAGTGGACCCCCCTAGGGGGGCTCTATGAAGCGAATTATGGGCCCCACGGGAGAGAGATTCTTTTCATAAGGCTCGTGCGGAGCGAGATGCTGCCTGCCTGCCTGTATCCCCACTGCGGAATATCATGCGTGCCCTCGTTCGTGCACCTCTCACGAGGCGGCAAAGGCCTCACTGCACCACTCGCCGCCTACCGTGAGGCTCTTGATGAAGGAATCCCAGGAGGAAGGACGTCCACTGCCTACCATGCTGCCAGCTCTGTGCTCCTGGAGGACTGCGAGGACGCCGCGGCAGCGCACCCCCTTTGGCAGCGCCCTCCCCCAGTGCAGCTCCTCTCCTGCGGCTCTCAGCAATACTCCTGGACACTCTCCTGCGTGAAAATCAGCGGGGATGTGAATGTTCCCTCGGGGGATTTTTCTTGGGTTGCCCAGTGTGAGGAGCCGCAGCGTCAGGACCCTTCGTCGGTGGGGGCGGGGGGGGAAGTGTTGGAGGAGGGCACTGCCTTGTTCCCCGCCCGCATGCAGATAAATTTCGACCCTGGCAACTGGCTCCCGAGGTTCATAAGAGTTGGGGTGATTGCAAAGGAGGGTAGCGTGCAGTCCATTTTTGGAATGGATGACCATGGGTTAAGCATGCCACTCAGGCGCTTCTCTGTGCCACCCCACACTACTTAAAAAACACACATCTACTCTAAATAAGCAAAAAAACCAACCAACCCTATCGCAATTCCTCCGCATCTGTGGAAGTCGTCGCCCCCAGTGCCTTATAATTATTTCTATACCGGAGAAAGCCGTCCAGGGCACCCGCGGGAACACGAAGATTTTTCATAGCCTCAGGGTCCTGGGAGAGTTCATCCAACCTCCTGTACAGCAGCGCCCTCCTCTTTTCCTCCCTCACGGCCTTGAGCTGCATAGCTCTGCCGTCCGTGACCCTTTGACTGGGGACCCCCAGGGCTCCCACCAAGCTCAAGGACACACTGCGAGCGCTGGAGCGACTGGGCGTGTACAGGGTGAAGCGTCGCGACAGGCGCAGACGGGTGTTTCTAAAAAGGTAGCTATGGAAACCCTCCCTAGGCCCTGGGAGGAGGGCGGCTCGCTGTCGTGCCAATGTGCGGGCAGTGACGGCATTGAGGCCGGGGAAGTCTCGCTTTGCCCGCGCAATCACTCGCCGCGCGCGCGCCAGGCCCCGCCGCTCCCACACACTGACAGCCAGTCGTTTTGTAGCTAGGCGCTTACGGACCTGGTGAGTGGTGAGACGTGACACACCCAGCCTTCGGGCCAGGGAGCGGACCTGGGAGGAGAGGGCGGAGGAGGAGGGGGAGGGGGCGGCGCCCAGGGCGCTGTCAGCAGTAGCACCCCCCCCCTCTTTCGCCTCCGCAACCTTCCCCCGAAGCCTCAACAAACCCGTCTTCCATCTATTCAATTTTGTTAGATTGGCGAGACCGCGCAGGGGGCGCAAATCCACCACAACAGTCACGCCGTGGCGGTCCACTGCCACGTACGGGCGCTTCACGCACCAGCAGTACTTGAAGAAACTATTGCAAAGCTGCTGCGATCTAGCCTCCGCACTCAAAAAAAGCACACCATTACGACGGGCTACTCCTAGGGCAGCAGACTCCTTGGGAGTCAATGGGTTGCCTCCCACACCACGGGTACCTCTGCTATTCCTGTGCCCACGGCTCACTACTAATCCCAAAACGTCCTCGCGACTCAAGGTAGGGATGGGGCGGGAAAAATATGTCGAGGAGGAAGCACTTCGAGTGAACGATAAAAAATTCGGGGAGACATGGCGCTGCACGAGGCGCGCACTCATGCAACGCTGCATCGACCTGTTTTTACTCTGCAACTTCTTTTCTTTATTTTTCTTTTTTCTTTTTTGGAATATCAACTCTAGTCCTACCTAGTTTTTTCAGAGTTTTTTAGCTATCCTACGGGCAGACTGTGGATCATCTTTCCCGAATTGTATTTTTTTAGTATGCTGTTGCCGCTCTTATCCACCTTATTTATTCATGCTGCAGGATTCTCATTTTCTAATACAATCACTAGCTCTGCTGTATTGCAGGCGAATGTACCCCTTTTCAGCGTGTGGGGTTTTGCAACTGCTGGGTCTACTGTGCAATGCGCTCTGACCCTTCCCAGCCCCCCTTCTCTGCCTTTGGCCACCACAGACGCCGATGGTATCTGGCGTTGTGTAATACCCGCCCTGCCAGTGACCTCTACTCCCTTTAACGTCACTGCAACTTCCTCTGGAACCACGCTAGTGCTGAGCGACATAGTGGTGGGGAAGGTAGTGCTCTGCTCAGGACAATCGTGAGTATTGCTTGCCTGCATTTTTTTATTGCACCTTTAATCTCCACACACAAAAAGTTGACACAGTGTTGACATTTCTTTTCTTTCACCTCCTCTCTTGTTTTTCTTTTCACATGTTTAGGAACATGCAGCTCAGCATTGCCATGGCGTTCAACGCCAGCGCGGAGATTGCAGCCCTCGATGACTACGGGGCCACTGTGCGGTTTCAGTACCCCTCTGGTTCTGCAGATTCCCCCCAAAAAGATGTGGGTGCAGCCAGCTGGTCACGCATATCTGGAAAGTCGGCAGGTGAAAGTGGCTGGGGAGGGTTCTCCGCCACATGCTGGTACGCTGGTCGCGCCCTGTGGGAGAGCCTGGGCAGCGGGGTGGTGCCCATAGGCCTGATAGAGGCCAGTGTGGGGGGCACTGCTATTCGGCAGTGGTCCCCCATGGAGGCCCTTGCAGCCTGCCCTCAGCCCTATAACTCCCCCAAACCCTATGGCACGGGCCCCTACGCTCACAGCACCCTGTACAATGCGCAGATTGCGCCCTATGGCACGGGTCCCACCGCCCTCTCCGCCATCATATGGGATCAAGCGGAGAGTGATTCATTCCCACAGACTCCCCACGAGTACTATGCGTGTGCGGGCCCGGCTCAGGTGAAGGCCTGGAGGCGCGTGCTGCAGGCTCCCACCCTGCCCTTTGTGATTGAGCATCTTCAACCCTACGTCGCGGAGGACCTTGAGTTGCTGAGGTCTGGGCAGCTGGCCACGCTCTCTCTGCCTTACACGGGATATGCCTCCGCCATCGACCTTGGTGACCCTCAGTCACCCCTGGGGGCTGTGCACTTTCGTAACAAACAGGCCATTGGGGCGAGACTGGCCCTCACGGTGAGAAGCCTGTGGGGTGAGGCTGACGCAGCGGCAGTGTACCCCCCCCCCTCCTTCCTCACAAAGGCAGTCCACATGACCAACAGTTCCCCGGGTGGCAAGGTCACGTACATGGTCGTGGTTAGTTTTTTCCGGGAGAGTGGCGGCTCTACTTGGAGCCTTTCCCTGGACCCCTCCCCCCCCGTGTGTGGCCAGCCACCCTGTCCAGGGTTTGAAGTCATGGTCTCGGATGGCATCAATGCCACACTTCTGCCTGCAACCAGTGTCACACTCTCCCCCGATGGGTCGCAAGTCATCCTTCTGGCCCAGTCCACATCACCTAACCTTTATCCCGTTGGCTCGCGGTACGCATGGGGGGCGTGGCCGATAGCTAATTTGTACGGTCCTGGGGGGCTCCCTGTGCTGCCCTGGTCGCAGGCCCTGGTTATTGCAGGGCCACCGCCGCCACCACCACCTCAGTAGTTGGGGACTAGCTGCAGGACTAGCTGTGTGCGTTTACAGCGTTTAGTCCGCAAGTTCGCCGGTGCGGCGGTGGCATGCTTGTGAAATCCTTGGCCGTAAGCTTGTAAGTATAACACATACAGTACAAAGACTGGTAAAAAGGTCGTAATAAAATAATTTCACAATGAGTTTAGTGAGCGTCCATGTATCCTGGCCATATCACGCTGGGGAAGTTATAGTGGTTGGAAATTTTTGCGATTGGGAGCAGGGTAAAGGCGTGAAGGCGCTTTCAAGCGGTGGTGGTTTTGTGGCCACGCTTCATGTACATGAAAACTCAAAGGTTGTTTACAAATTCATTGTAGATGGCGTCTGGAAGCACGATGAACATGCACCTGTGGAAAGTGATTCATCTGGTAATTTTAATAATTTCATTATGGCCCCCAATGCTCTTCCCATCTCCCATAAAATGGCTAAAAAGTTGGACTCCCCTGTGGAGAAGAGCAGTGTTCCCCACCCCTCTTCCACGGTAAACACCACGGAGTCCCTTTTGGTAGCTCCAATCGTCTCGCATACGGACTCCCCGACGCCGGGTTCTTCCACTACTCTTTCTCCGTCCGGCGGTAGCACCACCTCAGGACTTGATATACGTGTACCATCGCCCCCTGCCGTCGTTGAAGAAAACAAGAAAACGATTGTCCCTGTGCAGACAGAGAGAGCATTGAGTCCAGTTGTGACACCACCTACAAGCCAAGGTGCCAGGGGCTGCTGTTGTATAGCTTGATTTTTTTTATATTTGTATTTTATGTTTTTTCTCTTTAAGGAAGGCGTTTAGTTTACAATACCGTTAATAAGTTAGTTTACAAAGATGGTCGAGGTATCCAGGGATCCAAGGAAGGCGAAGCGAGGGGGTTGGAAAAGCCCAGTTACCGAATGAGATCTCAAAAATGACAAAAAACAAAAAACCAGTCATGACTTCGTGGAGATTTAAAAGGTGGGCCTTTCCCACGTTGAGGTTCCATCGGGCCTGACGTACCACGTATCAGTTTCATCCGATAATTGTTGCCACCCAGGAGGAAGGGGTGCTGTGGCATGAGAAGAGGAGGGTGATTCTGTGGCGGTGCCAGGTGTTTGGTGGGGCACCTGAGGCACTGCTGGATTGCTAAGAGAGAGTGGGTTTTGCTTCACCGTGGAGCCGAGCTCCAGAGAGGAGGGTGTTGATGACACTGGAGCAGAGACCTTCCCTTTCCAACTTTGTGCGGAAGCGCCCTTGGTATTGGACCCTCCCCTTCTCATGAAAAAATATGCCCCCACGCTTAAAATGGCCAAGAAGGCGACGGAGCCGATGACAATGCCAGCGATTCCACCAGAGGACAGGGGTTCGGAGACCCCAGATTTTGTGGCAGAGCCGGAGGAGGCACCATTCGACGGCTGGGGGGTGGAGGAGGGGGAGGAGCCTGAGGACAGGGTGGGTGTGGGTGTAGCTGTGGGAGTGAAGGCTGAGGAGGGAGAGGTGGTGGGAGAAGATCCTGTAGAAGGGGTCTGCGAGGGAGTGGGGGTGGAAGTGGGCGTCTGGGATGGGCTCTCGGATACCGTGGACGAGGAAGAGGGTGACGTGCCTATGGTGGGAGAATTTGTGGGAGAGGGTGAGGGGGTGGGGGTAGAGGTTAAAGAAATGACGGGAGGGACTGTGGTGGAGGGAGAGGGGGTGGGGGTGGGAGAGGTGGCAGAAGAGACAGTGGGGGTGGGGGACGCTGAAAGAGTTGAGGTAAAAGAGGGTGTAGAGGATGCACTTTCACCTGGACGGGGACTGGACGTGAGGGTCGTTGTGGTAGAGGGAGTGGGAGAGGTAGTGGGAGAGTTGCTTGGTGAGGAGCCGGGACGCGGACTGTTAGAAGGCGAGGAAGTGGGAGGAGGCGAATAAACGGTAAGACGACGAATGGTGGATCCCATTAGTTTATCGCCGGTATTATCAGTGACGTAAATAGATAGGGAGGAAGCAGTTCCCCCGGATGTAGAAGAAACAAGGGCAATGCCGGATGGGCCGCCAAAGCTGGATGCGTTCCCCACTCCATCTACTGGTGCACTGGAAGGAAAAGATCCACCGGCAAGGATTGATATCAGACCAACAGTGTAACTTCCTGATGTTGGTGATTTCGATAACACTGCAGATATCACACGGGACTTATCCGTAAGATAGAGAGTGAGACTTTTATCATCAAACGCCAGACTGCGGGGTAACATCATGTTTATGCTTGGAGGACTCATCGGAGGAATCAAAGTAGTTACCGAAGTCCTGATTATGGAAGTTCCCTGGAGTGTGAAAGCTAGTAGTCGAATAGCGTTGTTGTTCTTATCAGCCACAAAGACATATGTCAGGGAAGAGGCACCCCCAGTATTGGCACTTGGGGCGGCGAGTCCATAAGGAAAATTAAAATTGGCGAGAGTACCGATATCATCCTTGAACCCAGCCGTGCCATTCCCAGCAACAGTAACCACACCCGGAGGTTGGGTAGTAGACACGGAGCGAATTCGGTTATTTAACGAGTCAGAGATAATGTAGACGGTGGTCGTCCCAGGTAGTAATATCATGGGGCCAGGGGTGTTAAATTTTGCGGCGAGGAGGCTTCCATCCAACCACCCTGCCTCTCCAGACCCCGCAATTGTGGCCACCCCCGAGGGCCCCGAAGAAGGAATTAAAGAGGGGGGGGATATCGAGCGAATTCTATTTCCTGATGCCTCAGAGACAATGAGTTGCTGCCCATAAATAGAGGGCATATTGGATATAAAAAGCCCCGCAGGGTTATTGAAAGTCGCGAGGAGAGGGTTCGTGCTGTTCGTGGAGGAAGCCACTCCACTTCCTGCAAAAGTCCCCACCAGAGGAAGTGTAGAATTTAAGAGGGAAATATTTCGGATGCGATTATTGAACCTGTCGCTGGCATACAACATAAAACCAGTCCCCCCATAGACAAGCTGGTCGAGGGAATTAAATAGAGCAGAGGTGCCTTGCCCATTATTGAACCCGATCATTCTACTAGACCCAGCAACAGTGGTGACCTCCCATTGAGTAGTGGATCCCGGTGGCCCTTGACAAAGAACAGTAACCAATTGAACGAGCAAAAAATAAATCATTTATAATTGTAGGGGAATTCGCGTTCCGAAATATTTGGAGGAAATTTGTGAGGATATCTTTTTGCCTATGCGCGAAACTCCCAAAAGCGGGGAAGGTACCGAAATGAGCACCGAAATTCTGCCGAAGGATGAAATACGGATAAAATGGCAGTGAATGGAGGACGACTTTGTTGATGCATATGCTCTTCTCGGGATTGCCCGGGATTGTTCAGATGTATCGATTAAAGCAGCGTACCGTGTCCGCGCTCGAGACGTGCACCCTGATAAAAACCCTTCTCCCCACGCAGCAGCCCTTTTTAATGCAATCAAGAACGCCAGTGAAGTTCTTTTGGATAGCACAAGTAGGGCAGCACTGGACCGTCGATTGGATGCTCGTGCGCAGGAGATTTCTCGAAGGGGCGCCTTGGATGAGGCGCGAGCTCGTTTGAGGGAGGAGTTGGAAGCCCGCGAAAAGGCCGGCGCAGGAATGTTTGGGGTCGCTCATGGGGGATTCAATTCAAAGACCTCGGATATCGAGCGTCTCCGTAGAGATGGTCAGCACCGTCGTACAGCCTACGCGGAGCTAGTGGGCTTGGAGCAAAGTGCGGTTGCAGCGGCTGCTGTTGAGGGACTCAACAGGCAGCAACGGGGACTGCAAAAGCACGACACTGCTGCATCCCTTACCCCAAACCTTGATCTGGCTCTGACCGTAAGGGTAAATTGGTCCGTGAAGGAGTTCTCTGGGGGGGGGCCCTGTGATGAAACACTCAAGGCTACCTTTTCCCTCTGCGGAGAAGTCGCGTTTGTTCTTTCACGTCGCGCTACGGGTGCGGTACTTGTGTTTACTTGTCGCGAGGCAGCAGCCGCTGCCCTTGCTGCACCACCTGATGGTTTCAGAGTCTCTCGTATTGGAGGGGCTCCTCACGAAAGGATGGGAGACGAGGGGGAGAGAGCGGGCAAGAGGGCTCGGGGAGGTGATGGGGTGGGCGAGTCTATGCTGACCCCACTTTCTTTTCAAGAGTACGAGGCCCGTGTTCTCTCTAAGGTGCGGCTTCTCGTCGCTGAAGCGGAGGGCGCAAAGTAGGAGAGAAATAATTTCTGCGATCTAGATAATCGATAATTGGGTAGAGTCTACAGTTGCACTTGGATCCGGAACATTTTGATTGTGCTGCTATCGAATACAGGTAGCTCTTTCCCCAGATAGAGAAATATAGAGGACCATAAAAGTGTAGTTATCCAGTGCTGGCTTAACACATCGCCGCTGTAATAGTGCGCACTGTTATGAGCAACATTTCACGAGAGAGAGTGTGTGTGTGAGGAGTGTAAAATCAGAGCCGCTGAAAGAACAAATGGACGATCAATCCGTCAATGGATCGACGCTCCGCGCTCTTATGAAAAACTTGAAACATTCACTCACACAACATTTCCGGGAGGGGGGACCACGCCCGTCAAAGTCTCTCGCTTTAAATACCCAATGATGCCCTGTGCATCCATGGACGGATTTAAGGCAGCAAACGTCTCTACCCGGGGAGCAAGGTAATTAATCGCAGAAGTCAAAAATTGTAAAGGAAGGTTGCGCTTACACTCAGACCACCAGTGGTGGTTTGGGCTCCAGCTTTCGAGCACTTCTGCTCGCTGTAAGTTTTCCACCTGGGGCGGCTGTGACGCTTGAAAAGCCGCCACCTTCTCTGTCTCAGAGCCTGTTTGCTTGGTTGCCCCATTTCTGGTTTCCTCCAATACCCCGTGACTAGAGGCTGAGCTCTGCTGTTGTCGTAGTTTTTTACGGGCCTCCCAGGACTCAAGTGTGAGTTCAACTAACCCCAAAATGACAATTTTCCGTGTAAGCAGAGTATAGACAAGCGTGGGATTTGACTCAAATTGGTGCTGCAGCAGGGAGGTTAGCGCACCTAAGGCCTGCGCAATGAGCCTCCAATTGTGCTCCCGGGAGAACAGGAATCGGGGGGAGGAAAATACATCCACTAGTGCAATGAGACGCTGCGAGGCGTAGAGAGAGAGGTTTTTTGTGTAGGGAGCCGTGTTCTGTAAAATTGTGAGGAGCGTGGGCAGTAAAGGTGTGAGGCGGGGGCAGCTGTCCACCACTGCCTTATGGAGTGTTAAAACCAGGACGTCATTCCCAGTGATTGCACCCACTTCGCCGGAAACTTGGCTACAGAGAGCGGGAAAATCGGAAGGCAGTAGGTGCTGCAGGGGACTTGGCAGGGGCTCGTTAAGAGACACTCCAAAACCTCGCCACGCGCTGAGTCGAAGGAGGATGAGGGTGGCTAGGTTGAGAAGCCCGGACTTGCTGGGCTCTTTTCTGTGCCGCCAAAGTAATCGAAGGATGGGTATAGCGAGAGCGCAGGGTGAAAATGCAGGAATGGAAGTTGTTGGGGAACTGTCTACTGTTGCTGGTCTCGTAGAAGAAGAGGAGACCCCCCCCGAGAGTGCAAACCCAGGAAAGGCAGGGACATCCTCCAAACACTTCCACAATAAAAAAAGGACGCTCGGGGACCATTTAATGCCCGGAAAGGCCCCTGGAAACAGACTGGGAGGGGGGGCGTCAGCTGCCAAAAGCCGCAACAAACCTTGCAAGAGAACACTGAGGTCTTCCGAGGTGCAAATGTTTCCTGCCATATGGCGGAAAACATTAAATTGTGTGAATACTGTGCCATCTCCACCCCCCTCGTGCTGTTGCTGTTGCTGTTGCTGTGGCTGTTTTGAAGAGCCCCCCAATATATGAGGGGCGTAGTCAAGGAGCGCTACGACAGTATGCAAGGCAAGACCCGCGATTTCATCCTCGTCAGCCCCCGAAAAAATAAGACCAGCATAAGGGACCCCATAACCCACGGTGTCGTACGCGCAAATTGTGTTCAGGAGGGAGTAAAAAAGCGTGGGGGCGTACACGGCGTTGCCCTGCGTAAGGGCATTGGAGAAGGAGGACACAAGTGGGCTACCCCCTGGGTGTGGCGCCTCCATCATTGGCCCCCCTAGCAGCACTAGCACCAATCTAAGGAGTTCGATTCGGGCACGAACCCACTCTGTGGCACAGGGAAGAGAGATGAGATTGGGAAAGCCGAGGCCGCCCCTCCAAAGGAGTGACGGCCAAACGGCGTTCTCTAAATTGGGAAGCGTGCTGGGCGGATGTGCGGGCTCGCAACTTGATTTTTCTATTGTATGGGACTGCGGCAGCACCCCACCTGATGAGACAGCATCCTCAGTCTCCACGTGTTGCTGCTGCTGGTGCTTCTCGAGGGCCTCAGCGGCGGACGCAGCGTCAGCAGAGGCGTAGCGCTGAAGGAAGGCTTCATGAGCCACTGG
>Ga0114972_10003430_pt1 | contig 11836 bp, 10 predicted proteins | sample M_140807_EF_Meta_FD_87354 | JGI IMG/M metagenome (GOLD analysis project Ga0114972, IMG submission 87354) | Freshwater microbial communities from Lake Montjoie, Canada to study carbon cycling - M_140807_EF_MetaG | ecosystem: Environmental > Aquatic > Freshwater > Lake | place: Lake Montjoie... | reverse complement strand
GCGGGAGGGGTCCGTCTGCGCGACCATCTTCGCGCGCAGCGCCGCGACGAGCGCAAAGTGCCCGAAGTGGTTCACGCCGATCTGCTTCTCGAAGCCCAGAGCCGTGCGCTCGAGCTTGGGCAGCGCCATGATGCCCGCGTTGGCGAGGATTCCATCGATGCGAGAGCCGGTCGCGTGAACGGTGTTCACGGCAGCCCTGACCGACGCGAGCGACGAGAGGTCGCACTCGAGCGGGGTTGCTGCGATGCCGAGCTCGGCAAGTGCCTCGCGAGCCTTGCCCTCGGTTCGCGCGGCGCCAAGGACGTGTGCGCCGCGGAGCGCTAGGACGCGCGCAGATTCCTTGCCGATGCCCGAGTTGCAGCCGGTCACGAGCCAGGTCGTGCCGGTGAGGTCGATGTCCGCCGATACGTCTTCTGCGGTGCTCTGTGCCCCGAACGTCGTTTCGCTCATCGGCCCAGTGGTAGCGCACGCGGCTCGTCGACGCGAGGCGGAAGGGCTTGCGCCGCGCGAGCCGAACCCGTACCCCAACGGCATGATCGTCGTTACGAACCGCATTCCCGTCGCCGTGGGGCATGAAATCGATTTCGAGGATCGTTTCCGCCACCGGGCGCACCTCGTCGATAGGGCGCCGGGTTTCATCCGAAACGAAGTTCATCGTCCGCGGCCGCTGAAGTTCGATCGCGCGACGGGGTCCTTTGTCGAGGATTCGGAGAAGCAGGGGTTTTACGAGGTGAAGACGTGGTGGCGGCGCCTCGAAGACTTCGTCGCCTGGACGCAGAGCGAGGCGTTCGCCGAGGCCCACAAGGACCGGGCACCGAAGGAGATGTTCGCGGGGCCGAACGTTCTCGACTTTCACGAGGTGTTCACGAGCACCGACCTCGATGTCCGAAGCGACATCGCGGGGGAGTGACGAACGGCGTTCGAGCGTTGCCGAGAGACGGAACCGATGATGACGAAGCGAACAGTACGGGCTGCGCGTGGCACCGAGCGTACGTGCAAGGGCTGGGTCCAAGAAGCGGCGTTGCGAATGCTCTTCAACAACCTCGACCCCGAGGTGGCCGAGCGTCCGGAGGACCTCGTTGTCTACGGCGGCACCGGCAAGGCGGCGCGCTCGTGGGAGGCGTTTGACGTCATCGTCAGGGAGTTGGAGGCGCTCGCCGACGACGAAACGCTGCTCGTTCAGTCGGGCAAAGCCGTCGGCGTACTGAAGACGCACCGCGACGCGCCTCGTGTGCTGCTCGCGAACTCGAACCTCGTGCCGCGCTGGGGGACGTGGGATGAGTTCCGTCGGCTCGAAGCGCTCGGGCTCACGATGTACGGCCAGATGACGGCGGGTTCGTGGATTTACATTGGTTCCCAAGGAATCGTGCAGGGGACGTTCGAGACGTTCGTCGCAGCGCGAAAGGCGCACGCTGCGCGGACGGGCGTGACGGGCGGGCAATGGCTTCTGACGGCAGGCCTCGGGGGCATGGGTGGTGCCCAGCCGCTCGCGGCGACCTTTGCCGGACTGCCCTCGCTGTCGATCGAGATCGATCCCTCGCGGATCGAAAAAAGGCTTGCGACCCGCTACGTGGACGAGCTCGTTCCGACGCTCGATGACGCGCTCGAGAAGGTGCAGCGCGCGGCGGCCGCTGGCGAGGCTCGCTCGTTTGCGTTCTGCGCAAACGCCGCCGACGTCTATCCTGAACTCGTTCGCCGCGGGGTGGTCCCGGCGCTCGTGACCGAGCAGACGGCGGCGCACGACCCCCTCGTGGGTTATGTCCCGAGCGGGCTCTCCCTCGCCGACGCGGCGAAGCTTCGCGAGAGCGATCCGAAGGGCTACGTCGAGCGCGCGAAGGCCTCGATGCGCGTCGAAGTCGAAGCGATGCTCGAGCTGCAGCGCCGCGGAAGCGAAGCGTTCGATTACGGAAACAACATTCGCACCTGCGCAATGGAAGCCGGGTGCGACAAGGCGTTCGACATCCCGGGGTTTGTGCCAGCGTACGTACGCGAGCTTTTCTGCGTCGGAAAAGGCCCGTTTCGCTGGGTCGCGCTCTCGGGTGACCCTGCCGACATCGCCGCGACCGACGAGGCCGTGCTCGCGTGCGTGCCGAACGATCCCGACCTCGCGCGATGGATCGCGATGGCCCAACAGCGCATCGCGTTCCAAGGTCTGCCTGCGCGGATTTGCTGGCTCGGCTATGGCGACCGCGCGAAGGCGGGCCTCGCGTTCAACGAACTCGTGCGAACGGGGAGGGTGAAGGCGCCGATCGTGATTGGTCGGGACCACCTTGATTGCGGCTCCGTCGCGTCGCCGTTCCGGGAGACCGAGGCCATGAAGGATGGCTCCGATGCGATCGCGGATTGGCCCCTCCTCTCCGCGCTCGCCAACACGGCATGCGGCGCGTCGTGGGTGAGCCTGCATCACGGAGGCGGGGTCGGGATCGGGAACTCGATCCACTCGGGCATGGTCGTGGTTGCGGATGGAACCGAGGAGGCCGCGCGTCGCCTGCAGCGGGTACTGACGGCCGATCCGGCGATGGGCGTGTTTCGGCACGCCGATGCGGGGTACGAGACGGCGCTTCGATGCGCGGACGAGAAGGACGTTCACGTCCCTCACCGCCGCTGAACGACCGCCCCGGGCGAGCTTGGCTCAGCGCCGGAAGGCATGTCGGAGCGCGTCGCGTGCAGCCTGCCCTAAGATCTCGTCGAGAGGGAGCTCGGCGGGGCAGGCTTCAAGGCAGCGCTGCGCGTCTCCGCATTCGTGAATCCCGCCGGCAAACGTGAGGGCGATGTGCCTTCCCGAGCGTCCTGCCGAGGAACTTCGTGCGCCCTCGCGCGCGTCCGCGAGTTGGCTCGCGACGATCGCCGCTGCGCCGACGAAGCCCCCTTGTTGCCGAGTTTCTGGGCACGCTTCGACGCACGCGCCACACCGCGTGCAGCGGGAGAGCACTTCGGCGATGGCCGTAGGGACGGTAGGAGCGGTCTTGTCTTCGTTTCGGTCTTTGTCGTCGCCGAGCCACGCTCGAAGGTGAGCCCTCGTTTCGCGAAGCCGTGAGCCATCGACGAGCAGATCCCGAACCACGCCGAGCTTCGCCATCGGTTCGAGGGCCAGCGTGCCACCCCCTTCGACGAATTCCTCGACGAGGGTCTCGCAGGCGGGGACCGGGCGCCCGTTGGCGACGAGCATGCAGGAGACGCAGCCGGGCCCCGTACAACCCCAGGTGTACGCAATCGGAGTGACCCGCTCGCGATGGGCCGTGATGGGTGAGAGCGCCAGCCGATCGAGGACCTCCGCGATCGTGAGCCGTGGGGCGAGTTGGACCTCGAACGACTCCCAGTAGGACATCGATTGAGGCATCGCTTGGCGTCGAACCCGAAGAGCGATGCGAGCCGAAGGCACCTTCACGGCGCCTCCGTGTAACGGCGGGGGTGCGTCGTCTCCGTCACCCCGGCGTCATCGATGGCTGCGACGAGCAAGCTCGTCGTCGAGCCACGCACGAGGCGGATCGAGTCCTCGAACCGTACCCCGCGGTCGTCACGCCGAGCGAGGGAGAGGCGGGGCTTGGGCCGCGACATCGTGTCGTCCTCGTCGGCCGTCCGTCGCTCATCCGAATCGCTTCGGTGGTGCACTCCTCGGGACTCGCGGCGCAAGACCGCTGCTTGCGCGGTCACCGAAGCGAGTGCCGCTGCATGTTCGAGATCACGCAGCAGTGCGACGCCTCGGTTTGCGTTTTCGCCGTCATCGCGCGGGCCCGCTTTCGCGATCGCTTCGGAAAGCTCTTCGAGTTCGAGGACCAGTTGGTCGAGCCCGAGTTGGTCGCGGGAGAATCCCGCACGAGCGTGGAGCAGTTCGCGGAGCCGAGCTTGCAGAGCGATGGGGGACTCTCCTCCCGACCGGCGGGAAAGCTCTTGGTGCGCGGTTTCGACCGTCGTCATCGCACGGGCGAACGTCGGGTCCGTGGCGCCTCCGTCGATGCCCTCGCGGTATGCGCGAGCTGCCCTCGCCGCGCAACGTGCTCCGAAGAGATCGCCAAGCAACAGGTTGCCGCTGAGTCGATTGGCGCCGTGGTAGAGGTGTGCCGAGCCGCCGCAGGCGAACACGCCCGCGAGGCTCGTCGCGTGATTTCGCGGGGAGTCTTCGCGGACGGTGCCGTCGGCGCGGGCCTCGAAGTCGACCCATAGGCCGCCAAGCCGGTCCGCGAGCGCAGGGTGGATCGGGAGCGGACCTCGGTAAGGATCGGCGCCCGAAAGCTTGTGGTAGAGGTCGAGCTCGGAGCCAACGCGCTCGCGCAGGTGCGCGGCAGGGAGGTGGCTTACGTCGAGGTAAGCGAGGGGTTGATGCTTGTCACGGCGGCGATCGTACAGGCCGTTGGTCAGGACCTCCCGACGCACGAGGCGCGTGGCGAGATCGCTCGGTAGGCATAGCCCCCAACCTGGATGGGCGTCCTCGAGGAACTGGCGTCGCTCGGCGCGTGGGATGTCTCGGCCAAGACGGAGTTCGCTGGCATCGCGGGGCAACCAGCACGTCGCCCCTTCCCCTAGGAGCGCGCTCGATGCCGTCAGCGCGCGCCTGCCTCGTGGGGAATTTTGGACGCGCGGACCGAGCCAGACGGCTGCGGGAGCGGTCTGGAGGAACTCCATGTTCGCGAGCACCGCTCCGGCTTCGAATGCAAGCGCGAGCGCGGCCTCGGTGGCCACGGCCGTCGGCGATGCTCCAAGCGAAAGCTCGGCCCCGCCCAGGGCGAGGACGAGCACGGGCACTTCGACGGCGACGAACTCCATCGTCACGCGGTCCTGAAGGATGCACCCGCCCATTCGGCCGCCATTGTCGGCGACGAAGGCTTCCAGTGCGTGGTGGCCGAGGCGCTCCACGCCCAGTCGCGTCACGTCGTCGTCGAGGGCCTGCGTCACGGCCCGCGTCGTGCGGGCTTCGACGAACGCTGCCCGCGGCGAACGCATTCCGTCGAGTCGGCGCAACCTCAGCGTTTTCCCGTCACGGGCGAAGGGGACGCCGAGGGTCTCGAGGTCCTCGAGGATCGAGGGTGCCGCCTTCATCATGGCGCGAACGGGCGCGCGCTCGGCGAGGAAGTCGCCGCCGACAATCGTGTCGAGGAAGGCCTGCTCCTCGTCGCTGCCGGTCTCGATCCCTCCGGTGGCGAACGTCGGCCAGCGCGAGGCATCGACGGGGCCGACCAAGGCCACGCGGTAGCCTTCGGTGGCGAGGCCTCGGGCGGCTTCGAGGGCGGCGGGGCCACCGCCGTAGACCAGGGCATCGTAGCGAAGGCGCGTCATCGCCCCGCTCCACCGTCGGGCGCACACGTTCCGCCCGGCTCGGTGCTGGACACCGGGAACGGACTCCAGCCGGTCGCCAGCCTCAAGACGCCGTGGGCGCCAAGGAGAAATGCCCCGACCCCGAGGACGGCGCCGAAGGTCATCGCGCCGGCGCGGCGTCTGCGGGTGGGGGTCAGCCCCCAGCGAACGGCTGCGAGGAAGAGACCGTGTCCGAGGTGAAAGGTGCAGGCCGCGAGGGCGAGCAGCCAGACGTACGCGAGGAGCGGCATGCCGTTCCACGTGCTCGACGCGAGCCGTAACCATTCCGCGCGCACGTCGTTCGGTGAACCGCCCGCCGCTCTCAGCGGAAGCCAGAACCGAACGACGCGAGCCGTGACATAAATCAAGGCGAGCGAGCCCGTGATGCGCTGGAGCGCGTAACGAGTGCTCGGTTTCGTCGAGCCTGCGATGCTCCCGACGCTGCGAATCGCGATGCCGATGCCCACGGCGGCGTGGAGGGCAAGCGGGATGGCGAGAGCGGCCACCGCAGCGGTCGGCAGGCGCGTGGTCCAGCCGATTGCGCGTTCGAAGGCGGCGGGGCCTTCGGCCGCCTTGGCATTCGCCCACAGGTCGAGCAACATGAACCCCGTGAATGGAATGGCTCCCGCGAAGGAATGGAGCAGCCGCAAGTGGTACGGAGCTCGGCTTTGCGAGGGGGTCGTGCGCGACGAATGAGACACGCCACCTCATTCAGGTGCGGGCTTCGCACCGCGTCAAGGCTCGTGCTCCTCGCGGCGTTGTCGGCGTGCGCCTCCTCGCGTCCTGCCGATACCGCTCCCGAGGCGACGCTCGGGGCGACCGCCGAAGCGGAGCAGGCCATTCGCCCCATGATTCGCCGGTGGCTCCTCGCCTCGCAGGCGGAGCGACGCGCCCAGGCCGCGGGGTGGCCGCGGGTCGAGGCGAGCTTTCCCTCCGACCCGCTGCTTCGCGTGGTCACGGTCTTCAAGGCTTGGGAGGCGCTTGACGGTGGCGCTTATGCCGAGGCCCTAAGGCTTGCCCGGCCGCTGCTCGACGGGCCGGCTGGCACGGTGCGTGACCTCGCCACGCTCGTCGTCGGGGCGACGGAGCGAAGGACGGGGCACCCCAAAGAGGCGTTTTCGCGGCTGATTCCGCTCTTGCACAAGTTGGTCGATGCTCCGGCGACCGCTCTGCTCGACGATGAGCTCGTGCGGGCTGCCGTCGCGGCTCGCGAGTGGCACCCCGCTTTGCGCGTGATGGACGCGTGGCTGTTTGAGTCGGCGCCTGGCGAGAAAGTCGCGGTGTTGCGCGAAATTTCCGCCTTGTTGGAGGGGTTCCCCGATGCGGTTCTCGTTGCCGAGTTGCGCGGACGCACCCGCGGCGAAAACGTCGCCACGCACGAGCAGCTTCAGTTCGCCGAGACGCTCGCTCACCGCCTCGCGAGCATCGCGGTGGCTGGCCAGGACGTGCGCCTCGCCCGCGTTTTGTTGGACGATGCGGGTGCGCTCCTCGGGTCGGCCGGTGAAGAGATAGCGAAGCTCGCCGGAGACCGGTCCCGCGGGCGTGTGGCCGCCCATACGGTAGGCGTTTTGCTCGCGCTCGGCTCGCCTACGTTGCAGCGGCGGAGCGCTGACGTGGTGACGGGCATGGCTTTCGGAATGCGCATCGGCGACACCGACGCGAGGCTCGTGGCTCGTGACGACGTCGGCGACGAGGGTCGGGTCGAGCGCGCGTTGATGGAACTCGCAGCCGAAGGCGCGGCGGTGATTGTGGCCGGCATCGATGCGCGACACGCGGTGACCGCTGCACGGTTCGCGACGGAGCAAGGTTTGACCGTGGTGTTGCTCGCGGAGGAGTCTCCCGTTGCGCGTGCCGCGTCCCCGCAGGTTTTTTTTCTCGGCCAAGACGCCGAACCGTCGGTCGGGGCGCTCGCCGCGCTCTTGCGGTCCAACGGCGCGAAGGTCGTGGCCGGTCTGGGCTTGCCGGTGCCGGTCGCCGAGGCTCGGGCCAGAGAGCCGCTCGGCGAGCCAGCTTTTGGCATCGGTTTCGAGGCACCGTGTGCCCCTCTGCCGCTCGCGGACGCCCTCCGCAGCGAGCGTGTCGATGCCCTCGTTGCGCTCGATGGGGCGCACTGCGGAAGCGAGCTCGTCGAACTGAGCCGGTCGCTGCGTGCGCCGCTCGCCGTCGGCCTCGGTGCCATGACGGGCGTGCCTCTTCCGGACGGAAGCCTGGTGGCGTCGGTGGGGATCTTCCCAGTTTCGAGCGACCGGTCGAACCTCGATCCGCGGCTCGTGGGATGGTTCGAGTCGGGCCGTCCTACGCCGACGTGGTGGATGGGACTCGGGCGGGATGCGGCGGTGCTCGCCGTTCGCGGCGTCAAGGACCTCGCGGACTCGGCGACCGACGCCGACGTCCGTGCGCGCCGACGTGAGGCCACGGTCGCTCTAGCCGCTGCGCGTGACGAATTGTGGACGTCGGGCGCGCGAGGGTTCGACGCGCAACGCATGCTCCCGCGGAGCGTTTCCATCGCGCGATGGCGAGGGGGCAAGGCCGTCCCGTGACCGCAACCTTCCATCCGCCGCTCGTCGTCCCGCTGCCGACGCGCCGCGCCACGGTGCGCCTCGCGCGCATGCTCGCGGGGGAGCTCCGCATCGGCGACCTCGTGCTCTTGCGAGGAGGCTTGGGTGCGGGCAAGACGTTCCTTTGCCGTGCTTTGTGCCGAGCGCTCGGGGTTCCTCGTGAGGTGCCCGTGCAGAGTCCAACGTTCGGGCTGGTTCACGAGCACGAGGGGCGCATTCCGATTCTCCACGTCGATCTGTATCGGCTTGGCGGGGTTGACGAGGTGGAGCAGCTCGGACTCGGCGAACGCCGCGCGGACGCCGTGATGCTGGTGGAGTGGGGCGACGACTACGCCGAGGAACTCGGCGGCGCTGCGGTTCGAGTTGGGCTCGACTTCGGCGCGGAAGGTCGGAGCGCTCGGGTCACGGTGGACCCAGGCACGCGCCCCGAGTGGCAGACATTCCTCGCGCGTCTTGCGGAATAGGGGGCTCCCGCCGCTCGTGCTAAGACGCTTCCGTGAGCGACGAGTCTCCATCGGCGATACGCGCGGGACTGCACGTAGCGGCTGCACCGTTGATCCGCGCGCTGGAGAACGTCGGCATGACGGTCTCGTTGACCGTTCGGACGATCCTGTGGCTGTTCCGGCGCCCGTTCCGTTTCAGCCAAATCCTCGCGCAGATGGAATTCATCGGGGTTCAGTCGATCTTCATCGTTGGGCTGACGGGAGTCTTCAGCGGCATGGTGGTCGCCCTGCAGACGAGTTACGCGTTGCGCACGTTCAGCGCGGAGGGGCGCGTCGGCGGGATCGTCGCGGTGTCGCTCACGCGTGAGGTCGCGCCCGTGTTTTCTGCCATCATGGTCACGGCGCGCGCGGGTAGTTCGATGGCGGCGGAGCTCGGCAACATGCGGGTGACCGAGCAGATCGACGCCATCACGACCATGGGCGTGAGCGCGGTGCAGTACCTGCTCTCGCCCCGGCTTCTCGCGAGCGTCCTCATGGTTCCGCTCCTCTGTGTTCTCTACTCTTCGGTCGGCATGGCGGGTGCGTACTTGGTGGCAGTCCGCTGGCTCGGAGGCGACCCGGGCGTGTTCGCGCAGAGCGTCCGGGACGTCACCGTGGTCGAAGATTTGCGCATGGGCGTGATCAAAGCTGCGGTTTTTGGCTTCATCATCGCGGCGCTGGCGAATCGCCACGGCTTTCACGCGAGCGGCGGGGCAAAGGGCGTTGGACTCGCAACGACCCGCGCTGTGGTCGAGACCTGCGTCGCCATCCTCGTGTCGAACTACTTGCTTACCCAGGCGTTGCTCGACGGCGCCTACTGAGTCGTTGCGGCCGCGAGCGCCTCGGTCACTTCGACGCGTACCATCTCCGCGAGCCGAAGCACGAGCTCGAGCCCCTCTTCGCGGGTCGCTTCGGCCGGGGCACCCGTGTATGCCGCGTCGAGCCCCATCGCAGCGAAGGTTCGCTGTCCGGCCGCGATCGCCTTGGAAAGGCTCGTTGTTCGCGGTGGCAACGCTCGGGCTGCCGCGTCGTCCACGAGTGTTGGCTCCGCCGCGAGCACGAGCGACGTCTCGTAGCGACCGGCATGGCATGCACCGCTCTTGTACTCTTCCGAGAGCGTGCGCCCCCATCGGCGTGTGAGCGGACACGCGACAGACGCTCGGGACCCGAGGCCTAAGATGGCGCTACGGATCGCGGCGTCGTGCTCCGGCTCGAGGTGATTGTTGACGATGCAGACGTGCGCGAATCCCTCGCCGAGCAGGCTCACGACGATGTTGCGTAAGAAGGCCGTCAAGACGCTCGCTTCGATCGAGACAGCGCCGGCGAACCCCCGCGCGTAATCGGTGACGCCGTAGGGCAGTGGGGGCGCAACGAGCGCATCGATGCCGTCCTCGGCGAGCCGGACCACGGCGTGCGCGACGACGGCTTCGCTGATGATCGTGTCGGTTGCGAGCGGCAAGTGAGGCCCATGCGGTTCGACCGAGCCGACGGGCAAGAGCGCGACGACCGGACCGCGCCGAAGTCTCTCGGCGAGCGCCGTGGTGGACAGCTCCGCGAGCTTCATCGGCCGACCGGATTTTCGCCTGCGAGCTCCCGGCGCCTAAGTTCTTTGCGGTCGACCTTGCCGCGGTCGTTTTTTGGAAGCTCGCTCACGAAGGCCACCGCGCGGGGATACTTGTGCTTGCTCAAACGCTCCTTCACCCACGATTTCAGCTCGTCGGCGAGCCCGTCGTTCGGTTCCTCGCTCGCGCGCGCGACGACGAATGCCTTTGGTTTGGTGAGCCCTTCGACTTCGACGCCGATGACGGCGACGGCGGCGACGCCGGGATGTTCGAGCATGCAGTTTTCGACCTCGAGCGGGGCGACCCAGATGCCGCCGACTTTGAGCAGCTCGTCGGCGCGGCCTTCGAACCAGTAGTAGCCGTGCTCGTCCACCCGGAAGAGATCGCCCGTGCGACACCAGTGTCCGTGGAACGTCTCCCAGCTTTTGTCGCGGTCTTGGAAATAGCCTTGCGCGACGGAGTCCCCCTTGACCCACATCACGCCGGTCTCGCCGGTTGCACACGGCGGGGTCCCGGGCCCCTCGGCGTCTACGGGTAAAATGCGAAGCTCGTAGCCATCGACGACCCGTCCAAGCGAGCCTGGCACGACCTCGCCTGGGCGATTCGAGCAGTAGATGTGGAACATCTCGGCGGAGCCGATTCCGTCGTAAACTTCGCCGCCGAACCGCCCGAGAAACCGTTCGAGCAGCGCGGGAGGCAGCGCTTCTCCGGCGGAGAGGTGGAAACGCACGCTGGAGAGGTCGAGCCGAGCTTTGCCCTCGCGCGCGCGCGCATCGTCGTCTTCGAGCAATTTGCCCATCATCGTCGGCACGTTGGTCACGATGGTGGGGCGGTAGCGCTCGATCGCGGACGCGAGCGCTTCGGGCGTAGGGCGCTCGCTGAAGAACGCCGCCGTTGCGCCCACGCGAAACGGGAACATCAGGTTGGTTCCCGTCGCGTAGCCGAAGAACAGTCGCGGGACGCTGACCGTGATGTCGCCGCTTCGGTAGCCGACAGTGCGTACCGCGTAATGTTCCGTGTTGAACGCGAAATCACGGTGCGTATGCATCGCGGCTTTGCTTCGACCTGTCGAGCCCGAGGTAAAGAGCCAAATCGCAGGGTCGTCCCGTTCCGTCACGCGGTAGGACGCTTCGCCGCGCGCACGTCGAGCGCGACCGTCGTCGAGGGCGTCTGCGAGCCAGGTGGCGGGGGCCGCGTCGGACTCGATGTGCAGCCAGTCCGCACCCGTTGGCACGTCGCTTACGAGAACGACATGGCTGCCTAAGGCACGCGCTTCGGCTGCGACCGCCGCGCCGCCCGCGGGGGTTGTGAGGATCGCCCGTGCCCGAGTGTAGCGAACGAGGTACGCGAGGTCTTCGGCAGGCGCGTGCGGATTCCCCATCGCGACCACGGCACCGATCCGCAACGTCGCGAAGAACGCGGCGGCATACGCAGGCGTATCTGGTAAGGCGATCAGAATTCGTTGCTCCGCTGCGACACCCGCCGCGAGCAGGTGCGCTGCCAGCGCATCGGCCGTCTCGGCGACCTCGCGGTAGGTCTGTTTGCGTTCGCCGAAGAGCACCGCCGGCGCGTCCCCCAGACCCTCGGCGAGCCGGTCGTAAAGGTAATAGTCTGCGAGGTTCTGCGCTCCTGGCATGCCAACCGAATAACTCGCCTTCGCTCCGGCGTCATCCTACCGTCGTCCTCATGTCGGTGCTCTCCACTCGCCGCATTGCGTTCCTTGGCGGCGGCAACATGGCGGAGGCTCTCGTCCGGGGGCTTCTCGCTTCGGGTGCGGTCGAGAAGAGCGCGCTTCGCGTGAGCGACCCGAGTGCCACGCGCCGCGAACATCTCGCGGCGGAGTACGGCGTGGGCGTCCATGCCGACAACGAGCCGAATGCGGACTGGGCCGATCTCGTCGTGGTCGCCGTCAAGCCCCAAGCGATGACCTCGGCCCTCACGG
>Ga0114972_10003428_pt1 | contig 11837 bp, 7 predicted proteins | sample M_140807_EF_Meta_FD_87354 | JGI IMG/M metagenome (GOLD analysis project Ga0114972, IMG submission 87354) | Freshwater microbial communities from Lake Montjoie, Canada to study carbon cycling - M_140807_EF_MetaG | ecosystem: Environmental > Aquatic > Freshwater > Lake | place: Lake Montjoie... | reverse complement strand
GCCCTGGGAAATGCTGTTCGAAAGCCGCAAAGACTTCCAGTAAATGCTCCCACAGGGGGCAGTCAAGCAGAGCAGTCCACTCTCTCCTCCCGGCTCACTACCTCCACACGCTCAATCATGACCTCCGTCTCCAAAGCATTTGCACCCCCCCCACCCTCTTCATAGCCAAATAATTTATTTTCTATTTCATGTTTTTTTTTTTCAGAGCTACCACTCCCCCCAGTCTTAGCCTCGTTACTCCGTCTCTTCATATCCAAGGCAAGAATTACAATAGGGAAGCTGCCAGCGGCGGCCCCTTAATACTCTTCGCCTCCAACCAAAAGACCACCGACACCTCCTCCCATCACCTCCCTATGTTTATCTTCTGCCTCCCTGGCACGCCTACCCCCTTTAGCACTGCCAGACTGTTCCACGAACTTTTCTGATAACCACATGGCCCCGCCTTTCCCCTCTTCCCTCTGCTTGGGGGCTAATCTGCCGCCACTCTCCACGTCGCCCACCCGTCTAACGTTGTCCTGAAGAATATTTAAAAACGAGGCTTTTGAGGCCATAAAACTCTTCAAGCGATCCCCCCTCTCAGCGGGTTCGTCGACAGCCTGCTCTGCTGCATGCTGGTGCCGAGCAACTGCATTAAATAGGGCTATCACCCCTTTTGTGGCCACTCGACGAAGGTCTCGTTCCTTTGTCTTGTCCAGAACACCAGGGAGAGAGTTTCGAGAGCGAACTTCTGAGCGACGCAAGGAACGTTTTAAACGCAAGGCTAATGCCGCTGCGCGCTCAGTCGCCTCCGCCTTTTGCGCAGTGGTATGGCGCTTAGCCAGCACTGCACTACCCTGCGAAGGTACATGCAGATCGCGAGACAAAACCTTTTGCAAAGCTGCACCAAAAGCTGTAGGTGCCGATTTTGGTGTGGGTTCTATAGCTGAGTCACTAACATTACGCGAGCGCTTACGAGATTCAATGGTTACTGGCATGACTTAGTAAATTAGCGTGGCGTTCGAAAGACCAGTGTATCGAAGGTCGCAAAGTTGTCACCGGCTTTTCACGTTCTTAAGCACGACAACGGTTCGCTCAGTATCAGTATGTCCATATGGGAGTTTAGCGCTCCAGGTTGGCACGATTTTTTGTTACCAGACGTACCACTAGCTCCAGATGGCTATTTTGGTGTGTAAATTTCCTGGGGTTTCGTCTGTTTATTTGCTTGCGTGCCCACTAACGCCTTTTGTCCCTTCTCCCACACCCACCCTCCTCTATCCGTAGAGCCATCCTTGATAGAAAATCCCGATGGATTTGATTATGCAGCCCCACGAGCCTCTCTTGGCCCACGATTGTCACTATTTCGCGGGACATCCCATGTAGCTTCGCATGCGCCCCCTCCAATGACCACAGCGGCACTATTAGAGGTTGAGGAGACTGTTGAGGAGGAGGATAATGACAGCCCAAAGATTGTTTTAGAGGAGGGAAATCATGTGCCCACACATGACGTAGCTAGCGATGTATTGGTTCCTTCATCCGCTCCTTCCATCATGGTTTCGAACACTGTGGGCTCTTCTAATTCGATTTCTACGCTATTTAGTCCCCTGCCCAGTACCCCACCCTCCATGCGCCCCGCCAGCGACATTTCTTCAAGCACCTCCCTACCAGCTGAACCCCCTGCATCTTCTCAAAAAAGAACTTCTCCTAGATTAACTGTGGTTGCCACTCTCAGTGCAGCGAAGCCCCGTACCTTTGGCAGCGAGGGAAGAGTGGGCATAGCGGATCAAGCTTGGAATTCTCTCTTTACTCCCTCCCCAGCCATGTCAGGAGGCAATGAAACCCCTGAAAATGCAACCCAGATTGCCTTACCTTTTGATTCGAGCTTATCTTCCAATTTAGCATCAGCTATCAGCACTAACCAATCAAATTCCACCTCCTATCTTCATTCTGGCACTCCCTCCATGATACGCCCGGATCAACAGGTGAGGATTCCCGAGCAGATCAAAAATGATAGCCTTAGTGGAGAGGCCCTAGAGTTTTGTGGGATAATCTGCAGTGAATTAGTAGAAAGGTCTGCGGAGCTCAGTCCCAATTCATTCCTTGGCTCGCCCTCTCCGATGGATTGCCAAAACGCTCAGAGTGACCTGAATACAGCAGTGCTTATGGGTCCCACGCCCACCCTTACCCCGAGATCTGCTACCAAGTCTCTTATTTCGTCTGCCGGTTCCGCTTTTACTAGGGTTCCCACTCCAACGACTGCGGGGAATACTTCTCAGATCATATCTCCGGAGCCTACGGCCCTTTTCAACGCACCCGTCCCCACTGATTCTTCCTTAAGTGCTACCGAACAAGGAAACCAAACCTTTCAATCATCGTTATCACCCGCCTCTTCTGCCATGCTTCCCATTTGCTTTCATGGGGCTCAGGAAAGCATTGGCGGTGAAACTCCAGAGGCTGCTCTCACTATACCTCTCCACGGATCCATGGATAGTCATAAACTCGAGAATGACTATAATTTAGATGCACACAGTGTGCAGCCCTCATCAAAACCGGTGTTTGTGAAGGGTTTTGGAAAGGCCCTTCTGGAGAAAAGAAGGGCCTTGAAGAATTTACAGCAGCAAAGAGAGGGGTGTGCGGGGGAGGCAGAGTTTAGTCTGTTAACTGGGCTTACCTCGCTTCCTCGCCTAAATTCATCCGTAGAAATAGATTCAACCATGTCGTCACAGGCTCATATGCTTGCGGTTGCCACCTCTCAGAGTACAGAGTCACAGAGCCGCGTTGAAGCGTCACCTTTGATAGCCCCCAGTACGTCAGCCTTTAAAGAAGTTCACCACAACAAGGCATCACAAGTTGGAATTATAACCACGCAGCCGCTCGCACCCACTAGAGAGATAACTCCAACGCCACCAGTTGCAGTTTTGCCACCCAACCCTTTATTGTCTAATGCTATTCAGTGTGCGCCGTTACCACCAACTGAAACACCCAATCTCGTTCCATTAACGTTTATTGCTATCCCCCCCCATCAAAAGCACAAGAACCCTTCTACTGCTCATTTGGCTGCTTCAATCCCATCTATAGTAGGGGCACCACTCTTCAGCGCGCGAGAAAGAAAAGAAAGGGTGCCTTTGTGGCAGAGTAAAAGTTCAGGTGACACGGCTGTTACCCACGCAACGTCAAAACCAAGTGCTATCTCTCGCTCACCCGCAAAGACGGTTTCTCTAGTAATGAAGACATCAGAGGTCGTTGCAGCACCCCTCAAGTCCCACGCTTCCTTAGTCTGTACGGATGTAGCTGCGGTGACGGGCAGTAGTAATTTGCTCAATCTTCCCAGTGTCGGGAATTCAGTTATACCGGCCATGCAAATAGCGGCGATAAGTAGGGGCGCCATGGCATCTACGGCTCAGTCACTCATGAAGCGGAAAGTGACTGGAGCCGGTGGTCTATTCTCTGCCCCAGCCCCCTCGCATCTTTCATCCAAGGGAGCCGCGATTTTTATTGGAAGACAGGCAGCTTTATCCACTACAAGCACTGTTACCACCATCTCTCCTCCTATCCCCGTCTCCACCCCTTCCATATCTCCGCCGCATCCCCCGGGAGCTATTTTTGACATTTCTGCTGCCCCCATTGCAGACCAACCCACAAAAAACCCCCTCGGTGGCCAATGCAGTATACTTTCCCTCCCAAAGGAGGAGTTGGCAAGTGCACCGCTACCGCTACCTGCCCCGCCCCCCCCACTTCCTTCCCATATTGCAAAGCCCCTGGATGTATTTTCCCGGCTCTTTGTGGGAGCCGGCGAAACTAGGCGTAGGCCAACTGGCGCGACACATCTTGCCCCTCCAACGGCTCCCTCAGCCTTGTCTCTCCTCGCCAAGAGCGTCTATGCTGCACCCCTCCCTCTCGTTGCAAAGTCCCCCAAAGTATCTCCCAAAAAAAGCGCTTCTGCTATTCCCCCTGTGGACGCTATCACAGCTGGCAATTTCAAAGGCAGTGCACCCGTGATACCTCCACTAGTCCCAGGGAAAGCCAACCGGCGAGGGAGTTTCCCGGGTAAAACTATTCCCAACCCTTTTAATTTTGCAACCAGTGCGCGGGCAGGGGTCAGGGTTTCCAAAGGGGATGGGGGTGGCACCACGACTGGAATGGCCGGCTGTAGCTCCTCGACTGGTTTTCCGAAGAACGGATTGTGAGGGCCCTAAAAAAAGATTTGTCGTTGCATCATTCATTATTTTTTCGCAAAGAGGTAGTGGCTGACCGCCCATTCCTCGCCATTTGCGTACCCAAACAGTTCAGCGCAGGCAAGGAAAAAGAGCCGCCAATCTGTGTAGCGCTTGTACGCATTATCTGCACCGTACACGTCCCCAAGAATTTTGAGCACTGTGCTTTTGTTTGAATCCATCCGTTTGAGCCATTCATTACAGGTTTTCTCGTAGTGCTTCCCATTTACCACCCAATGATTTTGAATGGAAAGGTCCTCTTGGAAATAGAGAAGAAGGTCGTCTGAGGGCATCTGCCCGCCGCTAAAAAATGTCTTCGCCATCCAACCGTCGGTCTGTATTAGGGAACGATATTTGGTGAAAGGTGAGCGCGGGTGGGGGGAGGGGAGAGGGATAACACAGGCCACAAAAAGTAAAGAGAATGTGATTTTTAAATTACGTACATAATGGAAAGGGGTGTGGGCGTGAGTAAAAATGTGGACGAAAAACTTTCCCTCAGGGCGCATCCACGAAGCCACCTTGTTCAGCAGAAGCTGGTAATTCTTCACGTGCTCCATCATCTCTATGCTCACGACGCGGTCGAATTCCCTCCCAGCACCATCGAACTTGTTGATGTCACTGGTAACAATATTCAAGTTAGTGAGCCCTCGCAAGGCTGCCTGACCCATAATGTACTCTCGCTGGCTGTTTGAGTTGCTTACCCCAGTGAACGATACCAGGGGGAAACGTTCAGCAGCAAATAAGCTAAAGGAGCCCCAACCACAACCCATATCTAGCACACGAAACCCAGCCTTGTTCACGATCTCTGCGCGCTCGCACACAGTGGTCAGTGCACTCGACTCGGACTCGTCAAGTGTACAAGCTCTGCCGTCTTCCGGCCACAAACCGCACGAGTACTTCTTATATTTCCCCATGACAAATTCATAGAACTCTGATGGAACTTCATAGTGCTGCTCGTTCGCTTCAGCCGTGTGTTCAGCAAGGCCACGCTGCTTCAGGTCAGCGACGTACGCAATCTTGTTTGCGACGCGCAAATGCTGAGGAAGTGACTGTGATGTAACCATTGATGAAAGAAGAGTTCGAATCCCATAACGGATCAAAACATCAGGAACTAAACCTTTATATGCCAAAGAAACGCCGATCGCCTCCATGTGAGCGTATCCTCCTCTCTCTCTCCTCTCTCCTCCATCCGCGACCGGTTTGCGACCACACCTCGGGTTTGTGCCAGTTACAGTTCCCTCCCCCATTCAATTAATCCCAGTGGTACCATGGATATTCAAAATCTTATCAAGTCTCTAAATAGTGATGTTGACGCTACCCGAAAGGCAGCAGAGGCGGCCTTTGAATCACTGGCGGCCTCCCCGGAGCCTTTAATAGTTTCATTGACTAGTGTCCTTTGCAACGACCCCGAGGTGGACGTGAAAAAGCAAGCGGGTATCCAACTGCGTCGGCTTTTGAATAAAGAAGGGCATGGAAATGCAACAATATATTCGACACTCACCCCCACAATTCAAGTTGGATTGCGCAGTGGTCTTCTCTACTCCTACCAAGCAGACCCCCCGTTGCGCAAGACGACGGGTGCCGTGATAGCTAGCTTGGCGGCTTTGGGGGCAGGGAAGGGTTGCGAAAGTTGGCCAGAGCTTCTTCCAGGTATATTTAATATGGCCCAGTCTCCTGATACCCAGTCGGCTGCTCTGAGTCTTTTGGGGCAGGTCGCAGAGTTTGCAGTCGACCAGAGTAAGGAGGACGAGATTCCTCTGCCGATTGTCATGCTCTTGCCACACGCTCAACCCATTGGAGGCATGCTACACGCCATCCTTTCCTCTCCTAGCGTGCCCAAGGAGGTCCGTGTGGCAGGTCTCATGTGCTGCAAGGAGTTGCTCACTGGCTTAAGAAAATCAAAGGAAGCAGTATCTGCCTTCCAGCAGCTAGTCCCTTCCATGGTCTTCTCCCTGGAGCAAACTTTCAGCCAGCCACTAGCAGACTTTGACCACCCCAACAGCGCCTTGGAGGCCCTCACAGTCATGATGATCCCAGTGCCCACCTTTTTCTCTCTCCACCTCGACCAGACATGCAAGGTCGTTCTGGCTATAGTGGGCGCTGGGAAGGGTAGTATGCCCCATGAAGTCCGAAATGGCGCCCTGGAGTTTCTGTTGACCCTGGCGGAGAAGGCAGGGAGCATGGTGCGAAAGATACCCCAGCTCTCCGAGGCCATCGCAAACCTGGCTTTCTCCCTGGTAGCCACAGACCTCAATGAGCACACCGCGGAGTGGGAGTCCGCAGATGACACGGAAGACATGGAGGAAGATGAGCAGGAGGAAGTGGGGCTTCACTATGCTGGGCAGCATGGCCTTACCCGACTTTTTTCAGCAATTGGCTCAAAACAGGCCTTTCCTCTCTTCGAAAAGATAAGCAACCCACTCTTCAGCGCCTGCGAGTGGCGCTCGCGCACGGCCGCACTTCTTGGACTCAGTTGCTTGGGCACTGCTTGCAGTCGCGACCTTGCTCCAAAACTGGAAAAAATTGTGGATGCCATCACACCTTTCTTCTCCGACCCTCATCAGCGTGTCCGACACAGCGCTGCCATGGCAATCCACGACATAGCCCGGGCCTTCTCGGACAAGGAGGAGTTGGAGGCTGCTGCGGACGCGTCTTCTAGCGACTTGGCCGCAAGTATCCTTATGGGGAAGGGGGGTGGGGAAGGGGGGGGAATGGCGCGAGGACGAGCAGCTGCCTCCAAGAGCGTTCAAAGTATTCAGGAGGTCAGGGGGAAGATATTGGTACCCCTACTGGCGCAAAGCTGCCTTGGCTCATCTGGAAATTGTCTACACGTACGCTCCTCCTTTGTACAGGCACTGGCCTGCCTTCTGGTGGGGGATGGCACGCAGGCCCTGGACGAGGAGGTCATCGACTCTAACGCGCAAGGTATTTTGGCTGCGTGTAGCGAGTGTCTGAGCGGCTTCCCCGGAAACTTTTTCACGGGGAAAAAGTGCACCTTTTCCGTCATCTCCTCCTTGGCCTTGGACATGGAGGAAAGGTTTGCGCCATACTACCCCATGATGCATAGCGCCCTCTCCGGCTTAGTCAGCTCCATGCAACTTCCTGCCTCCGACCACGAGGAGTACAACAAGCACGCTGAAGTTAAGGGCTTTGCCATCGACGCTCTAGCGTCCTGTATGAGTTCCGTTGGAGTTGAGATAGCAGGGGAGCATGCCCTGCAAGCCTCTAAAATCATAATAAACCTCCTCGTCACTGGGTTCCCAGCTGAAGACGCTAAGAGTTTCGAGCTCTATTCTGATGCGCTGACAGGAAAACTCGCGGGACTACTCGAGGAAAATTTCTCAGGGTTCCTTCCCGTTCTAGTTCCCTTCCTGGCTTCTAAAATAACAAAGCCCATCATGGTGACAGGCGCTGGGCCTGGCGTCGCTACCGTGACATTGGAGGGCAAAACACATTACCTCGATGGTACGGCTTTGCTGGAGAAGACCCAGGCCATGAAGGCTCTCAGTGATCTCATTGACAACATTGGAACGAAGGTGAAAGGGATGCAGAACCTGGTACCTTCGCTTTTCTCTCTTCTCAAGGACGTTGCCATACCAGCATCCCCTGGGGACATGACCCATGCCATCGACGCCCGCGCTAAGGCCATCCAAATTATGCCTGACCTTGTTCTGGCTGCTCTGGCGGATGATGAGCACCCGGAAAATGCGACAACCGTACTAGAGCTGACAATGGCAGTCTACACGAATGTTCTGATGGAAGAGGGGCAGGAAGGAAGCCAATTGATGGAAATTGTTGTGGGTGAGCTTGATCGCGTACTGAGTTACTCCTTTTTCTCCACGGAAAGCGACTGGACTGGACCTGCAGGTGCTCCTGAAAAGCCCCTCGGGACGTACAAACCTGCCGTCATACCCCTTAGTGGAATACCTCCCCTCTTTGCGGCTCTAGCCAAGTGCCTCCCCAAGTTGGAGAATGCACGAATGGAGATAATTCGTAACAAAACGGAAGAGGCTGTCGAGCAAGGGTCTGATGAAGTAGATGTCGAGGAATTGGCCGAAAGACTCGACCAGGAGAATACAATTTTTTCATCTTTAGTCGACGCCATTGTATGTCGCTGCGTAATCCTTGCATATTCGTATTTTCATCAGCACTATTTGCTCACCTCTCACAACATTACGCGACAACACAACTCGCAGGGATACTGTATTAAAGTTCATAAAGATGCAGTTGTTGGTGTTCTGTTCGCCCCTGACGGCGTAGGCCTCAAACTCCTATCCTACCATTCTTATTCCGAGGATCTGCTTAATAAAAAGCTCAGCCACGGGGCTCTGTGCATGGTTGTAGACTTGATAGAGTTTGCCTCCTCTACCCACGCTCAATTGCTTCCCGAGTTTTTCCCCAAGTTTCTCCGCTGTGCCACACTCGATGATTGTGAACTTCGTCACGTCTCAGTTTATGGTATTGGGATAGTCGCTCAGAAGGCAGCTGCCTTTACCGCTCCCCATTTGCCTGCCACTCTTCAAACTTTACATTCTACTATTAAGAGGCCAGATGCAAGGGAGGAACCAAACGAGTCTGTCTCCGATAATGCCGTAAGTTCCCTCATCAAAATAGCTATGTCTCTTTCATCAGCTTTCACGGATCCCCACACAGAACTTATGAGTCCATTTGTGTTGGATTACCTTCCACTAAAGGGAGATCGTATTGAAAGTAAGTAACCCTGGAAATCTTTACGTTATTCATTTTCCCCCATCATGTCTAATAAAAATCTCCTCACTCTTTCACACGCAGGTTCGTTGGTGTCTACTCTTCTTGTGGTAGCTCTCAGCAGTCTTGTGAGTGCTCAACCTGACCCACTGTGGTTCGGAAAAAGTGGAGAAGGGATGGTGAAGGTTTTGGCTGCCTTAGGGCGGTCGCTCGAGTTCGATGCGGACACCTGTGAAGACGAAGAAGACTTTATTTTTACAGATGCGTCCAGGCAACGCATCGCTTCCACATGGAAGTCGCTTCAAACTTCACCCAGCTTACAACTCGTTCGTAACGCTCTTCAGCATATCGCCGCTAACCAGCGAAAAGCACTTCTTTCTGCTGGATTTGGAGTTTAGATAGCAAAAATTTACGTTATAAATCCCAAGTTTGATCATCATCCTCATCGAGAGGCTCATCTATGGTATTCACCAGAACATCCCCGCAAAGGCAGCATTCAGAAGCGACAATATCGTCGTGTATGCTCTGCAAAGCCGCTATTTTCCCCATAAGAGCCTCCTTTAATTCATCGATACTGGCGCTGGCCAGGGGATGGGTCTTGGAAGGGACAGGTATCAATTGGTGCAAAATAGGGGCTAGGCCTTCCATAGCGCTCTGACCTCTCTCTTGAAGCTGAGAGAGCGCATTCCTGACTCTCCCAATATTACCCAGAAGTTCTCCCAGTCTCTTTCTCTGAGCATCGGAGAGGTGGGGCAGCATTTCCTGAACGAGGTACTCAGCGATGAAGGCGTGTCCGCAGGGGAACACATAGAAGCTGTTAGACGTGAGAAGAAAGAGATTAGAGAGGGCGCACTTTTGCCCTGGATTGACAGCGACGTGCCGCCCCCTGAGTGCCTTGATGTCCCCACGGATGCGCTCTGCGGCATCCGCGTGGCCCTTCATTTCCTCCCTGAGGCTTCGTATAGTGCTGTCTGCCTCCGCGAGACTGGCGGATACCTCCCCCTTAAAATCCTCCAAGCGCGTGGAGCCAGGGAAGTACACAAGAATGTCTTCAACGCGAAGGCAGTCACTTTCCTTGAGAATGGCCAGGGCAGCTTGGGCAACAGAGCCCCCAGCCGCCTCCTCATGCTGCTTGCCCTCTTCTTTAACCATACGGGCGAGGCCGTTCTCCGAAATGACGTGGCAAGCGATCTTTGTCCACAATCTCTTACCCAAGTCCCTCGTCTCCCCCGAGGCCGAGGGAAGCGCGTTAGCGGCCCACTTGGCCAGAGGCACATCCCCTGCTTCAAGAGCCGCCTCCACCGCCTCCACGTGTAGCCCGAGCGCAGTGTAGAGGTATGTGCAGGTTTTCATTTTTTTTGCGGGTAGGCAGGTCCGGAGGGCGAAAGCGAGGTCAAAGGGTGGGGTGTCCGGGCTCTCCTCCCCCTCCTCTGTCGCCCCCTCCTCTGCCGCCACCGCCGCAGCAGCTGCTGCTGCTGCAGCCGCAGCCTCGGCTTTCTCTAAAATAGCCACAGTGGGTGAAACGTCCAAGGAGGAGGCGAGTCCGTACAGGTAACCCTTTCCGTTTCCGTGTGTGGTGGAAGAGGGGGGTAGGAATTCCGTGTGGCGTTTCACGTAGGCAAGTAGCTCTCCTTCGCTCTCCCATTCCCCCTCCCCCTCCCCATCAGGCACGGGGGCGTGCACATAAAGCGTGAGCAGAAAATTGTGAAGGGGTGTGAATTTCGCTCCCCGGGCTTTACCACTCTCTACTACACCCTCCAAGTACAGTAAGGCAGCATCCAGGGTTGGGTCCAGGAGACCCCCCGCCCCCACATCCCCCCCAGTGAGAAAACCGGCAGCAGCGTTTTTCACAGCCAGGGAATATGGGGCGGCGAAGGATGTGGCGTAGCGAACAAGGGTGGGGAGAAGCCGACACGCATCAAGACCTGGGCAGCGCCTCCATCCTTTGATAACTGCTGTGGGGGCCATGGGGAAAATTAGGGGGGAATACTTATACCACAGTTCTTGGCGGGAGCTACTGTGATGAAGAGGGAGGTGATGTTGGTGGAGGTTTACTTTTCTTTCTTTTCTTTTTTTCCTCTCCTCCCCTGGAGAGTCATCATCATCATCATCATCATCATCATCAACATCCTCAGACCCCCCCTCCCCCTCCTCTTCCTCCGAAAATCCCATCTCCTGCGCCTCCAAAGCGGCTGCCTCAGCCCCTCCCAAGGGCGCCCTTCCAATGGAAAGGATGGCGTGCTTCCACTTTCCCTCAGAGCAATAGTGTTCCACCACTCTGCAGTGCTCCCCAATGAGGTTAACGTAATAAAGGTAAGGAAGGGATAGCCCGTGCGAGGCAATGAGATGGAGGGCCATACCCCTTTCTAAATCCCCCGACGCAACTCCCCTCTTGAGGAGTTGTCTCAGAGCTCGCCAGGCAGAATGGAATCCACCCCCCGTGGTACCGGTTTTTGTACTTGTTGTTGCTGTGCTAGAAGAGCCTCCCTGCATGGGGCACTGGGAGGCCATCCATTCCAGGTGAATTTCAAGCAACCAGGAGCACAGAATGGAGCGCTGAGGTTTGAGAGCAGGGGGGGGCACGGCACCCTCCACTCTCCCGCCGCCGGACATGGAATTCCAACGGAGTGTGAGGTAGTGTAGAAGGCCCTCCCTGCCTGAGACACCCCCTCTGCGAAGGAATAGTAGGCAAGTATCCTCAAAGGATCGACTAGTGCGAGAAAATGCCTCTGCTGCCACTGCACCCGTACCTAAGACCAACGCTCTCTGACCCTCAGCCTCTGCGATTTGCTCCCGGGCCGCCGCTGCAGCCGCTGCCAGTGCACCACCCACCCCCCCCCCCCCCCCCCCCCCCACCCCCTACATCTCCCACACGCACACGCACACACACGCACACGCACGCACGCACGCACACACGCACACACGTACATATCCCACACG
>Ga0114972_10003426_pt1 | contig 11842 bp, 10 predicted proteins | sample M_140807_EF_Meta_FD_87354 | JGI IMG/M metagenome (GOLD analysis project Ga0114972, IMG submission 87354) | Freshwater microbial communities from Lake Montjoie, Canada to study carbon cycling - M_140807_EF_MetaG | ecosystem: Environmental > Aquatic > Freshwater > Lake | place: Lake Montjoie... | reverse complement strand
CTCCTTTATCTCCTTTATCTCCTTTATCTCCTTTATCTCCTTTCGCCCCCATAGTTACCCAATTATTGGAATTTGACCAATACTCAACAAAACCAATTTCTTTATTAAATCTGATCATACCTGAAACTGCAGTTTCAGGCCTTTGAGCAGTAAAACCACTTGGTATTGTCATTGCTTCATTTCCTGTAAATACAGGATTGGGTGCAAAAGTACTTGTTATTATATTAGTGTTACTATCATTTACACCTATAACATCGCCTTCTATTTTTACAGTGTTTATTAAATTAACAGCTGTATTAGCTGTACTTTGTGCAGATGCTGCAGCTGCTGTAACAGTAGCTAAAGCTGCACTTATTGAAAAACCAACTGTAATTCCAGGGATTGCACTATAAGGTAACATTTGAGCATTAAAATATATTGCTGCTAATGCAGCACCTTCAGCTGGAGCTGCAGCGGCGGCAGCAGCGGCTGCATCTGCAGTAGTTTGAGCTAATGCGACTGATTCAATAGTAGGATAATCTATTCCACCTACAGCAAGATCTAAATCACCTTCTACATTTACTTTTAAAATACCTATACCTAAAGAACTAAATAAAAATTCTACAGGGCGTGAAATATCAGAACCATCCCCTTGCCAAAAAGCTTTTGCAGATAAATTAGTTAGATTGCTTAATGGTAATTTATCAACCCTACTTAGTAGTTTAGATATATCATTCCCTTGTGCATCTTGATTCAAAGGTCTTATTAATGCTAAATCCATAACATCTAATGGAATATCTAAATCTACATAATCCATACCTGCTATAGCATTTGTTATATTACCATCTGCTAAATTAGGATTATTTGGATCTGGATTAGTTCTAATATTCTGTTTTAATAAACCAGCTTGTAACTCATCTAAAGCTTGAGCAGCTGTAAAAGTATAAGTTGGACTTAGTCCATATAATGTCTTAATAGCCTCTGGGATAGCTAGCATTGCTGGATTATCCCATTCAAAATTTATTGTCCTGCTACTAACAATAAACCCAGTATTATCTAATCTCTTCATAACCTGAGCAATTTTTATCTGAGCTACACCAAGTGAGCTAGATATTATTGTCTCAGGGTTTGTGTTAATTGTACTAACAGTGCCTGCAAATATCTGAGGTAACCATGGACTTGACATTATCCAATCTAAAGGTGATAGAGGACTAAAAGAAGGGTTTGGTATAGGTACATCAGGTAATGATATTCCACTCGGGTATGGAAATTTAGCTGATCCCAATGTTGGTAAATTACTAATTCCTATTTGACTTCTAGCTACGGCGTAACTTTCTGAATCACCTATCCATATTTTATTATAATCCAGTTTGTATAGTGGTTTTACTCTATCTAAATCTCTTCGTAAGCTAATTATATCTAATCTAATATCTGTTATATTATAACTATTAGTTATATTGTAGACTTCTTGCCAATTGTCATTGCTTGTACCACCAATTAGTGTGTACATTTCTTGATTAGTCGAAACGTAAACTAGCATTCCTTCGCTACGTCTTTCTAGAGTAATTGCATCTCTATCTACAAGTGTTAGTACAGAATGAATACCACCTTTACCATAAATATCTAAATTAGTTGGGTAAGTATCATTTATCCCCATTGGGATAATGTAATCACTTACTTTTAAACCTCTCATGATGTTAAATGCCCTATAAAATCAGCTATCATTGAGCTGTCTTCATTATATTTGTTGTTCATTATATTATTAACATCATTAAACCAAGATGGTGTGCTATTATCTAATTCATGAGGAAAATCAGATGGGAAACTTGGTTGAAACTTATAATAATGAAAATTATCTAAAGTCCTTAGATCTTGCCATGTTAAATTGAAATTTGACAATTCTTCTGAACCACTCATTGATATATCAAACAAGGAAAATAAGATAGCCCCCATATTGTCTGATCCAGTAGATCCTCCTGATCCATCGAAACCCATATGACCTTTACCTGTCCCTAGGTCTAGCACACAAATCTTCTTGTAGTTAGGTTTTATGCTCTTAGCAAGTCCTACAGCAGTTTGAGCAGGATCGTTTGCAAATAATCCCCCATCAACATGATCGTGGCCATTGAATGTAAAATGAGGTAAGTATATTGGGGCAGCTGATGTAGCTCTTGCAACGTTTACTATTGACTCATTTTGACCAATAAACATAGGGTCATTAAAGTTTGAGAACATCACAAATCTACTAACGTCCTTTTGAAACGATGGTATTACTACGTTTGTTTTCAAAGAAGCCATCGTACTTGTACCAAACAAATCTACTAAAGTCTGTTGTAATATATTGTCGCCATAGTTTGAATCTGGATATGGTGACTTATAAAAAGGGTCATTTATACCTATTAGAACAAGTTTTTGAGCTGTATTAGGTCTATTTGAATCTGTATTAGCATTATGACTACCTGACGCTATTTCAGCAGCTGTTCTAATTGTAAACAAACGACAAGCTTTTTCTAAGAAAAATGACTCTAATTGGTCAGGTGTTAGTCCGTATGCGTATGCTAAATCAAGTATACCACCAATAGATGCACCCCCAATTACTGTAGCATATTTCCATAAATCAACTTGTGGAATACCCCATTGAGCTAAAAACCTTTGCAAGAACTTTAAACCTAAGTAACCTCTTGTTCCACCGCCTGTTAAAACTAATACAAAAATTGTTGAATTCTTCACTATTTAACACCCATAATAAATTGAGTGCTAATTTCATTTAGGGTGCGATAGCAATTATATGTTATCTCTAGCCCATAATCATTTGTGATTGTTATTTTCTTAACATCATCAAATACTATCGATATGTCGCTCTCAATATCATAAAAAACATAGTTTTCACCTAATATTTCAGGATAACAAAACCATTTATAAGCTATGTCTAGAAATAAATACTCTCCGTAAATATTATTTACTAATTCACTAGCCCTAAGCACAGCTAAAACATTTGGTAATCCTGAATCTGTTATGTCTTCTGTATATTCACCATAGTAAATCTTATATTTATAATTCACCAAGAATGAATTACTAAAACTCACACCTGTAGTATCGTAAGCTAATATTTCAAAACTAATAGAACCTATTGTATTTTGTGTAGTTTCAGATATAGGTAACGTAACAGGTGAAACATTAGGTAAGTTTTCTAGTATAGGATAACCACTTTGACTGATTACTATTGAATCAGGTTGTAATAATTCTGGATCTTGTATTTCAAATTCAACGTTATAAAAACCCGTTTGAATTGTATAACCTATCTCTACGTTGCTAGGTACTGGATTATCTGAAAACTCTTTAATAACAAAAGACGCAAAAGTTGGCAATGCACAACCGTACAACAATCTTGTCAATAGTATCTTAAGGTCTACATTCTTGAATTGCGAACCTTGTTTAATACCTCCTACATCAAACGGGGTTGGTGCAGTATTTGTATAATCAAATCCCCCACCACCTCCACCTCCTCCGTATGAGTTCTTAACACGTAACTTGCCCGCATCTATCCATTTCTCGTTAGTTTCGATTAGCAAATGGTTTCGATTGTCTATTTCAGCTGATATAATACCATTACCATTGTCACCTTTATCACCTTTGATAGATTGCCCATTCTTACCATCTTTACCATCTCGTCCGTCTTTACCATCAACGCCATCTTTGACAATAGGTATAGACTCTTTTATTATCTGCAAACCATGACTTATTTCTGATTTTATAATTGACTTAGATTTTTCTCATTTCTTGGTAATATAAGCTGATTATTTGCTTAATATTTTATCTTCGTCAACATCTTTGCCATCTCGTCCATCTTTACCATCAATTCCTTTGATAGGTTTGAATGTATCTTGTATGTTCCTAATTTGTTCAAATATAAGATCTTCAAGCTTTTCTTTTGCTTCATTATTTGAAGTTGTTATTAAAGTATTTACCTTTTCAACAATTTTATTAAGTATATTAAATTCATCAGCATCTTTGCCATCTCTTCCATCTTTAGCTACAGGTATTGCTAATATTAGCTCTCTTATTTCTAGATTTAACTCATCGCTTATTTTATTTTTTATGATATCTAACTGATTAACAACTTCGGCCAACACGCTATTTTTTATTGATTCTTCATCTGCATCTTTACCATTAATAGCAACAGGTATACTATCTTTGAAAATTAGAAGTTCTGATTCTAATTTATTTAATAACTCAGTCTTAATCTCATTTATTATGTATTCTTGGTCTGCGTCTTGACCCTTCTCACCTTGTTCACCTTTGACAATTAAAGGCTCTGTGATGAATATTGACTTAGCTATATCATCTATCTTTGTCTCAATATCCAATCTTAGAATACTAATTATTTTGCTTTCTAAATAGTCAATATCTATTTCTGTCTTTATGGTTGGTAAATCAAAAGAGCTTTTACTATCGTCAGAATATAAAACAGCTAATTTTTCATTATTAAGCTCGATTGAGTTAATATATCTAGTACTTAAGAACCTATCTGTTAGCTCGTGTACAATAGCTGCCATTAATGCAATATTATCTTCACTTGTCATTTCTTACTTACCTTCTCATAAGTAGATTGGACGATTTTGTGAATCTTCTCTTGTGTTTGATCTGTGTTAGACTTTTCTTGTTTAAGCCCTTCTAACTCCATCTCTGCACTGTCAATTTCTAACAACTCGTCATCGCTAAGTACATCTATCTTAATATCAGTATGAAACTTACCGTGACCAAAACGCTCTTGGTATGCATCTCTAGCATCAATAGCATTAACGTTAGCATACATTAGGTCTATCTCAGCATATTTTTTAGCTATATCTGCCTTTTCTACTTCGGTAGGAGCTGTTAAACTTGGAAATTCCCAGTGCAAGTTTGTTGTCTTACCTTTCCAACTCTTTTGAGCTGCTATAATTTGTATTAACCAGTCAATACAAGGCTCAATACTATCAGATCTGTAACCTCTAACATTATCGTAGTAATTTTGCATATCACCTTGACCAGTAGAATTTAAGCCTGCTGGTGAGCGTCCAAATAGTCTTGACGCTGGTATACCTGATACAGCGCACAGGTATTCTGATATTCTATCTAATGCCTCACTATAGCCACCCATGGCACTTGCCTTCTTCTCATAATCTTCGCCGTCTTTATCCATTAGTAATACATTTGTAGTACCGAATTTCTTGGCATAATTGAGAAAGTCAACACGAGATCTTATTTGATCTTCACTACCTTCCATAAACTTCATAGACAGTCCATCCATCTTAAATATGGTCTGAACGAAGTCCTCAAGGATGCTGATTGTTGATTCTTGGGCATGAAGATAGTTAAACAAAGCTTTATTAACCTTGTTTAGAATAGGTGACTCCCATTGTAGATTATGAAGTTTAAACAAGTTTGTGCTGCGTTCACCACCGAACACAAAACATCTGCTACGATGCACTCTAAGCAATGTGTGTTCGTAGTTTTGCAAAGCTAGTGTAAAATATTCAGGTTGGTTAAAATATTCAGAATTAACGTCAGTGTTAATATCAAGTGCTGTATACGTAGCTTGCCATCTATCGTATACTTTTAAAGAATCAATTTTATTAACTGTCTTTAGATTTAATGGTTGTGAATGGTCTTGGTAATCATCTACAAAAGCTACAACTAATGCGCCGCCGAATAATCTACCAAAGCATCCTGCATCGGTAATCATTTGCTTTGCTTTAATTCTTTTGAATTCTAGAGCAAGGTCAGCGTCACAATCTACAAACCCTCTGGTAGCGTCCTCTACTAGAATATCTACGATCCTTTTACCTATTCCATTAGATCTATATATTTCTTCTAATTCGTAACGATTAAGCAAACGTTGATATAGTGGTTTTTCTGAATGGGTTGGGAATGAATAATTATCCTGTCTAACAACTTTATTGTTAGCATCATTTCTAAAAGAATTGGTTAATTTATTATATAAAGATTTAAACACTGTACAACATAGTTAATTAAGCTACGTAAGCTTTATGTGTATTTTAACACATTATTAGTATATTAGTCAATGTTATCAACTGATATATTGAAATAACTATATACAAAGTGATTTTAATGGACTATGTGTGTTTTTGGCTAAGTTAGCAATTATTATTTTTGTTGAGATTTATTTTAGTTGTTGACTTAGCTATTTTGATAATATATAAAATGAATGTGTTATTTGCATACCTGACACACTCATTGTTATTATATTAGGTCACTCCTGTATAGTAACAATGAGTTAAATGGCTTTCTTCCATTTACTATAATCAATACTACTATTCTTCATTAGACGTTCAAGTGAATAGCGAAGGCCGTCTATGCAATTATGAGTTATTATACCACCTTCTATTGTATAGTTATGGTTGTTTTCAACTTCCATATTGTAAACGTCACAGTTATCAACTTTCTCAATTCCTGTTACTGTGACCGAGTGTAGCCCTGCAGCTATAATTGCATGTTTGGATTTCAGAATACTTATTTGATGTAAATTCTGTACTACATATAACACATTTTTTTTGAATATTATCCAATCCTTGAACTCTTCTGTTTTTTGATTTACAACCGTTGCTACAGAATCTACCTCTCGACTTCTTTGATTTAGGCAATTCATATTCTTTCTTGCAATATGAACAATATTGTTTAACTCTCTCAAGAATAGATGGCAGTAGACTCCTTTTCCACTGTTCCTTGTGCCACTCATTACCTTCTTTCGATGCGTGCCAATCTTTTGTAAGAGGTCTAATTTTATCAAGGTTAACCTTGATCTTAATTTTTGTAACATCCGACCTGTTTTCAGAATGATGTTTACTATGTTCTCCAGAACTGATGCAAACGAGGTTTTCAATATCATTATTAAATTTATCATGATCAACATGGTGTATATGATAACCATCTGGAATATATCCGCTATGGTATTTATATACTTCCCTATGTAATGTTTTACGCAACGTGCTGTTTCTATAATAGCCTGTTTTCTCATCCCTAGTATATTTGTTCTCGTTAAAGTAGATGTATTTTGCCATTGTATTTCTTTTTTATTAACATCTACATTATAACGCAAAGCATCTGAAATACAACATATATCTTCACCTACATATATGTCTTTTAAGTGTCTCCAACCTCTATTCAATGTTAAAAATAAATGGTCTTTTGTACAAATTATCTCTTTACCATTTGCCAACGAAATTTTAAACACGTCTGCTTTTTCTTGTGTTAACCTAACATCGTGAAATCTATTTTTAACAACTAGACCCATACAGTCTAAGCTATTAACAAAACCTGTCTTTCCAACTAGATCTTTAATTCTAAATTGACCATTTGTTGTATCTACCAACGTATCTCCAACCAAACAATGATTATTTTTATCTACAATCTTATTTGTTATATCACCACTGCGCTCATCTACCTCATATGAATATAAAGTAAACTCCCTAATAGTCTCTTTGCATCTTGGATGAATTATCACCTTATCAAAAGACTTTATATACTCAATACCATCTTCTATTGACCCCTTACCTTTCTCAACAGCCTTGATGCTATACCCTTGTCTCTTTATAAACGATATACTCTCAGGTCGTGCATTGTCTGCATATATTGTGTGTTTTCTTAAATCTGGTAATCTAGCCTCTAAGAATTTAGCTGTCTCATCTATTTCTAAACTATATTTTACGGCTTCATGTGTTATATAGAGTATATTGTTGTGTATATAACAACGTATACCAGCTGTTGGGTCTTGTGCAAACCCAAAGTCTAAACCGAAATATTTATACATTCCTTCTTGTTCTTCAAAATTAGACTCTATCCAATATCCTTTAAATATCTGAGCATCAGAGTGCTCTAAACATTCACCTAACCAAACGTGTTGATACATTCCATAATCTTTTAACTTTTGGCGTTCCATTTGCTCGGCTAAAACTTCAGGAAAATGAGGGTTATCTGCGTAGTTTACCTTAGCTACGTAAGCGTTGGTGGGTGGCTGAGACTCTATAAAAGTCCTATATAAAATATCTGTCTTGTTCTTAGGATTAAAAGTGCACCATATTTCACTATTAGGTTCTCGTATTGTCGGCTCAATGATACGCCAACTTTCAGCAGATAGTGTGTCAGCTTCCTCAATCCATAATCTTGTTATACCTGCCATAGACTTTATGCTGTCTATATTATGCCTCAAGCCTTTGAAAATAAATCTACTTCCTGAATAGGTACAATTTATTTCATCTCTGGTTATTTCAAAATATTTAGTGAGATTAAGTGCATCAATGCGTTGTTGTAATAATGAATGAACACTGTCTTTGATAGAATTTTGAAACTCTCTACCACACAAAACTAAGTGTTTACTATATAAGGATTCTAATATTAATGCATCAGCAACGGCGTATGATTTACCACTACCTCTACCACCATGAATTACTTTATACCTATATGGTTTAAATAATCCTTGTTGCCATTTAGTTAATTCGCGATGTATTTCATTATTTTGACTCATCTGACGATTTGTCTTCGATGAAGTGATTTATTATTGTTGGTGGGCGATCAGGTGTTACGTCTCGAGTTGTTATTTCACTTTCAGTTTTATCTGTTTGGCCTAAAATGTTTTTACCAAGCCATACTAGCATTGTAGCATTGCCTGCTTCAGCTAACTTCCATTGGTGACGTCTTAAGCTAACTTTACCAGATGCACTGTATTTTTTAAAGAACTCCGAAAAGTTTGGGTAACCATGCTCTTTCAATCTAGCAATAAGAGTGTCATTATCAATATCAAAAACACCAGCAATCTCTTCGCTAGTACACTGTAAAGCACACATATTTTGTGCAGCTTTAATATCTATTTCTTTCCTTGGAACTCCATTAGGATTACGACAGTATTTTTTAACTTCAACTAAATCTTTAATATTCTTATTAGACTTAGCCATTTAGATATTCCTAAATCTATAATGATATATGCCAAAAGCATCAAATATAGACTCCTCTTTAGATTTATCTGAAAAATAGGCATTTTTGAATTGTGTGTTTAGTTTCGAATATCTTGAAAAGTTACCTGCAGTAATACCTAACTTACGAGCAATATTACTCTTTAATTCATTCTGCCTAGACATTCTCTCTATAATAGAGACTTCCTTGTCTGTAAATATTCTTTTTGGTCTACCAGCCATTAAATCTCACCAAATATTTCTATATGCTTTTTTATATACCCAAGAAACAAATTTTCAGCCATACCAAGCACCATTGCAATATCTTTAGCTGAAAAACCATGTTTTTTCATATCACGTATTTTATAAAGCTCATTATCACTAAATATAGGTTTTGGGCTATTTCTCATTAACTAACACATTATATTTTAAATAAGAATCAATTGATAAGCCCAAATACTCAGCTATTTGACTATCTGTGAAACTATACTTTATCAACTTTCTAATAATAGGTAACTGTTTATCTATGAATATATAATTAAGACTACTTCTAACCATTAACTAACACTGCCTTTTGTCCTGTTTCTTTTTCCCATCTGGCAACTATCATATCAACGTAAGTTGGTGATAGTTCCATCATATAACAATTTCTGTTTGACCTTTCACACGCAATTAGAGTTGTGCCACTACCTCCAAATGGGTCATAAACTGACTCACCCTCTTTAGTGTTATTAACAATAGGTCTAAGCATGCACTCTAAAGGTTTCTGTGTTGAGTGACCTGTTCTTTCGCTCTCATCACCTGAAAACGATGTGTGTCTATCTATATCCCACACAGTAGATTGATCTCTTGCACCTTGCCAATTGTGTGTTTTACCTTTTCTTATTGCATACCACAAAGGTTCGTGTTTATGATGATAATCACCTCTACTTAGTACAAATATATTCTTGTTCCAAATGATAAGGTTTATTAAATGAAACCCACAATCTTCTAGCCCTTGAGCTACTTTATGTGTGTATTTATCAGAATGCCACACATATGCTATATCACCTGTAAATAGTGAATAAGCATCTTTCCAATCGTGTTTAACGTCGTTACTTACTTTACCAAGTGCTTTACCTGTTCTAGTCTCACCAGTCTCATTACGCCATTCTGGTTTATAATCCACTCCATAAGGAGGGTCTGTAACCATAACAACTGGGCTAGATCCATCTAGTAACTTCTCGACGTCAGTAGCACTTGTACTATCACCACAAAGTAATCTATGATTACCAAGAATATACAAATCACCTAGTTTTGACTTAGGTTCAATATTTAATTCTGAAGTATCAAAATCATCCTCTTTAGTGTCTATCTCTTCAATATTGAAGTTAGATAGCATATCACCTGTCATACCGAAATCTATAAGATCTTCTGTTGTGAATCTTTCTTGAAGAATATCAAAGTTATATTCACCAAAAGGTAAATTATCCCTAATATTAATCCTATCTAATTCTCTATCTGTTAGTTGCCTGTCAGATACCAAAACATCGATCTCGCTGTCTTCTGTATATCCAGCTTTTATTAGAGCTTTCTTACGCTGATGACCGCCAATAATCGTATTATCATTATTAAGTATAATACGCTGATGATAACCATCTTCTCTAATATGGTTTGCAAGCTTCTCAAGCTCTTTCTTCCCAATCTTACGAGGATTATTCTCGTATTCCTTGAGCTCAGAGATCTTAATAGTCTTGTGTTTCCATTTTACTGGATTATTAATTTGCATTTAATATACTCTAATTGTTGGTGGGGGATAATGCTTTAAATGAGCTTTAAAGATCAATAGCAATATATCCCCATAGTATATAATTATCAGATGAGATTGTACTGGAAATCTCTTGAAGCATTCTTAACGTATCTTGCTTCTAAACGTTGCTTTCTGTCGGGGCGATCAACCCCCTCCTTTGTTCCAGAAGATAATGAGACCCTATATATGATACATCATTAACTTCCTGAGTCTTTGGCGGTCATCCAGTTAAAAGACCACTATTACAGCTATGAAACTCTAAAGTCTGACTATAATTTAGATTAAATCGGATTTAATGTCAAGAAAAAAATATATAATTTTGATATTTATGTTTTACCACAAGAAATATTTTGTTTACTTATATAGATATAATATATATGCTAAAAACTATTGAAATAAACGATTGAGGCTTACTAACTCCTTACTAACTCCTTACTAACTGTTTTTAATAAACGGCTTCTAGCAAGGGATACAGCTATGTTATCCTTACCAACTATTCATTTTTTCACAACACTATACACAGGAATATCTATTATTCCTATTTCTATACTCTCTATCTTATTCTCTATAAAGTCTTGTAAAATATATATAGTTAGTAAGGATAGTGGTATTGTATATATATTCCAGAAGCCAATTATTGAAAAATAGTTGGTAAGGAGTTGGTAAGTTCAATAAATATTAGAACACCCTTCAATACCTTTACAGAACAAGTTTACAGAGGTTTAAGAGTTAGTAAGGATTAGTAAGCTAGTTGGTAAGGTTGGTAAGGCTAACTATAATTAAATATAAAATAGTTATAATCAAAGAAATATAATTAAATTTAAATAAAACACTTGATTTAACACACAATTAGTTTATAAAAACACACACCAAACACTGTTCAACACACTAATACGAGGTATTAAATGACTATTAAAAAAGAAGATAAAGCTAAAACTTACAAAAAGAATGATCCTAATTTAAGGAAAGTTCTGGTATCTATAAATAAGTCTACTTACGATATTATCGAGAAGTATGCTGATGCTGAGGAAAGACCTGTTACTAATTACGTTGAGATAATCATTAAATCCATATTCGAAGGTTCTCGTGTTATGGATATTGAGAAGCTCATTGAAAAGCACAGATT
>Ga0114972_10003425_pt1 | contig 11846 bp, 6 predicted proteins | sample M_140807_EF_Meta_FD_87354 | JGI IMG/M metagenome (GOLD analysis project Ga0114972, IMG submission 87354) | Freshwater microbial communities from Lake Montjoie, Canada to study carbon cycling - M_140807_EF_MetaG | ecosystem: Environmental > Aquatic > Freshwater > Lake | place: Lake Montjoie... | reverse complement strand
GGTTGGGGGTTAGGTGGAGGGGGGTGGTTGGGGAGGGGGCGGGCTGGGGTAAACCCCCCCCTTTTTTCATTGGGGGGCCGGCCCCCCCCCCCGCGGCAAAAAAAAACACTCCCCTCTCCATTACGCCCCGCGCCAGCCTAGCCCCGGCCGGCAGGGTGTGTGCAGTGTGCAAATAATTTATAGTTATTAAAATTTTGAGTTACTACTAGATATTTCTTCTTCTTTTTTCTAGATACTAGGACTAGTGTGAGAACAGCCCTGGACTAATGGGTAGACCGATGGGTCTAGACAGTTTACCCTCTGCGTCAGTCCCTTGGATATTGTCACTCACCTTCACTCCCGCTACCTCACTTTTACTCTCTACAGGCCCATCCCCTTTCTTCTTTTCACTCTTTCCCTCCTCCTCCTCCTCTTCCTCCTCCGGGGGCCACAACTGCTGTATTTTTTCAGTTTTGCCAGTTAAAGTTTCGTTGCATCTATTCATTCGGGCAAACAGTTTACGGAGTACCAGTGCCCGATCCTCAATGTTGAGGTCGTACAGGTCCACGCCCTTTGGATGGGGCTTCACTACCTGGGAGTGCTCGTCGTCGCCGCCAGCAGCAGCAGCAGCAGCAGCGAGGGTAATGGGGTTAAGTAAGGCCTCTGGCACGTGGGAACCTTTGGGTTTCAGTGTATTAATGGTGGTGACGGGGGTGGGAGGGGCCCTGGGGGTCCCCACAGGGGTTTTCACCGGCTGGGGAAGTAAGGTGGAGCGGGGGGAGGTGATTTTGAGTTTGGAGATGGCTCCGGTGAGAGGAGGGGGTGATAACAACTTCTTCAATGCAGAGGCAGTAGCCGCACTTTCAGCAGCCGCAGCAGCCGCCTTTTCTGACTTTTTTCTCTCCAAAGCCTCCATTTTCACCTCGGCGAGGGCATCCAAAAAAAACTGCTCCACCTCCGTGCGCTGACCCAGAACAAGAGACCCCAAACGCTTCACTGTGCGAAGCTCCTTGTTCTTTTCTCCTAGCAAGGAGCGCAGGGCAGAAAGCTCAACGCGCATCCCCTCGCTTTCTCTGGCAAACCGCTCCCTCAAGCTTTTCTCCTCTTTCTTCCGGAATTCGTCCGCTCCTGCGGATACCTCCTCCAGTTCTCTCACTCGCGCTTCCAATTCCTTCACCCGCTTGGTTTGCTTGGCACACCTTTCAGCCCATAATTTTTCCACACCCTGAAAATTCGCAACCTCCCGAGAGAGGTGCTCGCGGGCGCTGCCCGTCTCCTCCAGGGCGTGTACGAGTTTCCTGGTTTCCACCGACAAGGCCCCCACCTCCGCATTCAAGCGATCATTCTCACGGAAGACACGCCTCTGGGAACTACTTAACTCCTGATTAGCCTCCTGTTTTGCGACACGCCCCATGTCTTCCCTCTGCTGCACCAGCCTTCTCTCCAGCTCAAGCTTCTCCAAAATGAAATTTCTCTCCGCTTCCATGGAGGTCACAGCAAACCTTGTGCCCTCACTCTCAAGTCTCTCCTGGAGTTTCTCCACAGTGCTCAATAAATCAGCCCTTTCTTCCATAAACTGAGACCCCTTCTCCACACTAAGTAATGCCTCCCGAAGAAGGGCCTTCAACTCTCCCTCTCGGTTGAGGGCTTGGGCCTCCAGTGAGGTCCTCTCCGCCACACCGCAACTTATCAACTCATCAGTGTCCACTTTGTACTTTTTTTGCAGTGCCTCTAATGATGAACGCAACTCACGAAGTTCTTGCTCTTTTCCTGATAGTTCGCGCTTAGAAAAGGCAACGTATGCCTCAAACTCCTCCACGGAGTGTTGCCTCAACTTCTCCGCACGCCCCCTCGCTTCCAGGGCATCCGCTAACTCGCCCTTTAACTCGTATGCCTCTGACTCACTAGAACGCAAACTTAACTGCGTGCGCAACAACTCCCCCTCACTATCCGTGGGTGGAGCAGCCATTTACTCGTGATGGCTTAACTTCTATTCTTCTCCTTCTTTTACTTTTTTTTCTTTTTTTTTTTAATTCCAAAATCCACACAAACTCAACACACAACAAACATGGGTATGGATTCGTACGCCTGGGCGTTGGCCGCGGGCATGTTAATCACTGGTTCTATTAACACTTTGTCCACAAAGGCAGCAGACTTTGAGGTATCTATAAATCGCTACGGGGATAAGGCAGTATTTAACCACCCATTTGTACAGGCGTTGGGTATGTTTTTGGGCGAATTTACTTGCCTGCTGGCGTATACCTATTTTTCGATGCGCGCAAGAAGCCTCAATGACGACTCTTTCAAACGGGCCAAGCCGCACAGTAAGTTGATTTTTCTCCTGCCCGCCATGTGCGACATGACGGCCACCTCAGTCATGTACCTGGGCTTGGCCCTGACCTCCAGCAGCGTGTTTCAAATGCTTCGCGGGTCCGTTGTCATTTTTACGGCAGCGTTTTCGGTCATATTTCTGAAGAGACGCATCAAAGCGTACCAATGGGTGGGTGTTGCCCTGGTTCTCGCTGGAACAATCGTGGTGGGCTTACAGAGTTACGTGTGCAGCAGTGGTGATAGCTCGTCGTCTGGTCAGGGCAAGGCCATGTTGGGTAACATTCTAATCATCATTGCCCAAATCATTGTGGCCACGCAGATGGTTGTGGAAGAAAAGTTTATTGGGGGGTACGATATACCTGCCCTGCAGGTAGTAGGATGGGAGGGCGTTTGGGGAGGGCTCGTTCTCAGTGCCCTACTGGGAGTCATGTATGTCGTCCCCACCACGGGCACCTTTTTGTGCACCCCCAATGTGAATGCCAACAATGATCCATTTCCCAATATTGCGGATAATGCCTGTAATCACTTGGAGGACGTATACGACGCCTTTGTTCAAATGGGGAACAACAAAATGATAATTCTCTACACCCTCCTGAACCTCTTGTCGATTGCTTGCTTCAACTTTTTTGGTGTGGTTCGTTCCCTGTGCCCCCCTCTCCTCTAGCCATCCCTCTAGTCCTCACCCCACAACCACCACCCTTTTACCCCGATCCCCTGCCTTCCTTTTTTCAGAGCGTTACCAAGGCAGTGAATGCGTCCACTCGGATGGTTCTCGACTCCTTGCGCACCATGGTTATTTGGGGCTTCTCACTGGGGGTCGGTTGGGAAAAATTCTGTTGGGTGCAAATCATTGGCTTCGTTGTCCTTCTTGGGGGGACATTCGTATACAATGGCGTGGTGCACATCCCAGGCTTTGACTACGAGGAGCTCCCTCAGGAGGATGACGCAGAGCTCTTGGAACTGGAGGCAGCTGGTGGTGAGTACGAAGAGCTCGACAGCTCCTCCCTGAATCAAAGTGTGGAGACATTTAAAATCAAGGGATTCAAGGGGTCAGTGTAAGAAGCATCTCCACCCCCGTCAATTTTTTACAAAGAATTTTTACATCCAAAAACTGCTCTTGGAGGCTTGCGTTATAGTTAACCAGAAGTTAAGATCACAAAATAGAATACATATGCAGCAGGGCGACCGACCAGGCGGCCGGCCGGCCGGGCTATCCCGCAATCCCCCCCACACCCAACAACTTGTATGCTTCATCCCGTGCCCAGATACCAGATGTAAGCACCACAGCATTAGCGGGGACCGCCCTGATAATGCATGGGGTAAACCCTCTCCAAAAGCGCGCGATTCCCCCTTCTGCCCATAGTACCCTCGCTGCGTGCAATGCGCCTTTGTACCTTTTTCGCTCCGCGCAAAGCTCGTCAGCCTGTAGCACACCCTTAACACAATCAATGGGGTACGTTAAAGTCCAGTAGAGTATGCCACCCAGTCCACCCGCGGCTAGGGTTATCGGTAGAGGAACGCTAGCGAGGGAGATGGCGTTGGCTGCTGCGTACTCCCGTCGGGCCCACTCAAAGGCCCCCAAGTGGAAGGCCCCCCCCAGAAAATTACGCAGGAGGTGTGGGGCAAACCCGGGGTAAAGAGCGGCGGCTACACCATAACGTGCAGGGGCCCCCCGCATATATGCCCAAACAGTGGGAAACTCAGGCTTCTGTGCACGCAGCACAGCCACCTGCATCTGGCTAGCCACAGAGTTAATGGGGCACTCAACCACAGTGCCCACCGCCCAAGCTATGGAGCCCCCAAAGGCGTAGTCAGAGTATCGGAGGGGTGCCCCCTTTCCACCGCCATCTAGGCTAGGAATCATGCGACCCAGCAGGCTGCCATTCTGAACCACCTCCCTGGTGTAAGCGGCATTTATGCTGAACATGAGCGTCCGAAACAGCATCTGGCCTGCCAGTGGAGCCATCACACCACGGTAAAAACCAGACAAACCCTCCTGCATGAATGTCTTTCGCACACAGTCTACAAGCCCATTGTATAAATGGTGCGGTGGCGAAGGCTGGCTCTGCAACCGAACTTTTATTGTGTCAAACGGGTGCCCAACTAGGGTGACACTAACTCCACTTAAAATGCCACTTGAGATATCGCCTATGGCTACCCGAATCCTTCGCTCCTCGGGTGTCATATGAGACTTTCAAGTCAGATCAATGCTTTGGGGGTACCGAGCACCCCGTGCACTTCTTTTCCTCTAGACGCCTCTTCGTTGAAGTCGCGGACCCGCGAATCCACACGAAGAACAAGTTGTGTAGGACTAGATAAAAGTTCAAGTTTGTTACGAGCTACACCATGAAGCCATGAAGCCTTCCTCTGAGCCCCCACTGGTCCGTTTTGAGCGCCTCTTCCCTGGGTTTATTGCAGCTCGCACCCGGGGGCCTTGTGAGCAGTGTGCCATCAACATTTTATCGGCGTACGACTCTTCCCTTGCATCCCCTGGCACTCCCTTCAAACCAAAGCTCTTAGATGGGGACTATGCAAGCATCGTGGACTGCGTGCTCGCGTCACGATCGGGTAAAACGCTCGTATTTTCACTCGCACCCCGACAAAGTATTCAGGGTGGTACTCAGCTCTGAGCTTAGGCCTAATTGCTTTCATTTCGTCCCACTGGGACGAACACAGTCCCACTTCCCTGTCACGTGGCGGGTAATGACGCATTTATATACGATATTGTGGAGTATGTGACTGTGTAGTGGTATTATAGGGAGATACCACCCTAATCTTAAGACGAATGATGTTTCCACTGCCCTGAATTGATACTTGCGAGAGTCCGTGAGCTGTGTGTGAGCGTGGGGCCAATATGATGAATGCTGCAACGGAGGATGATGGTGTCACTGTCCTGATTTTTGCGAGTCTGCAAGACCACTGGGGATACTTCGTGATCTGTCTCATCGTGGGGCCAACGTGAATGCTGCTAGGTAGGACGGATCTTGGTGACGTCAGTTGGCCAGGGCCTTCCCCCATATAGCCCTGCTGCTGCTGTGTGCTCCCATGAAACCATAATTAATTATTCTATTTTATATAGTGCGACCTCATAACGAACGAAAAACAACTTTACTCGTAGTCACCATCTGAGCCTCTAGGGGGGTAACCACCCTGGCTCCTCCCTCGCCCTCCTCCTCCACCTCCATACGAAGACCTACCCCCCCCACCGCCGCCACCATAGGACCCCCCACCACCACCACCATAGGACCCCCCACCACCACCACCATAGGACCTTCTTTCCCCGTATCCACCCTGATCTCTTCTAGGCGCTCCCCCATCCTTCCTGGGGCTGGGACAGGCGGAGGAGTAGTGGCCGACCTCGCCGCAGTTGTAACAGGTAATTCCCGAGGCGTCGCGGGCGGGGCGCTCCTTTCGGGGGTTAGGGCATGCTGATGAAAAGTGACCCAGTTCGCCACAGTTGTAGCAGGTTATAGAGGCTGGGTCCACCGGCTTGGGCGGTACGGGGCAATCTCGTTTGGTGTGGCCCTCCTCCCCGCAGTTGTAGCACTTGATAGGCCCACGGTCTCCCCCAGAAAACGAAGAGCGACGGGGTCCTCCATAACCAGCACCCCCATAACTTCCTCCTGTGCGGGGAGGCCCGCGCTCCCTACGAGGCTTGGGGCAGTCAAAGGACATGTGCCCCTCCTCACCGCAATTATAGCACACTATGTTCCCTCGGGGGGGCCCTCGCTCACCACCCTCAGTAAAGCTACGGACAGGGTATGCACACAGCATACGGGTTACGGATCGCACAACCGGGTTCACTATACCCCATTTTAGGGAAGAAATAGGGATCATAGAGGTCTGATTCTTGAATGGGTTTTGCGCGGCAACAAAATTAGTAAGTTGTGTGCGGTGTTCTGCCTAGGCCCTCCAGGACAAGTTACAAATCTACAAAAAATCAATGCGGCTGCGAGAGCAGCACAATGACAGTATGGCAGGCGTAGATGCAGATATCCGAGCAGTAGATCCGTATACAGCCAGTCAAGAGCGATTTGAGAGTAACTACAGGAAGGTAGGGAAGACTACAACCATGGCAGTTATCCTCTTCACCGTCGGTAGTGTGAGTTCTTCACTTCTCGGGAGTCAATTCGTATTTTCACCGCAATAATTTATAGGTGATAATTTATTTGGTCATTTATCACTGTACTCCTCCAACCTTTTTCCTCAGTTGATGATATACTATGGAGTTCAGTCCTTGGGCGAGGACCGCGACCGGGGTATCTCCATGTGCACAGTTGGGGCTATTGCTTTTTTGCCGGGTAGCTACGCCTGCTATCACCTTTACGGGGCCTGGGCCCGCTGGCCAGGGTTCACTTACGACCTCATCCCCTCTTATGATGACTGAAATAGATTATATTCGCCGAAAATTATTGTTGTGTAGTTTAATAGCCTAAAACCTCGCTATGGGCGCGCTGCGCGTCATTTCTAGTTTGGACTTGTGCCCAAAGAGTTCCCTGATGTTCTTGCAGCGATACTTGATCATGGTGGGTCTCTCCAATGAGAGCCCCCAGGCAATGACCCTTACATCGGGTGGTAGCCCCAGGGGAAGCAGCATTTCGGGGCGGAAAATGCCAGAGTTTCCAATTTCCGTCCACTTTTTAAGGTCAGGGTGGTATCCGAACACCTCCATGCTGGGCTCCGTGTAGGGATTGTAGGCGGGTTTGAAGCGAAGGTCCGTGATGCCGATGCGTCTAAAAAACTCCGTGATCACACCCACCAAGTCCCCCAGCGTCAGACCCACGTCCGCCACGACACCCTCCACCTGGTGAAACTCAGCCAGGTGCGTGGCGTCCAGGGCCTCATTTCGGAACACGCGGTCAATAGAGAAGAGTTTTGCAGGTTTGAAACCACCCGGGGCGTTGGCCAGGGCGTAGAGCATACGGGCGGAAACGGCGGTGGTGTGCGTTCGGAGAAGGTTTTTCTCCCCCTCTCCGCGCTTCCACGAGTAGCGGTAGCCTAGGGAGCCGCCTCCCCCGCCTTCATGCATAGCCTGCACTCGAGACAACAAGTCCTCCGGAATGCTGACAGTGCGAGAGGGAGTGGTGAGGAAAAACGTGTCGTGGGCGTCGCGGGCCGGGTGGGACTGAGGTTGGAACAGTGCGTCAAAGTTCCAGAAGGAGGACTCCACCCAGCGGTTGGTGGGCATTTCATTGAAGCCCATCTCAAGGAGGATCTGACGGAACTCTGCACGCACACGCATGAGAGCGTGGAGATGACCCCCCCCCGGCTCTCTCCCCGCTGCCTCAAAGTTGTACTTTCGGAAGGTTGCCGTGGCCCACTCCCCTGAGTCAAGCATCTCCTTGGTTAGTTCACTGGACAGGACGGCACGCACGGGGGCCCACTTGGGACCCGCAGTCACCTTGTAGGACGTCCGTTTTCTAAGGTTTTGAAGTTTGGGTGACAAGAGGTGGGGCGTGAGTCTAGAGGAAAGTGTGTGGCGTTGCGCGGCGGCGTGTGAGAGGAGCACGAACATTTGAGCAATGAGTTGTCTCTTTTTTAGGTCCTTGATTAACCCACTGTCCTCCAATGCTCCATTCTTTATAGAGAGAAGCTGCTCTACAAGATCATCCCTCTCCACACTCTCCACACTTCGAAAATACCTTCCGCTAGCCTTATCCCGAGAAATCCACTTGCTTTTCATGCACTTCCCAAGGCCTACCTTCACTAGAGCTTCTCCCAACGCTGCGACTAATCCCGTCTCATCAGCGCCATCCACTGGAATGGCGCGAAATAACTGTAACTCTGGACTCCCATTCGTGACATAACCCTCCGCCTCCTCTGTTAACACCCAGAACTCCTCCGACTTAGCTGTAGACAGCAAATAGCCGTCTCCTATTAAGGAGTTCATTGTACCCACCACCATGTTGTGATCTACATCGATTAATTTACTCCAAACGTAAGTGTCTTCCAATTCGGCCCCATCTTTTACTATTGCGAGTAATTTAGACTCTAAGTCCATTTGTGTGTTTACAACCCTCCTTTTAAAAGAAAGAAAAAAAAGAAAAAAGGGAAGGAAGGGAGAAAATTATCATTATTTTGAAGAACCCCGATGGCAAATGGATAAAAAGTCGAAACTTGAATTGGATCTAGCTTGCTCTCGTGTGGAAAGATTATGGCGAGAGAAGCTAAAGGTTGCCTTAACAACTGGGAACTGTTTTGAGTACGAGAAGGTCAAATCGCACCTCAGCCAGTTGTCTGAGTGGAAGCGTCGTTCTTCGCTTCAAGGAGGCTCTTTATCTGCTCAGGTTCTTCACGATTGCATAATGAACCTTGTTACATCCGGGGGTCATTCGGAGAATGGCGTGATCGCTCCTCGAACTGTGGGAGATGCTGTGGCGGACGGAAACAACACTGGCGTGATTTCTCTGCTGGGGCTCCATGAGGCTACTCAGAAGCGATTGGATGCCGCTGCTCACCCTCCCTCTTCTGCAAGTGCATCATTAGCTGTGGAGGTATTCAGAGGTGTGCATGGTGGCCCTGAGGTTCCCAACTCCCGGGCCTCCGACGTCTCTCGTCTAGTGACCTCTGCTGCAAGAGTTTCTGAAGAGGGGGGTGAATCTAGCTCCCCCAGCGCGGGACTTGTACAGATAAGCCTAGACGTAGATGTAGGGAAAAGTTTGGGGGGGAAATCGCTGATTGGTGCTTTAGAAAGGGAGTGGCGTCAACCTGGAATCATACTGGCTCGCGTATGGGATGGGGCCACTGGCGAGTTCCTCAGTGGTGAAACCTCGATAGAAGTGGACGCACTGGGCAGGGCTACTCGTGGGGATGGAGCAACGTGGATGCAGACTCTTTTTCTTAATATTCCCAAAGCCTCTATTCTTTCAGGTTCGTGCTACATTCTGTTACGGTTGTTCAGGAGGGGAGGGTTGAAGGAGGATGGGGCCACCACGAACTCTAAAATTGCGCCAGGGACCTCTTCTTCTGCCCTTTCCTCAGCTAAAACAACAGTGCCAGTGACAGCGGCGACATCATCATCATCATCATCATCATCATCAACTACAATAGTGGCCACTAGTATGTCAGCTGAGACAGGGGTTGTCAGGAGTGGTAAAAAGAAAGGTTTGTTTTCTCGAATACTGGGCCCAGGGAAGGAAGACACGCAGGCAGAGTACCTTCGACCCGTGGGTGTGGCAATAGTTCAAGTACCGCAAGCCTTATGCCGCCTGTCAGATGGCACACCCCACTCTCCCTCCAGGCGCATCTTTTGGATGAAGGCCAAGAAGGACAGTGGCGATGAGGGGAAACTGTTTTCCTCCCTTGCGAGTGCTCTCATCACCGAATTGAAGTCGGCGCCGGCGGCGGTGCCATCATCATCGACAACACCCAAGGGGGAGGAGGAGGAGGGGTTGGAGGGCGCCAGTGGGGGGGGGGGTGTCTTAGATGACAACATTACCCGGGTCACTGGCCTTGACGCGCTACCCTGCGTTTTGAGGTGTTTTTCGTCACTACCCCTTCCCACTCTTTTGGATAAGAGATTCAGTCAAGTTCTGGCACCTGGGGTGAGGGCAGGGGCAGTCCCATTGCCCTATGCTCATGTACCACTTGGGGGTGGGCTTGTGTCAGGGGGGCAAGCGCCACCTACACTTTCCACGCCGCCCCCCTTTGCGGCAGCTGTGTCACTTTTACCCTCCTCCTCCTCCGCTTCCTCCTCTTCCTCCTCCTCCTCCTCCTCCTCCTCCTCCTCGCAGCCGGCTGCGTCTGATTCCGTGACTCCAAACTCCTTCGCCGGTTCAAACTTCGCCGGTGCCCCCCCTCCCAAGCCCCTTACAGCCGGTTCTTATCACACTTGCTTTACGGGCGTCCACAGTATACCCCCCTCCACACCATTCTCTCATTTGTACTCTGTGGCTCACCCTAACACGCTGAGCATAACACTGGGTAGGGGTATATTTTCGCAGGACACAAAGATCGCTCCCAGAAATGTTCAAGTGAGGGCCCGCGTGGTCACAGACGGGGGAGTCAGTCTACCCTGCATCATCTTCCCTACCCCTGCCTCCCCCGTGCTACAGAATATTGCCCCCCCTAGCGCTTCTCCTGGTGGTGCTAACACCCCCCCCTCCTCCTTGGTGGGGGGACTACAATCGCCGGTGATTGATTCCTCCAGCCCCCTACACCATACCAACAATTCCACCGGCGGTGGAAGCGTCCTCAGTAGTGGTGGTGGTGGTGGTGGTGGTGGTGGTGTTACTATTACCGAAACCTCCTCCGAGTGGTTCTCTCCCGTGTACTATCATACTAGCTCCCCTCAATTCGATGCCTCCTTCTCCATATCTATTCCAGCTGCCTCCCACTCCTTCAATAACTCTCACCTCCTCCTCAGTTTTTATCACGCTTCCACAACGGCAGCCAAGACTCACATGTTCAGTTTCGCCTTCCTGCCACTCACTGACTCTCATGGCATGGTCATCAGGGATGGAACACACACTCTCCGCTGTTTTAAACCACTCCCCAGTATGGTGGGCAGCGGGGGCGGAGGTGGGGGCGCGATGTCCTCCGCGTCTCTTGTACCCCCCGCCGGGGGATCTCCTTCTTGTATCCCACCCTGGTACCTTGTTGCCCCCGTAGTGTCTCCAGAGGGTACGTTTATACAAGCCCCCGCCCCTTGCTCCCCAGCGCTTGGTGCAGCCTATGAGCATTCTGCATCTCTATCTCCCACGGGGTGCCCACCCAAGCCCTTGACAAGCCACACGCTCTCCAGCCGAACGCGCACCCTGCCCTCCTCTGCCCGCCCACACTCACTTGCCTACTATATCTCAGGGGTGGAGCCTCTGTCCGCTTCTTCTTACCCCCTCTCTGAGGCTACGGGAGGGGAGGGGGTCCTACACTGGGCAGAAACAGCTGCGCAGCGAAGAATTTCACTGCAGCAGATGTGGCGCTTTCCGTCCTTTGGGGGTGTTTTCGGACTTTCCGCCCCCACTGCACCCACTGGACAACAACAGCATGGTGGAACGGCACCACCACCACTACCACCACCACCACAAGCTCAAACTGGGGGAGCCAGTAGTACTACAAAGTTGAGGGGTGGCGGCGTTCCAACAACAACATCAGAATCGGGCAATGGTACAGCAACAACAACAACAACAACGGTAACAACAACAACGGTAACAGCATCAAGCCATCTGACGCCTTTGGAGCTAAGGCCTAAGGATAGCATTGAGATCTCCACCCGGTGTACTTCCACGCAGAGAGCCTCCCTTGTTGAATCTCACACTGTTGTCACTTGGAAGACGGCCTTGGCATTAAATGGAGCCCCCCAATTAGTCGATGCACTGTGCACTCTCCAACGGTTACCCGCTTTCCCTGACCTCCTTCTTCGGGAGGCCCCCTGTATCCTCCGCTCCTTGTGCGACCTTCTGGGGCATTTCAGTGAGGAAAGGGGGGGGGGGCCTTTTGCCGGCAGCCCCCCCCCCCCCCCTGGCACCCCCCCCCCCGCCCCCCCCGAGGGGGGGGGGGGGGGTTCCACAGATTTCCACTCTCGGGGGGCTTTTTCT
>Ga0114972_10003422_pt1 | contig 11858 bp, 10 predicted proteins | sample M_140807_EF_Meta_FD_87354 | JGI IMG/M metagenome (GOLD analysis project Ga0114972, IMG submission 87354) | Freshwater microbial communities from Lake Montjoie, Canada to study carbon cycling - M_140807_EF_MetaG | ecosystem: Environmental > Aquatic > Freshwater > Lake | place: Lake Montjoie... | reverse complement strand
GCCGCCGCAGGTGGTGATCCAGACCGAGGCGCCGGGGTTTTCCGCCGAACTGGTCGAGACCTTGGTCAGCCGCCCGATCGAGGCGGTGCTCAACGGCACCGTGGGGGTCGCGAGTCTGCGTAGCCAGTCGATCCCGGGCTTGTCGGTGGTCACCCTGATCTTCGACGATGACAGCGACGTGTTCCGCAATCGCCAACTGGTGGGCGAGAAGCTCGGCATTCTGGCCAACCGTCTGCCATCCGGGGTGGCAGCGCCCAACATCACGCCGCTGACATCCTCGGCCAGTTCAACGCTGGGCATCGGCTTGACCGCCAAAGACCGCACCCTCATGGACGTGTACGACCTCGCTCAGTTCGTCGTGCGTCCGCATCTACTCAGTGCATCCGGCGTCGCCGACGTCAATGTGTTCGGCGGCAAGGTGCGGCAGTGGCAGGTCCAGTTCGAGCCGGATACGTTGATTCGTGCCGGTGTGGGGGTCAATGACCTGGTGGAGGCGGTGCGGCGCAGCAGCGGGCTGCGGCCGGGCGGCACCGTTGAGACGCGCAACCAGCGGATCCTCGTCACCAGCGAGGGCCAACCCGCCAGTGCCGCCGAACTGGCACAGGCGGTGTTGAGCGTGCGCAACGGCCAGGTTTTGCGGCTGGCTGACGTGGCGACGGTGGTCGAGGCGCCAGCGCCGTCAATCAGCGCGGCTACGATCAATGGCACGCCGGGTGTGTTCTTGATGGTGCAGGGTCAGCTCGGCGCCAACACATATGCCACCACGCTGGCGGTGGAGTCTCGTCTTGACCAGTTGCGGCCGCTCTTGCAACGCGAGGGCTTGACTGTGCATACGCAGTTGTTCCGGCCGGCCAGCTTCATCGAGACCTCGATTGGCAATGTGCAGCGCGACATTCTCATCGGCTCGGCGCTGGTGGTGGCGGTGCTGTTCCTCTTCTTGTTCAACGCTCGCACGGCGTTGGTGTCGGCCACGGCCATCCCTTTGTCGCTGCTGGCCTCGATCATCGTGCTGGTGGAGCAGGGCGTCTCGCTCAACATCATGGTGCTGGGCGGCTTGGTGATCGCGCTGGGCGAGGTGGTCGATGACGCGATCATCGATGTCGAGAACATCTTCCGCCGCCTGCGCGAAAACCGTGCGGCAGGCGGGGCGCGTCCCGACTGGCAGGTGGTGCTCGATGCGTCGCTGGAAGTGCGATCGTCAGTCATTTACGCCACGTTCATTGTGGTGGTGGTGTTCTTCCCGCTGCTGACCTTGTCCGGCGTGGCCGGCCGCTTGTTCGAACCACTCGGGCTGGCCTATATCTACGCGCTGCTGGCGTCACTGGCGGTGGCGCTGACGGTGACGCCGGCGCTGTGCTACCTGCTGCTGACCCACGGCGTGCCCTTAAAGTCCGAGGATCCGCCGGTGATCGCGTGGCTTCGCCGCGGCTACATCACGCTTTTGCGGGGCATCGAAACTTCGGCGCGACCGGTGGTGCTCACGACCTTGGCTGTGGTGCTGCTTGGTCTGGCGGCTTTGCTGCTGTTTCGCATCGAGTTCGTGCCCGAGCTGCGCGAGGGGCACTACATCGTCCACATGACGGCGCTGCCCGGCACCAGCGAGGCCGAGTCGCTGCGCATCGGGCGCAAGGTGACCGATGCCATCGGCAGCGTGCCCGGGGTGCAATCGGTGACGCAGTGGGTCGGGCGCGCGCAGAACGGCGCCGACACCTTTGGCATGCACTATTCCGAGATCGAGGTCGAGATCGGACCGCTGCCCGCCGAAGAGCAGGCGCGGGTGCTCGACGGTATCCGCGAGCACCTCACCACGATACCGGGCAAGCCAGGCGTCGCGCCGTTTCCCGGAGTGAGTTTTGGCGTCAATACCTTTCTGGCCGAGCGTATCGAAGAAACGGTGTCGGGCTATGCCGCTGAATTCGTGGTGGAGTTGTTCGGCAACGACCTCGACTTGCTCGACCGCGACGCCAAGGCGGTGGCGCAGACGCTGTCGGGCATCGCCGGTGCCCGCGACATCACCATCCAGTCGCCGCCCGGTACGCCTCAGTTCACGTTCCGCCTGGACGCGGCACGACTGGCCGAGCGCGGCTTGCAGACCTTGGAGATGCTTGAGCTCATTCGCACGGTCTACGGGGGTATCGAGGTCGGTCAGGTGCTGGAGCAGGGCCGCACCATCCCGCTGGTGGTGATCGCCGCCAGCGATGAGCGCTTGGCCCTCGAACGTGCCGGCCAGCTGCGCTTCACTGCGCCCGACGGCAGCCTGTTTGCCCTGAAGGACGTTGCCGAAGTGCGTCAGACCAATGGCCGCAGCAAGATCTTGCACAGCGGCGGCAAGCGCGTGCAGACCGTCACCTGCAACATCCAGGGCCGCGACGTGCCGGGATTCTTGCGCGAAGTCGAGACCGCGCTGCGCCAGCAGGTGCGCCTCGGCACCGGCAACTACCTGAGCATCGGCGGAGATGCCGCCGCCGCGGCAAAGGCCCGCAACGACCTCTTGGCGCACACGGTGCTAGCGACCGTGGGCGTGCTGTTGCTGCTGTACCTGGCCCTGGGCAGTGGCCGCAATCTGCTGATCACCCTGCTCAACTTACCGTTTGCCTTGATCGGTGGCGTGGCCGCGGTGGTGGTGTCCGGCGGCTGGCTGTCGATCGGCTCGCTGGTGGGGTTCGTCACCCTGTTTGGCATTACCCTGCGCAACACGATCATGCTGGTCTCGCACTACCAGCACTTGGTCGAGGTCGATGGCCTGCCCTGGAACGCCCAGACCGCGCTGCTGGGGGCGTCGGAGCGGCTGCCGTCGATCCTGATGACGGCCATCGTCACCGCGCTGGGGCTCATGCCCCTGGTGGTTGGCAGTGGCGAACCGGGCCGCGAGATCGAGGGGCCGATGGCGAGCATCATTGTCGGGGGCTTGGTGACCTCAACCCTGCTCAATCTGCTAATCCTGCCGACGGTGCTGCTCCACTTCGGACGCTTCAATCGTCGTATTTGATATAGCGATGGCGGGGGTCGTCGGGTGTGCCTTCGAGGATGCCCTCGCGTGCTGGCTGCCAGCCAACCACCGTCTCGATCTTGTGCGCGAGCGCGAAATCGAGCTCGGTGACGCCGTTCGCTGAGTGGGTCTGCAGCTTGACGATGACGAAGGCGTAGGATGCGGCGAGGTCGGGATGGTGCCAGGCGGCCTCGGCCAAGTGGCCGACTGTGTTGATCACCATGAGCGTCGATTTCCAGCCCTGGGTGCGGAAGCGGCGGCGGATCCAGCCGTCCTCCAGTCGCCAGTGCGGCAGTTCCAGCGCCAGGCGGCGTTCGACCTCGACAGGGTCTAGAGGCGAGTGGGTGTGTTGCATAGTGTGTCTCCTTGGGGGCGGTGTGGGCGCTGGGGCGATTTGCTCGGCCGTGAGATATGGAAACTATCCAAATCGGGCTGTGAGCCGCGCAGAATTGTGCATATGCACAAAAAGAATAGGCTCATTCAGAAAACTTCAAAAGGGTCTTGCAGGGAAGAATTCCTGTGCTAGAGTTACAAGCGGAAACAACTGTAACGCTCCTAAAAAAGGGTTCCCTTGGAGCAACCAGTTGGGTCTGGCGCCTAGATCATCACCCGATGGTCGGGCAAATCGCTAAATGCGACTTCATCTGAGGAGGTTGTTATGGCAGTTAAGAACCTGTGGCCCGTAGTGGCCCTGGCTGTTGCAGCACCGTCGGCCGCTCTGGCCAACGCTGACCTGGCCAAGCTGATGGCTGATTCGAAGAACTGGGCCGCTCCGGCCGGTAACTTCTCGAACCATCGTCACACCAAGCTGACCCAAATCAACAAGAGCAACGTGAACAAGCTTCAAGTTGCCTGGACGTTCTCGACCGGCGTCCTGCGCGGCCACGAAGGCGGCCCGCTGGTCATCGGCGACACCCTGTACGTTCACTCGGCTTTCCCGAACAAGGTTTTCGCCATCAACCTGGCTGACCAAACCATCAAGTGGAAGTACGAGCCGAAGCAAGACCCGAGCGTGATCCCGGTCATGTGCTGTGACACCGTTAACCGTGGCCTGGCCTACGGCGACGGCAAGATCCTGCTGCAACAAGCTGACACCACCCTCGTTGCTCTCGACGCCAAGTCGGGCAAGCCGGTGTGGTCGGTTAAGAGCGGCGACCCGAAGGTCGGCCAAACCAACACCAACGCCCCCCACGTCTTCAAGGACAAGGTCTTCACCGGTATCTCCGGTGGTGAATTCGGCGTTCGCGGTTGGGTTGCTGCCTACAACCTGAAGGACGGCAAGCTGGCATGGAAGGGTTACTCGATGGGTCCGGACAGCGACATGCTGATGGATCCGAACACCTCCATGACCTTCACCGACGGCAAGATGGCTCCGGTCGGCAAGGACAGCTCGCTGAAGACCTGGCAGGGCGATCAGTGGAAGATCGGCGGCGGCACCACCTGGGGCTGGTACTCGTACGATCCGGAACTGAACGCAATGTTCTACGGCAACGGCAACCCGTCGACCTGGAACCCGAAGCAACGCCCGGGCGACAACAAGTGGTCGATGAGCCTGTGGTCGCGTGACGTTGACAGCGGTAAGGTCAACTGGGTCTACCAAATGACCCCGCACGACGAGTGGGACTTTGACGGCATCAACGAAGTGCCGCTGTTCGAAGGCAAGGACAAGAACGGCAAAGAGCGCAAGATGCTGGCTCACTTCGACCGTAACGGCTTCGGCTACACCCTGGATCGTAAGACCGGCGAACTGCTGGTTGCTGAGAAGTTCGATCCGGCCGTGAACTGGGCCACCCACGTCGACATGAAGACTGGCCGTCCGCAAGTCGTGGCCAAGTACTCGACCCACCAAAACGGTGAAGACGTTAACTCGAAGGGCATCTGCCCGGCAGCTCTGGGTACCAAGGATCAACAGCCGGCGGCTTACGATCCGGTCTCGGGTCTGTTCCTGGTCCCGACCAACCACGTGTGTATGGACTACGAGCCGTTCCGTGTCGAGTACACCGCTGGTCAACCGTACGTTGGCGCAACCCTGGCCATGTTCCCGGCTCCGAACAGCCACGGCGGCATGGGCAACTTCATCGGTTGGGATCCGATCAAGGGCAAGATCGTTTGGTCGATCCCCGAGAAGTTCTCGGTTTGGTCGGGTGCTATGACCACCGCCACCGGTCTGGCTTTCTACGGCACGCTGGACGCCCGTCTGAAGGCTGTTGACATCAAGGCTGGTAAGGTTGTCTGGACCTCGCCGAAGCTCCCGTCGGGCGTGATCGGTAACGTTCACAGCTGGGAATTCCAAGGCAAGCAGTACATCGGTATCCTGACCGGCATTGGTGGCTGGGCCGGTATCGGTATGGCTGCTGGCCTGGAGAAGGACAGCGACGGTCTGGGCGCTGTGGGTGGCTACAAGGAACTCGCCAAGTACGGCGATCTGGGCGGCACCCTGATGGTCTTCGCTCTGGCGAACTAATTCGGACCTGCGGCAGTCCTACTGCCGCAACCGAGTCAGGGAAACTGGCACTCTTTCGGGAGTGCCAGTTTTTTTTGTGTCCGCAGGAGGAGCATTTTGAAAACCATCGCATCAACCCTCGTTGGCGCCGTCTTTACGGCTGCTGCCCTTGTTGCACCCCAGGCACAAGCCGCAACCGCCCAAGAAAAAGGCATCCTGCGCGTCTGCGCCGACCCCAACAGCATGCCCTTCTCCAATCAAGCCGGTGAAGGCCTGGAAAACCGCATCGCCGAGATGATGGCCAAAGATTTCGGCTGGAAGGTCGAGTTCTTCTTTTTCCCTCAACGCATGGCGTTCTTCCGCAACAGCCTGAAGGCCAAAGCGGCCGATGGTGAAGAGGGGTACAAGTGCGATCTCGCCACAAGCTCGGCACCTGAGGCCGAGGGTGCTGTGGCGACCAAAACCTATTACACGTCGACCTGGACCATGGTGATGCCGGCCGGCAAAGGTCTCGACGCAATCCGTCAGCCGGATGATCTGCTGAAACTGCCTAAGGACCAGCTCGCCAAGCTGCGCTTTGGCGTGTTCCCGGCATCTCCCGGGGCTGACTGGGTGCTGCGCAACGGGTTCGATAAGCAGATGGTGCCGTTCCAGCAAATGCTGGGCGATCCGAATTCGTATCCCGGCCAGATGGTGGACGTGTCTTTGGTGAAGGGCGACATCGATGTGGCCTTTATCTGGGGCCCCATCGGCAGTTATCACGCGCGCCAGAGTAAGGCCGTCAAGCTGCGGGTGGTGCCGATGGTGCCGGACGCTGAGACCGTGACCGACTTCTCTATCGCCATGGCCGTTCGCTACCGCGAGCCGGAATGGAAAGCCAAGGTCGAGGACTTCCTCACCCGCCGCAAGGCCGACATCGACAAAGTCATGGCCGACTATGGCGTGCCGCTGGTGCAGACCGACGGCTCGGTGTTGGTCAACGGCGAGCGCTTCGACCGCCCGCGTAAGTGAGCGTAAACGCAGTTCGCCATGCCCTGACCCGCCTGCACCTGCTGGCGGGTTTTTTGTGTCTAGCGGACGGGGTATGGGCCCAGCCGCTGGCAGTCGTCACCGAGCAGGGCGCGCATGCAGTGGCCATGGTGGACCTCTCGGCTCTGTCAGTGCGGCGTCAGGTGGCTGTGGGCGAGGCCCCGGCCGGTGTCGCGGTGGATGTGCAACGCCGCCGAGCTTACGTTAGCAACGCCGAGGGTCGCAGTGTCAGCATGATCGACGTCGACCACGACAGCGTACTGCTGACCCGCGCGCTGGGTGCGGGTCCGGTGGGAATTGCCGTCGATCCGGCGCGAGGCGTCGTGGCGGTCGCCGATTGGTACCGCAATAGCCTGTGGTTGCTGAGCGCCGATGACTTGTCGGTGCAAGCCGAGGTGCCCGTCGGTCGTGCGCCCGCCGGGGTTGAATTCAGCGACGACGGCAGGCGCGTGTACGTCGCCAATCGTGACGCCGATAGCGTCTCGGTGGTGGACGTCGCAGCGAGGCGCGAGTCTGAGCGCTGGCCGGTGGGCGATCATCCATTCGGCCTGCGCTTGAGTCCGATGGCCGCCAATTGTGGGTTACCAACGTGCAGAGCCATGACGTCACGGTTTTGGATACGGCGCCCATAGCCGCCGCAGGGCGTACCCTGGCCACCCTGCCGGTCGGGCACCGCCCGTATTGCGTCGCTTTTGCGGCTGGTCGTGCCTTTGTCACCAATCAGTACGGCGACAGTTTGAGCGTGATCGATGCGACATCACGGCATACCGTGGCGACCATTCCGACCGGCGCCTATCCTGAGGGCATCGACGCGCTGGGAGACCGCGTGTGGGTGGTGTCGTGGATGGACGAGGTGCTGATTGCCTTGGACGCACGGACCTTAAAAGTGACCGCCCGCGTACCTTTAGGCAGTAACCCCCGCGGTTTTGGCCGGTTTGTTTTGGCAGAATAGAGTCAGTCTTGTTTCATCAACCTGTGGAGATTTGCCATGCAGTTGTCCCGCTTGATTGCCCTGGCCACCTTGTTGTTGCCTGGCCTCGCCTTTGCGCACGGTCCGACCCGTCAAAAAGCTGTTGAAACCATCGAGATCGCTGCGCCACCGGCTCAGGTGTGGGCGATGGTCAAAGATTGGGCTGGAATGGCCAAATGGCACCCGGCAGTCGCCGAGGTTGGCGGCAACGGCAACGAGCGCATCTTGAATCTGAAGAGCGGCGGCAAGGTGGTCGAGGAGTTGGAGGCCGTAGACGACGCCAGCCTGTTGCTGCGGTACCGCATGAAAGATCCGGGCCCGGTGCCGGTCAACAATTACAGCGCCGCCTTGACCGTCGTGGCCCAAGGTGGCGGTTCGATGGTGCAGTGGAAGGGCGCTTTCTATCGGGCTTTTCTGAATAACGACCCGCCGCCGGACCAAAACGACGAAGCAGCAGTAAAAGCCATCACCGGCATCTACAAATCAGGTCTTGAGGGTCTGAAGAAGGCTGTTGAGGGCAAGTAAACGTCAGACTGGGCGGCGGCGCAAACGTTGCTGCCGCCATTGACGTAGCGGCCAGCCGAGCCAGTAGCGAGTCCAGTCCAAGGGGCTGAGGTTGCTGCGCCAGTACGCCATGATCAGACATATCAGTGCCAATACGCCCAGCGCCGGGCTGATCGGGGTTTTAACCCAACGCCACGTCGACGCCGGCCCGCCGATCAGCTGATCGGCCAGCCCTGAGCCGGTACCCAAGCGCGTGTATCCGAACTCGAGCTCTTCGGCGAGCAGCTTGAGATAGCTCTCGCGCAGTTGCGACAGGTGCTCCCGGCCGGGCTGCGCCTGCAGGCGCAAGGTGACGTCGCTCGACACTTTGCCGGCATCCGCGTCGGCCATCTTCTCGCCACCACCCGTGGTCGAGCGTCCGCTGGTGTAGGGATCCGATTGTGCGACCTCTTGCGCCTGCCAGACGCCGATCTGCCGGCCACGCTCGTCGAGCTTGGGGATCGGGCTGAGGGTCGGCTCGCCGACGCCCACCAACCAGCCTTTGACCGCGCCGACCGTACCGCGGAACTGCGGCCGGTAGCGCGCTGACACGGGTGGTGCTTCCTGACCGTCGGTGAGAAACACCAGTTGCGTGCTGCTAGACGATCCATCGATGAAGCCGATCGCGTTGTAGATGCCCTTGGCGATTTCGCTGTCGGTCGCCCAGATGGTGTCGGGCGAAATGCCCGAGGCGCTTTTCTCGAGTTCGTTGTAGTACTCGCAGACCTCGACCGGCTGGAACATGACCATGGTCTGGTAGCCGGCGAATACGCCCAGACCGACTTCGGTGCCGCAGGGCAGGGCGCGCACCGTCTCAGCAATGCGGCGTTGGATGGCTGCTGCACGGCTGGTGAGCTCACCGTCCACCCGCATGTCGCGCACATACATGCTGCGCGAGATGTCGACCACCATCAGAAAGCTATGCACCGGTTGCAGCACCGGAATTTCCGGTTGCACCGCGGCCAGGGCCATTAGCACGCCGGCGGTATTGAGCATGGCGCGGCGGGTGGGCGTGAAGCCACGGCCGAGCCTGGGCAGGTGCAATCGGGGAATCCGCATCACGGCAGGCCCTGGGCTTCCACTTGCATGGTGGTCACCGAGCGCTCGGCTTTGGGCGGCGGCGGCAGCACCTCGGTCTCTTCCAGTTCGGCTTCCGGGTTGCGGCGGAGGGCACGCTCGAGGTTGTAGCGCGCGTCCATCTGCAGAGGCTCGCTGCGCAGCACCGATCGGTACGAGGCTTTCGCCAGCTCGAAATTGGGGATAGCCGCCGCGGTCTCGCCGGCATCTGCGGCTTCGATGGCGTCGCGCAGGTAGAGGTTGCCGCTGTTAAACCGCGCCGCCAAGCGCAGCGTCAGCGAGCTGCTGTCGTCGTTTTCGACGCGGTTGTAGAGCGCCAGGGCTTCGGTGATCTTGCCGGTGCCAGCGGTCTTCACCGCGGCGGCAAACAGCTCTTCGGGGTGCGGCGACGTCGGTTGTGCCAGACCGCCGGCGATGCGGGCATTCACGCTGTCGGCTTCGCGCAAGGCCAGCCCGTCGCGCGTGGCAAGAGAGGCCAGCGTGACCAGGGCGACGACGCTGGTCAGCGTGATGAGGGTGCGGCGGATCTTGACCATCGGGTCACCTGTAGGGCGGAGACAACAATCACGGGGGCCAGCAGCAACAGCGCGAGGCCAAAGGTTAAGACGTCGAGCGGTTGGCGCGGCAGGATCTCGGTGGTGCGGGTGGGGAGTCGCTGCAGACGGTCGATGTCGGCGATCGCCGCTTTCAGCCGTGCCGGGTCCTCAACCTCATAAGCGTGGTAGGGCACGCCCATCTGCTTGAAGAACCGGTCGAGGAAGTACTCGGGCACCGAGTCGCTCTGTTCGCCGCTGGCAGCAGCGGACTGCAGCCCCGGGCTGCCGCTGCCGCGCAGGTAGATCCAGTAGAGCGACACCCGGTAGAAGCGGGTGGCCTCGACGATGCGTTTGCGGGTGATTTCGTCCAGTTGGGCGCCACCGTCGGAGACCAGCAGCAACACGCGCGAACCGTTGTAGGGGCGATTCTCGAAGTACTGTAAGCCCGCCAGCACCGCTTGGCCGATGTCGGTCTCGGCGAGCCCACGGCCCAGACCCGCGGCGTCGATTGCCGCTTGCAGGGCAGCGTGATGGGTGGTCAGCGGCAGCACCGGTATCGGCCGCGTCGAGAAATTGAGTAGACCGATGGCGTCGTTAGGGCGCTGCGTCACGAATTCGGAGAGCACCCGGCGAGCCGCTGCGTTTTTTGTTTCGCCCATCTGCATCAGAAGCTGTTGGCCAGCTTGCATCCGGCCAAACCCTTGGTCCATGCTGCGGCTGCGATCGAGCATGATGACGATTTCGGCACCGGTGCCGACGGTCTCGATCACCCGTTCGCCACGCGACAGGCCGGCAACGCCCAGCACCAGCGAGACGATGCCCAGCATCGAGCCGACCCGCAGCGCGGTCTCGAGGCTGCGGCTCAAGGGGTCTGCCGGCACAAGCGCCAGGTTGGGGTGCATCACCGATTGCATCGGGATGCGCAACAGCGGTAGCAAGGCCAGCGGCAGGGCCAGCAGCAGCCACGGGTGATCGAAGGCGAGATTCACCGGTGCCCCTAGTGGATGCCGCGCTCGATGGCGCGCGCATCGTTGAGCGTCTGCAACAGGCGCGCGCGTTGGTCGCGTCCCGGCCAGGCGCCGTCGGTGAAGAACACGGCTCGCGACACCGTTAACCACTCGCTAAGCGCCGGCAGCAGGCGGTCCCAGGCAGCGTTGCGCTGTGCCAACAGCGTCACATTGTGCGTAAACACGGTCTGTCCCGCGGTTTGGTCGAGGGCTGCGTGCAGAGCACGCAAGGCGGCACTCCAGAACTCTTGGTCGTCGCGGTTGCGCGCGCGGTGGGCTTGGCGAACGGCTTTGGCGAACGGACGTGGGCGCGGCAACAAGGCGTCCCACGGTGTCCAGCAATACACCAGCGCCAGGATTGGCAGCAAGGCGGCCAGCGCCAGCCAGCGCAGTCGCGTCGTCAACGGCGCGGTATCGATGCCTTTGGCCGGAATGTCAGCTTGCGTTTCGGTGAGCCGGTCGCGGCCGAGAACCGTCTGCGGCGTCATCGGCGCCACTGTGACCCAGGCCGGCTGCAGCGGCATACGGACCAAGCGCTGACCATCGGTAACCGGTACGGCAAAGCTTGGCGTGCTCACCGTACGCACTTCGGTGGGCACGTTGATCACCTGGTAATCCAACACCAAGCGGACACTGCCATCGTCAGGGCGGTCCACAGCGATACTGCGCAACTCGAACCAGGTGCCGGCACGGCCCGGCTTTGTCAGCGCTTTGTCTTGCACGCGGACGCCGGGCGCCGGGAATACCCGCACCTCGCGCTGGAAGGTGTCGCCGATCTGGTAGCCGTAGGGTCGCGGGTCGTGGACCGCGATGCGGGTTTCAGTGAGCGTGTCGTCGGCGTGGGCCAAACCCGCCAGGAGCAGGGCCGCCATAGTTGCAAACAGTCGTTTCATGCAGCGATCCCGTAGAAATGCGCGCTCACCGCGTCGGCCGAGAAGCCGTCGCGCAAAAACAAGGGGCGGGTGTCGAACGACTGACACAGGTCGCGCAGCGCCTGGTCTCGCTCGGCGTAGGCATCTGCCGGCGCAGCGTCCCAACTGCGGCGCAGCCAGAGCAGCCGGCGCTCGCCACTTTCGATGTCCTGCCCCAGGGCAAAGCCGCGCGTCGGCCAGTCGCTGAATTCGCTGCGGTCGCGGATCACCACCGGCACCACGTGGTGCCGCGGCACCGCTTCCAGAAAGCTCTGCAGGGCTGTCAGCGGCCAGTGAAAGTCGGAGACGACAAAAATCAGCCCCGATTCACGCGGCAGCCATGCGGGAACCTC
>Ga0114972_10003421_pt1 | contig 11859 bp, 10 predicted proteins | sample M_140807_EF_Meta_FD_87354 | JGI IMG/M metagenome (GOLD analysis project Ga0114972, IMG submission 87354) | Freshwater microbial communities from Lake Montjoie, Canada to study carbon cycling - M_140807_EF_MetaG | ecosystem: Environmental > Aquatic > Freshwater > Lake | place: Lake Montjoie... | reverse complement strand
TTGGCCGTAAACAGCTCTTCAAGTCTCGCAAGCGCACGCTCATGCTCCAAGGTCGTCTTGATGACCTTGGGCTGAAAAGGCTTAGATGGTTTGCGCGTCGATTTCGTCATACTCTGCGTGCGTGGTCCAACTTGCAACTTGCGCTTCTGCGTACCAAGCCTTGAGTTGCTCCTCCGAGCGGGGATTGGCGATCCAATACTCGACCAATGTCTTTCGGGCGATGATCCTCATGAATCATTTGCGGTCCCCTTCTCACAGTCAATCTCAAAGTTCCCATTATGGGAACTCTAAGTCCTCAGGCTAGGTTCTATCGGCTCGAAAACTATGATTCTGCTGGTTTTGTAGCGGCTTAGTCCCGTTTCAACTGGCAATACCCAGTGGCGAAATACAACCCAAAAGACTTGACGTACGACAAAACCGTCGTACGATGGTTTTGTCGTACGAATCTATTGGGGTTGTTTGGAGGTAGCGAAATGGCGCAACAAACTGTTCCGAGAGAGCATTGCTGACTTTGAAGTCGTCCTGGAAGTTCCCTCGATATCGCGCAGCCAACGCACCGAAGAACTTTTTGCAATCGTTGAACCGATGATCGATCATTGCTCTCTGGAAGACGTGAAAACAGCACTTGCTAGGGCGTTTGTCGAGGGTGCTCGGGCGAAGCCCTGCCCAGTGGGCAAACTACATTTCAATGATCGCCTCGATGTATATCGAACACGGGTGTGCGGATAAGCTTGGTCATGGAATCACGAAATCGATTCAACATCTGGATGAGGGTGGGTTTTCCAAGTCGCAGATTGAGAGTTGGAACGCCGCTTGGCAGCAGGCCGGCCAAGGCTGTGACGCACTTGTGATCCCACTGAGTTGTCTTGATGTGGCTGTCGAAGTCATGAACTCCGATCCAACTTCAGATCGTGCTCTGTTTCGACTGCCTCTGGAGCTATGCGGTCTGATTCGCCCTTTGCTGAATCGATCGCTTGGGGAGGCTTGAGCGCGATCCAGTTGCATCACCGCCGAAACAGCTGACGCCCTTGAGCCATGCGTATTATCTGATTCGGATTCTCAATAGCGAATATTAGCGTTAATCAGCGGTTGAAAAAGACCAGACCTCTAATGAAACAGCCGCGATCGGCCCTACAAGCGATTCGTTGTCCTAGCGAGTCGTCGTCGGTGGCGAGGCGGGGTTTGCCGGTGTGCTTTGACTCAAGCGAACTTTTAACGCGCCGATACGTTGGTAGAGTTCCGGTTGCGAAGCGTTCAGCGCGAGGCTCTGTTCGTAGTTTTGGACAGCCATCATCAGATCGCCCGACATCTCCCGCGAGCGGCCTTTGGCAGCCCAGGCTCTGGGGTTGTTCGGGTCCATAGCCAAGGCCTCGTTGAGGTACTGCTCGGCGACTTTGTTTTGATTGAACTCTTGGCTCAAGCGTGCAAGTTCGATGCGAGGATCGCTCAGTCCAGGGTTCTTCATAGCCCAGTCTTTCAACAGCGCGAAGCCTTTTTCGGGTTGCCCTTTGTCGACCAAGAGGATCGATAGGCCACGGTAGCAATCGACGTGATTGGGGGACATTTCCAAGCAGGTGTTGTACATCCGTTCGGCGTTCTCGATCATCTTTGGATCTTTGGCCGCCGCACCGAGTTTGTGGTAAGCCGACCCGAGGTTGTAGTACGTATCAGGGTTGGCCGAATCGGTCAGCTTGGCCTGCTCAAAGTACTGCAGTGCCTCGGCGTAGCGACCTTGTTGGTACATCGCCACTCCGCGCGCGTTTTGATTGCGGGCACCAAATTGGCAGCCGGAAAAAGCCAAGCAACCGATGGCAATGAGTCCTGCCACAAAAAGACGATGCGGCTGAAACTCGATCGGCGATTGATTCCGGCAGAGTTTGTTTTTATGGCAGAGTTTTTTTTGAAGTGTCGAAGTCTTTGCAAGCGGGGTCATCCCAGAGGTTCCTAGCGAGATTTGCAAAATATGGATGCAGCCGCCCGAAACGTACCGATTTTCTATTGTCCGGGGCAAGATGAGTTGCCAGGAGTGCTCTTGACGCGTGTTCTGGGAATTGGGTATTCCGCTGGCTTGTTCGTGGGACTCCCACGCGATCCGGCAAAGATAATCCCGCAAGATCATTCACAGGAATTACCAACTCATGAAGCGTTTCCTATGGGCGGCTACCCTCGCCGCAATGCTTGGACAAGTAGGCTGCAACTCCGGAAATAAAGACAAGCTAGCGCAAGATGCCAACGCTGGCACCGGTCCCAAGACCGCCAGCCCTGCACCCCTTTCACCCCCGGCATCTAACGGTTCACCCACATCTCACGGTGTGCTGGCAACGAATAAGGGTGCTACGCCTGAACCAACACCCCAGGATGAGATGATTCCTCTGAGCTTGCTGAATTTGTCCAATCCGATCAAGCCCGAGGAAGTCGTCGGTGCGTTCTTGGAAGGGATGCGAACGAGCAACGCGAAAGTCATCGAGTCGCTCCTCTCGACCCGAGCTCGCCAGGAAATCCGCTCCAAAGGACTCGAGATCTCCCCGATCGGATCGCCAAACGCAGCGTTCGAAATCGGCAAAGCCCAACAGATCGATCCCAAAGATCCAAATGTCATGCTGGTTTCGAGCAATTGGATCGAACCGGGTGCTGCTGGCGTCCCTGGCAGCGAATACGAAGTCGTCTGGGCATTGATCAAAGAAGTCGATGGCTGGCGCATCTGCGAGATGGCCGTCGACACCCATGCCGAGGGAGAAGAAGTCCAAGTGGTGAACTTCGAAAATCTCACCGAAGTCATGGGCGAGTCGACCGGCGAGCGAACCGCCGCGCTTCCAAATACCAACACACAAGCCCCTGCGGGCCCTGCCAACGCACCGGCTTTGCCAGCCGCCGGTCTTCCAGCTTCGTCGGGTCTTCCAGCTTCGTCGGGTCTGCCAGCCGCACCGGGTCTGCAAGGCGGATCGGGTCTGCCACCTTTGCCACCCGCAGGCGGGCCTAGCCTCCCGCGTTCCCTGCCGCCAGCACCACCGGCCGGATTACCACCGCTGGGGGGGGCAGGTCGCTAAATACTCAGGTTTCTTTTGGGAAACCAACGGAAACCGATTCGGATTCTAGGTCGATTTGGCCATCCTGGCTTGACCGGTTTTACTGGAATCCTCTATCTTTTGTCACCTGCCGACGACGCCGTCGGCGCAGTTTTTCGTTTATTAGGTTTCAGTTTCGTTGAAGGGGACTTCCCGACCATGGCATCAATTCAGGAACGAGTCATTGATATCGTTGCCGAACAACTCGGTGTCGAGAAAGACAAAATCACTCGTGACACCCACTTCGTCAATGACTTGGGTGCCGATTCGCTTGATACAGTTGAACTAGTGATGGAGTTCGAAGAGGAGTTCGATATCGACATTCCTCAAGACGCAGCTGAGAAGATTCAGCGCGTCGGCGAAGCCATCGATTACATCGAAAAGCAATCTTAATCGATTGACTCCGTGACCAGCTCTCGTCGGCTGGTCATCCATCGGCATCATATCTTCAGTCACATGGGATTGCCCGACTCGAACGTCGGGCAACCCCTTGATTCTTTCGATAGCAGTTGCATGAATCGTCGAGTTGTTGTCACGGGGCTTGGGTGTGTTACGCCACTGGCTTTGGATGTTCCATCGTTATGGAACGGAATCCTTGAAGGTAAAAGCGGTATCCATCCGCTGACTATCTTGGACGCCACGCACCACAAAGTCCGCTTCGGTGGCGATGTGCCCAATTTTGATCCAGGCATAACCTGCGAACCCAAAGATCTCAAGCGTCTGGATCGCTTCTCCTTATTCGCGATGTGGGCTGCTTACCATGCCATCATCGACTCCGGCTTGGACTTCTCCAAAGAACAGGCCCACCGCTGTGGAGCGATCGTCGGTTCAGGCATCGGAGGTCTCAACGAGATCGAAGAGCAGATCCTGCGCATGCACACCAAAGGCCTAGATCGTGTCAGCCCGTTCACGATCCCCAAGATGATGCTCAACGCAGCCGGCGGAAATCTTGCTATCCAATACGGCCTGAAAGGCCCTAACTTCGCCATCGCTACTGCTTGCGCGTCGAGCAACAACGCAATGGGTGATGCCCTCAAATCGATCCGCACCGGTGAAGCCGATGTGCTGATCACCGGGGGAACCGAAGCAGCCATCACGCACATGGGTGTGGCCGGCTTTTCGAACATGAAGGCTCTCTCGACTCGCAACGATGCACCCGAGAAGGCCAGTCGACCCTTCGATGCCGATCGCGACGGCTTTGTCCTGAGCGAAGGAGCAGGGATTTTGATCTTCGAAGAACTCGAGCACGCCAAAGCCCGCGGTGCGAAGATCTATGGCGAAATCCTAGGCTACGGCGGATCCTGCGATGCCGGCCACATCACCGCCCCAGATGAACACGGTCGCGGGGCTTCGATGGCCATGCGAAACGCTTTGATCGATGCCCAACTCGATGCGTCGCAAATCGACTACATCAACGCGCACGGTACTAGTACTCCACTAGGCGATAAAGCCGAAACCATCGCCGTCAAATCGGTCTTCGGTGAGTCGGCCCGATCAGTCGCAATTTCCAGCACCAAAGGCCACCTCGGACACGCTCTGGGCGCAAGCGGCGGGATCGAAATGATCCTCTCAATCCTGAGTTGCTACCACGACATCATCCCACCGACGATCAACTTGGAAACCCCCGATCCGAACTGCGATTTGGATTACACGCCCCTGACTCCACGCAATCGCAAAGTCCGGTACGCCATGAACAACAGTTTCGGATTCGGCGGCCACAACGCGACTCTCATCTGCAGCAAACTCTAGGCAGACGGGCGTTTTTCGCCCACAATACTCGGCGATCGCTTCCCTGTGAGTTGGTTCTACACCCCCTGAGGATCGCCATGAAAGCTCTGTTTGACTCGCGCTCGGTCGCCTGGTCGCTACGACGTATCGCTCTTTGGAATCTTTTGTGGATGTCCCTGGCAGCGTTGTTCCCCTCGCCAGCCCGATCCGATGAGGGGATGTTTCCAATCAGCGAACTGGCGAATATCGGACTAAAAAATCGCGGCATCCAACTATCTGCCGACGAGATCTTCAACCCACAAGCAAAAAGCGTCGTCGATGGGATCTGCCGCGTCAACGGCTGCACCGGCTCGTTCGTCTCGAACCGTGGCCTCATCATCACCAACCACCACTGTGCCTTTGACGCCATCCAAAAAGCAAGCACCACCGAGCGAGATCTGCTAACCGATGGCTTCATCGCTCAAAGCCGAGCTGACGAAGTCCCTGCGCCGAACTACACGGTACGCATCACCGAGTCCTACGCCGATGTTTCCTCCGAAGTCCTCTCGGCGACAATCCCCGATATGAGTTACGTCGATCGGACCAAGGCCATCGATCGGCGAAAAAAAGAACTGGAACTCCAAGCAGAAAAAGACAACCCAGGGATGCGGGCCGAAGTGGCCGAGATGTTCGTAGGAAAAACCTACGTGCTGTTCCTCTATACCTACCTCAAGGACGTGCGGTTGGTCTTCGCACCACCGATCAGTGTCGGTGCCTTTGGCGGCGAACTCGATAACTGGGAATGGCCCCGTCACACCGGCGACTTTTCATTCATGCGGGCTTACACCGCCCCAGATGGCAAGCCTGCCGAGTACTCGCCTGAAAACATTCCGTATCGACCCAAGCGACCCCTGCAAGTCCAAGCCAAGGGAGTCGATGAAGGAGATGTCGTGTTCCTGCTCGGATATCCCGGCCGAACCGTTCGAAATCGTACCGAGAGCTTCGTTCAATACGAAAAGGACATACGCCTACCCTTGATCGTCGAACTCTATCAATGGCAAATCGCGGAGATGGAAAAGGCCGGTTCCAAGGACCGAGCCGTGGCGATCAAGCACGCCACGCGCATCAAGTCCTTGGCCAACGTCGAAAAACGATCCCGCGGCCAGCTCATTGGACTCGAGAGGGCCAAGATCCAGCAGCAGCGAGCCGATCGAGAGTCCAAACTCAAAGCCTTCATTGCAAGCGACCTAAACAAGTATGGTATGTACGCCTCGGTTCTCGAGCAGATCGACGATGCGTATGCTGAGATGTCGAAAAAAGGAAAGCTAGAGATCCATCTTCGAGAGCTTCGCACGGCTCCACGTGCCTTGGCGATCGCCTTTGCAATCTACGACGCAGCCGTCGAGAGGGCCAAGCCGGACATCGAGCGCGAAGCACCCTACATGGACCGCAACTTTAACCAAACGTCCCAACAGATCAAACTCGACGTTGGGGACTGGGACCGAGCGACCGACGCCAGGATGCTCCAAGGGATGCTAGAGCGATTGCAATCAACATCCGGTGTGCAGGACATCGAGCCGGTTGCAAGGGTTTTGAACTCGAATGAATCGCTTGATAAACTGACCAAGGCTGTGATGGACAATACCAAGCTTGGGGATTTGGAGTTCGTCACTGAGTGCTTGAGCAAGTCCCCACAGGAGCTCAAAAGTCTCGGTGATCCAGCTTTGAATTGGATCATCGACCTGTATCCGACCTACGTCAAACTCCGAGACAAGGACAAGGAGCGAGAGGGGAAACTCAGTCAACTCTACGGGTCCTTGATCGAGATTCAGCGGATCGCCGAAGCCTCGCAGTTCATTCCCGACGCCAACGCCACCCTTCGCCTAACGGTCGGTAAGGTCGAAGCCTATTCGCCCGTGGATGCGATTGTCAAAACTCCGATAACAACGCTCAGGGGGCTTTTAGAAAAGACCACAGGCCAGGAGCCTTACATCACACCGCCGCAGGTACTCAAGACAGCCTCTGAGGCTCGCTATGGGGGTTTGGAGCATCCGAGGCTCAAGACCGTTCCGGTGGCGTTTTTATACAGCACCGATACAACCGGCGGGAATTCAGGCAGTCCGGTGCTCAATGCCAAAGGTGAATTGGTCGGCGTGAACTTTGATCGCGCCTTTGAAGCCACCATCAACGACTTTGCCTGGAACCAGCGATACAGCCGTTCGATTGGCGTGGATATTCGCTATGTGCTATGGATCACTGGCGAGGTTTTCGGAGCCAAGCACATCGTCCAGGAGATGATCGCTAGCGAACCGCGATAGCCCCAGAGGGTTTCTCGCCAAGGCGCCAAGCTCACAAAGGATCGGAACAAAAATCTACTGATCCTCCTAGGAGGGGCAGCTATCAGCAAATATTAGCGTTCATCATCGCTAAAAAACCTGGACCGCTGATGGAAGAACCAAGCCACCGGTAGGCGATCCTGACACCTTTTGCTACCTCGATGAATGGTCTATCACAATGGGATCAATCGCCGGCTAGAGAGTCTTTCTCATCCGACGCAGATCCAGATCAGAACCTCTGTTCATGCCCCAGCCAAACGGCCGAACAGTCGGGATAAATCCTGGTGGCTTCCATGAAACACTCGTTGGCAACCTGCACGTGGTGCATGAACCAGTAGCATTGTCCAAGAAAGACGCAGGCTCGATAGCAGTCTCGATCGAACGACAAGAGGTGCCTGCAATCGTCGATCGCGCCGAGCAATTGCGAAGTACACAGCCGCACTGACACCCTCAAAAGCCAACTTTGAGGATGCTCGGCATGCTTGGCGACCAATCGATCGACCATGCGATTGGCCGACTTCCAGTGCGAGTCGGCCATCGAATCCTCGATTTGCTGAGCGAATTGGATTTGCCAATCGGTACGTGTCCTCAAGAGGATCTGCTCGCGTGCCCGATCGGCCTCAAGCCGTAGCCTCGAATCGCTGGCCCTGAGAAAAGGCCCGAGGAATCGATACTCAGGATGCTTGCCAACCCAACCCAATGCCCAAACGGCAGCCCGCTTTATCTCGGCCTCACGCGAAAAGACCAGTCGTCGAAGCGTTGGAACTGAGTAATCCTCAGCAACTGTCTTGGACCACGAGCGATCGTCGGACATATCCTTTGGATACGTCCCCAAGGCATGCCCCTGGTCGCACTCATCGCGGTAAAATGAAACTAGCTTTGACAGTCGCGTGTTCATACGTTTCGTTCGATTAGCTCTTGTGTACCCCCTCCAGGTTAGTTGCCATAAACTTGATCGCAACGGCATTCGATGATTCTGGACAAAGAAACTAAAGATCCAAAGATGCGCTTGACTTCGACCTATCTTCGAACTCCATCGCTATGCCTCATGGTATGCCTCTTGGTATGGCTGTGTGTGTGTGGACTTGTTCAAGCCCAATCGATTCATCCGTATCGCACACCCCAGGCGATCGCACTGACGAGCCAACTGCTCGCTCTCTCGCCACTGTCTAACAGAAGGCTGAAGTTATCTCTGTCGGACTGGATTCAAACCGCAGCCGTTGGTGATCCAATCCCTCTGTGGCTCGACCGACGCATCCCGAGCGATATCGTGTTGTCGATCGATATCCCCGAGGACCAAACCAACAAAGAGGTGCTTGCGCTCGTCGCCGCGCAAATCGATGCCGAAATCGCATACGTCGATCGCTATGTCGCACTGGTTCCGAAAGGCTCGGCCGGAGCCATCGAGTGGGCTTACTGGTCCTTGTGCAGCAACCCGAGCCAACCAGCTATGCGTGTTACCAAAAAGGAGGGCTTGGAATGGAGCGATGGGACCGACACTCGGCAGATATGGAAGTCATTCACCGAACAATATCGCCTAATGTCTGTTTCAAATTCCAGCCGGCTAGTCACGGACTTTGATCGTTGGCGAGCAGGACGCTTGGACGCCACCAACCCGGCTGCGATTGCCACGCTGCTGCTTTGTGGCTTTGACGAACACCTCAACTGGCCAGCCGACAAATCCCCGAGTATCGAGCTGCTTTCGGAAAGCTTTGAGCGTCTGAGGCGCACCCCTGGCGGAGATTTCGTTCGATTTCAATACGCCACAGAAATTCCTAAAATTGGAAAGAATGCTTGGCAAGCTTGGCGGACGCGTTGGCCTCAGGCGACCCTCGAGCGGGTTTCCCAAAACGGGCCCGCAAAAAACGACACCTGGGAAATCCTGGCCCCTGTTGCTGCCCATCGCGAACTGGTCGAATCGCTCGCCCCACCGGCTAAAGCCAAACCAGCCAACCCCAACCCATCGAACCCTGCTAGCACCAAAAAATACACGGGCGTGTACCGAGGAGAGATCCTCAAAATACTTGCGAATCTCAGCCAGCAACTCTCCTTGCAACTGACCCCCAAAGACCTATCGACGAGCCTTGCAAGGCAAGAGGTCGACGTGAGTTTCAAATATGCGACGCTCGAAGAGCTGTTGGCAAAACTTGCCGATGCCTCCGGCTTGAAAATCACACTCGAAGGCCAATCGCTCGTGGTCCAAGCGCCCGAGCGTTAGGATTGGCAATTTCCGTGGCCTAGAGGATCCCGAATTTTTCGAATGCTCCCACGGCGCTCATCCCACCTCGGATGGCATCCCGCACTCTGTTTTCTCCGTGCACCTTGGCAAACGCCAATCGCAGGACCTCTTGCTCGACTCCCTTAGGAACAACCACAACTCCATCGGAGTCAGCAAAGACCAAATCCCCGGGTGAAAACACGACCGAGTCGATCTCAACGGGCACATCTAGATCGATGACCCGCTGGCGATTGAGGCTATCGTACAAGCAGCGATCTTTCGCAAAAACAGAAAATCCAGTCGCAGCGATTTTGTCTACGTCTCGGACCGCGCCATCGACGATCGCACCGACACAACCCCGGTTCTTGGCGGCCGTCGAGAGCAGCTCGCCCCAGATCCCAGACCGCATCGATCCTCCAGCGGCTGCGATCAACACATCGTCAGGATCGCAGGCATCCACGGCCTGAAGCTCCAGTGCATAGGGATTGGGGTCGGCGTGGAACATATCGGCCCAAAGGGTCGTTTTGCATCGACCAACCAATAGTCCGTTTCCGGTCTGTCTTGTCAGCGAGACTCGAGGGGATTGGTGATGCAATCCGACCTGATCCAACGCATCGCAGACCACCGCACAATAAAGTTCTTCGCGCATTTTTTCTAACGAGATCAACATCCGTAAACCTTTGGGATTCGCACTGTTTTGAGCCATCTGTCGGACAACCGCGCAGTCAATTTGCAATACAATACTCCAAAACCGCTGTCCTTCCCACCTTGTACATCCCCTGATCTAGCATGCATCGCATCGGTATTTTGGCTCTGCTGCACGAGTCGAACACGTTCATTGAGTCTCCGACCACGTTGGATCGCTTCGAGCAGGACGTGGTGGTCTTTGGACCGGATCTCCTCGAGCGGTTCGCAGCCAGCCACCACGAAATCGGCGGCTTTATCCAAGCTCTAGGCGACTGCCAGATCGTACCGATCGGAGCCTACAGAGCCACTCCCGCCGGAGCCATCCCTCGGGATACTTGGGAAACCATCGTCGAGGATCTGCTCAAGCGGACCGACCAAGCCTTACCGCTCGATGGACTCTTGATCGCTGCCCATGGTGCTGCGGTATCCGAGCAAGCTCCCGACGCGGATGGAAATTTTTTATCGCGAGTTCGGCAACTTGTTGGTCCAAAGATACCCATCGTCGTTACGCTCGATCCGCATGCCAATCTTTCGCCGCAGATGGTTGCATCCTGCGATGCCCTGACCGCCTATCGCACCAACCCCCACCTCGATCAGCATGCCCGGGGACTCGAAGCTGCCAAGATGCTCCTCGAGATCCTCGATCATCAGCTCCGCCCAACCATGTGCGCAGAGTTTCTACCTTTGGTGATCAACATCGAGCGCCAAAGCACCGATGAGCCTCACCTCAAGCGGGTATACGATCTGGCCAACCAGCAACTGCAGCATCCTCAGGTCGTCAGCAACAGCATCCTGCTGGGGTTCCCCTATGCCGACGTCCATGAGATGGGTTCGGCGATCGTCGTGATCACCAACGACAACATGGAACTTGCGCGGACCATGGCCAAGGAGCTCTACGATGCGATCTGGGAATCTCGCGAATCGATGCAGGGGGTTCTCATATCGGTCGATGAGGCGTTGGATCAAGTCCAGCGAGAGCCCACCAAACGCTTCTGCTTGCTCGATATGGGTGACAATGTCGGTGGCGGTTCGGCCGCCGATGGGACGCTCATCGCACAGTCCCTGAGTCAACGTCAGCTAGGCCCGAGCTTTGTATGCATCTACGATCCGCAGAGCGTTGAGCATTGCAGGCAACTAGGAATCGGCCAAGTGATCGAGCTGAGTATCGGAGCCAAAACCGATCGTCAACATGGAACACCCTGGGAATGCAAAGCGACCATCAAGAGCTTTCATCAGGGGAAATTCTCTGAGGATCGACCTCGCCACGGAGGGATCACACAGTTCGACCAAGGCCCCTCGGTGGTTCTTCAAGCGACCGAGGCTCCGATAACGATCCTTCTGACTTCAAGGCGCACCGTCCCTTTCAGTTTGAATCAACTGACCTCTTGCGGACTGGATCCCGGATCGTTCCGCGTGCTGGTCGCTAAAGGCGTACATGCTCCGCTTGCGGCCTATCGCGAAGTCTGCGATGCATTCCTCCGCGTCAATACACCCGGTTCGACCTGTGCGGATTTGTTTGAGCTAAACTATCGCAATCGGCGAAAGCCCCTCTTTCCCTTCGAAAATGACTTATAGACACCTCGAACTCTCCTAATTCACCATGAAGCTGTTTTTCGGTTTAGCTTGTATCTTGCCAGTGAATCTGTTGCTCCTGGCCGCGAGCGTATTGGCTCAAGATCCGATCAAGCACTCCTATTTGGTCCTGGGTGCAAAGACCGCCATCATCGGCGAGGATGGCAATACAAGTTGGGAGTACTCGGGCGGTTCACGCGATGGGTTCGTGCTCCCAAACGGCAATGTCCTGCTAGCTTATTCCAATCGAGTTGAGGAAGTCACCCCCAGCAAG
>Ga0114972_10003419_pt1 | contig 11862 bp, 10 predicted proteins | sample M_140807_EF_Meta_FD_87354 | JGI IMG/M metagenome (GOLD analysis project Ga0114972, IMG submission 87354) | Freshwater microbial communities from Lake Montjoie, Canada to study carbon cycling - M_140807_EF_MetaG | ecosystem: Environmental > Aquatic > Freshwater > Lake | place: Lake Montjoie... | reverse complement strand
GCCGACTTGATCAACCAGGCGAGCATCGATGCGGTTGTCGTTTTTCCATGCGTGCCACTGACCACGAAATTGCGCCGACCGCGCAGGAAATACTCCTTCAGAACCTCCGGCAGCGATACGTAAAGCAGCTTGCGCTCGAGCGCGGCTTCCGCCTCCTCGTTGCCGCGACTGATCGCATTGCCAATGACAATCACCTCGGCATCAGCCGGAATGTTGGCCGCTTTGTAGCCTTCGAACAAACGAATCCCCTGCGACTCCAGAAACGTCGACATCGGCGGAAACACATTGGCATCACTGCCCGTCACCACAAAACACCGCGCCTTCATGCCGGCCGCCACCGCGCCCATGGCCGTGCCGCAGATGCCCACAAAATGAAAGTGCTTTTTTTCCGCCATCGCTCTGTCTCTCTGTCTCCGTAATCAATTGTTAGAATGTCGGTGCCGCCACGCGTCCGTTTTCGCTTTCCTCAAATCGCTGGCGCAGGATCCGGTCCGCGACCTCGGTGACCATCTCGCTCAACAGCAACCACAGGTGACTGCCCTTGCGGTAATCCGCCGGGGCGATGTGCTTGACCCGCCCGGCGTGGGTACAAAGCTGGAAGCACTTGCGGAAACTTTTCCCCGAAGGATCATCGGGATTATACACCGCGATCGCCTGACCACCGTTGCGATTGACCACCGTGAAACACGGAACGTCGGTCGGGCCGTCGCCGACATACACCATGTTCTCAAAAGGAATCGGCCGCAACTCGGCAGGCATGTGGTCATTGACATCCTGGTCATAACGCAGCATGCCCTTGTTGATGCGGAACAAAAACTGCGTCTTGGTGGTGTGGGAAATCGTGCGCTTGGGAAAACTGATTCGCCCCTCGCCATCCTCGCCGAACTCGCATCCAAAGATCGCCTTCACGTGGGGTTGCAAGCGGGAACCGTCGATCAATGCTTTCAAACCCGAAGACAAAATGTAGTGCTCCACCTTGATGCCGGCACTTTCATGAGCCTCCGTCAGGCTCACCTTGGGAAGCTCCTCGAAAATTTCGGGAAGTCCCGGGAAAAATGACAAACCACCCCCCAGTTTGGTGAGCTGGGCATTGCTGACATTGTCCATGCCGAGGTAGTCGAGCAGGCATTTCATGTAGGCCAGCTCCCCGTCCCACTTCTGCTCGGTCACCAGACCATTGCATTTTTTCCAAAACTGCGCCGGGTCGATGCCGAAGTGCGGAAACAAAACATCATCCTGCATGTACTTCGGACTGAGCGTCTGGTCGTAGTCATAAACCAGAGCGATGATGTTTTGCGGCACAGCCATGAGATCGTTGGCCATTCAAGCCATGCGCCCCCCACACCGCAAGCGCAAACTAATGGCCGCTCTTGATTTTTCAACCCACCTGGCCTCACAACAATTCCTTCAGCGCACTTTGCAATGTCGCATGGCGGAATTCGTATCCACCGCTTTGCAAAGCCCGCGGGTAAACCCGCTGTCCGCCTGTCAAAAAGGTGCCGAACTCGCCAAGCAACAAACGCAGCGCCCAACCCGGCACCGCGAAAATCGCCGGGCGTTTGAGCGCCGCCGCCAATTGCTTCGTGAACTCCTCATTGCGCAGCGGCTCGGGCGAAACACCGTTCACCACTCCCGAAACCCGCTCGTTCTCCAAACAAAAGATCATTCCCTCCACCAAATCCGCGATGTGAATCCACGACATCCACTGCTTCCCGCTCGCCAAGCGACCGCCCAAACCAAGCGAAAAAATCAGCCGCAACCGATCCCAGGCCATGCCGCCCCTGCCCAAGACCACCCCGACCCGCACAATCACCGTGCGCACACCATTCACCCCTGCCTCCTTCAGCGCCTGCTCCCAGCCGACACATAAATCCGCCAAATACCCCTCACCCCGCGCGGAATTTTCATCCAGTTCCGCATCTCCCCCGTCGCCATAGAATCCCACCGCCGAGGCATTCACCCACACCTTCACCTGCTGCGGCTCGGGCATAGCCCGAATCGCCGCACCGATCTCCCCTGTTAGACCGATCCGACTGTCCGCGAACTTTTTCCGATTCGCCTCCGTCCATCGCTGATCGATCCTTTCCCCGGCCAGATTCACCACGCCGTACAGCCCCGAAAAATCCCAGTCGCCCGACTTCCGCCATTCCTGCACCGCATCAACATCGCCGCCCCCCGCCCGACTGAATCCCACCACCCGATAACCGCGCTCCACCAAAGCCCTTGCCAAGTACCCGCCCACAAACCCTGTCACTCCCACAATGCCGATGCTCTTTTGCATGCCCTATCCATCCCACAGAAACCAATAGATGCAAGAGCACAAAAGCCCACCCCCCTTGCATTTCCGTCAACACCGACTAGAGCGTCATTTATTAAACAACGTAACAACGCCAATATCATTGCCGGAGCAGCATCTCTGTAGCTCCGTAGGAGCGGCATCCCTGTAGCTCCGTAGGAGCGACATATCTATAGCTCCGTCGGTTCACCATACCCGTAGCCCCGTAGGGGCAGCATCTCTGTAGCCCCGTCGGTTCCCCATCCCTGTAGCTCCGTAGGAGCGGCATCTCTGTAGCCCCGTAGGGGCAGCATCTCTGTAGCCCCGTAGGGGCAGCATCCTTGTAGCTCCGTAGGAGCGGCATCTCTGTAGCCCCGTAGGAGCGGCATCTCTGTAGCTCCGTCGGTTCACCATCCCTGTAGCCCCGTAGGGGCGACATATCTGTAGCTTCGTCGGTTCACCATCCCTGTAGCCCCGTAGGGGCGGCATCCCTGTAGCCCCGTAGGAGCGGCATCTCTATAGCTCCGTCGGTTCCCCATCCCTGTAGCCCCGTAGGGGCGACATATCTGTAGCCCCGTAGGGGCGACATATCTGTAGCCCCGTAGGGGCGGCATCTCTGTAGCCCCGTAGGGGCGGCATCTCTGTAGCCCCGTAGGGGCGGCATCTCTGTAGCCCCGTAGGGGCGACATATCTGTAGAACCGCGATAAAAAAAGATTTTCAAGCTCCGCTAGGAGCGGCATATTCGATCCATGGCTAACACCTACACGCAGATCTACATCCACGTCGTGTTCGCCGTTGAAGGCAGGCAGAATCTCATCAAGCCGGAACACAACGACGAGCTTCAAAAATACATCACCGGCATCGTTTCCGGACAGCAGCAAAAAATGATCGCGATCAACAACATGTCGGATCACTTGCACATGCTCATCGGCATCAAACCGGATATGGCCCTATCCAACTTGGTTCGCGATGTGAAAGCTGGTTCGTCAAAATTCATCAACGAAAAACATTGGGTGGTCGGCCGATTTTCATGGCAGGAAGGGTTCGGTGCATTTTCCTATTCGCGTTCACAACTCGGCACCGTGAGTCGATACATTGAAAACCAGCAGAAACACCATGCAAAGCAATCATTCCGTGAGGAATACGTCGAGTTGCTGGAAAAGTTCAACGTAGATTACGACCCGCGCTACATTTTCAAAACCGGCGAAACGGGATGATGCGACTATGCCGCCCCCGACGGGGCTATGATATCTTTTGGTTGCCGGTTTCTACAAAGATGCCGCCCCGACGGGGCTACGATATCTTTTGGCTGCCGGATTCTACAAAGATGCCGCCCCGACGGGGCTATGATTTCTTTTGGCTGCCGGATTCTACAAAGATGCCGCCCCGACGGGGCTATGATTTCTTTTGGCTGCCGGTTTCCACAAAGATGCCGCCCCGACGGGGCTATGATATCTTTTGGTTGTCGGATTCTACAAAGATGCCGTAATAACCTCCGCCCCGATTCCCGTCGCCCGAAAAGGCCCCGTAAAAGTTTCCGCCCCGATTCCCGCCGCCCGAAAAGGCCCCGTAAAAGTTTCCGCCCCGATTTCCGCCTATGGCCGCTTCCCGCCCCGTCATCTTCATCTCCGCCGTCAGCAAGGAACGCGACTCCCAGCCGTAACCTTGTGGCCCCCTTTCCTCGGCTAAAAAAAACTGGAACGATGATTGCGAGAGGAAGCTCGAATCTCCGGACAGATCGCGCCTTGTCAGCACAACGACTTTGATTTTACCGACCACTGCGGACTCGGCACTTTTCCCCCGCCCTCGCTTGGCCGCCAAGGAAAAAATCGCTTCATTAACAGCTTGATTATTTCGTCTAAGCTGATAATAAACCTCCCTACGCAAGCACATGTCACGCCGCCGCAGGAATCTGGATTTGCCCAAAACCAAATCGCGCAACAAAGCGCGGGTCCGGCACACGTTCATGGATCACATTCGCGATGCCAGTCATCGGGCCGAGCTGGTGGCGAACCGTCCTGCGAACGCCCGATCGCTGCGACATATCCAGGCTGCCCTGGCCGAGGACCGGGTGTATCAATCCGACGATTTGCCGATCCTGAACCGCATGTTTCGCTGGTTGATCGCACTATTGTTGCTGCCTGTTTGCTTCGTGACATCCTACACCTTCACCGGGCAGTTTTCCAATGCCACGCTGAACAAAGGATTCTGGTTCAGCCGTGAATTCTGGTTCTTTGCGACCGGCGCGCTGATGATGTGCGGTTGGTTCTTCACCGGGCTTTTGCGCAGACAGTTTCTCTATCTGTACGTGCTCGGTCATGAACTCACCCATGCCATTTTCGTGTTTCTGCATCTGGGCTGGGTGTCCGACATGCAAGTCTCATCGGAGGGCGGTTACATCGCCACCAACAAGTCGAACCTGTTGATCTCCTTGTCGCCGTATTTTTTCCCGTTCTGGTCCATGGTGTTGCTGCTGGTTTACAGCATTGCCTCGCGCCTGACCGAGATGCCGCATTACACCGAGCAGGTGCTCTTCGCGTTGACAGGGGCCAGTTGGACATTTCACATGCTCTGGACCCTGTGGATGATCCCGCGCGACCAACCGGATTTGCGGGACAACGACACGTTTTTTTCTCTCGTGGTGATCTATCTGGCGAACATCATTCTGCTCTCGGCCATGTTGTGCATGTCCGCCAAATCGCTGACCTGGCACGGCTTCTGCGCCTCGTGGTGCATCAACGCGGAAAACATTCTGCGTCTCGCGCAAGGGTACGTTTCGCAGCACGGATGACGGCTGAAAAAATATTTTTTCGTAATTTTTTCTTGTCATCCCGGAAAATCCTGCCAATCTCCCCGCCCCCGACAGCAGCATATGACCCGTTCGTCTATCGGTTAGGACTCCAGATTTTCATTCTGGCAAGAAGGGTTCAACTCCCTTACGGGTCGCCAGCTCGGCGCGAGGCGCTTTTTTCAGGGCGAAATCAGATGATTTTCCGCTTCTGATTTGCATTTTGACTCCGGTAACCTAAGGTCGCGGTGTTCATGTTCCGCCTAGCCTTGAAAATGCTGTTTGGTGACTCGGCCAAGTACTTGATGCTGGTATTCGGGGTGATGTTCTCGACCTTCCTCATCACCCAGCAAAGTTCGGTGTTCTGCGGATTGATGCTATGGACGACGGCAATCATCAAAAATGCCCCCGCCCCGATTTGGGTGGTGGAAAAGGAAGTCAAGCAGGTGAATCAAACCATCGCCATGCGCGATACCGACCTGGGGCGGGTGCGCAGCGTATCGGGTGTCGAATGGGCGATGCCGATCTACTCCGGGGTGCAAAACGTGCGGATGACCAACGGCAGTCTCACCGTGGTGCAGTTGATCGGGATCGACTCCACAACATTTGCCGGTGCGCCCATGCGGATCATCGAGGGCGGGATCGATGCCCTGCGTCAGCCGAACGCGGTGATCGTGGATGACCTGGCGCTGCAACGCCTCTCACCGGATCCGAAAACGCCCTTGAAAATGGGCGATACGTTTGAGATCAACGACCAGGAAGCGCGGATCGTGGGGATATGCAAGGCCATGCGTTCGTTCACCGGTGGTCCCTTCATTTGGACCACCTACGACCGTGCTTTGTCCTACGCACCGCCCCAACGGAAAATGCTTTCCGCCATCCTGGTGTCGCCATCTGCCGGACACAACCTGGAAGGAGTCGCCGATGCCATTGAAAAGGACACCGGACTCAAGGCCTATCTGAACACGGGCTTCAAGGAGTCGCCGCGCGACTTCAACACCGCGACGATTTTCTGGTTCATCAAAAACACCGGCATTCCGATTTCGTTCGGAACCACGGTCATCGTCGGCATCATCGTAGGCATGGCCATCTGCTGCCAGACATTTTATCTTTTCGTGCTCGACAACCTCAAGCACTACGGGGCGTTGAAAGCCATGGGGGCGTCGAACTGGAAACTTTGCCGCATGCTGCTCATTCAGGTCGGCGTAGTGGGATTTGTCGGCTACGGCATCGGCCTGTTTCTGGCATCGCGCTTCGGGCTTTTCGCACTACAAAACCAACAACCGCCCTTTTTCATGCCCGATATCATTCCCTTCGCGGTGCTGGGAGTGATCACCGTCATCTGTCTGCTCTCCTCCTTTCTGGGCATCCTGCGCGTGAGCCTGCTCGATGCGGCCGTTGTCTTCCGAGGCTAATTGTTCACCCATGTCCTCCCATCTGATCGCAGCCCAGACACGCGCCGTGACCAAGAGTTTTGGCAGCGGCACCTCGCGCATCGAAGTTCTTCATGAAGTGAACCTGGATGCCTATGAATCCGAAATCCTCATGCTGCTCGGGCCGTCCGGCTGCGGCAAGACCACGCTGATCAGCATCATCGCCGGCACCCTGACCCCGGATCGGGGCGAGGTCACCGTGCTGGGGCAGGAACTGCACAAAATGAGCAAGGCGGCGATCACGAAATTCCGCGCGCGCAACGTCGGTTTCATTTTCCAGCAGTTCAACCTCATCCCCACGATCACCTGTGAGGAGAACGCGTGCGTGCCGCTGCTGATCCAGGGCATGAGCATGTCCCGGGCGCTGCCGCATGCCCGCGAGATGCTGGCTCAGGTAGGGCTGCAGGAACACATGAAAAAGCGCCCGAATCAGCTTTCCGGAGGTCAGCAGCAACGGGTCGCGATCGCACGCGCACTGGTCCACAAACCGCGACTGATCATCTGCGATGAACCAACCGCCGCGCTCGATGCGGAAAACGGCAGGATGGTCATGGAACTTTTCCGCAGCCTCATTCGCCAGCCCGGACGCTGCGCGCTGGTGGTGACGCACGACCATCGCATTCTCCATTTTGCCGACCGCATCGCCACGATGAACGACGGGAAAATCATCGAATCCGTGCCGACGGAAGAATTCGACTTCGAACATCATCAATAGCCACATCAGAAGAAACAATCATGCATATCGTACTCAAACTGCTGCGTTACGTCACGTTCTTGGTGGCGCTTGCGGGCATCTATCTGATCTTCAAGGTCAGCCACACCATCAAGGAACAGCAATCGGTGATGCCTGCGGCGCCACCCATTCCGCCCCCCTCCCGCCCTTATGACAAAATGATCGCGGCGAGCGGCATCATTGAAGCCTTTGAAGAAAATGTCACCGTTTCAACCCCTCTTCCGGGCCTGGTGACCGAAGTTCCGGTCAAGGTCGGCCAGTTGGTGAAAAAGGGCGACACGCTCTTTCAACTGGATCCTCGCGACATGCAATCCCAACTGCTGATTGCCGATGCCGCGATCGCCCAGGCGGAAGCCGCCATCAGTGTCGCCCAAGCCCAGCAGTCAAGAGCACGGGCGATGTTCGAGCGCCTGGACAAAATCCAAGACAAGCGGGCGATCATCGAGCAGGACCTGCAGTCGCGCAAAGATGATCTGACGGTCAGCGAAGCCCAGAGCGCCGGAGCACTGGCTCAGAAAAAAGCGGCGGAGGCATCACAGCAAAGTGTCAAGGTGCTGTTGGACCGGCTGACGGTGCGCGCACCCCGCGACGGCACCATTCTGCAACTGCGGATCCGCGCCGGCGAGTGGGCGGGCACCGATGCGAAAAATCCCTCGCTGATTTTGGGGCGAACCGACATACTGCAGGCGCGTGTCGATATCGACGAGCAAAACGCCTTGCGCATCCGCGACGGACAAAAGGCAGTCGCCCACATCAAAGGGGATCGCGACAATCCGATCACTCTCAAACTGGAATACATCGAACCATACGTCGTTCCCAAAACGAGTTTGACGGGAGCCAGCACCGAACGGGTGGACACCCGTGTTCTGCAGGTGATTTTCTCCTTTACCCCACAGCAAGGCCAGAGAGTTTACGTCGGCCAGCAAGTCGATGTCTTCATCGAGGAATAGCCGCGCGCATCGGCCTTACAGGTGTTTCATGACCTTTGCCACTGCCGCTTCCGGTGTCAGGTGATGAAGCTCGCGCAAGGTATCCGGCTTGCCGTGTTCGACAAACTCATCCGGCCATGCGATCCGTTCCACCGGCGTGTGAATCCCTGAATCGTGCAACAAATCGATCACGGCCGCACCGAAACCATTGAGAATCACATGGTCTTCAAAAGTGCAGAGGACCCGGCACTTGCCCGCATAATTTTTGATCACCTCGGCATCCAGTGGCTTGATGAAACGGGGATTGATCAGGGCGACCGAGTAACCTTTTTCCTCTAACAGAAGTTTGGTTTTTTCGGCCATCTCGAACATGTTGCCAAGACCGATCAAAGCCACGTCGGTGCCGTCGCTGACAACCTCCGCCCTGCCGATTTCAATTTTGCGGCGGGTGCTCGACACGGCCGTGCCGGCAATCGGCCCGCGGGGATAACGGATCGCGGTCGGCCCCTCGTCATATCCGGCCATGAAATGCAGCATGTCGACGAACTCGGATTCATCCTTCGGCTGCATGAAGATCAGGCCCGGCACGTGGCGAAGGTAACCGATGTCAAACAAACCATGGTGCGTCGGCCCGTCATCGCCTGAAAGTCCGCCTCGGTCCATGCACAAGCGGACGGGCAGGTTTTGCAGGGCGATGTCATGAATGATCATGTCGTAGGCGCGCTGCATGAAGGTGGAATAGATCGCCAGAAACGGCCGGATGCCCCGTGTGGCCAGCCCGCATGCGAACAACGCCGCGTGCTCCTCGGCAATGCCGACATCGTAGTAGCGTCCTGGCAATTCGTTTTTGAAAATGTCCAGCCGCGTGCCACCGGGCATGGCTGCGGTGATCGCGACGATTTTTTCATCGGCTTTGGCAAGGTCGGTCACGGTTCGTCCGAAAATTTCCGAAGCAGTCGGCGGCCCCCCGGCCGAAGTGGAGCCATCCTCGATGTTGTAGGATCCGAGTCCGTGAAACTTCCCTGGATTCGCAATAGCCGGCTCGTAGCCGCGGCCCTTTTCGGTAATGATATGGAGCACCACAGGTTCGTTGACGGTTTTCAGATGCTCGAATGTTTTCACCAACAGGCCGACATCATGACCGTCGATCGGCCCGTAATAACGCATGCCGAATTTCTCGAAAAGGACGTTGGGGAACAACAAATTCTTCGCGCCCTCCTCGACCTTGTGGGCAAGATTGCGCACCGCCTTGCCGGCGATTTTCTCCACAAAATTGGCGGCCTTGTTGCGCACCGTCGCATAGGTCGTGTGGGTTTGCAGGGCGTTGAAGTACTTGGCGATGGCACCGACGTTTTTATCGATCGACCACTCGTTGTCATTGAGAACCACGATGAATTTTCGTGACGTTTCCGCGATGTTGTTCAGGGCCTCGAGGGTTGGGCCGCAGGTGAACGCGGCATCACCCGCCACGGCGATGACATGGGAATCCTCCTTGAGCAGGTCGCGTGCCGCCGCCATGCCCAGTGCGGCGGAAAGACAGGTTCCGGCGTGACCGGCACCGTAGCTGTCATGCTCTGATTCCGAGCGCAACAGGAAACCGTTGAGCCCCTTGTAAGTGCGGATCGTGTGGATTTTTGATGCACGGCCTGTCAGCATCTTGTGAACGTATCCCTGGTGGGCGACGTCGAAGACCATCTTGTCGTGCGGCGTTGAAAACACCCGGTGCAGCGCGATGCTGAGTTCGACCACACCCAGGTTCGGCCCGAGGTGGCCGCCGGTTTTGGATAGAGATGTGATTAGCGAGTGCCGGATTTCCGCAGCGAGCAGGGGCAACTGCGGATCAGAGAGTGCTTTCACATCCTCTGGCGAGTGAATTCCGGACAACAGCGGGCCGAGCGCGGGTGGTTCAGAAGAGGCTGATGGTGTCGTCATCGGGATCAATTTCCGGCTGTGCCGGCGGCGGAGGTTGGCACAGTTTCCCACCAGAGGCTAGCACGTTTTCATTTTCTTCCCGTATCACCAGCTTCTCCAGCCTTTGCCTGGCGGATTGAAGAAAGGCGTCGCAACTGCCAAGCAATAGACTGCCGCGCTCGTAGCGGGCAATCATGTCTGATAGCGTCAAGGACTCGTTTTCCAAGGCATCGACGATCTGTCCGAGTTCGCCCAGAGCCGATTCAAAATCGAGGTCTGTCGCACTGGTTTCTTCTTTCTTTCGAGGCATGACTTCGCGTTCCCACTATTCGAGCGCACGCAGCGGCTGGTTGCTGTAGTAGACCATGTCCATTCCCAACAAGCCGGCCCGGTAGCGGAAGCGGTTCGAAATCCCCAATAATTTGGGGTCTTTTTCAAACACGGTCACACCCTGGGGTTGTGTGGAAAAATAAACGCGTCCATCGATGATTAGTGAAGTGAAGTCGCCGAATTGCGTGGTAATCTCACCGAGACTGCGGGTGCCGTGAGACGAGGGTGTCACCAGGATTCCCACGATCGGGGTTTTCAGATTCGCCGCCGCATCTTCCAGGGACTCGAAGCCCTTGATTTTTTTTGGCAGCCAGATCGACACGCGGTCGGCATACCATGCCACCGCCCAAGGTTGGTCACTCACAACGATCTGGTTTTTTTTCACCATGTTCTGCTGGTCATAATAGGTGTTCAGCACCGTCGGGAAATAGGGGGGCCACTGGGGGAATCCTTTTTCACCGCGCAACAAGCCAAAGCGGGCCATGTTGTAAGAGCCTAACAACAACGGCACCGCACTCAAGATGACGAGGACGAAGTAATGCGCGTTGCGCAATATCGGAGTGTTTGCCACCACTTCAATCCGACTCCACAGGATTGAAATCAACGCAAGACCGTAGGCGGTCATGATCGGCGCGAAAAGGATGTGAATCTGGTTCGAGTGCACGCCTTTGGACGAAACTCCGAAAATCGACATGCCGAACGCGGCAAACACCCACATCAACAGTATCCCCCATCGAAACCGGGCGATGGGCTGCCGCTTGAAGGGATGCAGCAAGGCAAGAAAAAAAACGGGGGCCGCGAAAATCGATCCAAGAAACGGCAGGATGTCGGTGCCCTGGAGGATGGTGATGCGGATGATTTTCATGAACAAACCGTCGAGCCGCAGGTTCGAGTCTTCCGAAGAAAGCTCGGTCACCCGCATCGCGGAGTCCTCGCCATCACCCAGCCCGTTGTAAATCACCATGTAGGCCGTCCCCATCACCGACCCGCTCGATTGATAATTCCGATACATCGGATAGGCGCATAGCAGCAATGCGAGTGCGAGCACGATGAGCGATACCAATCCGCGGGGACGGAAGGCAAATGCCGAGAAGATCAGATAACCGATCAGAATCCAGACCGTGATCCAATGAGTCAGAACCAGCAGAATCAAGCACAAACCGCCGAGCAATGCGGAAGTCATCGGTACGCGCCCCTCGTTCGCCAGTTCAATGGCCCGATAGATGAAATACATTGCCGAAGAAAACAGGAACAGCATGAACATCTGCGGCAGCCCGCTGAGCGAGAAATTCCACATCAACTCACAACAAAGCATCAGCAGTGCCGTAACCCCGGCGATTTTTCCATCAAAGATCCGCGAGATCAGCAGGTAGTTGACACCGATTGCCAGCAGGAAAAAAAGCGTGGCCACGCCGGCGACGACGCGGTCGAGATTGAAGATCATCTGGTCCTTCTGCATCTT
>Ga0114972_10003418_pt1 | contig 11863 bp, 10 predicted proteins | sample M_140807_EF_Meta_FD_87354 | JGI IMG/M metagenome (GOLD analysis project Ga0114972, IMG submission 87354) | Freshwater microbial communities from Lake Montjoie, Canada to study carbon cycling - M_140807_EF_MetaG | ecosystem: Environmental > Aquatic > Freshwater > Lake | place: Lake Montjoie... | reverse complement strand
GTACTCGTACTCAGCGAAGCGGTACTCGTACTCAGCGAAGCGGTACTCAGTCCGCCGCGGCGGACGGTACTCGTACTCGACGGCTGTTCGAACTGCATCGATGCCGATCGTTGATCGAAGAGGTTCGAGGTAAATTGCGGATCAATCGGCCAGATAGCTATATTCGCTCGCAGAGCTACGCGCACTCATCGTACGACCTCGGCCCCCGGGTGGCCTTGAGCCACCGGAGCCCAAGGTTCGTCAGCTAGCTGGCGAATCATCTCCATCATCCCCACTTTACGACCCCGGCCGCCTCGTGCGGCCGGTGAAGCAGCCTCCCGCTAGCTGATGAAGCTGCGCTTCCGGTCGGACGAGCCGACCGGGGAGCAGACGAACAACAAACGGGTGGGCAAGCCAACCGGGGGCCTGGGGCATTCCACCCAAGGAAGGGTTTTCGGCTTGTTGCGACCGGATACGGCATCGCGTATGCTAGTGACGCAACTCCTCGTCCTCGGTGATCTTTTCGGTCGTGCTCCGCATCGGATTTTGTCGTGCTCGTACTCAGCCCAGCGGTACTCAGTCCGCCGCGGCGGACGGTACTCGTACTCGACGGCTGTTCGAACTGCATCGATGCCGATCGTTGATCGAAGAGGTTCGAGGTAAATTGCAGACCAATGGGCCGGCTAGCTGTACTAGATCGCTTCGAGTAGGAGTACGAGTACGAGTACGAGTAGGAGTACGAGTAGGAGTAGGAGTACGAGTAGGAGTACGAGCACGAGTACGAGTAGGAGTAGGACGATTTCCGCTTTGTGTCGGCTCGGTGCACGAACCGCAAAGTAATTATGGGTCTTCATTTCGAGGATGCGTTCAGACCCTTACAAAGGCTCTCGATGCTCGATGCATACTTGGGAGCAACCGAGTGAGCGATGCGGGTGCCATTGGCAGGATCGAGCAGTCCAACGCGGTTCCAAGGCTCGATCGCACGACGAACTACCCCGGGAAACTCACAGGCCAGCTTGGGATCGAGTCTGGCCCGATCGAGCAATTGATAAGCCTCGTTGGCGACTTGGGCCAGTTGCAAATCCCTGCTTTGCAAAAACCCTTTAGGCCATCGAGCCGGATCGGTGGCAAGCTGTTTTTCAAACTCGATCGCACTGACAAAATACATGCATGCAAAAGCGACGAAGTTTTCGAATACCGGCTGCCCGGCGTAACAACCAGCGACGAGCAAATCCAGCCACTGGATCTCTTGCCGAAGTTCCTGGCCGTAGGCATGAAGCGATGCGTAGCACTGCGGCCGATCCATCATGAGCGACTCGGCAAGCCGCACCACGCCGCTGAGCGCATGGGCGATCCCCGTGCTATGGAGCGGGTCGATAAACCCATAGGAAACCGGTAAACATACCCAGCCCTTGTCCCAAGCTTTCAATCGGCAACGACTCATCCGCTGGACCGTTGCCAGGGCAGGCTCCCCAACCGTGCCATCTGAAGCAGTGCCCAGCGGTGCGATGAGCTTGGCCCTTTGCATCAACCTAGCTACGCTGGGATGACGCTCGATCGTCTTCCAAAAAGTCTTTGGACTCCGAGCAACCGAGCTGGGTTCTACCAGTCCAACACTCGTGATTCCATGGTCGAATCGGAGCATCCAAAACCATCCTTGATCGAGCACATGATGCTGAGCCGCATCGTCGCCGCAGAAAGGGTCCGATTCGTGCGCAGCTTCGACAAAAGGCGAGACACCCTCGAAGTGCCCATAGACAGCCCCGGTACCAGTTCGCATCCATTGGGAATCCTCTGGGTTGTCGATCGATGGGGATTTCAATCCATGGTGCCCTGTGGCATCGATGAGCCAAGTGGCTTGAACATCCGAGAGTGAATCCTGGCGATGATCCACCGTGGTGGCCAACCCTTTTTCAGCGAATGTTCGCAAAGAAAAACTCCAGCGATGCTCGACAGGATCGAATTCACTAACATCGATCTGCGTCGACTCCAACAGAGTTGCACCAGCGGCACAAGCCTGTCGGACGAGAAACTCGTCGACTGAACTTCGAAGCCAATGCGTATCGCTCCAAGCGTCCTGGGCGCTGGCGGCAACCAAAAGAGACTCCGAATGCAGCTTGCTGCGCTCGATCGCAGCACCGGCTTGGTGATGGTAATAGGAGAAGCCTCTTTTTTTGCCACAGGCCAAATGAGGGTAATGCTGTTTCCATTGTCCCCAGCAAGCAAGGGGAGCAAGGGCCGGCAGATTCCAGCGCTGGGCAAGATAGGCTATGAGAAAGTCCGCTGTCGGAGTCGAGGACTCACCGACAGCGAATCTTGGATGGCGGGATCGATCAACCAGCAGAACGGATCGGCCTTGGGAGGCCAGGATCCAGGCAAGCAAACTTCCGGAGAACCCGGATCCGGCGATGAGGTGATCGAATCGCCGGTTCACACGCTTAACGCTTGGAGAACTGGGTTCCACGGCGAGCACCGCGTAGACCGTACTTCTTGCGTTCCTTCATGCGGGAATCGCGAGTCAGGAATCCGTCATCGCGAAGGGGTTGGAAGTTCTCTTCCGAAAGACTAACAAGAGCACGAGCCAGTCCCATGCGAATCGCACCGGCTTGGCTGATTGGCCCGCCGCCGGCAACTCGGACAAAGACGTCCACTTTGTCGGTGTGTCCAACATGTTCCAAGGTTTGGACGACCAATCGTCGTTCCATGTCGGTGACAAAATATTGCTCGAAAGCTCGGTCGTTGACGGTGATCTTTCCGGAACCTGGTCGGACGCGAACGCGGGCCACGGAAGTCTTGCGACGTCCGGTCCCTAAGCAATCACCGTTGACTTTGTCTTTCTTTGTGAACATGTTCGCTACTTCTTTAAAGGCAGATGCTTTGGTGGACGACTCTGAGGGGCCTAGAAATTATTGGTTCGATCCGTCGGCTTGGTAGCCGAACGGTGCTGGAATGGGTTGCTGGGCTTGGTGTGGATGCTCGTTACCAGCGTACACTTTGAGTTTGGTAAGCATGTGCCTAGCAAGGGTGTTTTTCTTAGGCAACATCCGCTTGACTGCTAGCAAAATCAAGTCGGTGGGCTTGCGCTCTAAGCGCTCGCCGTAGCTTTCCATCTTTTGGCGGTTGTATCCGTTGTACCAAGCATAGTGGCGATGTTCGAGTTTGCGACCGGTCATCTTGACCTTCTCGGCGTTGATCACAACCACATACTCGCCGGTATCGACGTGCGGGGTGTACTCTGGCCGGTGCTTGCCCATGAGCACCACCGCAATTTTGCTTGCCAAACGCCCCAAGGTGCAGTCGGTGGCATCGACGATGAACCACTTTTGCTCAACCGAACCAGGTTTCGCAACGGAAGTCTTCTGTTGGACGGTTCTTTTCGCTTCGATCATAGCCAATTTTCGCTTTCAGCAAGTTTCGAATTCAGTTCGGATCAATCGCCGACGAAGCCAATCGTGCGTCGAATCATGTCCAAACACGGGGCCATCAAGGTGGTCAGTAGACTGTACCTTTAGACCGTATACCTGTAGACCGTGTCTGTAAAATGACCGTATCTATAGACCCTCTGTTTCGGATTCCGGGACAAAATTTGGTTTGGAAATCCGGTCAAGGGGGCGAAATTATAGGTTCCCGAGAAAAAACCAGCAAGTGGATTTCCACAAGAGTTTTGGGTCTATTATCCCTAGAAATCCCATGGAAACTCCGAGACTTCGAGCCGTTCGGGGCATCCAAGGGCCGGCGGCTGGGAAACGAATTATATTGCCTGTACCGAGTTTGACGAATTGTCTGTATAACCAGGAACCGATAAAAAGCGGTGTTTCGAGGCTCAGGAGCAATAAAAATATCCCATGAATGCTAGCAAAACATCCTTCTCCTCCCATCCGAGTACTATGCCGATGAATTTCGTTGGTAAAAGTCGAGCCAGGGAGTATGCCAAACTCGACCTGAGCCCGATCCACGCTCCTTATACACCTCCGCTCACGACGATGGTCCACCTACTTAGGTACTGGGCCAACGCGGTTCCTAACAAAGTCGCTTTCTACCTGACCGACGGTGAGAGCGATGATGAAACAAAATTGACGTATGCGGAACTGGACCATGCGGCCCGGGCAGTGGCCGTGAGGATTTTGGAAAAGCATCCGGTCGGATCGCGAGTCCTGATGCTCTATCCTCCAGGGACGTTGGATTTCATCACCGGCTTTTTTGGCTGCTTGTACGCCGGTTGCATCGCCGTGCCTGCGTATCCCCCACGCCGCAACCGCAAGGGGGCACGGATCCAAGGAATCGCGGAAGACTGTCAAGCTGCGGTGGCTTTATCGACCCATGAAACAGCCAATCAAATCCTGCGCGACGAGAGCATGCGGAGCGAAACTGGGACTATGGAACTGATCGGAACCGATTCGATCGACCGATCCATCGCGATTCAATTCAACGAAGTTCCGATTCTCGATGGCGACTTGGCTGTCCTTCAATACACGTCGGGCTCGACCGGCCAGCCCAAGGGTGTGATGCTCACGCACGGAAATTTGATCCGCAACTGCGAAATCATCTCGACGCTCTTCGGAGAACACCACACCACGATCGGCTGCTCTTGGTTGCCGACCTATCACGACATGGGACTTATCGGTGGGATCCTTGCGCCGATTTTCTTTGGGGCGACCATGGTCCTGCTCAGTCCGATGACCTTCTTGCAGCGGCCGGTCCGTTGGCTCAGAGCCATCAGCCGATACAAGGCCGACACCAGTGGTGGTCCGAACTTTGCCTTTCAGCTGTGCGTCGACAAGGTGACCGACGAAGAGCTTCAGGGCTTGGACTTGAGCTCCTGGCGCGTTGCATTCAACGGGGCCGAGCCGGTGAGGGCTTCGACCCTCGAGCAATTCTCGCAGCGATTTGGCCCGGTCGGTTTTCGCAATGAATCTCACCTGCCCTGCTACGGGATGGCCGAAACGACGCTCATCGTCGCCGGTGGCCCTCACCACACCGCCCCGCTGATACGGAGCTTCGGCGGCCGACAACTCGATGCTAGGCTCGTCCTGCCGGTTCCGGCCGATGACAGCACGGCTCGCAAACTCGTCGGTTGCGGGGTAACAACGGCCAATACCGAAATCTTGATCGTCCACCCAGAGACACTCAAGCCGCTTGCGGATAATGAGATCGGCGAAATCTGGGTCGACAGCCCAAGCGTGGGCGTGGGCTACTGGGAAAAACCAGAGATCTCCCAAGAAGTATTCCAAGCGACGACCAAGGATGGCGAGGGACCTTATTTGCGCACCGGCGACTTGGGATTCCTGAGCGAAGGACAACTCTATGTTGCTGGCCGGGTCAAAGATTTGATCATCGTGCGGGGGGTCAACAGGTACCCTCAAGACATCGAGCAGACGGTCGAGGAGTGCCACGAATCGATCCAATCCTCAGCTGCGGCTGCCTTTGCCGACGACTCCGGACCCCGCGAGCGTCTGATCATCACCGTCGAGGTCCAACGATCGCTCGAGGACGATTGGAATCCAGTGATTCAATCGATCCGCCGCGCGGTGACCGCAAACCACGAAATTCCACCCGATGCGGTGGTCTTGGTTCGACATGGGTCGCTCCCTAAAACTTCATCGGGCAAAATCCAGCGGCACGCCTGCCTGAAAGGCTTCCGCGAAGGGACCTTGCGAGTGGTTCATCAGTGGCTCAGTTGGGAAGAAGGGCTCTTTGATGGCCCGCCGATGATCGCCGCAGCAACCGTCAGCGAGCTCAAAGATGGCTTTGCTCCCCACGGGAGTTCTTCGCACGGGATCCATCCGAAGAAGACCCGAGATCCAGACCCCGATGTGGTCGAATTGGTCAAACGCGCCGTGCGAAGTGTCGCCCAAGAACGAGCCAAACTCTTGGACCTGGACACCAACGTCATCGTCGATCTGGGACTCGATAGCCTCGAGCGTCTCCAAATCGCCCACTTCCTCGAGAACTCCGTCGAAGGCCGCATCCCCGAAGACCTTCTGCAAGAGATCGAAACAGTCCGAGAGATCGCCGAAGCGATCGAGGGAACGTTTGGCAAGGATCGGATTCGCGAAGGGGTAAAATTGCTCGAATCGGATCCAACGCAGGAGCGTACCATCGCCCCCGAGGATTACCGATTCGATCTGCTGCCCGAATACCGACGGCTCAAGCAGACCATCCAGCAGATGGAGATGACCGGGCTGCCAAACCCTTACTTCTCCGTCCACGAAGGTCTCACGCGAGATACCACGCTCGTCGATGGCCAGCAACGCATCAGCTTTGCCAGCTACAACTACTTGGGAATGAGCGGCGATCCTGCGGTTACCCAGGCGGTCATCGAGGCCACCAAGAAGTACGGTACGAGCGTCTCGGCTTCGCGACTCGTCAGCGGTGAGAAAGACATCCACCGACAACTCGAAAAAGAAATTGCCCAGTGGATCGGCGTCCAAGACTCGATCGTGATGGTCGGTGGTCATTCCACCAACGAATCGGTCATCGGCCATTTGGTCGGTCAACAAGACATGATCCTGCACGATTCGCTATCCCACAATAGCATCGTCCAAGGTGCAATTCTCTCAGGCAGCCGACGGCGCCCGTTCCCCCACAACAACTTCGAAGCCCTCGATGCGATTTTGCTCGAACAGCGCAAACGCCATCGACGCGTACTGGTGATTGTCGAAGGTGTCTATAGCATGGACGGCGACTTCCCGGTGCTTCCTAAATTCGTCGAAGTCTGCAAAAAGCATCAGTGTTGGTTGATGGTCGACGAAGCCCACTCGATCGGCACGATGGGCAAGACCGGTCGAGGGATTTCCGAGCACTTTGGGGTCGATCCAAACGACGTAGACATCTGGATGGGTACGCTGAGCAAATCGTTCGGCTCCTGCGGCGGATACATCGCAGGCCGATCGGAACTCATCGAGTACCTCAAGTACACCACACCGGGGTTTGTCTTCAGTGTCGGACTCTCACCTCCGAATACCGCCGCTGCCCTGGCAGCCATTCGGACGCTGGGCAAGGACCCTTCGCGAGTCACGCGGCTCAAAGAAGCGTCTCGGCTGTTTTTAACCGAGGCCAAAAAGCGGGGGCTCAACACAGGCAACTCGACCGAAACACCGGTAATCCCCGTGATCACCGGCAATTCGCTCCACGCCCTGCAACTCTCGCGTCGCATGATCGACTCAGGGATCAACGTCCAGCCGATCTTGTATCCGGCGGTCGAAGAATCCGCAGCCCGATTGCGATTCTTCATCAACTCGACCCACTCCAACCAGCAGATCCTCTATGCGGTCGACAAGTGTGCGGAGTTCCTAAAGCAGATCGCACCCGAGTCTTTCCGAAGCTTGGAACCAAATTGACCTGAGCTGACCCGAGCATGGGCAAGGCGATGTATGACCAAGCCACGCCAGCAGATCCCGAAAGCCACCGTGACCCGACTGGCGTTCTACCTGCGTGAATTGCAGCAGATGCAAAGATCCGGTCTGGCGAACATTCAGAGCAGGTCGATCGCCGAACGACTCGGGCTCAACGACTCCCAAGTCCGCCGGGACATCTCGTGCTTGGGAACCGTCGGCCAGCGAGGGGTGGGCTACCGGGTCGAAGAACTCATCGAGAGCATCCAGCGTGTCTTGGGTACCGACCGGAACTGGAACGTCATCCTCGTGGGGGTCGGCAACCTCGGCAGAGCCTTGAGCGGCTATCGGGGTTTTCAGCAGCAAGGTTTCCAGCTAGTCGGAGCCTTTGACAGCGACCCGACAAAGATCGGCAGCTCCGTGGGAAACCTAACGATCCAGTCGTTGGATCGATTGCAGGACTTCGCAAGATCGAATCAAGTCGATCTAGCGATCTTGGCGGTACCCGCCGATGCGGCCCAGAGTGTCGCCAGCCAGATCGAGCGTGTAGGCATTCCAGGAATTCTAAATTTTGCCCCGATCGCCGTCCAAGCATCCTCATCGAGTCGAACGGTCATCCAAGAGGTCGATCTTGCGATCGAGTTACAGCGATTAGCATTCTTGGTCGTCCCCAAGTCGAACTGAGCAACGGAAACTTTCCAAACCACTTGCTCCCCTTGCGCCCCCAGGGCTTTGGCTGGGGGAGAAGCAGGCTTTAGGCTTTAGGCTCTGTGTTTTCAGCCCGGAGGGCGGCATATCTCTGCCATTAGTGCGTGAGCCACCGGTTACTGGCAACAACACAACCATTCTATATTCTTCCGATGCGCAAGCATCCATTTCCGATACTTCGCAATTCAATATCTATCTCATTTAGCAAACACATGCTAGGTCTCGAAAACCACCACTTACCCCTTGTGTCGCCCTCCGGGCTGAAATCAAACAGCCAGAAGCAGGCTTGAGGCTTACCACTTCAAACATCAGCAATCATCACTCGACAATCATTGCTCAAAATCAACCGCTTGTGATTTTTCTACTATCCACTCTCTTACATCTGAAGGCGGACAGGCTGGAAGCCTATCCCACGCTCGATGGCCAGTTGCGCGGCAAAGCCCGCTTCACCCACCCGACGCAAGCCTCGGTGTCGCAAGTTGCTCGGAGTGCAAGCGCTGGCCAGATTTCAAGGTTGGCTCAAGCGCTGGGAGCTTTAGCAAGATCCACTACCGCAAGATCCGCGACTGTTAGGCTGTTCCATCAGCGGTCCATCAGCGGTCCAGGATTTAAACCCCTGATACGGGAAACCCCCAAACTGCTCGGCCCCTATCCACTTTGCAAAACTAGCTAGAATAGACTCGGTGTCCGAATCTCTCTTCGATCATCCATCCCCCTTTAGCGACCCTTGACCCAATGGCTACTGCTGCAATCCGATGCGAAACGATCCGGGTGGTCTTTGACAATCGAACTGGCAAGCAGACGATTCTCGATGGACTGGACCTCGATGTTCCCATGGGGCAGATCGTCACCCTGCTGGGCCCGAGCGGTTGCGGAAAAAGCACCCTTTTGCGGGTCGTGGCAGGTTTAACCCAGGCCACGGAAGGGACCGTCACGATCGAGGGCAAGTCGGTTGCACAGTCTCAGAACAAACTAGCGTTTGTCTTCCAAGAATCCGCCTTGCTCCCCTGGAGAACCGTTTGGCAGAACGTCCGCCTGCCGTGGGAACTGCGTCGAGGACTCGGTGCAGGGGAACTCCAAAGCCGACTCGAAAGCGTCCTGGAACTCGTCGGGTTCAAACCTGCCGATTGGAACAAAAAGCCCCATCAGCTCTCAGGCGGCATGAAGATGCGAGCCTCGATCGCTCGGGCGCTGATCACCCAACCCGATATCCTGCTGCTCGATGAGCCCTTTGCAGCTCTCGATGACATGCTCAGGTCCAAGCTCAACGACCTGCTCTTGCAGATCGTTGAACAAACTCAAACAACCATGCTCTTTGTGACGCACAACATCTCCGAAGCCATCTACTTGAGCCATTCGATCGCCGTGTTCAGCCACGGCAGAATTGGCGAGCGCATCGAAGTCGACCTGCCGTTTCCAAGGACCGCTGCGGCACGAAGTTCACCGGAGTTTGCGGCCATGTATGGACGAGTTAGCCAGTCGCTCGCAAGGAACGCATCGGTATGAACAAATCAGCTTTATGGATTCGAATCGCCGCCCCGATCGGTGTGTTGGTGGCCGTCGCAATCCTTTGGCACTTGGCCGTCGATTGGTTCAAGCTTCCAGCGGTCCTGCTACCAAAACCTCAGCGGGTACTCCAAGCGATCTGGACCGAGCGAGCCAAACTGCTCAATGGAGCCTGGGTGACCTTCCAGGCGTCGGCATTGGGGCTCTTGGCAAGCACCCTCATCGGTTCGCTCGTTGCGATCCTGTTCAGTCAATCCTCATGGATACGAACCGCGCTGTATCCGTATGTGATCTTTCTTCAGACCGTTCCAATCGTTGCGATCGCCCCCCTATTGATCGTCTGGAGCGGTGCAGAGTTTCGAACCGTCGTGCTCGTCTCATGCATCATCAGCATCTTTCCAATCATTTCGAATGTCACCAGCGGACTGCTTTCGATCGACCAAAACCACCTGGATCTTTTCCGGCTCCAAGGAGCTTCCAGATGGAAAACGCTCCTGAAACTGCGGATTCCCTCGGCAATTGGATCGCTGGTACAAGGCCTTCGGATCAGCTGCGGACTTTCGGTCATCGGAGCGATCGTCGGGGAGCTTTTTGTTGGGAATTCCGGCGCTAGCGACGGCCTCGGGGCCCTCATGAACGCCATGCAAGCGAACTTAAAAACCGCGGAGCTTATCGGGGCGATCATCGCTTGCACGATTCTCGGAATCCTCTTGTTTCTTGCCGTCGAAGCCCTCAACCGCTGGGTCTTGAGGCGTTGGACGATCGACACAGGATTTGAATCCGACCGCTGAGTCATCCACCCACGTTGCAAATCCATCGGCTATACTCTGGAAATGGATCTTGCCAAAGATCCCCCCACCACCATCTTGGTAGAAACCCCAACGACATGACACTAGCCTGGGATCGGCTTATTCCAATTCTTCGTTCGCACCAGCGCTTTGTATTGACAAGCCACATACGGCCCGATTGCGATGCCATCGGAAGCGAAATCGGGATGGCAGGGGTGCTCGAAGGAATGGGAAAACAAGTCATGATCGTCAACGGTCATCCGACTCCCTCGACACTCTCGTTTTTGGATCCGAAACAAAATATTCGGGTCCTGGGCGAAAGCATCGATCTCGAAGAGGTTACCGGCGATTGCCTGATCGTTCTCGATACCAGCGCATGGGCACAGCTCGGGCCCATGGCCGAAGCCCTACGCAGGTTCCCAGGACGTAAACTGGTGATCGACCATCATGTCGGCGAGGATGATCTAGGGACCGAATTCTTCAAAGACTCCAATGCCGAAGCCACCGGGCACTTAGTCACCCTGTGCGCCAAGCAAGCCGGAGTGCCGATCACCAAATCGATGGCAAACGCTCTGTACGCAGCCATCGCAACCGACACCGGTTGGTTCCGATTCGCTTCAACCACCAGCGATACCTACCGGGTGATCGCTGAATTGGTCGAGCATGGTGCCTCGCCATCGACAATCTACGGAGACCTCTACGAGCGGGACACGATTGGCCGCGTTCGCCTGCGAGGCAGAATCCTGGCTCGCGCGACGGTCGAATGCAATGGACAACTCGTCCACACCTACGTCCGCAAAGAGGACTTTTCCGAATCTGGAGCCTTGCCCAGCGATACCGAGGATGCGATCAATCTAACGCTGGCCGTCGAGGGGACCAAGGTGGCGGTGATCTTCATCGAGCAGCTCAAAGGTGGCTTCAAAATCAGCTTCCGCTCCCGTTGCCACGTCGATTGCAACGAACTGGCTCGGCAATTCGCCGGCGGTGGACACCGAGCCGCCGCAGGCGCTTTCCTCGACGGTGAGTTCGGCGAAGTTCAATCGCGGGTCCTGCAAAGCGTCCGAGCCGCGGTCGCCAAAGATCGGTAGTCCTGACCCGGTTTCGGCGGACATTCGCTCAACCCACCCACGCGAACTCCGAGCTTGCGCGTTAAATCTTACCCAGTCTCCTTGAATTGCCCAGCTTTTGGTTTATCCTCAATGGAACCAAACGGCGAACAGGTTCGTCGGATGCCTAGGTTCATTGATCGCATGAGCAACATTGAGTAAAGGAACGACCAGGAGATGATCAAAAGGCTATTGTTGGCGGCACTCGCCGCTTGTAACGCAGGATTGCTTGGAGGCGACGCACTTGCCGGCCACGGCTCGAGCGGTGGCTATGGCTCCAGCGGTGGCTATGGTTCGAGCGGAAACTACGTCACTTCGCATGGCTCCTCTGGTGGCTCCTCCGGTGGCTATGTCGGTCCAATCCGCCGTTTGCACACCGCGGTCCATACGCATTTGGCGGCCAAGCATGCTCGGCACATGGCTCGTTGGAGCACCAGTCACG
>Ga0114972_10003414_pt1 | contig 11872 bp, 9 predicted proteins | sample M_140807_EF_Meta_FD_87354 | JGI IMG/M metagenome (GOLD analysis project Ga0114972, IMG submission 87354) | Freshwater microbial communities from Lake Montjoie, Canada to study carbon cycling - M_140807_EF_MetaG | ecosystem: Environmental > Aquatic > Freshwater > Lake | place: Lake Montjoie... | reverse complement strand
GATCTTGAGCACCTCGGCCAGCAGATGAACGCCTTCGGTACTGGCAAAGCCCAGCGCGGCCACATCGAAGCCTTCGAGAATCTTGAGCATCTGGCCGATGTGAAGCGGCCCGCTGCAGGGCGGCGGCGGCCCGATGATCTCGAAGCCGCGATACATCGATCGCAGGACTTCCATATCGTTGGTGCGGTACTGGTCCAGATCAGCAGCGCTCAGATAGGCCTGGTGACGACGCATGTCGTCGGCGAGCACCGCACCGAGCTCGCCCTTGTAGAGGGCGCCCGGCCCTTGCCTGACGATCAGGCGCAGGGTCTCGGCATAGGCCGCGTTGACCACTCGTGTGCCGGCGACCAGCGGTGCACCATCGGGCATGAACACCCGCGAAATCTCGGGATCGAGCGCCAGGTCGGCGGCGCAATCGGCCACGCAGTCGGCAAGATAGTGGGTGGCTGAAAAGCCGCGCTGAGCATGTCGGATGGCCGGTTCGGTGACATCGGCCAGCGACATCGTGCCGTGGCGCTCAAGCAGTTGGCACCAGGCCATCAGATTGCCCGGCGTGGCCACCGCCGCGCGCCCGACGCTGTTGCGACGACCGATCGCATCGAGCGATCCGGGCGCGGCATCCGGGTCGGGGGTGAAGCTGGTCGGGCCGGCCGCAATCGGGCAGCGACCCTGGCCTTCGAGCACGGTGTGGCTGCCGTCAGGCAGGCGCAGATGCGCAAAGCCACCGCCCAGAATGCCGACCATCATCGGCTCGACAACGGTGAGGGTAAAGAGCGCGGCCACCGCGGCATCGACCGCATTGCCGCCCGCGGCCATCATCTCGGCGCCGGCCGCCGAGGCCAGCGGATGATTGGTGACGACCATCCCGCGCGATCCTCGCGCAGCGCGCTTTTCGGGGATGAAAGGCAATGCGCTGGCGCGGGGGCTGGTCATGGTGGTCGTCTCTTGTAAAGGTTATCGCCTGCGCAGCTGCATGCTCAGTCCGACCGGCATCATCGTGAACGACAGCAGTTCCTGAGCCGGCCGGCCGTCAGGCGTATCGACCGACACGATATCGAATCGGCCGAGCAATGTCGCCATCGCCATTTTCATTTCGAGCATTGCGAGATACCGACCGGGGCAAACCCGCGGCCCGGCACCGAAGGGCATCGAGATCCGCTTGGCGGCATTGGCCACCTTGCCCGGACCGCCTTCGGCAAGCCAGCGCTCGGGCATGAAATGCGCGGCCTGCGGCACGAAGGTGTCGCTCACGCTGTCGCGACGCAGCAGGCTGATCACCACCGTGCCTTTCGGGACCGCCACATCGCCCACGACCGTGTCGCGCAGCGCCTCGAGCGGCAATTGCGGTGCCACCGGCTTCAGGCGCATGGTCTCGTGGGTGCAGGCTTCGACATAGTCGAGCGCATCAATCTCTTCAAGTGTCGGATTCAGCGGATCGCTCACAACACGTCTCACCTCGGCGGTGGCGCGGGCGAGCGCCTGCGGATTGCGCCACAGGGCTTCGATCATCCAGGCAATCGTGTTGGCGGTGGTGTCTTCGCCGGCCAGCAGCATGGTCAGCACATTGCCCGCCACCTGCCGGTCATCGATGCCACTGTCGGGCTGGTCGGCCGCGGCAATCATCGCTTCGAGCAGATTGGACGGATGCTCGCGAAGGCCCGGGTCGGCGGCCATGCGGGCGCGTGCCTGCGTGATGAATCCGTCGACCGCGGCATTGACCTCGATCATGCTCTGCTCGAGTTCGCGGTCGGCCTTGGATGGCAAATAACGCCAGATCGGAAACGGCGCAAGAATTCGACGGGCAAGCGCCGGAAAGATCTTGTCGAGATGCTGCTGGATGATGTCGTCATCGGATTCGAGCGTGCGAACCTCGGCACCGAAGGCCAGCCCGGCGATGGTATCGACGGTGTAGCGCATCAGGTCGGCCTGAAGATCGATGGCCTTGCCCTGCTGCGCGGCCACCTGCCAGCGGGCATCAAGCCGCTGCGCAACCGCGCTCATCGACGGGAAGTAACGCTTGACATGAGCAGGGTCGAAGCCGGCCATCACCATGCGCCGCTGCCGGCGCCAGACCTCGCCGCTGGCATTGAACACGCCGGGCGCGAGACCGATCTCGGCGCCGACCTGCTCAAGACGCGAGGTCCGGCGAAAGCCGTCGGGCCGATCGCGAAGGGTGGCGGCGACAATTTCATGGTCGGCCACCACCAGCATCCGCCGTCGACCGATCTTCAGCTGGTAGTAGGGACCGAGTTCGCGGCACCAGGCATCAAGCTGCTCGTGAAAATGACCGGCCTTGAACTGCAGCATGTTGCCAAGCCAGGGCAGACCGCGCGGGGCAGGCAGATCGGCGATGCTGCGACGCGGCGCCGCGGTCGTCACCGTGTCATCGGTGGTCGTTGTGTTGCGTGCTTCGAGCGCCATCGGGCTGCCCCCTCGCTGTGACTTCAGTGCAAGCCGGCAGAATACCCGACGCCTCGCCGGACGCTGCAAGCAGGGCCTGCGGCAACCCGCTGACACAAAGCGGTCGGGCCTCCCGGAAAACGGGAATGATCTGACGGCCGGCAAGGGGGACTCGTGCGAATGAGGGTCGCGGCCGGCGGTCAAGTTGTAGTAGGGTCACCCCATGCGCCGCACTGCACCTCGACTGCAATCTGATCATCCCGACGAGTCGCAGCCGCAGCGGCCCGAGGGCGGCGCCAACGGCGCCCAGCCCAAGCTGGACTGGCTGCTCAACGAGATCATCCAGCAGTCGCCAATCGGTATCGCGGTGATCGACCTGGACGGCGTTTATCGCAATGTCAACGCGGCCTACGGCAACCTCTACGGTTATGCCGATCGCGAATTGATCGGCCGATCGTTCACGATCGTGTTCGCGCCCGAGCATCGCCAGCGCATCCTTCAGCGCCACGTTGCCTTTTTGAAGGGCAGCAATGAAAGCGGCGGCGAATACGAGGTTGTCTGTCGTGACGGCAGTACCCGAACCATCATCAGCAATTCGGTTCGCCTCAGTGAAGCCGCCACAGGCGACCTGCTGCGTCTGGTCTATGTGGTCGACATCACCGAACGAAAACTCGCCGAGCGAAAACTCGAATCGGCGCGCTTATTCACCCAGTCGGTGCTCGAGGGCCTGAGCGCTCAGGTCTGCGTGATCGATGAGAGCGGCCTCATTGTGTCGGTGAATCGAGCCTGGCGAGCCTTCAACCGCGCCAACGGCGGCGAGCGCTTCGACCTGAATGAGGGTGCCAACTATCTTGAGGTCTGTCAGCATTTCAGCGTCGCCGGCACACCCGACATCGCGGCCTCGCCCGAGTTTCTCGCGGGCTTGAAATCGGTCATGGCCGGCGATCGAATGAACTTCGAGTTCGAATATGCCTGCCACTCGGCCACCGAGCAACGCTGGTTCGTCGTTCGGATGGCGCGGCTTGCCTCCAGCGACCCCGCCCGGATCGTGCTGGCGCATATCAGCATTACCTCGATCAAACGCTTGCAGCAGGAGCTCGAGGCCCGAGAGTCGCTGCTGGCCGACCTTGCAGCGTCAACACCTGGCGCGATGTTTCGCAGCGAAAAGCCACTCAAGGGGGAGTGGCGATTCACCTTTGTCAGCGCCGGCATCGAGGAGGTACTGGGCGTCACCGCCCAGGCGGTCTATGCACAGCGCCAGCTTGCGTTCGACCGGATCCTGGACGACGACCGTCCCGCGTATCTCGACAAACTGCGGATCGCGACGCTGTTGCAAAGCGATTGGCGGCATGAGTTTCGCGTCAAGAGCAAGGACGAGGCGATCAAATGGGTCTCGGTTCAGGCCAAGGCTCGCGTCGATGCCGACGGCACCCTGACCTGGACCGGGATCATCCTCGACATCACCGCCAGAAAGAAGATCGAGGCCGAACTGAGCGCGAGCGAATCCCGCTATCGGACGCTGTTCGAGACCGTCCCGCAGGGGGTGGTCTATCACGACGCAGACGGCCGCATCACCTCGGCGAACGCTGCGGCACAACGCATTCTGGGGCTAGAACTCGCGCAACTGCAGGGCCTCAGACCCATGGATCCGCGCTGGAAATCGATCCGTGAAGACGGCAGCGATTTTCCTGGTTCGGAGCATCCGGCAACGGTTGCCGCCCGCACGCTGGCGCCGGTCAATGACGTGGTGATGGGCGTGGCCGTGCCCGATCGCGGCTTTGCCTGGCTCAAGGTCAATGCGATTCCGCTGATGGAGGCCGGCGAGCTCAAGGAGGTCTATGCCACCTTCGAAGACATCACCGCGCAGGTGCTGCTGACCCATGAGCTTCGCGCCAAAGCCACGACCGACGAGCTGACCCGACTGGCTAACCGGCGCACGCTCTTCGAGCGCCTGGCGATCGAATACGAACGCGTGCAGCGCAATCCGGGCCTGCGCTGCTGCCTGCTGACGATCGACATCGATCATTTCAAGCGGGTCAATGACACCTGTGGCCATGCCGCCGGCGATGTGGTGCTGAAACATGTCGCTCAGACGATGAAGAATCAGACCCGGCGCATCGACATCGCGGCCCGGATCGGCGGCGAGGAGTTCGTCATCCTGCTGCCCGACACCTCTGTCGAGAATGCGCTGGCCCTGGCCGAACGGATTCGCGCCAGCGTCGAGGCGACACCGGCCGATCTCGGGAATCAGCACATCTCGGTCACGATCAGCATCGGGCTGAGCGCGATCAGACCGGACGACCCGAATGATCACGCTGCGCTCGAGCGTGCCGACCTCGCGCTCTATGCCGCCAAACACGGCGGCAGGAACCGGGTCAAGCTCGACCCGGTCCTGGCTGGCGACGCCGCTCAGCCCTGAGGGCTCACCCGCTTGCGCAGGAGGTAGCGCTGCGTGCCCTCAAGCACGAGTTCGCTGCGCTGGTTGTGCACCGTCGAGCGCATCGTGAGCACACCGGTCGTACGGCCAGGCTCGAGCGCGGTGACCTGCAAAGCCGAATAGAGCGTGTCGCCGGCATAGACCGGTGCCACGAAGCGGCTGCTCTGGTCGAGAAAGGCCTTGAGCGAATCGCTCACCACATGCGGAAACTGGCCGGCACCGGCCGCGGTCTGGATCAGCACCTGAAAGCCATGGGCCAGCAGGTGCGGCATGCCATGTCGGCGGCAGAACTCGACATCGTAGTGAATCGGATGATTGTCGCCGCTGGCCAGTGCAAATGCGGCAAACAGCGCCTCGGTCATGGTGCGCGAGGGCAGCAGGAAGCGCTCGCCGAGGACAAAGTCATCGAACCAGCGCTGCGGGCACATGGTGTGGCGGGCCGGATCGAAGGCGAGGTCTTGACTGCCGACATCTGCCACCGCTGCCCCTTGACTCGAGCCACCCGCAGACGCCGCGCCCAACGCGCCCGCGCTCAAAGCTGCACGCCCTTGGTGAGCGCGCCGTCGACGACCAGATTGGTGCCGGTGATGAAACTGGCCGCCGGGCTCGCGAGAAAGACCACGGCGTTGGCCATCTCCTGGGGCGTGCCCATGCGACCGGTCGGGTTCATGTCGAGCGCCATCTTGTAGAGCGCCGGATTGCCATGCTCGATCTGATTCCAGACGCCACCCGGAAAATAGGTATTGCCGGGCGACACCGAATTGGCACGGATGTGCTTGCCGGCAAGGTGATAGGCCAGGCCCTGGGTGTAATGAATGATCGCGGCCTTGAGCGCGCCATAGGAGCCGGAGGCGAAGTCGACCTCGCGACCCGATACGCTCGAGATGCTGACGATTGAAGCGGCCTGGCTCTTTTCGAGCCAGGGCATCGCGGCATTGACCAGCCTGACCGTGCCCATCATGTCGACGTTGAAGGTTTTCTGCCAGGAGGCTTCATCGTTGCCGATGGCCAGTGCGCTCACGTTGGCCACCACGATGTCGAGGCCACCGAGATCGGCAGCGGCCTTGTCGACCCAGGCCGCCAGCGCGGGGGCGTCACCGATGTCGAGCACCGTGCCGAAAGCGCGCACGCCAAGCGCGGTGAAATCTTTGGTCGACTGCGCCACCTCGTCGGCATTGCGCGCACAGAACGCCACGTCGGCACCTTCTGCCGCCAGGGTCTGCACGATCGCCCGACCGATGCCCTTGGTGCCGCCGGTGACCAGCGCCTTCTTGCCTTTGAGTCCGAGATCCATGGTGACGCTCCTTACTTGAGGTAGTTTTTACTGATGCCGGCGCCCACGGTGTATTTGGGGTCGACAAAATTACCGAGCCTGACCTTGCCGCACTGGCTGAGCATCATGTAGGCATCCCAGCGGTCGAAGCCGTATTCGGCTTCCATCCAGAGGATCAGCTCCTTGTAGGCGATGCGGGTGGCGTCTTCGAGCGGGCGCGCGCTGCCGATCGCCATGATCAGCGACTCGTTTTCGAGGCGCGGCCATTCGAGCTGCCAGCCCTTGATCAGATCGACATGAATCGTGGTGGTGCTGGCATATTCGACCGCGGTGCCGCAGACCTCGCCATCGCCCTGGCAGGCATGGGCATCACCGATAAAGAGGCGCGCGCCGGCGGTGCGCACCGGCAGATAGGTGATGCTGCCCGGGCCCATGTCGGGCAGATCCATATTGCCGCCATGCGAGTCGGGCGTGAGGGTATTGATCGAATCGATCTCGGGCGAGCAGCTGAGCGTGCCGATGTGCGGGCTGTAGGGCAGCGTGACCCGCTTGCTCCAGTAGACGCCCTTCTCGTCGACATCGATTTTGCGCACGATCTCGGGCAGTGAATCGGCGAGCAGCGCGGTCATCGAGGTGCCGCTCATCGCACCGAACTGCGGAATCATCGCGCAGGTGCCACGGGGGTTGGGGCCGCGCGGTGCCATCGATTCGATATAGACCGCCACCACGTCGCCCTTTTCGGCGCCCTCGACCATGATCGGGCCGTTCTGCGGATTGACGAAGGGCATGTTCAGCACCCGCGACGGCAGGTCGGCTTCGGTCTTGACCTTGCCCTCGAAGGCATCGCGGGTCTCGACCACCACCCGGTCGCCCGGCCTGATCGAGAGCACCGGATCCGAATAAGGCCCGATGGTGTAGTGGTATTTGCCCTGCCGCGCTTCGGTCAGCAGATGGGTATCAGGAGTGCGCCCCTGGGCGACACCGCGGGTACGCATGATCGACTGGTCAAGCCACTGCATCGTTGGCCTCGCTGGCATGGGTGGAATCGGATGGCGGGGTGCTGTCGCGCGCTTGATTCAGCGCTGATCAGCCGTGCCCAGTGTACCGACTCGGCCTGACCGGGTCACCCGGGCACGGTCATTGCCTCAACAGAGACAGGATCAATTGCTCGCACAGGAGCCCATCATGTTGAATCAGGTCGAACAGCTTCGCGCCCAGTTGTCACGCTTTCTTGAATTGCACAATGACGACGACCCCGAGGTCGAGCATCTTCGCTGGCATATTGCGAGCCTGGAGCGGCTGGCAAGGTGGCAGCAGGGGGCGGTCAGCCTGTTGCATTCGCAGCGGGACGTTGAAACGGCCTGAGCGCAAAGCCGCGAGGCAAGGCGCGACGCACCGCGGCGCAATGCCGTCGGGGCATGAGCGAATCGTTCTGATGCCGCCAGACGCCCTGTCAGTCCGGGCGTTGATCGCACAAAAAACCGCCCGGTTTCCTCGGGCGGTTTGTCATTGGGACCGTCGTTCAGAAGGTCGGCAGCTTGTACCCGATACCGCCCTCAGCGGTATCTGACGTCATGGCGACGCTCGCCGGGTCGGCCGTCGCATGCAGGGGCTGACCGATCCCCGGGCCGAAGTCAGCCCTCAGCGTGCGGGCGCGCATGCGCTCTTGCAGCGTCGTCTCGACCTTGGTCAGCACCACCCGCATGAAGGCCGCCTGATTCGGCTCGCAGGGCTGCACCTGCTCATTCAGATGGGCATATTGGGTGATCACGAATCGGTGTTCGAACCAGCCCAGGTACCAGAACCAGTCGGTGTAATAGAGCCAGGAGTTGTCGTTCATCGCCCGGACATGGGTCGGATCCTGCCAGGCGGTGCGGGCCCGCTCGTGCGGTACCTCGATCACGAATTCGCCGCCGACGGTGAGCAAGTCGAGGCAATTGCGCATCAGCATCGGCAAATCCGGCACATGCTCGAGCACATTGTTCGCATAGATCGTCTCGACCTCGCCGGCTGCCAGGCGCATCGGGCCGACCTGGATCGAATCGATATCAAGCGGGAAACTCAGCGGCTTGGCCAGATCAAGCACGACATCGGGCAAGGCGTCTTCCAGCACATCGAGATTGAGCCAGCCCGGCTTGTAATCCTTGCCCGAACCGATATGCACGCGCTTGACCAGGTTGCGCTGTGCGGGCATCGAATCGCGCCCGCGGCCCTTGCGGTAACCCACGGCAAAGGCGAGCAGATCGGCGTATTCCTCGATCGGGTCGGTATGGCGGAAGGCCTCAAGACGGGCGCGAGAGTCGGCGAACCAGGCCGGCGTGGCAAACGACTCTTTGAAAAAGCGCTCGAGACCAGCGTCCTCGACCCAGCTGACCGCTTCGGCATAAGCCGCCGGCACCTGAGTCGCCGCACCGATCTCCGAGATCAGCGGGGTGCCCAGCGACAGGCAGGTGAAGGCCCGCGCCTGCTCGAAGCGGCTGCTGTCATAAAAATGGCAATTGAGGACGGCCTTGGACTGGGCGATGAAGTGATCCCGCTCCGGGCCATACAGCGGACCGTCAAACATCGAGACGTTCAGGCCACAGGCTTCGATCCGATTGATCCAGTGCTGACGGCGCGGATTGACGCTGCCGAAAAACAGCAGATCGATCGGCCGCGCTTCGAGCGGAATCGACGACGCTTCGAGATAGGGCGCGTACTGGAACGACACCAGCGGCACATCGCTCGCATAGTTTGAATACGCCCGCGCATTGCGCAGGTCATAGTCGACGACCGGCGCCATCGAAATCAGCTTGAGATAGTCGGTGGGCAATTGGGCACCGCCCTCACCGATCTGCTCGAGGTTGACGACAACACAATCGTACTTGCGCAGCAGCGCCGGATCGAAGCCGAGATGCGCGCCAAAGACGAAGTTCATCGCATCGTTATGCAGCCGGTTCTTGCCGAGCGTAACCGTGGCCCCGAGCCGCTCGAACTGATAGCGAAAAAAATTGGCCTGATCGAGCAGACCGAGCGAATGCACATAGCCAAGCGGCTGGACGATGCACAGGTGAACGGCAGGCAAGGAATTCATGCTGAAGCATCTCCGCAAAGCGACGCGGCGTCGGAAGGACGCTGGGCGTGAAGGTGATCGGGGGGCAGGCCGGCACGCCAACGGCTGGCCATGCGCAGGTAAAGATCCTCGAGCGAGCGCGTGGTGCGCAGGCTGTCAAAGAGCGGTGCGGTCTCGCGGGCACTGCGCAGATGCGCCTTGAGCGCGGCATGACGCGTCGGATCGTTCGCAATCGCGCAGGCGAGTGCTTCGTAGTCGGGCATCGAAGCGGTGACAAGTTCGGGCAGGCCCACTGCATGCAGCAGGCTGGCCGCCACCCGTCCGACAAAGGCGTTGCCGGTGCAGGTCACCAGCGGCACACCCGCCCACAAGGCATCGCTGGCGGTGGTGTGGGCGTTGATCGGGAGGGTGTCGAGAAAGAGGTCAGCCAGTCCGATTCGGGCGAGATTGTGTTGGGCTACCACCGGTGGGGCGAATATGAGGCGAGACGGATCGATGCCGCGCGCTGCCGCTTCACGTCGAAGGTTGATCTTCGACGGCTCATTCATCGCCAACTGCCACAGCACGCTGCCCGGCGTGCTCGCCAGCAGACGACACCACACATCAAAGACGTCCGGGCGAATCTTGTAGGTCTGATTGAAGCTGCAAAAGACGAATCCCGACTCCGGCAGTCCCACGTCGGCGCGGCTGGGCATTGTTGCGACCGGACGCAGTCGGTCGTTGGCCTGGTAGGAATCGGGCATCCAGGCCAGACGTTCAGTGAACTCATCGGCCTTTTCGAGTGGCAGCACGATCGGATCGACAATGGCGTAATCGATGAAGGGCGCGCCCATCGTCGCCGGAAATCCGAGATAGGCCACCTGGATCGGCGCGGGTCGCATCGCCAGCACGCCGGTGCGCGCATTCAGGGTGAAGCCCTTCAGATCGATCAGCACATCGATACGGTCGTCGCGGATGCGCCGGGCTACCTCGCCATCGCTCAGCTCGGACACATCGATGAAGGCATCGCCCGAGGCCTCGATGCGCCGGCGCAGGGCCGACCCATCATCGCGCCCATAGGAATAGAGCCGGGTCTCGAAACGATCGCGATCGTGCAGCTCGAACACCCGGGCGATCAGCATCGAGGTGGCGTGATTGTGAAAATCGTTCGAGAAGTAGGCGATTTTCAGTCGCGAGCCGGCCGGGCGTGCTGACGGCAGCACCGGTGGCATGGCTTCTATCTTGCTGAAATTGCTGCTGGCAAACTCGGTGAAAATGCGTCGCTGAACCGCTGCATCCACCCCGGCAGACAGGAACATGAAGGGGATGTAGGCCTGCGGATCGGGCTTGGCCATGGTCTGATCGAGGGCGGCCAGATCGGATGCGAGCTGTGACCAGTCGCAGGCCTGCAGGCTGTGATAAATCGCGCCGACCTGCCCGGATCCCCAACCGGGCTGGAATGCCAGGGCGGTGCGGATGCACTCCAAGCCCTCGACATTCATGCCAAGCCGGTCAAAGGCATTGCACATGATCGCGTAGGCCGGGAAGTAGTCGGGTTTCAGCGACGCGGAACGCAGCAGCGCGGTGATGGCTTCGAGGTTGCGACCGGCGTGCTGCAGGGCTTGGCCATACTCGTACCAGGCGGTGTGGTCGGCACCCGGTTGCTCGGCAACCCGCCGGGCATCATCGACCGCATCCTCGTAGCGATGCCGCGCCATTCGAATGGCCACTCGAAGTTGCGTGGCCAGCGGATGGGCCGGCGAGGCGCGCAATGCGCCCTCCACCGCCTCGCTGGCACCATCGAGGTCACCGAGTTTGCGCCGCGCCTGACCGAGATTGACCCAGTAGAGCGCTTCGCCCGGAGCGATCTTGGTGGCTCGGGAGTGCGCTTTTTCAGCATCCTTCCAGCGACCTGCCAGGGCATGTGCGACGCCACCACGCCAGTGGCGCTCGGCCTCCTGGTTCACAGCGGTCTTGACCGGTGAACCCAGTGTCATGGTCGTGGATTGCATCGGCGAGCTGCCCCTGTTTGCGTCATTGACAAAATCTTGAGGGGACAAGGGGGTCGGCGAGCGTTCGATAAGCGGCAACAAATCCAGGCTTTAGATTCGGAGATGGCAGTGCAGGACCATGCTGAACACGATGTCGGAGCCTCGCCAGGCCAGGCACGGATCGGCGGAAAACGGTCAAGGCAGGGCGCGTGTGTCAAACAAGCGATCAGGTCGGACAGCTACAATCGGGGGGTGTCCATCAACCGCTTTCTGGAGCGAGCCATGTCCTCTTCCGCAGAATCCACCCGCGCACGCCTTGCCGACGAGTTGTCCCATGCCGTTGCCGAGGCCCACAGCATCCTGCAACACGCGTCGACCGAAACCGGTGAGCGCGCCCATGACTTGCGGCTGCAAGTCGAAGACAAACTGCGCCACGCCCGCCACAAGCTGCAGGACCTCAACAGCGGCGCGCGCGATCAGGCGCTCGGCGCCGCCCGTGCTGCCGACGACTTCGTGCATGCGCGCCCCTGGCAGGCGGTGGGCGTCGCCGCCGCTGCGGGTGTCGTGCTTGGTCTGCTGCTGAGCCGTCGCTGAAACCCGGTAACGCTTCAGCGCCACAAATCATGGCCATCGAATTCGAATCGGCCGATGCGCGGTCAGACACATCGCCGGCCAGCGCCGAGCCCGAATCGGTCAAAGCCGGGCTGATCGGCGCGCTGTCGCGTTTTGGCGCGGCACTG
>Ga0114972_10003413_pt1 | contig 11875 bp, 5 predicted proteins | sample M_140807_EF_Meta_FD_87354 | JGI IMG/M metagenome (GOLD analysis project Ga0114972, IMG submission 87354) | Freshwater microbial communities from Lake Montjoie, Canada to study carbon cycling - M_140807_EF_MetaG | ecosystem: Environmental > Aquatic > Freshwater > Lake | place: Lake Montjoie... | reverse complement strand
GGAGGCGCTGTTCACGGTCACGGCATCACCATCAATATCAACATATGTTAAGCGTCTGAAAATGGGTGTGTGAGGGGGTATTAGGGGTCGGGGTTGTGAACTTGAGTGAGAAAGAAGGGGCGGTCAGTCGCGTTTCTTCACCTCCGCAACAACTTACAAGTTATGGTGAGACAATGAAAACATAGAGCGCGCAGCGCTGTGAACCAGCGTCAATAAGGCTTCATCATCCATATTCACATTGGTTACGCGAATGTCGCCATTGAACGAAATTTTAATTGATGACATTGTCTTCTTCCTTATCTGTTGTTGTGACTTCTTCAGTTTTTTTCTTTTTGTTTTTTGCCGGTTTTTTGCTGGTTTTTTGAGTAGTCCTGTCCTAGTGTTCAACGGTATTCACAAGCAAATGGAAGAGTTAGACAAAGAAAATGTCAAGGTAAATCTCGACAAAGCTGACTTAGTACATGCTCTTCACCAGGCTAACTTAAGGATAGCCGAACTTACGGGGAACAATCAGGCGAAGAGGGAAGAATATTCGGAGAAGCTAACAGCGTTGACCCAGGAATGCGAGGCCCTGCGCCTAGAAAATGCCCGCCTTAAGGTTGTGATGCTCTCCATATGTGGAGATACATCATCTAGATGTGGAACCCCTGCGAATGGTGGGGCAAGTGGCCCTTCGCGCTCTCGTGCAGGTACCAACGGTTCCCCATCATCCGAAATCGATTTTCCTCCACCTGAGATATTACATAATCGCCCTAGTTTTCGACACAATTTGGTGGGCCTTTCCCACATAGCCCCTGATAAACCGATTTTACACAGCCACCAAGCACAAAAACGCGGCGATAGTGCACAAGGGGGTCTGTTTTCCTATTTCACCCGCCCTGGATCCTCTACAAACCCTTTCCGCCGGGAGCGTACAAGCACAACACAACTAGAGACATTATCTGAAACTAACCTTCAGAAGGATAGTGATAGACGCAGCAGAGCTTCAAGTGGTGTGCTTCCTTTAGACACCCTCCATTTGGCCACTTTCCTGGCGCGGGGGGTGGAGGGGGAGACTGTGACTTGCTGTGCAACCAGCGTAGACACTTGTCGCAGCAGCGGCCCCCAAAAATGTTTACAGGGGGAAGAAGACGAGAGGGACCTTTCAATGGCTGTCTGTGCAAATAATCCCTCTGCACCCTTGGGCTTGTTGCGACCCTCTCCAGTCCTAGCCATCGCTCCAGCCTCAACATCGTCTGGCATTGTACAGAGCCTTGAAGTTGGAGCTAGTGGCTCAGCATCAGGGATGGCTCCCCCTAGCGCTGCTGGAAAAATGTCTGGTTGGAGCTCCTGGCTGTCTCGAGTCACCCCTATCAGGGGATCCCAAGTGTCACTCTCCTCCGCTAAGTCTTCCCCCCAAAATTTCCGTGGAGCAGGAGGAGGGAAGTCAAGACAGCGATCAGCCAGTGTGCCCGCTTTTCTGGTGGCCCTGTCCCGACCAGATACTGGGGGGGTATTTTTAGATGCATCTATGGACGCGTTTTTCCATGCTTCTGGTGGTGTTGAGGGTTCTCCCGACTTTTTAAAGCTGACTGCCGCCTCTCCTTCAGCTATAGCAGAGTGGGAGTCGGCCAGGGAGTGCGGGAAACGTGCCCGGAGCATTCTTTTCAAGCCCATGCTGTCCCTCATAGCCCAAGCCTTAGTTTCACAGCCTCATTTATTTTCAGCTCTGGATGAATTGGATAAACTTTGTCTGGCGGGAATGTTCAAGCGCAAATTTTGCGAGGCGGGTGAGATGGTGAGGGGCGAGGGGCTCGTCATCGTAGAAATTGGAGAGCTCACCATGTTTTCTCCCTCCACTTCGCTGCCCTCAATGCCCACCCCTCTATCTTCCCAGCTTCATCGCTTTTGTGAGAGGGATTCCTTTTTTTTCCCACCCAACTCGCGTCCCGGGAAATCGCCACAGCAAACCCTACAGGAGTCGGCTTCCTCCAGCCCAGGCCACCACCCCCCCTCTCATTCCATACCGGGCGCAGCAGCATCTTCACCAACACACACACTGTTAGCCTCATCCCCTTATGTATCATACCTATACCTTTCTTCCAAGCGCCTTACAAGGTTTATCTCTTTGGTTACAGCAGGGAGAATGCTTCAATCAAAGCACACCACTACTGATCATCATGGTACAACCGGCGGCAGTGGTGGGCTCTGGATACCACTGTCTAGATTTGGGAGTGCGGGGGGGGATAGCAGCACCACTTCTTCTCGTTCTATTTCCCTTCAAAAGCTTCGAGCAGCTCTTGACGTGGCAACCACGCTCCCTCAGTTTTCCGTGGCTCTCAGACGAAACCTGCACAGCCTCCAAGGGATCAAACTGGCTTCTGCAGATGTCCCCCGGGGGGCAGTAGCAGGGAGTGTTGAACAGGCTAGGAAGGACTTAGAGCGTGAGAGGTACGTAATTATGCAGGGAAAGGTTTGGGCACTGGGAAATGGCATTAGACTCGCGGCATTTATCCAAGCCCTGAGGCAACTTGTGAAGCATGAAGTGAGTGGAGGAGATATTGCTAGGTATTATGACAGCGAGGGGGGAGTCACAACCTCGGAGGGCAATGGGGATAAGACCGACAACGGGCTTCCCGCCCTCGACTCGCTCGTTGCCACCATTGCAGACGATCTTTTAGTGGGCCTTAGTCGAACCTCTCACGGAGGGGACTCGTACACCGCACTGCACGACCTTTTACCACGTGACGGGGTGACTATTTTGGCTGCCGAAACGGCAACTCAACCTTCAAGTGAGCTTCTCATCAAAGGACTCTCTGCTAGCATCTGCTCCGTGAATAGCTACCGTGTTATGGGAAGCGCTGGAGGTGAAGTGGAGAGCGCTGTCACAACGGTGTGGTCCTTTGTGAGGGCTGTCGTGAGGGAAGAAGTGTGCTACACACCAAATCCCCCCACGTCTCCCTCCCCATCCCCCTCCCCTTCTTCCTCCTCATCCACCACTGGTGCGACTTCAGGGAGTGGGTGGCTATCTCGATTGTGGATTAATAATCCTGGAAAACAATCAACGACCCCAACAAGTGTCGATAGTCTGGCGCCAGCGGAGAGTGTGACCCAAGTCCTCCCCGTTTTACTTTCCTCTGAAAAATCGCAAAGCTGTGGAGTCCTATCATTGGGAGCAACATCGGGGGGGGAAGAGGCTGTTTCTTTAACGCCCCCCCCCCCTTCTGTTTCTATCGCTTTGAACAGGTGGCTGGACACTACTGTGAGCTTTGTTTAGCTCTCAGAATCATATGCATGGCAGCCACCGCACCATCATAAAAAAATTAAAATTGGCTTATCTAATTTCTCCGTCCAAGGTCAATCACACACGCTAAAGCGAAAGGCGAGCGAACACGGCGTCTTGGGGATGAGTGAAAATAAACTCCCTAAAAAAGGGGGGATGGTTGCGGAGGTGATTCCGTGGTAGAGTTAGTAAAGTAAAGAAGGGGCAGGTAGTCCTAGGGAAGGATGGGATATGGGAGTAAGACATACAGAGTTTCAGCAAGACGATACCCCGCAAGAGCCAGCCTCTGCAGGGCCGCTTTCTGGCCTTCTAGAAGGTATGATGAAGGAATGGGCTCAGGTGCTTGGGGTGCTGTGTACACGAAAGTTTTGGCTATAGTGTAGCTTTCTTCAGCCCATTCAGTTACATTTGAATTCTTTACCTGAGGAAGGAAAGAGTTAAGGGGGAATTCACTGATAACTTTAGTCGACAGGCTCTTAACCCATTCAAAACCAGTATTGTTTAGAGGTCTATGAAGCTGGCTGGTCCACATTCCCAGGCCTTCGTCCCAAACTGCGTGTAGTTCGGTGGCATAAGGCACTCCAGCAACTTTCCAGGCATTGCCACCAGCATCACCTCCTGGAAACTGAGAAGAAAAGTAAGTGGCTGCGTGCAGCGGCTGGTGAACATCACCAATAAAGTGTATCAAATAGCGAATCTGTTCAGCCCGTGACTCCATGGTAGAGGAGCTGCTTTCAAGGGTTTCATCCGCGTCTCCTATCGCCCACACTACTTGCCCTGTTGGAGGAGGCTCAGGGCAGTTCCCACTTGAGAGGCGACATACGGGTATGTCGATGTAGTGAAGGGGTCCATTGCCCATTTTAGACTTAACATCGTCTGCCCAGCAAGCTACCTCTTGAAAAGTGGTGCCTGTTTTCGGGTAGGCATTGTTCAGATAGCTCACAAGGTCTGTACTAGTTTTTTGTGTTTGTTGAGACATTAAGCCAGAGTCAAGAGCGATTTGGGCTACCACCATATGCCCATCGCAGCTCCAAGCGCTTGCAGCGCTTATAAAAATAGTTAAAAGTGAGAGAATGGACTTTTCTTTCTTCATCTTTCTCTCTTTCTTTCCTTTTCCTTTTTTTTTTCCTTTTCCTCCTTTCCCTCTTTCCTCTTTTTTTTCTTTTTCTTTCTTTTCTTCTTTTCCTTCTTCTTTTTTTTCTTCTTCAATCTTCTTTTCCTTCTTCTTTACAGGAGATGAAAGTGGTCGACCGGCCGGCGGGACGTTGCTCCCAACATAGTGTGCCCCTACACGCGCGGTGACACACCGCTTTATCGAATGCAATCCGAAATTCTAAATGACTTAGAAGTAGACGGTCACACTTGTGTCCGTGATATGCACCATGCATTTTCCTTGGAGCGCATTCTTCAATCCAACCCGGCGCTCTCTGACAAGCCTGTCGATGAAACTCGATATTTGTTGGGTGCTCTTGAAACTCTGATTGCAATTTGGTTAGAAAATGCATCTGCTCCCTTGCTATTGAAAGGTGGCGGAAGACAAGTAAGTTCATTGGACCTTCAAGCGTCACTTCGTTTGCCTGGAAGTGGTTTAACTCCTCTGCTGATGAACGAATCGCTTGCTATTCCGTGCGAGGTTCTCCTGGACGAGGCAGCACGGACAAAGTTACGCAAGGTGGGAGTAGATTGTTCCCCTACGTGCCCCATACCAAATGCGGATCCGGCAGCATGGGAAAAAACGAAGGAGGACCCTGTGGGAGGCACCGAAGTGAGGTACCTCCTCAAACGGCTTCACCCTTCCCTCACCCTCAGCGAGGGCGGCGCCCACCTCTTGCAGGCCTTCTGCAAGGCCTGGATGAAAGCAGCAGTGGAACTTTTAGTTCTTTCAAAGGAAAAATCTGGTATGTTTGCCTCCATCGTCCCCCCCGCGCACCTGAAGCGCTGCATAGATGCCGCGGAGTTGGGCTGCCTTGTCCACGGTCCCCGCCTGGTTCTCCCTCCCATTTGCTCGCTTCGCATCCAACTTTTAGATGTCTCAAAACCAGTGGGCATCCCATACTCCTTCACCCTTCCTCGTAAGGAAAAGCTCGCCCCCGCCTTTGCTCACGCTTGCCAGCAATTTGGGTACACGGACGAGGAGCTCGCGTTGGTGTACCACGGTATCAAAATTTCTCTGGATGCCTCCCCTGACGCCCTAGGTATCATCAAAACCGCCACCCTGTATGCCATTTCAGCCAATTGGTGGGAGACTGAAGGGTACAAAGGGCATGGGGGAGCAGCACGCATGGCTGCTGCTGCCCTAGGGAAAGCTGTGCTGGGATCCCCCACTAAAACCCAGGAAAGGGATTCCCCTGCAGCATTGGAGCCGGCAGCTGTGAAGGGCAGCAATAAGGGAGCAGGGGGAGGAGGAGGGGGAGGGGGGCAGCAACTGGGTTTGGGTGGGAGACAGCAACAGGGTACCACTACTCTTCCTCCGGACGCCTTGCAGATGGCCGTGCAGAAGGCAGGGACAGGCGAGTTTACACTGGTGGCCACAGGATTTGGGGGAGATACGTCCCCGGAGGGTATAAAGGGTAGACACGCCCATGTTACAGGGACTGGGGGTGGACTTGGAACCTCCCCTGAGAGGTGGGGAAGGAGCCCCAGGCTAGAGCGGGCCAGTCAAAAGGGCAAGACCGTCCAACCAAAGGATGCCGCCATGCTGCTTGGAAGCGTCTTAAAGAGCATGAATGTGATTGAAGATGCCATGGCATCGCTGGCCACACTCGCGCACGCCCTTCCGGAAGCCGCAGGAGGTGGTTCAGGGGGTGCTATTTTTGATTTGAAGGCCATTCGAACCACCGCTCTGCAAATCACGGAGGCTGGAAAGGAACTTAACAGCGCCATTACCACCGTGGAGGTCAATCTGGCCCGGGGGGCCCTTCAGGCAGACACCAGAAAATTCGCTGAAAGAACGCTCGGTAAGAGTCCCATTGAAAGAGCGCGCAACATGAGCCCCTTTGTATCCAAAATCGCCAAGGGGCTCTCTCCTCGAAGATGAACAGAGACTTACCATTTCCCTGCAGGTTGACATGATCAGATAGGCACCGCTGGCCATCCATCGCTTACAGCACTCTGTGGAGAGTGGAGCGCGGGGTCGGCCTGGACGGCCTGGCCCATACGGTTTATTTCCCCTTTTTCTCCTTTCCTTTTTAGCCGGCCGGCTGACCGGCCAGGCGGAGTTTTTCCAACAATTTCGATTCAATTAAATTTTCAAACATGGAGTGAAAACGGACGATGATGACACTTGGAGCGATTTTTTTAGTGGTTGCTTTGGTATGTGCCATAGTTCATTTTTACTTCTTGTGTGATTCTAGTGCGCTGGATGAAGCCGCAGTGTCGGGTGCATGTGTAAAGGTGTTTCTCGGTGCTCGCCTTCTCTATCAGCAAATAATCCTTCCTCCCTATTGTATCAATCCCCCTTATGTTGCTGGGGTGTTTCTGTATTTATTGTTTAGTATGCTGGCCGATATTGCTTTGTCTGACGTCGGGGGCTCCCAACCTGTGTCGATTTTCCCTGGACTCTTGTACTACTTACTAGGCGACCTGGGTCTTCTACTAGCCTTTTCCTCACCTAATTACCCCCGCATCCTCCCCGATGGGAGCATTGACTTTTTCGGACGCATTCAAAAGATTAAAAGGGTTCATCCTTCGATGCTTGCGGGTTTAAGAGTTCCCCTCAACTTACAGTGGCGTGGACTTCCAATTCTTATTCCCACCCTCGTTTCCATCATATACGTAGGGGTCACACATATAGCCATGGAAGACACCCCCCGTTACACAGCCCTTTCTAGTTTAGTCATGCTGCACGCAATGGTGCGTTTTAGGGCCCTGGCTCGCATTGGTTACATGGCACCCTTCGTTACTGCCTGGGACACATTACAGTCAAGTTGGGAAAGACGAAACATTGGGAGGTGGGTGGGGGATGGGTCAGCAGGTGGAAGTGGACCAGCTGGAGAGGACGACAGTGGGACAGCTAATGGAAAGGGAGGCTGGAGGAGGGATAACAATCGAGTTTCTTTGGAAAAGGACGGGGGTACTCAACGAAAATCCTTTCCAACCTCCTCCTCCTCGCAGGCCTCTCTTTATCCGAGCGCTGAAAAGCGTTTATTTCAGTGGTGTGGTGTGCTAGGAGTTTGTCTTTGCTGCATTTCCTTCACTGCCTCTGTCTACTATAGAATCACTCTTCACGGGTATAGTCGCTCTGTGGGTAATGCCGTGTCTCGAGGGCCTCAGTTTCTCTCCTCTCTAGCATCTTTGCTAGCTGCCTTATTGCTCAGTGCAAGCACCCCTCTTGGAAAGCCTCCCCCAGAGCATACACCTTACTCCATGGATGATGCTTCCGTGTGCCCATTGCCTACTCAGGGTCCTTCCCAGTCCGTTCTCATGGTAATTCCTGGGCAAGGTGGCGATTGGGATGCAAGCGAGGCGGCCGTAGTGTGGTATTTTTTAACCCGTCGAGGCCACAATGTAGTATTTGCAGTGAGGGGAGGGGAAGGCTGTGAAAAAAAGAGCAGTAAAATTAGCATAGCTGCCTCCTCCTCCTCCCTCTTGCCATCTCTTTTATCGTCTAGCAAAATTCCCCCCCCTCGGATCGCGTCTATTTGGGGCTATTTGTCATCCTGGACTTTCCCGTGCGGGTGGTTATCCCCTCGCGAAGGCTGTTTTCAAGCCGCTATGGATGGGGAAATATCTCCTCCCTCTAAAACAGGTGAAATTGTCTGGGGCTCCAACAACCCTCCCATTGTTGGTGCATACAGACGGGTAACTTCTAACAGTAGGCGAGGGGGTAGGGGTGAGGTCAGTAGACCTTGGTGCAGCAATAAAGTTGACAAGGGGTGGTGGTGGTGGTGGTGTCCTAGGTCCCTTACTTGCCCCCCTTGGGATTTTGAGAGTCTTGGTGGAATGGGAAGTCCTTGCGTTGCAGCGATGTTTGTGGAAATGTGCTCAAGTGCCTCGTTTAAGGCCCCTATCGGTGTCAAAGAAGCCCTTGATTTGAGGTGGAGAGAGAAAAGTAGTGGGGATGGGAAAGTGCAGAAATCAATCGATACTGGTGGTGGTGATGGTGGTGGTGGTGGTAATAGTTTTTCCCACCCTGCTACCCCACCCATCCCTTACAGCAGCCCCACTACCTCCTCCTCTCCCCTATACCTTCCTGCCTTTGATGGATTGGTAGTGCTAGGAATTCAGGGCCCTTCGGGCGTCGTAGGCTCTGATAATTGTGCTTGGGAGGATGCAGACCTCCAAAAACTCTTTTCCTCCTTTTTTTCCGGTGGCCAACCTGTGGCACTTTTTTCAACTGCAGTGTGTCTGGGGGCTCTTAGCACCATAGGAGGGTCCACTGGTGAAGGAGGAGCAGAGAAGAACACCCATCACTATCGTCCCAGCGTTTTGAGGGGGAGGGTGACCACCGCCCCGACACTAGCACAGGAACTAGGACTGGCCTGGTTGGAGGGCCTGACGGGCTGCCGGTGGAGGTACTTAAGGGAGGTCTTGAGAGCGCAGAGGGAAAAACTAAATGCGCTGGACGTGATAGGGGGGGCTTGCTATAGTGGGGGGTTAGGTGGGCTCCATGGTGCCAGGGAGGAGAAGAAACAGCTTCTCCTTCTGTCTCCCAAGGGGAAAAGTCCACCGAGTGCCACTCTTTTTACGCACTTACTTCGTAAACTTGATGGCGGGGGGGATTTTCATGCAAATTCACTGGCAGGGCTCATCCCACCCAGGCCCACTCCCTCCATCAATGCCATTGTATCTCAGGATGGGCAATATCTTTCTTCGCAAAGTGCAGCAGGGGCCTTTGCATTGGCCCGGCTCCTTATTGAGAAGATTGAGCAGTCCGGAAGAACCTTTTAAAAAAGTATTAGATAATATATATAATAACATGCAAAAAATTTAATTAAACAACATTATGAAGAAAAAAAACCATCCAACCTTACTTAAGCACTTCAGCTAAGGGAATGGGGGCAGGTAGTACTACCACTATGTTGTTGATGTTTGAGCCCTCATCCTGCGTCTTCTGGGCACCCGTGGACACCAACCAGGTACCGTCAACCACGTATTTGTAGGTATAAGCCCCAGGTTTAAGTTTAATGGAGACGGAAAACTCACGAGGCTGTTCAGTGCCACCCCCTTGGGCAACTTGTTGAAGAAGAAAGCTAGGCTCCCAGTTTGAAAAGGAGCCAGCCAGGCGCACTTCCCCGGCGTGGGCTAACTGGGGGAGATCCACGGGGGACACGGAAAAAAGAGTTGAAACGAGTGCTGGAGAGGAAGGTAGAAGGTGAGTGGGTGGTGGCATGCAGCGCCTCATTCTGTGAAACTCGTTGTACCAGGCCAGAGTGACATTCTTGAGATCAAGTACACTGCTGCTGGCGTTTGACCGGAGGATCTCATAGGATTTCGCGTCCTTGAACACGGCTACCGCCCGTTTAATAGCCCCAAAGAGCTCATCCTTGGTGTGGTAGCCAAATGTGAACCCATTTCCGGTGTGAGCGTGAGGGTCCCAGTCTATCACCGTGTCTTTTAGTCCACCGGTGCGGAAGGCAATGACGGGTGTTCCCGCAAGGAAAAATTCCTGCTGTACTATGCCCCCGGGTTCAAAGGCACTGGGCATAAGGCAAAAGTCTGCCCCTAAGTTGCAGATAGGGCCGTCAGTGAAAAAAGCATACGGGTCTGCCCAGAAATTGGAGGCGTACTTGTGAAGGAGGTCATTGCACAATTGAATGCAGGCCTTGCCGTAGGCGTCGCTGGGATCTGCACCCCCCCCCACGAGAATCTGAACCTGAAAATGAGTGAGATGGAGCAACCTCTCCACGTTCTCCAGGATGAGAAGCACACCCTTTTGCTCCGTTATTCGCCCCACAAAAGCAAAGAGGGCGATGGAGGGATCGGCGCGCTTAAAAAACTTTTCCTGAAGGAAAGCCTTTGCCTCCCAGTGGTTCAGATTTTGGCAAGCAGGCTTCTCACGCAAAATAGCCGTGCGCGCCTTGACTGAGATGCCGTTAGATTGGGCAAACGGGTGGGGAGGGAGCTGCAGCAGTGCCTTCAGGGGGGACCCAGCCAAGAGCTCCAACTGATAACTCTTGCTTACTGTGGCCCACGTGTCACTGGTCATGAGAGCAGCCCTGGAGGGATTAACGATAATCTGCCGACCCCCCTGCATGCCCCAGTAGGGGTCGACCAGGAGATTTTTATCCAGTCCGTGGATGTGGCCCAGGTAACCTGCGTCAAGGGAAGGGTAGAGCCGCCCCTCGTACTTTTCATCCAGGTTGTGGCAGATGTGGCAGAAGTCGGTGGTATTGAAAAAGGAGCCAAAAAAGCGTTTGTTGCGGGTGAAGGCTGGAACGAGAGCAGTGAACCAGTCGTTGGTTATGACCAAACTGGGCTTGACTTTCCAGTCGCACAGCACTTGCAGGGTGCCCTTACAAAAGGCCGTTAACACCCGCATTTGAGCAGAGGCGTCATGGGAGGGGTAAGGCTTGGGGAAAACGAGAGCATTGTGAAAAAAAAGATAGTGCACGCCGCCCTTCACACCCTCGTGCACACCCATCACCACTCTCTCCCCCCCCCCTTCCCCAATATTCAACGCTATGGTTCGTCCACTGTACAGCATTCCATCTTTGGCCAGATAGTTACTGACACCCTTACGGTTTTGATGGTAGTAGGGGGAAATGCAGATAACGTGGGCACCCAACTCGGCTAACCCTGTGGCTAGCTCGGCCACCATTACACCCAGACCACCGACTGTGCTCCAGGGCTCTACTTCAGGGGTCACAAAGCTGTGAGGTCCAGATATGGAAGGTGTGGGGGGGGGGAGGGGGTGGGTGGACAAAGGAGTTTGCGAAATGGGGAGCGGGTGTTTTCTTTGTGAGAGAAAAGTGAGTGCATGATGTGTGTGCGCGCTCTATTTTGAGTGAAATATAACCTTCAAAAGGTTTACGGCCACACTCCACACATGGAACTCACACTATAGGGCCAAGGGCGTTGCACTGAAGCAGGCGGCGAGCAAATGCTCTCACACCAGCCTCGACCTCCAACACCTCAGAGGGAATATCCGGGGACGTAGTGATTGCGGAAAATTGCTTTCTACGGGAAACGTGGGCAAGTGCACGAAGAACGAGGGCGGAAAGTCTCGATGCCAAGCTACCACCACCCTCGCTTCCTTCCTCCTCCAGCCCAGCGGGGTATAAGCCCTCTGACGCCTCTTTTTTATATGTGGAGCCAGAAAGCTTCCTAGCAGCAACGCTCTTTACGGCTAGATACAGGGCTGCCCGGCTGAGAATGACAGCAATCTCCCCATTAACGCAGAACCAATCGGAGGAGGAGGATGCCGAGGAGTTAAGGGAAGGAAGAGGCTCACAATGTACGTGCTGCTTGGACCCTGTTGACTCGCGGAGTCTCCAGTGCACAGTGAGTATTCTGAGGGCTGCGGTCATGGCATGGGTAGTGTCAGAAAGAGAAGACTGAAGGGCTTCCATTTGTTGCTGGGTGTGGGAGCCCAATTTTTCAAACTTGAGGGATTTAAGCAGATTTGGGAGAGCACGCTTGACGACTTCCCGTAAAATGGAGTACACGAGATTG
>Ga0114972_10003412_pt1 | contig 11876 bp, 11 predicted proteins | sample M_140807_EF_Meta_FD_87354 | JGI IMG/M metagenome (GOLD analysis project Ga0114972, IMG submission 87354) | Freshwater microbial communities from Lake Montjoie, Canada to study carbon cycling - M_140807_EF_MetaG | ecosystem: Environmental > Aquatic > Freshwater > Lake | place: Lake Montjoie... | reverse complement strand
CGGCCTGATGGCTAATAAAATCCATTCCGTCTGCCGCTTTGCGGCAAGTTTCCAAGTCACGGATATCCCCCTCAATGAATTCAAATCTTGGATTATCCCAAAATTTCATTAAGTTTCCACGATAGCCATTCGATAAATTATCAAGTACTCGCACCTTAGAAGCTCCAGCTTCCAATAGGGCTTCTACCAAATTGGTGCCAATAAATCCCGCACCGCCTGTAATCAAAAAACAACTAATATTATACAAATTATCCATAGAATATAAACTAGATCAATTAAATATTTTTTAAGACTTTAAGTTGTTCTATAAAATGAAACTCAATAAAACGAATTAATCGAATACTTAGTGGTCAATTTGAGTTGAGTTAGATATTCTGACTTAAGAAGATTCCAAAACACTTTTTGTTCGTAACGTGATTCTATAATTTCTCTAGCAATTATACCAGACTGAATCTTAAAATTAGGATCAAAACAAACCCTTTTCATTGCAAGAGTTAAAGATTTAACATCCTTAGGGGGTACAATCAAACCATTTAGACCATCTGAAATTATTTCATTGCACCCATTGATATCAGAAACAATTGAAGGCAATCCCATCGAACCAGATTGCAACACAACATTTGGGAAACCTTCTCTATAACTTGGGAAAACTAAACAATCACTTAATGCAAAATAGGGCCTTACATCAGAAACATAACCAGTTAACAAAATAGAATTGTTGTCTCTAATTATCTTCAAGGTTTTGTCGGACACTGGATCTAAATCCATTTCAAATGGCCCCACTAATAACAACTTAACGTTAGGCCTATAAACACTATTTGTTGATTCATAAACAGTTAAAAATGCCTCTACAAGCTCATTAATACCTTTATCCTTTACTAATCTACCAACATAAAGGAATACAAAATCAGAATCACAAATACCAAGATTAAGTTTAATTGAAGCAATAGTTTGTGTAGAAATAGACAAAACAGAAAAAAACTCTGTATCTATGCCGTTTGATGAACCATTACCAAGCACTTTAGCCTTAGCGCGATTAACAAGTCGTTCTTTTAAAATATAATCTTGAAGGCCGAAAGAATTAGGAAGAACTTTTGTGCAACATAAATAGATTAAAATTTCCACCGACTTTAATATCAATTTTTTAATACCTCGAGTTTCCATTAATGGTAATCCCGCTACAGTATGTAATCTTACAGGGACACCTGCTATCCGTGCAGCTAACATAGAAATAATACCAGCCTTAGGGGTATGTGAGTGAACAATATCCGGCCTGATTTCTTTAATCAAGAGATACATTCGCCACAAAGAATATAAATCATAAAATGGAGATATTTTTCTGGTCATTTCAACCACTCTCATTCTCACTCCTTCGCGTAAACCAAACGCATATAGTTCTGGAGAATAAGATGAAACACACGTTACATCAAATCCATTATTTTGAAAAAAACGAAGCTGCCCTTTTAATAAAACATTCAAGGACATAGATACTGTCGCTGTACGAAGCAACTTATATTTATAATCCTTCATTATTCATTTCAATATTCAAATCAATCTTGGATGCTAAGGGATAAATTTTGGTCAATTTTTAAGATAAATTTATCAATTCGCCTATCAGCTAAATAATTATCAAATATTCTCCGGTTAGAAGTATTATCCGAATCAAGGCATCGCTTTAATGAATTTTCCAAATCACGAATATTACCAGGCTTAGCTATATACAGGCCTTTAATGTCGTTAATTCCTCCAGCACAGAGCGTACAAACTATATTAACATTTTTTGCCATCATCTGTAACAAAACATTAGGAAACCCTTCAATAATCGAGGAAACAACACAAAGATCCGCAGCTTGAAAAAAGGGAATAACGTTCTTTTCATAACCCATAAGTATAACTCTTTCCTCGACATTCAATTGTGAAATGAGTCTCATGAGGCGATCTCTTTCATAGCCTTCGCCAAAAATCAACAATTTAAAATCAGGTAAAACGTCTAAAATGTTTTTTACTGCATGAATCAGTATATCAAATCCTTTTTCTGGTATTAATCGTCCCGCAGCAACAATTAGTCTGTTTTCTCCATCAAAGGAGATCGGCAAACAATCATTACAATAAAGTTGCTCCCAAGAAATGGGATTTGGTATTACGATAGATCTAATTTTTTTAGATAAAACGGGTAGATTGTCACGAAATTTACGCAACATAATTTCAGTTTGACAAATCAATAAATCTAAAGCAGGGTAACCTAAAAAGTAATTTAACTTAAACAAGAGCAATTTAATGCCCTTGAATCTATCAAAGATCAAAGTAGACTCCCTTCCAACAAAATACTTTTTTTCCAAAATGCGTAATCTACAAAGAACTCCCAATAAACCAGTCAAATGCACATGAGATGTAAACACGTAGTCATAAGTGTATTTTCTAATTTTCCAAATATTAATAAGAAATGCAACCAGGCCTTGTTTTTCTGAACTCGCCTTAGTAAAATATTGAATTACATTTTGAAGGCCTTCGAGATCCTCCCAGCTCGAAGATTCCTTACGTTTAAGAAATAGTATGTGAACTTGATCACCCTCGCTGGCGAAGTGAGCGCATACCATTTTCAAATACTGCTCAGCGCCGCCTAACGTATCATTCGGCAAGGCTATAAGTAATCTTCTCACATTTACAAGTAGTCTTTAAAAGATGTATTAAGTACTAAAAGAATGCGATTTTTATAATCGACGGACAAATTCAAATCTTCATCACTAACATATTTGTCTGCTACCATATTCTTGTAATTATAATAATCGCCAATGATGCAAGCAGGATTACCACCCACAATTTTACCGGATGGAATGGATTTAGTTACAACACTACCTGCCGCCACGATCACATTAGACTCAATTCGTACACCAGGCATTATGATAGTATTAATGCCTATAAAAACATTATCACCTATATAAATCCGCCGATACAAATATCTTCGACCCTTCTGATCATTGATTAGCCAAGTACTACCGTCATGAGTCAATAAAACAACACCACTTGTGATTGTAACATTTTTACCTACCTCAATTAACCAAGGTTCTGTTCCAAATTTCATTGAATAAATTCTACAATTATCACCAACCTTGACACCCAAATATCTAGCATAATCAACACCACTGCGAAATAGCATAAAGTACAATTGAATAAGTTTTCTTTTCATGCCTTATATACATTTTTTGTTTTAAAAATGTCAACCGTTAAAAAAGAAAGAACCAAAACAAATGTTCTGTTTTCAAATAACGAATGAGTAAAAAAACTTGCAAGAAAAGCAGCAAATATTAAAGAAAACAAATAAAAATCATTGTTTTTAATGGATTTCCTGAAAAAGTAATAAAAAAACCAAAATAAAACTAATAATCCTAAAATTCCATAATCAATGCCAAATCTCAAAAACAAATTATGTGTTGCTCTTTCATAAAAATCTCGATTCATACTAAAACCCGTACCATAACCAAAAACATTTTGAAGAAACAAGTCTAAATAATCAAGCGTTATCATTATTCTTCCACCCTCAATATCAGAATCACTAACAAAGCTACCTTGGCCAGATATTTGCTGAATTCTTTCCAAAGCAGCCCTATGCTCAAAAACAGGAAAATAATCCGGTAAAATGGTTAAGATATTGAAGAGACCAAGAGTTAACGCAGATAAAATAGGTAAAGACTTAAAAATTCTCAGCGGAACATCCTTAAGGTTATAAAAAACCGAAAACTTGGCAGGAAGAAGGATTAGAACAATACCAAATAAAACTAAAACACCGCTGCGCGATAATGTAAAAAAAACGAAAATGAATGCAATAAAGCAAAATAGAAAAACGGTTTTTTTATTATTGACAAATCTCAAAATTGCGATTAGTAAAAAAATAATTCTTAACGCAGCACTATTCGGATTTTCTGCAAAACCTGCACCTCGAATAGATAAATCTGAGTTATAAATTAAGTCATAGAACATACTACCTCCCAAGGTAAAAAAGGAAATCAAAAAAATCCAAAAAACCTTCTTACTATCGGCCTGCAAAAAAAACAAACCAGATGTTAAAAACAAAAATAAAATAACTAAGTTATTTCCTAAGACATAGAAACCTCCTTCTAGAACTTTAGATTTAAGGTAGAACAATGAAGTTAAGGAGAGATACAAAAAAGGATTTATTCCGCGTTTCTTTTTGAGTAAATTGTACTTCTTGAAAAATAAAGAAAAGGAGACTATAAAAAAAAATGGCAATAAAGTGACTGATGGTTCAGCAGGGAGCCAACCAATTCTATAAAAAAAAATATCAGATACTGACAAGAAAAGAATCAATAAAAATGATAGAATTGATATCATCTAAGCAATAATAATTTGGGGAAAAACATTTTACTGAAATGTTTATATAAATCGTAAAAATTAAATTCAGAATCATATGACATATCTTCGAATGCTCTCAGATAATCATCAATTACCTCGTCAATATCAAGTTGTTTTCTACGACTTTGTAAAAAATCACCTACCTTTACTGGATAAATACGATTATTAAAAAGTTCTACTATATTCTTCAGATTTGTATCTTCATTGACAAAAGCGATCCTATTTCTTAGACTAAAATTAAAATTTAATGAATGTTCGAAAACCTCAGAGGATTCAACCAAAACGGGCAATTCGTGCGAATCAGAAAAAACTGCAACTACTCGGTTCTCAACAATTGCCTCCATAGCACCTCTACCTGTACCTATGACTAAACTTGCCTCGTTTAAAAAATAGGCTGCATTCTCGGTGTGCTGAATTTCAGTTAAGAGCCAAACATTTGGCATGGAATCACATTCTTCTTTAAATCGAGCAAATTCAATAGAGTCGAAATCGTCAGGATAGCCGATAAAAACCATATTATGTAAAATCCTCATCTCGTTCAATAAACGACTAAGTTTTAAACTAGCTAGATTTATCGGATAATAATTTGAAACTAAACGCCCGATCCTTAAAACAATAGGAAAGTCATTTTTTACAATTGCTCTAAGTTCGCCATTTGAAAAAGTACATCTTTTTTCTATTCTATTCGGATATAAATAAACTACAGATTTCGAAAATCGATTTGTAAAAAAGGTGTAACTCTCTTTAGAAAAACAAAAAATCCATTTAGAAACTGGAAAATAATCAAGGTTTGGACCGCCACATCTAAAATATCCAAATGGATTTTTAGATAATAAACACCCAATTCGAACAATGAAAAAGGCAAAAAAGTCAAACGCTAAAACTCTAGTTTCTTTTTTAGTTAAAATAATTTCTCTTAGTATATTAAAAAACTTTATAGTTCCATTAAAAACATTAATATTAATAAACTCCACTTCAACAAAATCTTGGCTGAAAACAGGAGAAGAAACAAGACCAATATTTAAAATTTTAACTTTTGCGCCTCCCCTCCTCATAGCCTTTGCTATCGTAAGACAGCTCCTAAAATGACCACCTTTGGCACTTTTGTCTGAAGAGGTTATTACAAAAAGTAATTTCATAATATCCTTTGCTCTATTTCTAGTTCTAAACCGTAGACTTCATAAACCCGATTTTGCACATGATGTATAATTTTCAAAATATCTTGCCCTGTGCCATTGTTATAGTTAACAATAAACCCACCATGCTTTTCGGAAATTTTCATTCCCCCGACGGAATATCCCTTTAAACCCAATTCTTCAATTAGTGTTCCAACAAAAAAACCCTTTGGGCGTTTAAATACACTACCAGCATTAGGGAATTCTTTTGGTTGTTTTAAGCCCCTACTCCTCTTTATTTCCGCCATTTTATTATTAATGTCTTCTCTACTTGTAGGCTTTAATCTTAACGAAGCACTAAGAATTAAATTCCTTGGATTCAATTGAAAAAAACTATTTCGATATTGGAACGAAAGATCATTCCCGGAAAGAAACTTACATATACCTTCGTTTAAGTCAAAGTATCTGACTTCGTGTATAACATCTTTTATTTCCTCTCCATTAGCTCCTGCATTCATTACCACAGCCCCACCTAAAGAACTAGGAATATCACAAAACACCTCGATTCCGCTTAAACTATTTTGGAGCGCGAAATCAGCTACATCAGCCATCCAAGCTCCAGCTTCTACATTGATCATTTCATCATTCAACAAGTGTATGTCATTTAAAACTCCATTAAAGATTAAAAAAGGTATGTCATAATGTTTCTTTAATAAAATAACATTATGACCACTACCTAGTAAAATAAACCTCGGATGCTCAGATACAAACCACAAGACGTCTGCTTCACTTTCTGGAAAATATGCGCATTTACAAGTCGCTTTTATTCGATAGGAGTTATACGTAGTCAGTTCAAAGTTCTTATAAATTTTCATTATTTGAATCTATTAAATAAAAAATGAAAATCGGCTTTCTGAAAACGCCACAAATCTTTCAATAGCATTCCAGTTTCTTTACAATAGACAAACATAAAAGTCAATCCTCCAAAAGTGTAACTAAATGTTGAAGATATGGCAGCTCCTTTAGCGCCATAATTAGGAATTAAAAAAATGTTAAGTATTATATTTATAAAGAGGGCAGGTATCATCGCCTTTAAAGATGCCCAAGGCCTGCCTTTGCCTGCCAAATCCATATTCATAACCTTGAATATTGTAAGGATTAAAACTCCAGGTAGTAACAAATTTAACACCAAAATGCTCCCATTAAATTCAATACCATACATAGTTAAAATCAAAAATTCAGAACATAAAAACAGTACGATACTTGCAAGACTAATTAGTACAAAAGAAACTCTCATCAATTGCGCGACTTTAATAGAGAATTGTTTTTTATCTTTAGATGCTACACTTCTAGCAAAAACAACTGTGCTTAGAAGCATCGGAATGTGCCATAAGTATTGTGTGATTCCTGCGCCCTTCGAATAAATACCTAATTCATGAGATGTACTTAGTATGTCTAGCAAAATTACATCTATCCTATAATTTAAATTAATCACAAATAATCCAGTCGCATAGACTAGGCCAAGATTTAGCATTCGCTTTATTATGATCCAATTAAATCTAAGGGACAGATGCGAAAGAAAATCATTTCGAAAAATCAAGATAATAAACATTGACAGCGGTCCACCTACTGCGGCCCACAATGCTCCTTCGACGCCCTTGCGTAAACCAATTAAGAAAAACACCATTAATGTTGTAATCACCACAGAAGGTATCCAGTTAATTTTATTATAGGAACCAATGTCGTTTTTACCTAAGAAAATGCCTGAATTATACGTTATATACAACCCAAAAGGCATGGGCATCAATGCTATAAATACCAACCAAATATTATCACCCACATTGCTAAAATATCTTATCAAAAAAAAACAAACCACCATTGACAGTGTTGTTGTTAAAATCCAGACTTGCGTAATGGCCGTTTTGATTTGTGATTCAGAAAATATCTCTCTCCCTAAGAAAAATGTAGTAGCTTGTCTTATACCAAGGGAACCTATTGTCAGGAATAAAGAAGGATAAACCACCAAACTTGCTATTAAGCCATTCCCCTCAGGGCCAATAAATCTCGCAGTGATGACAGACGAGATAAGGCTCGATAATATTACTACGAGCTTTGACGCACCAACTTTGATTATATCAGAAACAAAGGTTGCCAACTCTATTGATGCTTTATGATTCTGCAGGGTATTCCAACAGCAGTCGTGCTTGGAGGAACATCAATATTAACTACTGCATTTGCACCAATTATTGCATTTGCGCCAATTGTAACACCGCCAATAATTTTAGCTCCAGCATAAATTTTAGCTCCAGATTCTATTATTGGGTATTCTAGTGCATCGCCCTTCCTTCCGTGACTACCCAATGTGACATTTTGAAATATCTGTACATTGTCTTTTACAACAACTCCATCACCAATCACAATACCCAAAGGATGTGGTAATTTTAAATTAACACCAATCTGCGCTCTATAGGAAATATCGCACCCCCGCTTAACTATCATTCTAGCCCTCAAAAGAAGCCCTATCTGTCTTATAACAAAATATCTGCTCCCAAAAAAGAACTTACCTATTCGATAATTAAGCATTAGACGGAATTTCGGGTTTGAAACAAAGTATTTCATAAATAATGTGAATTTCATTTTGTTATTTGGAAATTCACTTTTGATTTCTTTGAACAAATTACTGTGCGCCTCCATTTAAATTTTAACTTCGAGGCCTTTTAATTTTTCAAATAAATTCTCATACCCTCTATGAATTTGCCACGAATTTTCTATAGCAGTAACGCCGTTAGCGGTTAAACCAGCTAATAACAACGCTATGCCTGCTCTTAAATCCAAAGCTCTGACTAAGCTACCTTGCAATGGAACTCCGCCACGAATAACCAACATATCTCCTCGTATATCAAATTTCATCCCCATCTTTGCCAGCTCTTCTGCATAACCATAACGACCTGGAAACCTTAAGTCTATAACTTTTGATTCACCTTTTGACATTGCGCCATAAACAGCAAAAAGAGGTTGCATGTCCGAATTGATACCCGGATAGGGACCAGTACTTATCTCTATGGGAAATGCCTCACCTCCCCTTACAAAAAGACTCTTAGATGAAGAATAATACTTCATCCCGCTCTCTCTCAAATAAACCATTGGAACCTCAAGATGCTGAAATGGAAAATCTTCAATTTCAACCTCTCCATTTGTAATAACAGCTCCAATTGCCCATGTTAGGGCCTCCATATTGTCAGGAATAACAATATGTTTTACACTCGTGAGTGCCTCAACCCCATTAACTACTATGCATTTTTGACCATAAACTTTAATTTCTGCGCCCATTTTGCACATCATATCAATCAGATCAATAATTTCTGGCCTAATGTGAGGATTCCAAATTGTAGATTTGCCATTGGCCAAGGATGCACAAATAATAGCATTCTCTGTTGCACCCGTTGATCGCATCGGTAAAAATATTTCAGCTCCTTTCAAACGGCTGCCTAATTTAACTTTTGCGCACAAAAAACTAGATTCTTCCCACACTTCTGCGCCCAACCTCTCTAATAGCATCACGTGCAAATCATACTTTCGCTCACCAAGTTTACAACCTCCAGGCAATGGCACTTTTCCCTCTCCAAATCTAGTAACCAATGCCCCTAAAATAAGCAATGTATTTCTGATAGAGCGTTCTGTCCAGTTTAAAGAGGTTATTCCCGATTGGCTTTCCTCAATAATTACAGTGTCACGATTAACAACATATTGTTTGCCCAATAGCTTCAACATATCAAGATGCACTTGTATATCTAACAAACCATTTGGAAAGTTGTGAAACTCTACCTTTTCTTCAGTCAGAATTGATGCCGCCAACAATCGCAGCGCGCTATTTTTCGCCCCACTCACTTTGACTTTACCTATCAATTTTGTCTTCTCTAAAACAATGCTATTTTCCATGTATTCCTCGATAGTTTAAGTACCACTCAACAAACAATTCAACCCCCCTTTTAACTGATGTCTGAGGTCGATAACCAATGTAATTTTCCAAGGCCTGCGAATCGGCATGTGTTTCCAAAACATCTCCTGGCTGTATATCCAAATAATTTCTTTTTGCCGTGCGTCCAATTGCTTTTTCTAAAGCCTCAACATACTCTATTAGTTCAACAGGATTACTATTTCCGATGTTAAAAACTTGATACGGCGCGCTACTTCTCCCTAAATCAGGAATAGTAGCATTCCATTGAACTGGCAGTTCAACTGGCTTCTTCATCAATCGAAAAATTGACTCAACTATATCCTGAACATAAGTAAAATCCCTCACCATCCTACCGTAATTAAAAATATTTAGTGGTTTTTCATCGATAATTGCGTCAGCAAAGAGGAAAAGAGCCATATCAGGCCGACCCCAGGGGCCGTAAACAGTAAAAAACCTTAAACCCGTTGTTGGAATTGAATATAAATGGGAATATGCATGAGCCATCAGTTCATTCGCCTTCTTTGTCGCAGAATACAATGAAATAGGATGTTCGGTTGACATGCTCTCCGACAAAGGCATTGTTCTATTCAGCCCATAAACACTACTCGTACTCGCATAAATTAAATGTTTAACCTTGCCATGCATGCATCCTTCAAGGATGCTTAGAAAGCCTTCGACATTGGCGTGTATATAAGCTCTAGGATTTTTTATACTATATCTTACGCCAGCCTGTGCTGCTAAATTTACAACATAATCAAATCGTTCGTCTAACATAAATTTTACTATAAAATCATGGTCTGCTAGATCTGCTTTTATAAATCTATAATTAGAGAATTTCTCGGATAAAACGCTATCACGTTCATTTAGTCCAATTGCATCAATTCCGTGTTGACTTAATCGATCATATTTGAGTTTAACGTCATAATAATCATTGATAACATCTAAACCAATTATTTCAAATTCACCTGATTCCAAGAGTTTTTGAACAAGGTGGTAACCAATAAAACCCGCAGATCCTGTTATAAGAACTTTATATGCTAGCATTGATGAAAATGTCTAAATACAGAACTATTGATAATTTAAGAGCCAAATGATTTTTTTACTTGACCATGAGAATTTATAATCGTGCATCGACATTTTCCTTTGGTAGAAACCCTTTGACGTCGTAAACCACAAGTTGAGGGGACTTTTGTATTAAAAGCGATTGGAATTTTTGATGTGCAACAGCAAGAATTATGGCTGAATATTCGGAAAAGATAGGAGGAATATCGCTCACCACTACCCCGTATTCATGCATTACCTCAACCGGATTAGCCCAAGGATCGTAAACGTCCACAAGCATATCAAAGCTGTATAATTCTTGATAGATATCAATAACCCGGGTATTGCGTACATCGGGGCAATCCTCCTTGAATGTAAAACCAAGAATTAGCACTTTGGCGTCAATTACCTTAAGGTCTTTTCGCATCATCCACTTAATGGTTTCCTGGGCCACATGTTTTCCCATGGAGTCGTTTAGCCGCCGTCCTGCTAAGATGATTTCTGGATGATAGCCTACTTCTTGCGCCTTTTGTGCCAAATAAAAAGGATCTACCCCTATACAATGTCCTCCTACCAAGCCGGGTTTGAATTTAAGGAAATTCCATTTGGTACCGGCCGCCTCTAAGACCTCTTGCGTATCAATTCCCAACAAATTAAAAATTTTTGACAACTCGTTTACGAATGCTATATTGATATCCCTTTGGGAGTTTTCAATAACCTTGGCTGCTTCAGCTACTTTGATAGAGGAAGCCTTATGAGTACCCGCTACGATCACGCTTTTATAAAGCGCATCCACATAATCGGCAATTTCAGGCGTAGAACCGCTCGTTACCTTCAGGATTTTGGTAACGGTATGTTCTTTATCGCCCGGATTAATTCGTTCGGGCGAATAACCACAGAAAAAATCGGTATTGTATTTCAACCCTGAAAAACGCTCCAATACAGGCACCATTTCGTCTTCGGTTACTCCGGGATAAACGGTAGATTCATAAATAACGATATCTCCTTTTTTAAGCAAACTCGCGATGGTTTCACTTGCCTTGATCATGGGTGTTAAAACAGGGCGGTTATGTTTGTCGGTCGGCGTAGGCACTGTAACTATATAAATATTACAGCCAGCCAAGGCGCCAACATCCGAGGTATTGTAAAGCCCTAGTGGCTTTTCGTCTGAATGCCTAAGTAAAACACAATTCAATAAATCATCGTCTACTTCCAAGGTATGGTCATGGCCTTTTTGCAGTTCGTCTACCCTTTGAATATTGATATCAAAGCCGATGACTTTATACTTTTCCGCAAAGGCAACAGCCAGCGGCAAGCCAACATAGCCCAGACCGATGATGCCTATTATTGGTTTTGAGGTGGTATTCATGGTTTATTTAATGTTAATGTTG